>OBZG01000035.1_pt1 | contig 190679 bp, 168 predicted proteins | sample 1550701 | NCBI WGS metagenome assembly OBZG01 (sample SAMEA2580229, study PRJEB22360) | human gut metagenome | biome: human gut; feature: human-associated habitat; material: faeces | place: Denmark | collected 2008/2010
CTGAAGCGCCGTTCTCTCTCGAATGCGGGTGCAAAAGTAATGCTATAAAACATACAATCCAAATTTATCGGGCATTATTTTTTAGGCTTTTTTTCAAGACTTAACAAGTTATATAATGTACGTACGATAAAACACAATATATAGTATCCTTTTTTCCTAAATCCACTCATACCCCCTCCTATTTAAATAAAATCTGTTTTCTGTTCACCCCATGTTTTTTTAATGAAAGATGTATGAATCCCTTCGTACGATAAAGGATCGCCTGATCAAAATTCAGACAGCTTGCCACCAAGTCCTCCAATAGTCGGTTGCGATCCACCGTGTAAATGTCTACCGCCTCCCCCTTCATATGTTGCGAGCTAGGGGCACCTCCCAACAATCGGTTTAACTCTTCGCTTCGATAGCCACTCATGATATACATAGGCTGTCGATGATATATACGCAAAGGTTCCAACAACCGTACCGTTAGATTCCGTATCGCCGGTATTACCTCCGAAGGTAACGCATTATTAAGTCCAAGTTCCACCGCCATCGCACTATAAACAAACTCGTCCATACGAAAATGCTCTGTCAATCTCTTCTCATCCTTTTCCATCTTAACTCAAATTTTCAATCCTTAATTTTCAATTTATAAGAGTAGTCCACCCCAAACAGCGCGCCGGCAAACGTGCAGATCTCCCCAAATGCGACCAGCACGCTGTTATCTATCTCACCGGAAGGAGCCACCCAAAAACCACAGAATACTAAGGCAAGGCCGGCCACGCAAAGCAGCACGGCCATTACCAGTTGCACGTTAAATCTCACTCGGGCTATCACTATCAGAGCCACCAGCCTCCGCAGTGGCACCATCTTGGGAGATCCGTGAGTACTCCAGTGTCTTCTTCGTATCCTTCAACTCACCTCCCGGAGTGAAAATGATACGCGGCGGGCGCAGCATACTCGAATTGAAATCCTTTTTATCTGTTACACCATCACTACTCACCGAGATCCGAAAACTCCCGAAATCGCCGAATTTTACGATACGCCCCTCCTGAAGTTCCATATCTAATACGAAATTAAGGTTATCCAATACCGCCTTCACATCTGCCGACGACACCGTACTACGTGCCGAGATCAACTTACATAGCGTTTTCATACTAGAGGTACCATTCGTTTTCGACACCGCATAAAACTTTTTCTCTGAATCCTTCTCACCCGGCTTCGACGGACGCAACACCAACTTAAAACCTTGTGCCATATCTTTTAATTTTTATGGTTATATACCCCTTATGGAGCACGACACAAAGGTAAGATGGCCCAGAAGAGACGAACGTCCGTAGTTTCATCCATCAAACAATTAATATTCAACTAATTAAAAATAAAAAAGCCCCAAAATTCCCCTTTTCAAAGACAACAAAAACCTGCTATTCTTAACTAACATTCAAATCCATATCTCTTTTAAAACTCATCCGTCACCTCCCTCTTTCCGGCAAGCACCAAGACTGCTTCCGCAGAATGCCCCGCCTCTCGCAAATGAGAAGCCAAGCTACGCACCGAGTCCGGAAAATCAAACCCCATCAACAAGCAAGAGGCTATTTCCAAGGAGGAAGGGGGAGTCTCACGATCCGTAAACTCCACAAGCTTCACTAGCTCCAACAAGAGTTCCGGACGAAATGGGGAATACAACAAATCACCACGCACCGTATACTTACGTATATAACACCGTTCGCACTCCCGGTCATGCTCCATATACTTCCGGATAAATTTACGGTACGCCCCGGGCATCTTCCTATAATAATCTCCATATCCCAAACTACACACATCCATTTTCCAAGACTCCCGCTCATCCGGCCCCAACGTTACCAAGAACGCGTCAAAATTCTTCACCGTGGGCTTATGCCCCAATCTCTCTCTCAAACGCTCATAGATCTTTTTCATCATGCGAACGCAGGGGGAATGTTTATCCCTGCGCCGCATATGGCCGGACACCGTACTTACATACGGATTTTCAAACACATATATAAAAACAGAACCGGCCTTCTAAATCCCTTTACGGGAAAAGAAGACCGGTACAAAACCTTGACCTTATATCGATTCTACAAAATCTCTATCATCCTATCTTTTCATCACAAAACCCACATGGTTCTTTCTCTTTTCTTGCAAATGCCTCTGGGGAGGCTCTTCTTTTTTGACGCTATATTTAAATCAACATTAATAGCATAGGCCCTCACGGATAAATCCATAATTTACTTTTTATTTCGCTCTATTCATCCAACACCTCATATTTAGAATGCTGGCTCTTGAACTCAGGAACGATCTCCTTCATCCGCTTCACGATCTGCATATCCCCCTCCACGACACAAGCACGTACCAAGGCATCAATCCGCAGATTGGCGTCAGCATAATCATACGCACGGACTTGGGCGATCTTGATCTTCGGATGAAAAGTAGGCTTGGAGGTCTCATCCTCATTGAGTACCTCCTCATACAACTTCTCCCCGTCTCGCAATCCCGTGAACCGGATCTCGATTCCCTTCACCCCGCTCAGACGGATCATACGCTCAGCCAGATCCACGATCCGTACAGGTTTACCCATATCGAACACGAAGATCTCGCCCCCATTACCCATCGTACCGGCCTCTAGGACTAGCTTACAAGCCTCCGGTATCAGCATGAAGAAACGAATGATATCCTTGTGCGTCACCGTAACCGGGCCGCCCCGCTTGATCTGTTCCCTGAACAACGGGATCACGGAACCGTTCGATCCCAGCACATTCCCGAAACGAGTCGTCATGAATTGCGTACGACCACTCACCTTCCCATCCTTGATTGCCTTGTCCAAGCTCTGCACGTAGATCTCGCAAATACGTTTCGAGCAGCCCATCACGTTCGTGGGATTCACCGCCTTGTCGGTCGATACCATCACGAACTTCCTCGTGCCGTATTTCACAGCCAAGTCCGCTATCACCCGCGTACCGTCCACGTTGTTGCGGACACTCTCCTCCGGGTTATCCTCCATCATGGGCACATGCTTGTAAGCCGCGGCATGAAACACGTAATCCGGACGATGCTCCCCGAACAGCTCCTCCATGCGTTCCCGCACGCAGATGTCGCTCACAACCGTATAGGATTCTATATTCGGCCACTGACGGGCCATCATCAAGCGGACATCGTGCAAGGGAGTCTCAGCCTGGTCAATCAAGACCATACGTTCCGGGGCGAACTGTGCCACCTGCCGCACGATCTCGCTACCGATACTCCCGGCGGCCCCTGTTATCAGAATCCGCTTACCCGTAAGCTGCTTCCTCACAGCCTCCAAGTCTATCTCGATCTTATCACGGGGCAGCAAGTCCTCTATATTCACCTCTCGCAGCTGCGTATGGTTCAAGTCGCTCTTTCCGTCCCACTCCTGCGCGGCAGAGGTCATATAGATCCTTATATCCGCCTTGATCAGCCGGTCCACCATATCCGGACGATTCCGGATAGCCTCAACCTTCAATGGAGACACCAGCAAGACATCGGCCCGCTGTTTCCTCATCACAGCAACCAATTCCTCGTCATTCGGATACACCTTGACGCCCATTAAATAACGGTGCCCCATCTCTGTCATGTCCGAGACAAACCCCGCCAGCACAAAACGGGCCGGATCCTGATTCTGGACGCTCTTCGCCAGACTCACCCCGCCTTGCTTCACGCCATAGATAAACGCACGCTCCGCCTTAGCCACCCGGAAAGTACTCACATAAAAGAATTTAACGAACACACGCATCATCCACATCAAGCTCATAGCCAACAATGCGGAGAGGATCAGATCCCGTTTACGGATATACATCAAATAAGGAGAGAAATCGGTCAGTGTCTGAAACACGACCACGCAAATCAAGCCAAATAAGACAGCGAACCCCACCTTTTGCAAGTCCACGAAAGAGGAATAACGGATAATCCCCGAATAGGTATGGAACAGGCGAAAGCCTACCAGATAAGGAATCAGGCATACCAACAGCGTGACCAATAGATGTCCTAAAATATCCAAGGTTGATAATACCCCGTTATTCAAGGTATACACCAATAATCCGGAAAATAAGATCAAGCAGCAATCCAGCAAGATAATACCCCAGTAAGGTAAAGATTTTTGGGAAAAGTACCAGGTAGATAGTCGAGAAAAAGGGTTCATGATAATTACAGTATATTCTTCTTTATACAATCCACGATATAAGCCACATCCTCATCCGTCACATACGGGCCGGAAGGCAAACACATCCCCACCTTGAAAATAACCTCGCTCACGCCGTTCACATACGCCGGAGCGTCCTTATATACCGGCTGCCTATGCATCGGTTTCCATACCGGACGGGCCTCCACGCCCGCTTGATCCAATGCCATACGCATCGCCTCCACATTATCATTCGGCTGGCAGTCCGTTGTAGCCGTCCCAGCAGCGTGAATCACACCGGCGGCACCACCTACGGCACCTGTTATCACCTGTCGGTAGGCATTCTCCTGCCCCCTTACTCTCAAACGTTCATCCAGCGTGATCGTACTTAGCCAAAAGTTACTGTCATAATCGCCCCCTTCCGGTTGCCGGTGTACCGTGATGCCCTCCACATCCGCAAGCAAGTCCTCATAGAGAGCCTGCATGTGCTTATGATGAGCGACGTGATCATCGACCACCGCCATCTGCCCCCTACCAATACCCGCACAAATATTACTCATCCGATAATTATATCCGATCTCCCCATGCTGATAATAGGGATAGCTTTCTCGTGCTTGCGTGGCATACCACATCACTCGTTGCCATTGCTCGGCGTCCGGACAAATCAGAGCGCCACCCCCCGAGGTCGTGATCATCTTGTTGCCATTGAACGACAATACGCCATAGCGTCCGAAAGTACCCAGTACCTGCCCCTTGTATTTAGAGCCAAAGCCCTCCGCAGCATCCTCTATTACCGGGATATCATAGAAGTTGGCCACCTCCATGATCCGGTCGCAATCATACGGCATACCATAAAGCGCCACCGGAATAATCGCCTTCGGTTTCTTGCCAGTCTTACGGATACGGTCTTTTATGGCCTCCTCCAATAACTCCGGATCCATGTTCCATGTCTGCGGCTCACTGTCTACAAACACCGGTGTCGCTCCCAAATACGTGATCGGATGCGAAGATGCGCAGAAGGTAAAGCTCTGCACCAACACCTCGTCACCCGGATTCACGCCACAAGCGATCAACGCCAAATGTACCGCAGCCGTACCCGCCGACAGGGCCACCACACGTTTATCCTCGCCAACAAATTCCTCCAGATCCTTCTCGAATCCATTCACGTTCGGTCCTAAAGGCACGACCCAATTCGTATCAAAGGCCTCTTTGATATACAGTTGTTCCTTGCCGCTCATGTGGGCGAGGCAAAGGTAAATACGTTTGTTCATTGATTATTGTAATAAAATATTAGCTTCTATATAATGGAAAGAATTTCGATTCTTTATCAAAATCACAATCTCCAGCAATACGTTCATTTACCAATTCATCATACCGCTCTTGATTAAAAACATGCTTACCTATAGAAAATTGGTAATTAGATTTCCGATTAAACGCAGCCTTGAACTTGTACAGGTTATCTTCATTCGAACCTACACCTCCTCCTAAATGAAAAGTTCTATAACCTTGTTTGCAGCCCCAAAGAGCAGCCTCGTACAACAACAAGTTCGATGGAGCCAAATTACGGTATTCAATCATTGAACCAGACAAATGATAATGCATCTGTTGATTGGCAAATAAAATAATCGACATAGCGATAATTTGCCCCTCATAAACGGCATAAAACATCTCGTAATGAGCAGATAAATCCTCATGAATCGATTTACAGAACTCCTCCTCAAAATAATAATACTCCTCGGCATTATCCTTATCCATTGTCGCATTATAAATACGGATAAAATCCTTGAACAAACCATAGTCATGAGCGTGATGAATGGTGACACCATTTTTTTCCGCCTTACGGATCATATTACGGTTCTTACTAGCAATGTTCTCCCAAATCACATCGAGCGAGGAAAGATCTAGAGCGACCGTCTTACCTAAATCTATCACGGTTGAAACCTCTTTCATGGGTATAGCATTGGCTAATACAGGATGATAACGAACAAAATTATCAACAATATTGAGTTCATTCATCTTCTTGGTATACGCTTCCCAAAATGCATGAAGTTTCGCAAAACTCATGTCACCTTCAAATAACACGCCTCCATACCCATAAGGGGTAATGCTATCATACACGCCTACAATAGTAGTTTTACGCCTCATATATACATAGATAGCTTTCAGCCCATCCTCCTCATAAAAGAGCAACTGCGGTTCCCCATCCCCATGGATCTGAAAAGCTTTCACATAACCTGAAAGATAATAAACGTCGTATTCGGTAAACGACCGTACAATACCATCCCAAAGGATGGAGTCCTCTACATTATAAATCTTTATCATAAAACTTATTGATAATACTACACATATCCTCTATCTGTTGTCGATCGTACCTTGCGTCACAAGGTATCGAAAGCATTCTTTGTGAAAAGTCAATAGCATTTGCAAAAAGCGTGTCTCCCGGAATCTCCCAAAGTATGGCGGGATAAATACAATGATCTATTAAATACAGCCTTAACGCTATTCGCTCAGCAATAGATTTACATAGAAACACCAATGAGAAAGGTTGCCAGTTATCTCTTAAAGATTTCAATACAACAAAGTCCTTATTCAGAATTCTTACGGCTGCTAGCCAATTGTTTAATCTTTGGTCTGTCCATCGTTTGAGATCTATCGTAAGCACTATCTCTTTACTTACTTTATCCATACCGGATAGTGACAGTTGATCCAACATCTCTTCCGACTGTATATATTTCTTCCTGAAAATGTTTTTATTACCCTTATCCCCATTCATCCTGAGATAATCGCTCTTCATCCGCATAGCATCATAGCGAATGCCAGCCAACCTATCACAAGAATCCGTGACTTCAATTTGCAAAGGAAGCCCTTTCTTAAGAGGTGACCACAAGACACCACCGATAGCCACCGGCAATGATTTGCGAGCAGAGGCCATGCACCAATCCGCGTCGCTGTTTAAAGCCCAGTCTGAGAACATATCATGTGAATGATCCTCTATGACAGGAACTGGTATACCCGCATTGGTACGCTTATGTCTTAGCCCAAAATAGTTCATCCGCAATAATACGTCCCCTTCTTCATAGGCAAGGCTTCTAACCAAGATATCATCATCCTCACGTAAAGGATTGTCATCATAAAGCCGTATATCAATACCTGTTCGCTTAATATGATGGATAACCTCGTAACAAAAATAAGCCGGTATCCACATCCTTTTCCATCTCTCTTGAGATACTATCGCATCAATGGCATGACGACCACAAGCATAAAAGCGAATATTTTCTATATAGTTAAAGAAGTTGGATGATATGCGATAATCCATATCACACCTATGAAAATCTGAGCCAAATTCAATCATTGTCTTTCAGTATCTAAAACAGACATAACTAAGACATCATAGTACCGCCCATTTTTAAAACAGTCATCCCGTAAGAGCCCATCTACCTTGAACCCACATTTCTTAAACATACTCGCTGATGCTATATTCTCGGATAATACCTCTGCGGTCACCTTGTGTAAATTCAATGTATCAAACGCATAAGCAACCATCACACTCGTACACAACGTTCCATAACCTTTGCCTCTGGAATTATCGTCAGCTATAAGAATACCATACTCAGCCTTTTTGGCCACCGTATCAATTTTATACAATCCTACGTGCCCAATAAGTTTACCCATACTATTATCATAAATAACAAAAAGAGTTTCCTTCCCATTGTTGTTATGAAAATCAATCCAATTTCTTATATCTTCATAAGTATAATCCGAAAAAATTCCACCAAGTAAATAAGCTGCTTTCTCATTGTTTTTTAACCTAAAAAGTTCATCAACATCATTTAATGTTGGTTTCCTAAAGATAAGGTCTCTTTTTTTTAAAGTTTCCATATAATTCATTCTTTCATTTTTTCAGCGAATCCTAAATCATCTACCTCTGCCATATTAACTGCTCCTTCGCCAATATTACTTCTTTTCACAACACTCATAATAGTCATCCAAACAATCTTGATATCGGTTGAAAATATACAGTGATTCACATACCATACATCATACTCAAACTTCTTGCTCAGCTTACAATGATTGCGACCATTCACCTGCGCCCACCCCGTGATACCCGGGCGCACCTCGTGGCGGCGGGCTTGCTCCTTGCTGTATAAAGGCAGGTATTGCACTAATAAGGGCCGTGGCCCAATCAACGCCATATCCCCCTTCAACACGTTGATTAATTGAGGCAATTCGTCGATACTGGTGGAACGGACAAACTTGCCTACTTTCGTCAATCGGGCAGCGTCCGGCAATAAATTCCCTTCCGAATCCCGCTCGTCCGTCATCGTCTTGAACTTTATCACCTTGAAGATCTTACCGTCCTTACCCGGACGTTCCTGTAAGAAGAAGGCTCCGGCTCCTTTGTTGGCGAAATGTAGCCAGATGGCAATAAGCGAAAGGATCGGCCATAGGATAGCCAACGCGAGAAGTGAGAGGATGAAATCAATCACTCTCTTCCAGAAATGTTTGTACATGATCAATTAAAAAGTTGTAAATGCTTTGCCGATAGGACTACAATCTGGCATATCCGGCAAAACGTCGGTAAGTAAACAGTAGGTGAAATTAATTATAGCAACAACAATATATGACGTTTTATCTCTTGCAACTTTCTCGGAAAAAGTATTCGGCCGATCCGAGAGGAACGATTACTATATAATCGAATATATTTCTTCAAGATAAGCGTTTACAACAATAGTTCGATCAAATAGACGCTCCATTCGCCTTCGCGCATTCAGTCCCATTTGCTTTTTATCCGTATAGCGCAACGAGATAAACTTTCTTACAGCCTCAAGAAGTTCTTCTTTATCACGCTGTTTTACGACAGACCCCGTTACGCCATCCTCTACCGTATCTTTACACCCTATTCGATCAGTCGTAATAACAGGACGCCCTGTTGCCTGTGTTTCCAAGCATACATTCGACATTCCTTCCGGATAATACGATGGATGAATCGTACAGCAACATTGAGCCAAGAATGGCCTGATATCTTTTTGGTCTCCATGATAATAAATAATACCTTGCCGACTATATTCAGAAATAACTCCTCTATAATAATCGTCACCAAACTCCCCCAACACATGAAAGACTGCTTCGGGATATTCCTGTCTGATTGCTTCTGCCACATACAAATACTCCTCAACACCTTTCTCCTTTAAGATCCTCCCAATAAACGCAAATTGTAAATCCCCTTCCATCGGATATTCCCGGAACAGATATCTCGTCAAATTCACGCCAGATCCGGGTATTAGCCTATAATGACGTGGCTGGAACATTTTCTCATAGAAAAAATCCCTGTTATATTCATTCTGGAAAAATAAACACGTAGCCTGCCTCAAACCTATCCGATAAAGAGCTATAGTTAAATACCGCAACCATCCACTGCTCTCCACAGCGGATCCTAGCCCCGTGATATTGGCAATCAAAGGCACCTTTGTGATACGTGAGGCCATTCCACCATAAACATTCGGCTTAATCGTGTAAGATAAAATGACATCAGGCTTAATCCTTTTTATCAACCTCACATAATAGAGTACCAACTCCAAGTCCTTTATAGGATTCGTTCCCCTTCTATTAAACCCCTTAGAAACAAGTAGACATCCCAGCGCCCACACCTCATCATCTCGATCGGACGAAGGTGCGGATATGACCACCTCATGACCATCCTCTATCATAGCCCTTACGACTTCTTGACGGAAAGATAACAAACCGCCAATATGGTTACATAGTATCAAAACTTTCATCATCAGTATTTATTAGTTAGCGTCTTATTTTAGCGCTTATTGATTGCAATCTCATCGGCCCGCTAGGATTTCTCAAAGAAGTTCTTGATATTGTTTGTCAAAATAAAATTAAGGATGTCACTCTCATGACAGACCGTATTATCTGTACTCATCATGCGATAAAGACGAATCACGTTCATGATCGTCCGTATCTTCTTACTTCTTTTTTCAGACCCCATTTTGACTCTTACGGCCATAAAGAGTTTTATCTCGGACTTTCAGCATCTCTTCCAAAGATGTTATTTTGGACAAGGGAATGTTATTCTATAATCATTAAGCTGTTTTTCTGCTACCATGGTCGCTTTCCGTGAAGACAGAAGTTCATCAACCGTTGATAACAATCGTCAATACGTTCCGCATCCTTCTGACGAGCAGCCATCAACTCTATAGTCAATCTAGATTTTTCCTATGATGTCATACCTAAACAAGCGTACTAAACGTAAATCTTTGAACATAATTATAAACACATCCTCATCCTCCAGCTCACGATTTAGCTGTTGATGTATGATAGGTAATACTCGATCGTATGCTCATATCATGGTGTTTTGGGTACAGAAATTCCATATTAAGATTCCTGCTGGAACGGCTTCCGCCTTATAGCGGACAAAGAGACGTTCAAAACCATTGTTACTGTACGTAAGCTTTGTTTTTGTTTTACAGCCATAAAGTTAGATTTTTATTCCCACCTCTGGAATATGGCATTTTTGGACGCTAACGAAACCCAGGGTTAAAGTCTTCCATCAATAATTTCACAAGGAAGCGTAGCCTTCACATCAAAAATAACGTGGTTCTCCTTTAGCAAAGAAGGAACATCAATGCCTTCGAACTCCTTGTGAGCCACAGCAGCAATAGCAGCATCAAACTTATTAGTAGACAATTCATTCACTACTTTGATACCATATTCATGCTCAGCGATCGCTAGATTTGCCCAAGGATCGTATACTGTAACATTGAGGTTGTATTCCTTCAATGCCTTGTAGATGTCAATTACCTTCGTATTACGAACATCTGGGCAGTTTTCCTTAAACGTGAAACCTAATATAAGAAGATCAGAGCCAAGTACTTGAATACCTTTTTTAAGCATCAATTTGACAACTTGATTAGCTACGTATTCGCCCATTCCATCATTCATACGACGACCTGCTAGGATAATTTCAGGATTGTAACCGTAACGAAGAGCGCATTGTGCCAGATAGTATGGGTCTACACTGATACAATGGCCACCTACAAGTCCCGGACGGAATGGAAGAAAATTCCATTTTGTTCCTGCCGCTACAAGTACAGCCTGGGTATCAATTCCCATAAGATTGAAGATTTTAGAAAGCTCGTTAATGAAAGCAATATTAATATCACGCTGTGAGTTTTCAATAACTTTTGCGGCTTCAGCGACTTTGATTGTTGGTGCTAGGTGTGTACCCGCTGTGATTACAGAAGAATAAACATTATTAACTATCTTGCCGATTTTTGGAGTAGAGCCAGAAGTTACTTTTTTAATTTTGTCTACTGTATGTAGTTTATCTCCCGGATTAATACGTTCAGGTGAATATCCTGCGAAGAAGTCAATATTAAATTTAAGACCTGAAACTTTTTCTACCACAGGCAAACATTCATCTTCAGTTACTCCCGGATATACGGTTGATTCGTAAACGACGATATCTCCCTTACTGATAACTTTACCAATAGTTCTGCTAGCTCCGTAAAGTGGTGTAAGATCTGGATTGTTATTTTCATCTACCGGTGTTGGTACTGTTACCACGTAGAAGTTGCAACCTCTGATTTGTTCAATATCTGCAGTACAAACAAAGCCATGATTATCAATAGCATCTTGAAGCTGTTCATCACTAACTTCAAGTGTAGCATCGTGTCCTGCCATAAGCGCATCAACACGACGTTGGCTTATATCAAAACCAACTGTTTTATATTTTGTAGAGAATAGACGTGCCAAAGGTAAACCAACGTAACCCAAACCTATAACGGCGATTTTAATCTCTTTTTCCATAACAACCTATTATATTTTCACAATTAATATTTTACAAACTTTCTTTATACCAAGTAATAGCTTCATTCAAACCTCTCTCAAAGTCATACTGCGGATCATAGCCCAACATCTTCTTAGCCTTGCTGATATCCGCATTCGAATGCCTAATGTCACCTTTGCGGTCAGGACCGAAAATGGGTTCAATGTCCTTTCTTAGTGCTTTAGTTAAGGTATAGTATATATCGATAAGATATTTGCGACCACCATATGCAATATTGAATGCCTCACCAGCAACCTCATGAGCTGCCAAACAAGCCTTTAGGTTAGCCTCAATTACATTCTCTATGTATGTAAAGTCACGACTCTGTTTGCCATCACCATTGATCGTAGGCCGTTCATTGTTCAGTAGCTGTTTGATGAATTTAGGCAAAACAGCTGCGTAAGCGCCATTAGGATCCTGGCGACGACCAAACACATTGAAATAACGCATACCGTAAGTATCAAGACCATAAAGATGCGTGTACTGCTTAGCCCATTCCTCATCACAACGCTTTGTCAACGCATAAGGAGAAAGCAAGTTACCTTCCACACCTTCCTTTTTGGGAAGATTTGCCTCATCGCCATACACCGAAGAACTCGATGCATAAACGAATTTCTTCACACCATTTTGGCGAGCTGCTTCCAACATATTCAATGTACCTTGAATATTGTTCAAACTATAAAATAGCGGCATTTCTATTGAGCGAGGTACACTGCCCCATGCAGCCTGGTTGAGCACATAGTCCACACCCTCACATGCATTCATGCAGGCTTCAAGATCTTTGATATCTCCATTGATAAACTCATAGTTAGGGTTGTCAAGGAAGATATCCACATTCTCCTGCTTACCAGTGCTCAAGTCATCCAAACAGCGCACCTTATACCCGAGGTTTAGAATAGCCTCACACAAATTAGAACCGATAAATCCGGCTCCACCAGTAATGAGAAAAATGCTTCCCTCTGGAAATTTCAATTCTTTGTAAGTCATATTATTTTATTACCTAAGACTTAAAGTCTATATTATTTATTACTTATCCCTCCGTCTAAAAAAGCAGCCCACTTCGAAACCACAGCATTCGCCTCCAAAACTTCTGCAACGTTCGTTGCTTCCTCTGCCATGTCCTTAGCTATATCTTTATCATAGAGAAGATTTAGTATTGTACTTATCATGATGTCCTCATCACCAATTGGAATAACAATCCCATTCTTACCGTTTTCTATCATATCGCTGGCTCCACCCACATCAGTGGTCACGACAGGCAGGCCTACGCAAAGAGCTTCTATAACGGCATTGCTCATGCCCTCATGATTGGATGGAAAAACAAAGAGTTCCGCTGATTTGATTGCCTCAACTACATTATCTGTCCGTCCTTGCAATGATACTGAAGATTCCAGTCCTAGTTCTTTGATATAAGATTCAAGAAACGTACGATGGGTTCCTTCTCCATAGATTACAAGCCTATAATCAGGATACTTTTCGAGTACTTTGGCAAAGCAACGAAACAACATCTCATAATTCTTACTCGGTATCAGTCTCCCAACACTTACAATCTCATGTTTCTTTTGTGTTGTCAAACCGATTCCAACATCCTCGCTTCTCACAGAAGTAGGATTGGGTATCACCACACACTTCTTCTGTATCCGCTTAGAGAAATAATTCTTTGCAGCGGTTGTTTGCATTACCAGTCCGTCCGTCAAGAATGAATAAGTCACCCAACGAAAGAAACGCAATATCATACTCTTGCCATATCGGCTGTGCTTAGGATCAGTCCTCTCGGCTACCGCAAAGAACATATTCCTTTTTGCTCCAATCAGTGTAAAAGCTGACATTATGTTAAACGGAGCGAGGAACGAAAGAAGTGCATCTGGTTTCTCTTGTCTCACATATCTTCGTAATGTGCGTATCTTCGCTAGCAAACTCTTGCTGTGGGCCATTGCCTCCAGCGAAGATATCTTTACCCTATCGTCGATCCGGTAATATGGCTTTTCGCCATAATATATCAGTATTTCCACAGATAGAAACGTATTGACCAGAAGACTAGATAAAACAGACACTACACGCTCTGCTCCACCAGACCCCAATGAGGCAATAAAGATTATCAATTTTCTATTCATTCTGTTTTTGTATCTGGCAGTATTATCCAAGAACCAATTTCCTCATCAAGTCTTTCGGGCTTAAATGGTCGAAAGCCACTCCAATCGTAAAAGGTGAACTCTCCAAAGTATATTTTGCCATCAACATTAAAGAAGTCTACACGTACATGTACTGTCTGGCTAATCTTGGCAAGTTTTCCTGCCAACTCCACCATCTTTTCAAAGTTCTTAGGCTTACAAAATTCTGGTACGTTACGAGGAAACCCGTGATTAATGCTCACTGGTTTGAAATCCATATCGTAAAAATTCTCAAATACCTGCGATGACTTTACAGTCATATACATCACTTTAGGTTCACCATTAAAGCACCAAAATTTATAGTCACTAAGAATACCTGCATTACCCACACCATGAGCACCACCTTCCAACAGTTGGTCTGCGATCACACGAGGCTTGATATCTTTATACGGCCATTCACGGTCGGCAAGAAAATAATGGTTGTTCAGGCTGTTCGTAATAATTTTCTCCGCAGCAACTTTATCAAATGTATTTTTATCACTGCAGATGATGGCCCCCATGCTGGCGTGAGTGGTCTTGAGCACGAACTTATCGGGCAACTTGTCCCAGTCTATATCTTCAAAACTGTCCCATGTTCCATAGCAGGTCACCACATATTCCGAACCGATGGCATCCGCCACAAACTGTTTCACCTCGTACTTATCCGCCAACTTTGTATATAGGGGGTTACGATCGTGTAACTTCAGCCAGTTCAGCTTCTCGTTAAATGTCTTCGGGTTCTTCAAATCTGGGCACCGGTGAATCATGCAGAAATATTTCCACTTGATATATTTTTCATCATCGGGAAACCAATCAGCATGATGTGTCATATATGCACTGACAATGTGCAACGGATTTTTCAGTGCCTTGCCTATCTTTGTGTTCTTAAACGGTGTCATGTTTACTCCTATTTAAATCCTCTGAATTTTCTATAAGTAAAATATGTCCATGAGAGAATTTTACTAAAAATATCCTTCTCTCTTAATTGTTTCAAATCTAGCTCGTCGAAGCAGATGAAAAGGTCCTTGTTTGTCTTTAGGAACTCTTCAGTTTGTCTGAAGAGTTCGTTGTCCATAATAGAAGGATGCAAACAGAATGTCCAGATACCGTCAAGAGGGATATTCGTGCAATGCCCACTCTGTTGTGGAATGAATGTGAAACCCTTATAACGATACGGTTTAGTTGCTATCGTATCGCTAATTATTCTTATATTACTTTCCTCCTTTAGGGCTATCAGAGTATTTTCATCGTATGTATGGCTCGGAGCGAAAAAGTATCGAGGATCAATACCATATTCACGGAAAATTTTCATCCCTTCTTGAATCTTTTTTTTCTGCACTTCTAAATGTAATCCGGCAAACTCGGACTTACGCCACATGGGATTTATACCCGCAGACTTACTCATATAGCTATGGTTATATCCATGCAGAGCTATCGTCCAGCCTTTCTTAATCCAACGTTTTAACGTTCCACCTTCATACCAGAATCCCGTTTCTTCCGTATCAATCATCAGCCTCGGATCTTCATTGTGAGGAATCACTCCCACCATAGGTTTCACCCCATAGCGGTCAAGAATCTCTTCCATTAGCCTCCACTTCGCATGATCCATCGTAGGACATGCGTCATCAAGACGTATTAAATATTTTTTCATACTGTCATTTATTTACATTCGCATTACGCTATCTTTCTGTGTGCTGACCTACAATGTTTACAATAATTAATCACAGCATTGGCAGGTACTATGCCCACCATCGGCTTCACCTGATATATATCCAATATATTTTCTATTGCCGTCCACTTATGTGCATCCATCGTAGAACAAACATCATCCAAGCGACCTAAATATCTCATTGATACAAGCGTTTTGCTATTTTATATATTACGGATGCACCTGCTTCAAACATATCCCATATTCCAGGATAGTACAGGTAGAATTTATGAAGAATTGAATTAGATTCTCTTAAAATAGATTTTAGAGTTTTATCGTCAGAAACGCAAAATTCATACTTTGCCATCCTGGCTTTTACCTTTATCATTTCTGGAATATCCTCTGTTTCCTTTATTCTTTTGAAAGGATCCAATGAAGAAAAATAGTAATAAAAAGTATTTCTTTTCTCTTTGATATCGGGTGCTATATTAAAGTAATGTAAAATTTTGGAATCTTCTATCACCTCAGCACACGCCTCCGTAACCTGACAGTTCCATTCTCCAGGTAATTCTTTAATAACAAATTCATTAGTCTTCAGAGTATACAGTAGTGCTACTTGATCATAGTGAATACCTTTTGTTATCTCGTACTGCCAATTCTTATACCACAATTCACTGATGCGATGGTTCACTGCTGAATCTTTCATAAGAATGACTCCTGTATTATAGTAATTCTCACCATTCTTAACCAATTTATCCCAACCTAATGTCTTCAGTCTAGTTTTGTCCGGACGATGATAGGGAGATGTCTTCCTATGACCGTCTAAAGCCATACCTGTTTCGAATCCTGAAGTAATATAATCATCTATTTCATCCAGCGAGCCTACTATGATTGTGTCCGTATCCACAAACAAATAATCTCCTTCCACAAATTGTCTCAGCTGAATTTTGATGTAACGGGAACGGAACTTATTATCAAACTCGACTGGCGGAGTAATCACAATTTTCTCATCAATGAAATCAAGGATTTTTGAACGATAGCCATTTAAGGATTCGTTCGTGCAGTCGTCCATCACTACAGCCACATGAGCCTCCTTATTATATAAGCGTAGAGTATACAACGAGAGCCAAAGTTGCTCCAAGTAAATATCCTCTTTGTTACTTATCAATACATATACTATTTTTACACGCATGTTCTTTTTAATGATTGTTTTAATGATTGTTTTCTTGTATGGATGCAGGAAGTGATTTTATTATTTTTGCAGGATTTCCTGCCACAACGACATTGTCTGGCACATCCTTCACTACGACACTACCTGCCCCCACTATCACATTGTTTCCGATAGTAATATCACCAATGACCACGACATTGGCAGCCAACGTTACACGATCTCCAATTGTAGGACACAAATCGTTACGACCATCAATCTTGTTACATACCGTTGCGCATTGATGAACCACTAAATTCGTTCCGATTGAATATGTCTTAAAGCCACTCCAACATCCATGTCTATTTCCTTTTTGGGGGACTAAATAAATATGTAATCAGATGTGGAATAAAAAAAATAAACAGTAAACAATATTTCATCGTCTTCATAATTCTATAAAACTACATCATTCATTATATATTATTGTTTGTATACCTTGAGATTCATAATAATCTTTTATTTCTAAATAAGGCTTCGTTCCGTTATCTTTAGGCATGATGTTATAGACCAGAGTCTCAGGGAATATCTTTATGATATTAAAAAGGGCAGAACTTGTAAAACCATAGACAGCCTTTGGAGCCAAAGGCTGATCAAGTAGGAAAGACTCTATTATTGTACTATGTTTTTGGAATTTTACCCCGTATTTATCGCAAAGTTCTTTTGGATAAGTAGCTGTATCTCGACCGTGAGGTATATATATTATAAAATGATCTGGATAGGATTCCTTCAACATTTTTAGAATGTATTCCAGCATTCTTTGTAACCTCCCCTCCTCCAACTGCAGCTCATTACAATATGGCAAGCTGTTTGTACCGACAAAATAAACCGTATTTGATATCTTTGAATTTTCACCTTGTCTTATTTGCGACAAATCATTAATCTCTATATTCCATTTGTCGTTCTTTATACCATCATAAACAGTAAAGATATTTCTAATGCTTATGCCTCTCAACTTCAATAACCAATAGTAATATCGGTATACATATTTCTCTCTACCCTGTGGATTGAAACCGATTCTCAAAAGTTCTATTGTTGCATTCCCGTCATCCAACAGCACCAAGCTACCATTCCTCTTTAGATATTGTAAACAATGATAGTAGCCATCCTCAAAAGCAAAAAAGCCAAGAAAAGCCCTGCGGTATTTAGCTTTCAGATTCATCAGTAAACTCAAACGTCGCCTATTACACACACGGCTTCCATGAATTGTAGCATAATGCAAATTAAACCGTTCCAACATTGAAACAGATTGATCATTACGCACTTCATTATGTGGCAATACTAGAATAATCTCATACTCGTCTATTTCGAAATAGCGTATGGCACTGACTGCACAAAATATTTGAAATGGTGTTTGCAGCACAAAGAGAGAAGGCTCCTTTTTTGCGAAAACTATATTCTTATCTTTTCTCATAAATGTTAATGTTAGAAAATGGAAAGCGAAATGTCGGTTACTTGTCTTCTTTTTAATTCCTGTTCAAAAATCAAGACATATATTACAAAATCAAAGTAATTGAAGAAAAATACGATATCGGTACTCCCTCTGACTATAAGTATAATCAGTAACAATGCCAAATAAATATTCTTCATCATCAACCTTACTCCCCCCTTCAAAATGTAGTAAAAAAATACAAAGGCAAACATTCCAATCTGGCTATGCAGCTGTATAAGACTGTTATGAGGATTAGTAAAGCCTTTCAGAGGGTGAGCTGTGTCAATTGGGATTCCCAAAATAATATTGGGAAAATTCATATTCCCCAAATAAGCACTCCATATATCTTGACGACCATCATTGTCAAGCCCCTTGCGATTGAATTTCTCGTAAATATCCAATGTAGTAATTGCATCCCAGTTGTTTATAATCTGATAGGCTATTAGGGCGAACACAACAATGAAGATAATATTCCGAACGAAAAAGTTCTTAAACCTTCGAGTGGCAAAAAAGAGGGTTACCAGAAAATAAACGGCACCACAGACTAAACTACTACGACTATAGGCCATAATACATACCACAAAAGCCAGCAATACTGTCAGAAGATTAATCCTGCCATAATTTCTTAATTCAATATACTGAATAATTATAGAAAGCGAGAGCACCACACTTCCAGCCCAGCCACTGCCCGAACGTGGAAACATCTCAAAAACCCCAACTTCCTTTATTATTATAAGATAGAGAAAATAAGCCGATATAGCATAAAAGGCTATCTTGAATGGATAAACAGAAAGTGTTTTTTTAATGATTGTATATGCAATGAACGCATTTGAAAGCATCATCATCAGAACATAAGGTCGCAAAATACTGTCACCGCCATGTGCCATTCCGGCAAATATGCTAAAAAGCCATAACACAAAAATAAAGGACAAAAGCATGCTTCCTTGCCTTCGTTCATAAGACGTATTGCAATACTTATAATACACACAAAATGCTATCGCATCACATAATAGTATATTCAATACATTTAATACAGCATTATTTACAAAAGTGTAATCAAAAAACTCTACCGCAATAAAAACCACTATCCACCACGATGCAGATATCAGCCTTTTATCTATTATACTTTCGCTTAGCATAATATTCTTTCTTCATAATCCATATAATAGCACTCTTAATTGAATTTACCTTCATCTTTAAGTTTCTTATAGTGTTCCACATCCCTATATTTGAAAACTTTAGCTGGATTACCCCCCACTATAGCATAAGCAGGTACATCTTTTACTACTACAGAACCTGCTGCAATAATTGCTCCTTCGCCTATAGTGACATCTCCTACTCCAGCACTCTATTTCCAAACCATACACAATCACTAATGGTCACATTTTTCTTAATGTAAGTGTCATCGTATGGAATTTTACGACCCTCATAATTATGATTTTGAGTAATTATCATACACTCAATTCCTGAATGAAAATAATTACCTATAAACACCTTACCTCCTCCTAAAATATTGATTCTGTTAAAGTTACAGAAATCACCTATATGAGTAGTACTACTAAAAGTACACTTGCCATTCACTAATAAATGCTTTCCACAAGAAGCCACAATGCGGCGACATTGAATACTATACATCATAGTTCTCATCCTGCAAAATCGTGTTCGCACCGATCGATAAGTTTTTTTTAGAACCTTTATCATATCAAGTATAGATATTTTATGTTAAATATTCTCTAATGCACTTCTTACTCTGAGAATAAGTGAATACACAGATGGCAATTTCAGAGATGACATATATGGCACATGTATAAAACAGACTATACCGTGTAAACAGAAGTGAGAGTACAAGGTGTAAAATGGAAGTACCAAATGTAATATACATCAAGTTCTTTGTTTTGCTGTAGTAGAACAAATAATTGCAATACAGAAAATAGATGCACCTAAAAAATCCATATATTGTCAATATGAAAACATAGGGAATGGAAGCAGTATAGTTTGGCATGAACAAAGGCACCATCAAACTGACAAATATGATAGTAACCACAGCAACAAGCAAATAACTTAGTGAGATGTATTTCTCTTTGCGACGAAGCCTACGAAGCTTATCTTCTTTAGAAAGATTCGATGAAAGGGTTTGATAGAGATTCACCGAATTAGTCTGATTGAATGCCGTACCCACCATCACCATGATCGAAGTCAGACTCATCGCAAAGCTGAAGATACCCACATCTGCCATTGTATGAGAATACTCAACAATATACCTATCCAACCCCAACTTTATCCATGCAGAAGCAAGGTGAGGTATAATAGGCAATCCCCACAAAATAACAACTTTGCATCTCGGCCAGTCGATATTAAAATCAAACAGTTTTTGCTTAACGAAGCATACTACCGCAATCAGCCCAAATAGAATGCTGGTTATCAAATCAGCATACACCCTTCCTGCCCAGTTCTGTCCTGCCCCTATCACAAAACACAGGGTCAATGCACTCATTATCAAAGCAAACAAGCAACTCAGCAGACCATATTTTGAAACCTTTTCCTGTATGCGTAAATAATCAAGATTCAGATTTACAAACACATGAAAGAATGAGACGGCCACTCCTATATAAAGGAAGGGTACGGGTATTTTCAACAATTCTGCAAGCTGATTATGAAACGTAATAAACAGCAATGCGATAATTAATAATACAACAACTGTAATCGTACAAATGGAGGTGAAATCTTTTTTAAAATCCTCTTTATCCGATTTGAAGTAGGCTACACTTAAATAGCCCGCTGTGGACAGACCCACAATGTAGCCCAAGAACATCACACACGTATTGAAAAGACTGAGTTCTCCGTATTCTTCGGGCGTAATATATCTGGCCAAGACAATCATCAAAAGAAATGCCACACCTTTTTGGAAAAAAGAAAAGATGGAAAACAGCCCTCCGTTGCGGATGGTCTTGTTGTGCAATAAACTACTTATCTTACTTTTATTCAACATCACTTAATACGCTATCTATCTTAGATGTTTCACCAACTCCTTCGCTTTCTGATACTCCTGCGGATTACCTATATCAATCCAAGTACCATTAATCGGAAAGCGGATAATTTTACCTCCTTGTTTGATGATAGCATCCATCAGGTGAGTGGCATGGAAGAACTCACCATTGGGAATGAGGTCGAGCATCGACTTCTTGATGAGGTAGATACCAGCATTCGCATAGTAGTTGTACGTAGGTTTCTCTATCATCCCCTTTAGGTTGCGTCCCTCCAAATCCATAATACCATAGGGTACAGATACCGTATAGGGTACGGCCGCAACCGACATTTCCGCATTGTGTTCTTTAAAGTGCAAGTAGAAGTCCTCATAGTTGATGTCTGTGAAAAGATCTGAATTCATCACCAAGATGGTATCATTGTGGAAAGATTCCACTAATTTAATGCTTCCTATGGTTCCCAAGAATTTAGGTTCAGTCACACAATTCACCTTCACCTCATTACGAGGAGACTCAAAATGCTCGTAAAACTGCTCTTTCAGGTAGTTACAAGTCACACTGATATGCTCTACTCCGAAAGAAATAAGACGATCTATATTATGGTCGATGATGCATTTTCCACCAACTAGAAGCAAAGGTTTGGGAGTCTTTTCTGTGAATGGACGTAGACGTTCTCCTTTCCCCCCAGCCATCAAAACCGCATCGATAGGCAAAATCGATTTTAAATCATTTAAATTATATACCTTTACTAATTTATTGTTCGAATCTAACAAAGGAAGAATTGTTATGCCATCAGCTCTATATGATTTTATAGATGATGTATAATCTTTCTCTGTTCTTGTTAGATATTTAAAGTTTTGATTCATGATGGAATCAACAGGCTCAGACAAAGTATATCCCTTTATTAATGCACGTCTTATATCTCCGTCTGTTAACGTACCTACTACTTGCTTGCTTTTATTTAAAACAAACAAAACTTGAAGTTCGCCATCTAATTTATCAATTTTAATTAACGCAGCATGGATTGTATCGGACTCAGCTAAGCAATGATAAGCACATAAATTCATTATAGTTGTATTATCTTTTTTTCTAACATTAATTCCGCAACATACCAATCCAGCATGGTATCTAAATCTAAAGAATGTACCTTATCCATGATAATCTTTCTTTTCTTAGAAAATTTAGAAAGAGGCATAGACTTTAAACTTAAAGCGTTAATAACATAAACGGCCCCATTATACTCATATACAGGAGGACAATCCTGACGTCTAATATATTCTCCTTTTCCTTTAGAAATAGTTAAGAATCCCTCTTCATTTTCTTCAAAACATAAATAATATGGGTTTGAATCTGTTTCCTTTACGCTAACCACCATATCGATATCTTCCGAATACAGATTTAGTGCCTCCTTTACATTATTGGCCTTCCTAAAAGGAGATGTAACTTGTAGCAAAATAACAACATCTATTTTATCTCCTTTCTTTTCATAAAAGTCTAAGGCATGTAAAAGCACCTCGTATGTTCCCGCTGTATCCATCGCAAGTTCAGCAGGACGCTTAAATGGAACTTTCAAGCCATAACTCTCAACTACAGAAATAATCTCATCAGAATCTGTAGTGACACATATATGTGAATCATCAACTATTTCTCTTGCAACATCAATCGTATAACTAATCAAAGGTTTTCCAGCTAAAAGCCTAACATTCTTGCCCGGAATGCCTTTGGAGCCTCCTCGGGCAGGAATGACTACTAAAATATTAGAATTCATTTTATTTTCCTCCTACAGGAGTCTTTAGAGCCCATATACCAAGTTCATTCTTATCAAACAACTCTGTATTATACATTGAATCAATAATTTTCCAGAACTCTGGCTCTGTATATCCAAGGAATTCACAAAAATCTCTCACGACCAAAGGATCAAGCGCATGATCATGCTTTTTAATCAAATCTATCGCTTCTTCTCTAGTTAACATACCATATCTAACCATGCGTGATACATAGTCTGTTGCTGAAGCATGACCAAACTTTGGATATTTAAGCCATGGGTGAATTAAATAAGCTCTACTGTCAACCTGATCTATTTGCTCTACATGATGAGTTCTATTCCACTCATGTGTCAAATCATGAAATCCATAGCGTTTTGCTATTTCATAGTTCTTAAAGCTGTTCCATTGAGTAAAATAACTGATGTAAATGGGATCTAGCTTATTCATTTCCTCTCGTGTAGGTGGTTCAAAGAAATTAAGATCTTTTCTAGAAATACCTGTTGCGTCGATCAATTCTTGAGTATCAATACCGTCACCAACTCCATTCGTAATCTGACCTTTCGCCGAATATGTTTCGATCTTATCTGTACCAATTCCACCATATTCCCAACTAACATTCTCTCCGTACACAAGAAGTGGAGTGTTAAATTTAACTGCCATGTATAGCGGATAGATATAGATATAGCGATCTATGAAATAAGTAGGTTTGCCATACTTTTCGAATGTATATTTCATTACCTTTTTTTGTGCCTTGATATTCGGCTTCATTGATATCAAATCACATCCAAAAGCCTCACTAATATTCTTTAGATTATGCTTTCCTGCTGTTGTCATTGGGAAATTATCTTCAACAGAAACAAGAAGTGGATTCATACCCATAACCTCTTTCATGAGATACACTTGAAAGTGAGAGTCCTTACCTCCACTAACAGCAACCATACAATCATAACCACTAGGGCCATTCATTCCACGATATTTATCACAAATAGCTTTGAATTCTTCCCAACGCGCATTCCAATCTACAAGATTTCTATGCTCATAATTCCGGCATGCAGAACAAACTCCGTCTTCATCAAATGTAATACCAGGACGTGTGCTTGGCATCACACATTTTGTACAATACTTCATAACTTATAAATATTAGAGTTTATATAGAATAAGGAACAGGACTATTGAAAATCAACATTCTAAATCCTTATTCTATATATTGTTTATTACAATAAAAAGATTAAAACTTGTATCCAAAACAAAGACATAAAAGAACAGTGTAAGTATCCACTTCTCCCCAAAACTCGCTAAAACCATTGTATATAAAATTTGACAGTCATACAAAAAACATAATTTGGGGATATTAGAAAACTGACGAATAGTTTACTCTAAAGTACTACTCACAATTTACAGATTATAAAAAGATTTTCGTGAAAGCTTATCAAGTGGATATGTAGAAATCACCTTAAAGATACTTGCTGCCGTACCCTCTTTCTCATATGGGTTTATAGTCGTTTTACAAAAAGTACGAAAACCAAAAGATAGGACTTTTCGTAACCCTACAACGATGGACGCTTCATCCGATGCAACATCCACAACAGAAGCTCCCTTTGTACGACCTTTCTGACGATCACCAATATTTAATGTCGGAATGTGAGCTGAAGGGACTTCGAGCAATCCGCTCGATGAATTTCCAACAACCGCTGTCACATAGCCCAATGCCGATAAATAACGTCTTACCCCCAAAGACTTGAAGCAACGACATCGTTCTTCATTCCGAACACAATACGCTTCTATGGCCGATCGTATTTCCTCTCCCCCTTGGTCGGAGTTTGGCATAGTAAACAAAACCTTCAAACTTGAAAAAGAATCCAATGCCTTCAATAAATCAGAAATTTCATCTTTAGGAATACGATTTCCTAATGTTACCGGATGATATGTTACCAACACGGACAAACCTTCAAATTTGAAATTCAAAGAATCCTCTAACTCTGACTTGCGCATCAATGGAACTTTCTTTAGATTTTCCACACCCATAGCTCCTACATAAAACACCCTCTCTGGTTGTTCTCCTAATTGTATGACACGCCTCCGGTACTCCTCCGTAGAGGTAAAATGCAGCGAGCTCATTTTCGTGATGGAGTGGCGGATACTATCATCCATGGCCCCCTCGCTGATCTCCCCCCCATGCAGATGAGCGATGGGGATACGTTGCAACATGGCTACCGTAGCCGCCACCAACATCTCGTAGCGATCACCCAATATCACAACCATATCCGGACATAACTCACGAAGAGCTTCATTCATTCCGTTCATTTCTTCAGCCATAGAAGCAATTACCCCATAAGCGTCATCGGTAGGCTTTCGCATCAACACCTTTGCATCAATACGGAAACCATCCTTTTCTATCTCTTGATACGTATTTCCATATTCGGGAAGTAAGTGCATGTTCGTAACGATGACCTGCAACCGGCAATCCTCAGCCTCGTCAATCAAACGCATTAGCCTGCTCAGCAGTCCATATTCCGCACGAGTACCCGTGACAACACAAATTTTTCTCATAACTCTATCAATTCGTCCTCGTTATAGTCACGGATGGCAATAGTACCAACAATCTCATCCCATTGCATAGGGCTGATACCTATGCCCGGCCGCTTGACCGTAAGATTTTCCTCTGAAAGAATCTCTCCTTTTTTAATCGGGTGCGCAGCGACTATACTCTTGCGAGCAATGGCAATGTTTTTGCCTTCTGAAACAGTTACCTTCTTTTCTCCATCACCCATAGCCTGCTCTATATTTCGAATGGCCCTAACCATCGCTTTCAACTCATCAGGTTCAAGTGATGCTTTGTGATCTGGACCGGGTAGATTACGGTCCAAGGTAAAATGCTTCTCTATCACCTCTGCGCCAAGAGCGACCGCAGCGATAGGAACTTCAATGCCCCTTGTATGGTCGGAGTACCCGACTTTAATACCAAACGCCTCCTTTATAGTGAGCATAGCACGGAGATTTACATCCTCGAAAGGTGTAGGATATTCAGTGTTGCAGTGGAGTATGGTTATTTGATCCTTGATGAGTCCAAACTTAATAAGTATATCTAAAGCGTTTTTAATATCTGTCATATCACACATACCTGTAGAGAGAATAACAGTTTGGCCTTGTCGCGCAATCTTCCGAAGATACGGATAGTTGATTATCTCACCTGAAGGAATCTTCCAAAGAGGTAGATTGAGAGAGGCTAGATAATCAATACTTTCGAGATCAAAAGCCGTAGAAAAGAATCGAACACCTTTTTGCTTACAATATCCTATAAGAACTTCATGATCAACCAGACTAAGTTCCAGATTTTTGAGCATTTGGTATTGACTGTCATCACCATCACCGATATTCTTCTTTTGGTACTCTGCTTGCTTAGCGGATTTAGTCACAAGATTCTCCGCTTTAAAAGTCTGAAACTTCACATAGTCCACTCCTGCATCTGCCGCGGCATCAATCAGTCGTTTCGCCAATTCGAGCGAACCATTATGGTTTACGCCCGCCTCCGCAATAATTAAAGTATGTCTCATGCTTTCTTAATCAAAACAGCCGGATTACCGGCATATAGACCTTCTATAGTTAGAGATTTCCGTACTAAACAACCAGCAGCGAATACACTATTAGAAGGGATACTCGTGTCATTAACCATCACACTTTGACTACCTAAAAAAGTATTTTCTCCCACCCTGCAATCCCCATTGACCATAGCCCCCGTAGAAATGTGGCAATAATCACCGATTATGACATCATGCTCAATGTTCGCAAGGGTATTGATAATACAACCCTTACCAATGGTTGCACCCGCATTGACCATGGCTCCATGCAGCACTACGGTACCTGTACCCAATGTAGCATACTTTGAGACATGCGCTGTTGAAGCTATAACAGTCGCTAGATTTCCATCTGCAGCCTCAATGCGCTCGTGTAGTTTGTTGCGTAATGAGGGGTTCTTTATATAACCAAGAGAAACGACAAAATCACACTCGTTCACATATAAAGGAATCTCGTCATCTGAACCTATCACATCATAATCTAGAACCTTGCTAACCATACATTGGGGTAAATCCAAGATTCCTTTAATGGTATATCCGGCACTCTCTGCTGCTTCAATAACAGACTTACAGTGCCCTCCTCCACCTACTAATATAATCGGTCTCATCTCTTTAATCAAGTCGTTTCTCAATACCACCGGTTCACATCTGCATTCGCATCCTTCGGCAAGTCGTTCGTATCCAGACGAGGAAGGTTGAAAATCGTGTCATTCGTAAATTTATAATCTCACACTACTCGGTATATTCACAATCCTATCCGCCAACCAGCTGGTATTCTCCAAAGCATCCGTCTCACATCCCTTGAACATCTGCAACTGATTCATCAACTCCCATACGGGACGAGTCATAACGCCATGATCGTTCGTATACTCAAGGAATTCCTGCTGGGTAGACTTGTCTTTCAGCAAGACAACGTTCAGCCAATAATTAGAGTGGCAATCCTTAGGTTCGGTAAAAAACGTCACGTCTGGAATTGAGGCGAAGAACCCATTGTACCTCCCTGCCGTTTCTCGCTTATCTTGTACGTAACGTTCCAAGTTCTCCATCTGGGCACAGCCCAAGGCGGCATTTATGTTGGGCATACGGTAATTGTAACCGATATCGTCATGGATGAAAGCCCAACGATGGGGGACTTTCGCTTGGGTAGTCAGATGCTTTGCCAGATTGCCCAACTCCTCATCTTGGAAAAGGAGCATGCCACCACCTCCGGTAGTGATCGTCTTGTTTCCATTGAAACTGAGAGCCCCGACCTTACCGAAGGTACCGGTATGCTGTCCTTTATAGAAACTGCCGATACTTTCGGCCGCATCCTCCACCAACTCTATGTGCCACTCGTTACAGATCTCGAGCAACTCGTCTATCTTGACCGGATGGCCGAACGTGTGCATTGGGACACAAGCCTTCACCCGGCGATTGGTATTCTTATTATAACATGTACAGTCTTTAATCTCAGCGTTTTTCTCCAGCCATTTTTTCACAAAAGTAGGCGATAATCCTAAGGTATCCATATCCACGTCAATAAATACCGGATTTGCTCCAATATAACTAATCGCATTACAAGTAGCTACAAAAGTCAAGGCCTGTGTCAAAACCTCATCTCCTCTTTCAACTCCAACAAGTTTCATCGCCAAGTGAAGAGCATTTGTACCACTAACACAAGCTACCGCTTTCTTTGTTCCCGTATATTCTTCTATCTTTTTTTCAAAGGAATCAACAAACTCCCCTACACTAGAAACAAAAGTCGTATCAATACATTCATTTATATATTTTTTTTCGTTTCCAATAAAAACAGGGGCATGAAGTGGAATATTTTTTTTCCCTTGAAACAAATCTGTTATAAATTTCACAATTTCATCAAAACTATCCATAGACTAAACTTTAAAACATATCACCCATTTAATTAGTTCATTCCCAGACTTTTCCTTCTTTTATTTGATTCCAATACCATTTAACCGTTAAGTCCAGCCCCATTTGTAATGAAACTTTGGGAGATACGCCTGTTAACCTCCTCAACTTATTTATATTCGGGCATCTTCTATTAACAGAACCAATAGGAGCTGGAACGTCTTTTACCGGCAGGTCAACATGTAATATTTCAAATATTCTCAGAACTAAATCTTTTATCAGTATTTCTTCCGAGTCATTTCCTACATGAATCACTTGGCCATTTGTATTCAATGAATTCATCACGGATATTGTCTCATCAACACCATCATAAACATGGCAAAATGATCGTGTTTGGTTTGCGCCATATAATTTAAATGGGGTCTCTTTCAAATATATCCGTTTCAATACCTCCGGGATTACATGGGCATATCCCATACGTTGTCCATAGATATTATGATATCGAACTATAGAGTAATCATAGTTATTTAAAGAATTAAAAATTATTATTTGTTCTCCAGCTATCTTACTTACCGCATATGATAGACGAGGATTGCCTATGTCTGAAACCATCAACGGAGTATCCTCCAACGTTGGGACTTTCACGACACCGTATTCAAAACCACTGGCATAAGTCTCACAGGTAGAAGAAAAAACTATTTTTTTTACATGATTTTCTTTTGCCAGTTCCACGATATTTAACGTAGAAAGCAAATTCACTTTTAACACCAAATCAGGATGATTCATACAATGTTTAACCCCTATAATGGCTGCTAGATGGTATATCTGATCATAATACTCCCAAATTTTACCCATAGATTCCAAACTTGTCAAGTCTACTTGTTCAAATCTAACATTGGGTTTAGATATAAGCATTTTAAAAGCCTCATCCATTTGCCCTCTAGCTAAATTATCTGCTATAACCAATTGGTTATTGATATCACGTGACAGCTTTTCCGACAAATGATAGCCGATAAATCCAGCTCCCCCTGTTACTAATATCTTACTCATTATAATACTTTTTATTTATATGTCCTTTACCTACTCCTACTACCTTAATTTTTCGTGATTGTAAAAATGATATTTTTTCATCTGACAAAATATTATTAGCATCAACAACTAAAGAAGCATTCTTTGTTATTTCAAATAATTCATCATTAGAAAAAGACAAATACATTTTATGTCTTGTCGCAAAAACAACAATATCAAAATCTCCTATTTCATCAGAGAACAATGCGGTTGGAATCTCACTCCAACAATGAATATATGGATCATGAAACATTACATTTCCACCTTGACTTATCAACTCTTTATATAATACTTCTGAAGGAGAAAATCTTGTATCACCAATATCTTCACGATAAGAAACACCCATTATTATAATCGACTTTCCTTTTATACTGCTAAATTCATTTATAAGATCCACTACATGAAGTGGCATTCTATCATTTATTCTTAAAGCCTCTGTAGAAAAAGGAAAGCCAAAAGACGATTTATAATAGCTATCGTTTGACCATAAGGCCAATAACGCATCCTTCGTCAAACAATATCCTCCAACACCCAAACCGGGGAACATGATATTCTTATGTGTTGTTCTATTTTTTATTCCTTCAATTACTGAAAACAAGTTTATTCCCATTTTTTCCGCAAAAAGAGTCCATTCATATATAAAAGCAATATTCATCGCTCTATATGAATTTTCTAATACTTTTGCCAACTCCGAGGCCTCCGGAACAAGTTCTCTTCGCAATGGATAGTTGCGAGTATCTATGATTGAAGTCAAAAACTCCTTTGCTCGATCTGCCGCGCCTTCAGTTAATCCTGAATAAGTACGAAAAAATTTCCGTATAGAATTAATGTAGTCTTTTCCAGGCATAACTCTTTCGTAAGAATGAGCAACTATCGGATCGGTATTTATCCCTCGCCTCGAAAATTCATCTTTCAAAATAGGAAAAACCACGTTCCTTACGAAACCGGGGGGTACGGTAGTTTCAATCAGCACAAGACAATCTCGATTAATTTTTTTGCCGAGGCTATGTATCGCTTTTTTAAAAGGTTCACTATGCAGCGTATATTTTGAATAATCGTCCGCATCTAGTTTTGAAATAGTTAAATGCACATCAACGATGACCATCGCAGCTTTACTATAATAATCCTCCGATGTCGTAGCTATTAGATTTCTATATTCAAAAACAGCTCTTTTAAGTTCTAAAGTAAAGCTATTATCTTCCGTCTCAAATGGCAATTCGCCATTATTTATCTTATCGATAACTTTCTGCTTTGCCGGTAAATCGATTCCATACACTCTATATCTCGGTTCATTATATTCATTAATAGCATTCGCTACAACTGTTGCCATAGCTAAACCAACAAATCCCAAACCTTGGATACATACAACATTATTCTCCATAATTCATAACATTAAAAATATAATACTCAATTTAGAGCATATCCTTTTTTATAAGGCACCTCACAAAAGATTGTTATGCTACTATATACTTTTTAGCAAGCAGTTATTATACACAATGCTTGGTACAATAAATATATAGTTGCGTATTAAATTAAATCCAATCTTCCCTCCTTTTTCCATCCGCTAGCTATCATTTTATGCCACTCCACCGTCTTCTTGACCCCTTCTGCTATCGGTGTGCAGGGCTTATAACCCAGTTCTGTTTGCAGTAGGGTGGTATCAGCGTTCGTCTGATAGACATCACCGGGTTGAATCGGGAGAAACTCTTTCTTCACCTCGCGGCCACAGGCTGTCTCAATGGCAGCGATGAAATCCATCAAACACACGGGATGCGAGTTACCGATATTATAGACCCGATAAGGAGCAAATGAGGTCGCAGGGTCGGGTTGTTCGGCTCTCCAACCGACATTCGGCGTAGCCACATGATCCAATACCCGAATCATTCCCTCCACAATGTCATCGATATAGGTGAAGTCTCTCAGCATATCACCATGGTTAAACACCTTAATGGGACGATCGCTCAAGATCGCATCCGTAAAAAGAAACGGAGACATATCAGGACGTCCCCATGGACCATATACTGTAAAGAAACGAAGACCCGTACAAGGTACTCTATAAAGATAGCTGTAGGTATGCGCCATCAATTCATTACTCTTCTTCGTGGCCGCATAAAGGCTCACGGGATGAGCGATGCTATCATGCTCACTAAAAGGCACTTTGCCATTCAACCCGTAAACACTACTGGATGAAGCATAGACCAAATGTTGTATACCATTGTGGCGACATCCTTCCAAGATATTCAAGAAGCCATCCACATTACTGCTTACATAGGCATACGGATTCTGGATGGAGTAACGAACTCCGGCTTGAGCTGCCAAATTGATTACTTTGTCAAACTTCTCATTAGCAAACAGCATCTGCATGGCTTGCTTGTCCTCCAAGTTCATGCGAATGAAACGGTAGAGAGGATATTTTACACTTCGTACAAATTTATACCAATCCACTTCCTCACGATCGATACCTGTCTCTGCCAAACGACTATATTTCAACTCAAGCGTGTAGTAGTCGTTGATACTATCGAGTCCAACGACTTCATCCCCTCGTTCCAGCAAACGCTTCACAGTATGGAAACCTATGAACCCTGCCGCTCCAGTCACTAATACCTTCATAACCTCTTTTTATCCTATTTTATAGTAAGCGAAGCCATTCTCACGCATATCATCCGCATCGTAAATATTACGGCCATCAATCACCACTTTATGACTCATGGTCTTCGCCAAAACAGCCAAACTCGGCATACGGAACTCTTTCCACTCGGTAACCAGCAACAAGGCATCAGTATCGAGAGCCGCCTCATACATATCCTTACAATAGGTTACGATGTCACCGATACGGCGTTTACACTCCGTCATGGAGACCGGGTCGTACACTTTCACCCTACAACCAGCTTTCTGTAGTTTATCAATCAAAACTAGAGCGGGAGCTTCACGCATATCATCCGTCTCTGGCTTGAATGCCAGCCCCCACAGAGTGATAGTTTTACCCTTCAATTGACCCGCATAGTGTTTCATCAGTTTTTTGAAAAGGATGGATTTCTGCGACTCATTCACCTCTTCCACCGCTTTTAGAACCCGCATCGAGTAACCGCTTTTCTCGGCAGTCTTGATCAAAGCCTTCACATCTTTCGGAAAACAACTACCCCCATAACCACATCCGGCATAAAGGAACTTTTTCCCTATACGTGTATCCGAACCTATCCCTTTACGTACCATATTCACGTCCGCCCCCACCAACTCACAGAGATTGGCGATGTCATTCATAAAACTGATTCGGGTGGCCAACATAGAGTTGGCAGCATATTTAATCATCTCAGCACTGGGTATGTCCGTAAAAATCATACGCTCACCACTTAGCATAAACGGTTTATAAAGACGGCTCATGATCTTCTTGGCCCGTTCACTCTCAGTACCAACGACAACCCGATCTGGTGTCATAAAATCTTTAATCGCCGCCCCTTCTTTCAAAAATTCAGGATTGGAGGCCACATCAAACGCTATATCCACGACACGCTTCTCCAACTCAGCCCGTACAGTCTCCTTCACCTTTTGAGCCGTACCTACCGGTACAGTAGATTTGGTGACCAGTATGGTATATCGATGGATATTCTGCCCAAATGTCTTGGCCACAGCCAAAACATATTTCAAATCGGCACTACCATCCTCGTCTGGAGGTGTGCCCACGGCACTGAACACCACTTCCACGTTATCCAAACAACTAGCTAAATCCGTAGTGAAATGTAATCGACCCGCCTCTACATTACGCTTTACCAACTCCTCCAAGCCGGGTTCATAGATTGGGATCTGTCCACCGAGCAGAGATTGGATTTTCACTTCATTCACATCCACGCAAGTCACATCAATACCCATCTCGGCAAAACAAGTTCCAGATACCAGACCTACATAGCCAGTACCAACTATCGCTATGTTCATATATTATAGATTTAATTCGATTCTTTACTTCTTTCCATAGAATTTATCCTATACTCTGTAAATACGTCAAAAGGAAATGCTTACAGATTTTGACTAAAATACAGTAGGAATAGCGATATCCTACTAAATATAAAGATTACACCATGTACCCCCTAAGCCTCGTATCCACCTTGCCATAAATCACATCGAGCTGATTCAACTCTTTAAGCGAATACTTTTCCTTTGGCATAAGGCGTATATAGCCAATATGCTCCACATTCAAACGAAGGGACAACATCAAGAAAAGACAACTCATACGGGAGATGTCGTTGACAAGCGATTGGTATTGCTTTATAGTTTCATGAGATACGTCATCCCATATCGTGTTTACCAATACCGTGGAACGACTGGTATCAAACATTAAGTCCTTTTGACGTTGTTTTTTGTCATCAGTCATGTATATATTCTCCAATGTACGTTGCGCCTCTATATAATACAAGGTAAAGACAACGTATGCGCTCAGTTGGGCATGCGGTTCTGAATCTGTGATATTCGATTTGTCTTAAACGGATTTTACCTAACACGGATTTGCCCCTCAAAGAAACGGTGCATGCAGCCACATCCAAAGCAAGCAAACTTCATGGGCAAAGTAAGCTTATTAAAACACCGAAATAAGTTAACTTACCCAGCCGATGAAGCCTGCTTGCAATTATTATAATCGATTCGAGATCTCTTTGTACAAGCGATACAAGAACTGAAACAACTCATAGCCACTAAATTCACCATCAGCTCCAATACCTAAATTAGTATTGTTACTTCCGAAAAATTTATCATCCAGCAATCGAGGACCACTAAGGACCAACCGAGGATAATACATCTGCTTCCACAGAGACATATCCTCAGAAACCAGTTTCATGTTTTTTCTTGTTTTTTAATATTCAGAAACATACTTTTCTAACATCTCAGCACAACTCAACATCTCAGCACAATTCATGATCTTCATCATATCCATAGATTGAATCTTATGAAGTGCGATTGCTTGAAATAATCGATACAAGAACTGGAATAACTCTTCTCCACTGAATTCACCATCATTACCTATACCAAGGTTTGATTCTCTGTCATTTCCAGTATAATATTTATCATCCGGCAATTGAGGACCGCCATGAACCAGATTTCGATAATAGTCATGCATCCAAAGTCTCATATCTTCACTAGTAAATTTGACACATCCTCTTGTCGCAGGAAATCTATCCACATATTTTTCTAACATTTTTGCACACTCCTGAATTTTGCAACACACATCAGATGTATACATATGCATCTTGTTACCAAATATATTTGGAAATATATCCATATCGGTACCTACCATCTCATTCACATTAAACATACCTCTCATTTGGGATAAATCATTCAAATTATTAAGATCCATTGTTTTCATTTTTTAATTTAACATCCATTTAAAAACGTCTTTCTTTACAACAAGTACTCGAGGAGAAACATCCTAAGACACTTCTCCTCAAAACATTTCCCTTTATTGCAAATCATCAATTTTACAATCCGGTGTCTTTGGTAACTTATGACACTTGAATGCGATCAACTGCATACCTTTGATTTTTAAAGTTTGCGTTTTCTTATCATAACTAGATTCTACCTTCTTATCATCCGTATTATGAGCGCCACTAAGCTTAAAAGGCCCCCAATTAACGGAGGCTCCTGCTTTTACATGAGTCTCAATAGTAGAATTCATCGTATCTAATGCGGAAGACTTTATCTCAATATCCTTTATAAAGATCGCAGTTGTGGCATAAGCAGGGAGATGTCCCTTGGGAGCAGGTTGACCATCGGACAAAACTCCATGTATCTTTTGATCCCAGTCCCAACATTGATTGGTCAGAAACTCTGGCGAAAACCAACCACGACCAAGCATAGCCTGAGTTATCTTAAACTTCATAACGAAGTCTTTACAAGAAAGACTACCTTCAAGAATATCTTTCTGGACATTATCCGCCCCTCCTTTTACAGACCAGAAAAGAAATTTATAGGATGCCTGTGCATTTGTCGTATGATGAGCCTCTCTATCGTATTTTTTCTCTGAAGCGGAATTGAACACGAACTCTGTCCAACCTTTATCCGAGTTGACAAAACTACTTGGATAAAGACTTGTCATGTAGTAATCACTCCCCGACTGGGATTCCTTCAATAGAGCCGCATCCAGTTGAGCCTCCATCTCTGCTTTCAACAAGGCCATACTACGTTGCGAAGTATGTTTAATATACGCATTTATTTTCTCAACATCATCTTTATACCCTTCCGATACCCATGAGTTTAACGCTTGACGGACTTGCATCTCGTACAAATGACCATTTACCGCAAAATCCTGGACTGCTAGTTGCGTCTCAGCATTGATGGCAGATAGACGTTTATTATTATAAATCATGACGGCATCCATGTATTCAGCAAATTTAGCTTTATATGCCTTGACCATCGGACTATCTTCAACTGTCTCGATAGGATTCTCCTTCTTAAAATCAAGCACATCATACTTAACGCCCTTAGAAACCAACGTATTACGAAGCGCTAATAACCTCTCCTCTTCTTCTTTTGTTAAATTATCCTTTGGCACCTTTGAAAAACGAAGCACATCCTTATAAACATTCCATAATACAGCTCCGTGCTGATCAAATAAACCATTAATTATACCATCATCCGGAATGTTATTGGCTACACGAGAGAACTCAAACGCATTTCTATTCAGTTGGGCTGTTTCCACTCCATCAGCTCCATTAAGTCCCTTTATAGCGAATTGTAAATCTTCCGCCTGGAAAGGTATTCCCGGCAGGCACCAAGCCAAATAATCACTTTCGTTTCCAATAACCGTGTTCTCTCCAGAAAGTACGTCTTGAATTTTACCAAGAAGCGCTACTAATAATTTGTCCTCCATAATTATTCTCCTTCTAATTTAATTTTATAGGCTAATGTTACGCCCGTCGTACGATAAACCGCCGTACTTTCAGACAGTGGGTTATAAATAACTTTAGATCCAGACTCCTTGGTAGAACCTAAAATCGCTTTTACCTCAACCCAAACCTCATTTCCAAAATCAAGATTATATTGATTCAAATCAATGGTAGCCGATTGAGGATTAGGATAAGTATCAGACCAGCCAGAGCATCCTCCATTCTATTTCACACGAAATTTTTGAATGAATCCCGCAGAATTCACGCATGTAATTTTTTGCACTTCTTGCATAGCATTTTTTTTAATGATTAATAAATTTTATATTACGACACAAATAAATCCAATAATAGTAATATTATCATCCTTAAGCTTTTCATTTAAAGAGCCTTCCCGATAAAGATTCAATTGGAGTTTATTAGTCAAGATCAAACCAATAATGATTGAGCTTCCCGATGGAAGATCCGCATCCCGTAGAGAATTCACATCCAACCAACCACGTTCAAGGTTCAACCGGCCCAAAGAAAGATTTAACGCATATTTCACTTTTCCTTTTTGTACTTTGTTAAAATTCTTCCATGATACACGTTCGGGGGAGGGTATCATTCCTGTTAATCCAAAAGAATTAGCATAAGTGGGACTGTAAAGTAACTTACTCTGATTACCGAATCTTTCTAACGCTCCTCCTTGGGCATAAGAATCACCTTTAAAGACTAGAATATCGTTTACCATTCGAGCAAATAGGTATCCATTATCCAATGCCGTACGATCGGTCAATAGCTCATTAAAGGACAAATCATTGAAAACCAAAGCTTTCAAATCCAAAGCAAATCCTAAAGGTAAGATATATACAAACTCATCTCTTGATTGTAGCTTCGCATTATAAGTAGGAAGATCGATAATAGAAATAATATTTTCGGAGAAAATACTATTAACCGTGATTTTAGGTTCTTGCGCAGAAGTGACTTGAGCTTGTAAGATACAAAAACAAGAAAGTACTAATACTAATACAACATGATTAATTTTTTTCATATGAATTATTTTTTTAACTAACATTCAATTTGTCCGGTATCCTTCCCCCTTCTTGACATCAAGCCGGCAAAAAGGTCAATCTCTATAGCTTCCTAAATAATACCGAAATCACCGTCGCATTGAAAAAGTTTGTCCGTTACAATCACTATCTCCTACATTCTTATCAGCTAACATTTTGTTGAGTAATTCATTTTCTATCTGATATCAGGACCTTTTCCGCTTCCTAACCTTAAAAAACTCATACTCTCTCATTTAATAAAGGCAACCCCTTCACCTCACTGGTGTGCCACGCATGGTAATCCTCCAGAGGGAGTCCGGGGACGATCAATAACTTGTAATCCGACTCGTCTTTTCTCAAGATATGCTTGCGGGCATACGAGCGGAGCGAACGATCCGTGACGGACACCATCACCACAGGAAACGGGTAGCCGAACAAGCGCATCGGCGTAACCTCGCTATCCGGGAACACACGGCGCAGCTGATAGGCCGAGTACTCGAACGCCACCCAGTAAGGACCCGTGCAATACAGGTGGATCGAGGCAGTGTTCGTTCGCTCGCGGCCCATGATATCACCCAAATGCTCGTTCAGCAACGCCACCAAACGAACGCCAGAAGGAAGGGAAGACATTTCTTTTTGATTTATGATTTTTGATTTAAACTGTCAACTGTCACTTGTCAACTGATTTCGTGTTTCAGCCAGCGATCGCAATCGTCCAGCCGGCGGATCAAGGATAACTTGCTTTTCTTGGGCGAGGACTCACCCCGCCAAGGATCCACCACCTCATGCGCCATCTGCCGGTAAAGGGCGCTGTCCGTGCAACCGTAGAGCGTCACCAGCAACAAGGCACGGGATTGCGGAGCTTTCACCACCGGGAGCATACCACGCATCGTGTCATGCAAACGTGTGAACTCCTCCTCATCGCCCAACAACTTGTAGGCAGAAAGAAGCAATGAGCAGATCTTGCAACGCATCACGTCCGTCTCCGCACGGAGCGAACCGTAGGATCTCAACACCTCACGGGCCAAACGAGTATCCTCCTCTGATACGCTGCCGGAGGCATGGTAACGTCCCAAGGCATCGTGCAAGCCCTCCCGCAGGCGATCGTTGTCCAGATGGGTATAGACGTGCTTGCCCTTGGTGTTCAGCTCGATCAGCTCATACTCGCCCGGCTTCACCTCCAACAAGGGGACCCACATGCAATCGAGGATACGTGCCATCACATCTTTATGCCCGCCACCCGGCTGGATCACCACCTCCGCCTCCATACCGGTAAAATAACCGGACGTAATACGTACACGGTCACCCTTCAGCAGGCGGCCGCTGTCAGGAACGTACACCGGAAGCTCGTTGGAATAAGATTCCGCCACCCAACGTAAATTACCCATCTCGTCATCCGACAGATAAGGGAAATGAGTCATGCCTCCGGAAGAAACCCGAGGAAGGAAATTGTATAGGGGAAGCGTGCGCTTCATCTGGAAGATCTCCTCCACCGAGGACCGGATAAACACGTAATTGAACAGCAGGGGCCGCTTCGTGTTGACCATCTTGCCATCCACTTTCCTCACCTCCACATAGGAGGGGGCGAAATACTCGAACAACGTCTCCCCACGACGCTTGCGCCGGGAAAGCTCGGCATCCAAGCTTTTAGCGGGGCTGATCCTGTCGCGTCGTGCCACACCCGTAGTAGGAAGCGTGAGCACGTACCAGCGTACAGTCTTCAGGTCATGACGCTTGCCAACCCGCGCCGTACCCCTCTCCGAGCAACCGTCTCTCAAAACATTCATCATTATGATTATCTTTTCCTAAGATTATATCAAGATCTCCACTCAAGCCTCACGACAATTCAAAGCCCTACCAAGAGCACCGTATTTACTCCTGATAAACAACACTTTATGTCTTTAAAAATGGCTTTTCTGAAAATCACCATCGCTTGAAATATTAAGCTACTCGGGAAGTAGCTTAAAAGGTTGGAAAATGGTTATTACCCAGTTGTAGAGACGGAGCGTGCTCCGTCTCCCACCGTCTGACAGTAATTTAGAATACCATTTTGAGGGGATGAGACGGGGCACGCCCCGTCTCTACAAGAATGTATGTTCGATTTTTAGGGGGACGTGATGATTTCGAGAATATAAGGTCATTTCGTCTCTATTGTCATGTCCATATATCTGGAATAAAAACGAAGATTCAAGATGAACCTAACCTAAAAGGCAAACAATGGCCTAAAATTGTTTGCGTTTAATTCTTTTTTACTACATTTGCAACGTGAAACAAACGCTACTCCCCAAGTAGCCTCACCCCACCTTTGGCATATAATTATATACATTCTCAAAGCAAGACTTATTTACCACCGTCATTTTATCCAAGGAGAAACTTCTTAGATAAATCTGGGTTGTCTTGATGGACTTATGCCCCAATAACTCGCTGATCATCTCAATGGGGACATTTTGCTCCTTCAGAGCCATGGCAAAAGAATGACGGATCGTGTAAGAAGTCACATCCGAGGCTATTCCGGCAACCTCCTTCAACATCCTCAAGTTCCGGTTAAACCGGGACAAGGCCGCATTGTATTCGAGATATTCCTCATGGCCGTTCTTCGTCCCACTTAAAAAGGGAAATAAATAGCCGGAGCCTCCACCCCTCTCACCTGCCAGCTCCTTATACATAGCTTCCGCCGTATCCAAGACCTCCAACCGCATAGAGGTTCCGGTCTTCTGGCGATTGTAATCCAATATGCCGTTCTTGATATTACCCCTATTCAAATGGGCGAAATCAACGAACGACATTCCCCCATATTGAAACATCAAGCAAAGAGCCAGCTGTGTCTTCCTCAACTTCTCTCCTTTTACCGGGACAGTCATCAGGCGATTCAAATCCCCCAGAGGCAAGGATTTCTTGCGCTGGCTTTCCACACCTGTAAAAACCCCCTTGAATAATGAAGGGATAAACGCCGCCTCGCCATTCTCCACCGCCTTGTTATAGATACAACGCAAACGGCGAATATACGTGGAGACCGTATTACGCATGCAGCCTTTCTCCAACAAATAAGCCTCGTACCGGCGAAGAGTATCCTTATTTATATATGTATATGGGATACGATCCGTCCCGCTATACCGTATAAAAGAGTTCATCGCATCCTGATAACTTTTCGCCGAGGAATACCGTCCTTCCTTTTGTAACAGACTTATATACTCTCGCATCCCTTCCACCAAATCTTTCTCATCCATATCTCTCTATTTTAAATTCCAACTGAAAACAAAGACGCAAAGTTAGACATCTTGACGATTACTAACTCTCAAACAAGCATTTACAATTAAAACATCCTCATATATTTTTTTCACTGTAAAGAGTCATTTATTTCATAGTTATGACTTTTTATTTCATAGTTATGACTTTTCCAAATCATAACTATGAAATTTTCAATACAAAAAAACACATAAAAACGTGGATCAAAATCTATCGTCCGGAAATGCCACAGCTACGAATTTCTCACTTCAGACAGGGTCGAAATTTCAAATTAAAAGTTAAAGCATAGGTTGTCGAAAAAATAAAAACTAAAAAATATGAACGTTTTCAAACTTTTTAGAGGCTCTCTATGTTTATTATGGGATAAAAATAAAAACCTATGCGATTTAAACTAATAGGCCTCATCTGTCTTATAATGCAGTGTAATTTATCTTGCACTCAACGTATTATAAACAAAGAAACCGTTCAGACTTTGGATTTACACCGCTATATGGGGAAATGGTTTGAAATAGCACGCTTTGATCATCGCTTTGAGCATAATCTCGTAGGAGCTACCGTGGAATACTCATTTCTCCCGAATGGAGATATAGAAGTTGTTAACAGCGGATATTGGGGTAATTTTTCCGGTTCCTTCAAACGAGCGAGAGGTATAGCCAAAGTAACGGATCTACGTGTCCTAGTAAATTAAAAGTGTGTTTCTTTATGCGGTTCTACGCCGAGTACAACATTATGGAAATTGACGAGGATAATTACTCATACGCTCTCGTAGGCAGTAATACCTCAGACTATTTATGGCTACTTAGTCGTACGCCTACACTCCCAGAAGAGGCTATTCTCTTTTTATTGACTAAGGCCAAAGAAAGAGGATATAACACATCAATGCTCAAATGGGTCAAACAAAAACATGAAAATCAAAAATAATTTCTTCAAATTTCGCTATAAGCATTGAAAATATTCAACTTATGGCTAATTTTGTTGTTATAATATAAAAAGCGTTGTTTTATGAAAAAAATATTACAAGAGTTTAAGCAGTTCGCCATGCGAGGTAACGTAGTGGACATGGCGGTAGGTATCATTATCGGTGGTGCCTTTGGAAAGATCGTATCTTCTATCGTAGCGGATCTGATCATGCCGGCGGTAGGTTTACTTGTAGGTGGCGTCAATTTCACGGATTTAAAAATCACCTTGAAGCACGCCGTAATGGAGGGAGACAAGGTGATCTCTCCGGCGGTCTCCATTAACTACGGAAATTTCATACAAGTGACACTGGATTTCATAATCATAGCTTTCGCCGTCTTTTTACTTGTCAAAGGTGTTAATGCTTTAAGCAAGAAGAAGGAAGAGGCCCCGAAAGCTCCGGCCGCTCCCCCTGCGGATATCCAATTACTTACCGAGATTAGGGATTTACTGAAAAATAACAAATAAACACCAACCTTATTGGTTGACTTGCTGTTTCATAACTATAAAAAATAATGTTTTAACTCATAAAAAGTAGTAGTTATGAAAAATGTATTATTCGGTTTAGCCGTAGGTGTAGTTGTTGGTTACGTACTTCGCAGGATGGAAGATCAAGGACAGTTCGAATGTCTGGAGAACGAACTCCACGGTCTTACAGATAAGGCAAAGAAAAAAGTAAAGGACGTGGTAGACACGGGTAAAAATCAAGTCGAATACGTCAAAGACAGAGTAGAACATATGGTTGAAAAACCTAAAAGTAATTAATCGACCTCCCTGTTATTAGGGTAAGAAAAAGAAGCTATCACAAAAAAAGTCAATGATAGCTTCTTTTTTTCATTTTAGATGTAACGTTTTTTCAAATCCATTCGTCTTATAAGAAAAGAGTATAAATTAATTACACTTCATATGAGAACAAGAATGATGGCCTTATTTGCGTTGATCGCTTTTTGCGTGATGCCTATCGAGGCGAAGAAAGTAAAAGGGAATGGGGATATTATCACGAAAGAAATCTCCGTCAGAGACTATTCAGCGATAAAAGTCGGCTCAACCGCCATGGGTTATAGCGACAGTTGGTTCAGCCTATTCAGTCGTGGAGGAAATCCGTCGTACGTTTTCGGGTATACGCAAGGAGAATCAGCGTCCTTACGAATCACGATCGACGAGAATTTATATCCTTATATAAACGTTCAAGTAAAAAATGAAGAACTTTCAATCTCCACAGAGAATGGTACACAATTAAGCCCTACCCGATTTAAAATAGAGGGCACTTCCAAGAAGCTGGAAAAAATCCAGATGTCCGGTTGTATGGATTTTGTCCTGAGAAGCGCTTTATCCGGAGATGATCTGGAAATTATAGCGACAAGGGGTAGCGACGTGAAAATGGAGCAGCCAATCAACGTATCCAATTGCATAATTGAGGCGACCAGCGGTAGCGATATCATCATCAACGATCTTACTACCCGAATAATACGAGGCCGTGCCAGCGGAGGTAGCGATCTCAAGCTTACGGGAAAAGCGGAGAACGGCGAATATTCCGCCTCAGGTGGCTCGGATATCAAGGCTTATGATCTTATCTTAAACCAGTTGGAATGTTCCGCCAGTGGTGGCTCCGATATTTATACGCACGTAACCGATTATATCAAGGCTTCGGCAAGCGGAGGTAGTGATGTACATTACAAAGGTTCGGCAAGATCGGATACATCCACTTCCGGAGGAAGCGATATTATAAAAGAGGGTAATTAACACCCTCTTTTTTTACCCTCTTATACATTGAATTTTATAACAAAAGTACTTCCTTTTCCAACCGCGCTATCAACAGAAAGTGTTCCTCCATGAGCTTCCACGAAGTCTTTACTGATAGCCAGCCCTAGACCACTCCCTTGTACCTTCGTTCCCGGCACACGGAAATAGCGATCGAATATACTTTGATGATATCGGGGATCAATACCCTTACCGAAATCTTGCACATAGATCTCCACGCTATGATCTTGCTGGCGGGCACCGATTATGATACGGCCATTCTCCGGGGTATAATGAATTGCGTTCGATAATAGATTCGTCAAGACCCACGCGATTTTCTCGCTATCCACGAAAAGCTTGGAAATCTTCTCCGGGTATTCCACCTCTATATGGCAATTGAAGCGATCAGCTTGCACTTGGTTCGCCTTTATCGCATACTCGATCAATTCGATCGGTTTGGTTATTTTCGGATTCAATTGTAGCTTGCCGGCCTCCACCTGCGTCATTTTCAATAGCTCACTGGTTATTTCCAGTAATCGATTACTACTTTCCTTGATACTTTCCGCCAGTGCTTTTTGCTCGTCGTTCATGGCTCCCACACGGGCATCCTCCAACAATTTCAGGCTCATCATGATCGCCGATATCGGAGTTTTCAATTCATGGGAGATCGTCGAGATAAAAGTGGTCTTAGCAGAATCCAACTCCTTAAACTCCGTGATGTTCTTCAATAAGATCACGTCGCCCACATACACCTCCGCCTCGCCATTCTCCGACACACGGATCGGTATATATTGCACTTGAAAATAACTTTCCTTATTATCCGCGTAAATTTTAAGCGGCTCTTTTTTCTCGCTCGGCTGGATCAGTTCCCGAACTAACCTGCGAAGCAAATCGTTCCGTAAGGATAATTCCGAGGCAGACTTTCCGATCACGTTTTCCCGCTTGAGATTCAAGATCGTCAAAGCCTCGTTATTGGCGAAAAGAATCTTACGATCCCGATCCAAGCCTATGATTGGCTCCGTGATACTATTCACGATAGCCTCTATATATTTCTTTCCTTGGATAATATCCGCCAACGTACTTTTCCGGTATTCCGTAAGCCGTTCCGCCATCCGGTTAAAGGATTTCGCAACCCCCTCGAATTCATCATATTTAGCGAGATCCAATCGTTTCTCGTAATTATGGTTAGCGATCTCCATGATACCGTCCATCAACATACGGATAGGGGTATTTATCGAACGGGGGAAACGTATTAAAAAAGCGAAAGCGACCACCATACAAGAGAGGCCAATCCCCCAAATCCAAAATAAAGCCTTTTGAGACGTAGACTCCGCCACTTGGCTTTTCCTGTAGATAGAAGCCATATTCAAACTCATGACTTGATTTAAGGCGAGACGTACACGACGGATATTCTCCTCATTACGCTCTTTCGCCAATTGCTCGTATTGAGCGACTAGATGTGAGGTGGCCACGTTCTCATCGACCTCCGTGATATTCTTTTTCTGTAGCCCTAGGTTTTTCTCGAAATCGGCTTGAGCCGAAGGATCGCTATCGATTCGTTCCAGTGCATCCAGCATCCGGCGTGAATAGAGTAAAGAATTATAATTATCGGCCAATATGTTCCTTGTGTCGGCAGACATATCGGAGATGTTCTTTACCGATAGACCTCCCAGCAAAACGATCATGGCAAACAGCAGCCCGATTCCGTATCTTAGTTTTGTTTTAATCTTCAGACTCATAGGTGATGTATTTTAAGCGATTATTATTAAGTTTACGTTCAGCAAAGATAAACTATTTAGCAATGTCCGTTTCTCCTTACATATCTTCAAGATGCTTTCGGGTATACATAATAATGCAGAATATGAGATTAAAGCCCATACTCCTCAATCTTCCGATAAAGAGTAGTGAGGCCTATACCTAGAAGGCGGGAAGTTTCGGTTTTATTGCCTTTTGTGTATTTGAGCACTTTTTGGATATGCATTTTCTCTACGCCACTCAGGTCAAAACCGCTATAAGATTCCGTACTCGCCGCAGAGGAGGTTTGCATATTCAAAGGGAGGGCATCCAAGGTTAAGGTATCTCCATCGGCAATAATCAGACTACGCTCAATTGCATTACGCAACTCACGTACGTTACCTTTCCAAGCTCGTTTTTTCAGGGCATCTATATATTCGGGCGAAATTGTTCGGATATTCTTTCCCATCTTGGAGGAAAAAGCGGAAACAAAGGCTTTTATATGGAGAGGGATATCCTCGACCCGTTCACGAAGCGCGGGAAGATGGATCTGGAAAACGGAAAGCCGATAAAATAGATCTTCCCGGAAATGCCCTTGCTCGATCTCTTTCTCTAAATCACGGTTGGTAGCGGCAATAATTCGTACATCCACTTTCGTTGGTTTCGTATCGCCGATCTTGATAAACTCCCCGGTCTCAAGGATACGGAGCAATTTCGCTTGCAAGTCGAAAGCCATTTCCCCGATCTCATCCAAGAAGATCGTACCTCCGGAAGCTTCCTCAAACAAGCCTTTTGTCTCTTTCAAAGCACCGGTAAAAGCCCCCGCTTTATGACCGAACATCTCGCTTTCCAATAAATCCCGACTAAAAGAGGAACAATTGATAGCGACAAAAGACTTCCCTTTCCGGGAACTATGTTGATGGATGGATTGAGCAAAGACCTCTTTTCCCGTACCGGTCTCACCAGTCAACAGAACCGGAACCTCCGTAGCCGAGACTTTCTGAGCCAACGCTATCGCCGCTTGGATAGCGGGTGATTTACCGACAATCGTATCAAACGAATATTGCCTCCCGACGGACGTAGCTTCCTTCTTTTGCTGCTGATAAGCGGCAGAAGCTTTCTCCATCGCTTTGGCTACCAGAGGAATGATCTTATTATTATCATCCCCTTTCGTAATATAATCGAAGGCTCCATTCTTGATTGCCTGTACGCCATCCGGAATATTACCATGCGCGGTAAGTAGGATGATCTCGGATAGAGGGCGAAGTTTCTTTAAGTCCGACACCAAATCCACACCATTACCATCCGGCAAGAACACATCGCACAATACCACCTCTGGCGAATGTTGCTCCATCTGCCTCAGCCCCGCCTTACAAGTAGCAGCCTGTAAGACCTCGTATCCCTCCAAACCGATAATGCGTGAAAGTAAACCTAAAATCTGCTTCTCGTCGTCGATAATTAAAACTTTGCCCATACACCGGAGTTATTTATTTGGGCACAAATGTACGCTTTTTACCTTTTTCCCAAAAGCATTAAAGCATACATGTTAACGCCGTCTTATTTAAAATCGTCACCTTTCTCCTTGTAATGCTGATAAATCCCTCATCCACCAATCTCCCGATTTCCTTCGATAAAGCCGGGCGGGTAACACCAAAATACTCTGCTAACTGCTCTTGGGTATGTTCTAGTTCCACGACATTCGAATCCTTTTGCTGATGTTCGAATAAGTAATAAATAAAGCGGTTCCGGATGCCACGAAACGAAAGCACCTTCAAACGAGTCATCGTACATTTATTACAGCTTGTACTGACACAAAGGAAATTATGCAGGAATAACGGCATAGAATGCATTAAGGTAAATACAGACTCCTTGGAACCCTTAAGCAATACCACATCCTCATCGACGGTAAAAGTAGCGGGGAACTGGTTTTTCTCGGAAAAGATATGAGGCGTAGCGAACGTGCGTGGAGCCTGTATCGTCTCCACGCGCACGATGTTACCCGATACGTCCAAAACATCCACGTTCAATTTTCCCTCCAATAAAACATGAAGGGCGTTACAAGTCGTCCCTTGATGAATTATGGTTTTTCCTTTTGGATGCTCCTCTACTGTATATTCAAGTTTATCCAAAAACTCTTCCCGCATCTTAAGCGTAAAATTCTTAAAAAGCGGGATCTTAAACATATCGGTTATATCCATCGTATCTTGTTTTGAAAAAAGGTTTACTCCTGCAAATATACCCTTTTCCTTGAGAACTGTTACCATTTCGTCGTGAATATAGTTGGATTAATATTTATTGATAACCAACCCCAATCTTGCCAATGAGACGGATTTCCACCCTTCACGGCCTTCATGGTATTCGTACCCAACATCGTAGAATATCCCGCGGATAATTTCACGTCTTTCATGATTACCCAATCCACTTGGAAATCCAATTCCGAACCTAAACCTTTACTCAATTTATCATTACCTTCGTATACGTCGCCCGTGATGGAGAAATAATGATAGGCTAAAGACAGGTTTACCTTGGAAGAAGGTTTATAAGCTACATTTATCTGATTATCCCATAAACCCGGATTCAATCCGTTGACAAAAGAGGAGGCGTAGAAATAATCCATGGCACCATAAAACTTATGATGGGTTCCATACAGAGGATCAAACGCCTTATATTTCCCGTCGGCCCCATCCGAGCCACTCAGATAATCACTACCTACACCGATCTTCCATTGCGGATCGATTTGATAAGCGGCGTTTACCGCCCATAAGAAAGCGGAAACATCCCGTCCGCTTTTCGTCTTGCCGAATTGATAATAGATAGTACCACCTATCGTCCAGTTACTAGGCGTATAGATCAGGTTCGTTCCTAAGGTTTGCAGGTATTTTGTATCCGAGTTTTGTTTCTCGGCATCACCGCCTTCCATCCCTAAGTTCATAAACAAGAAGGATGCGTTAAAACTCTTGTCGAAGAGATGCTTATACCAAAGGGTTTGCATCGTTTTATAGGGTTGCGCACCCGGAGCGTAATACGTTCCTCCGATCGTTTTCTCATCATTCTGGTTGAATGCGAGAATTAAATGCAGTTGGTTATTCGTGTTCTCGTAGCCTAGCTTCAAAGCATCATGATAACGACCGGCCACGTTCCAATCCAACGCACCCATGATACGCTCGTCATCGTATACCAATGACTGGCGACCTAACTTAGCGAAGAAACCCGATCCGAAATCCAGCTTCGCCCACGCCTCATTCAAGATAAAACGGCCATTCTTATCGATCTGAGGATCCTGTCCCCATACTCCAACATGTTGCGCGGACAAGCCGATAGACAAACGATCCCGCTCATACCCCAAAGAAAGGCGGGCACGGTTATTGATAAACCCGGTGGACTCGGCATCTTTAGGCCGGGGGAATAAGACCCCGTTCCGGTACTCGGCTCTCGGACGTATCTGTACTTTCATCGAGAACGTGTTCTCTTTCGTATTTTGTGTTTCTTCCGCTTGCGCGAAAAGGGCCACGGAGAGCAAGCCCGCTACTAAAACAACTAGTTTTTTCATATACCTCTGATTTTAATTATTCCATATTATAAGTATGTACACTATATCCTTGCGCGGAGGGTAGATAATTCACGCCAACCCAACACACCTGTAGCAAAAGAAAAGAGAAAACCAAAAGCCCCAACGCCGCTGAATAACGCAAGCGGTGGTGAAGGCGATAATGGATATAAATCAAGTACCCCAACCAAGTGGCAGCCGCCCATGTCTCCTTCGGGTCCCAATTCCAATAATGCCCCCACGCCTCCTTGGCCCATAAAGCGCCGAACAGCATCCCAATCGTGAGAAAGGCCATACCGACATATACCAAGTTATCGCATAAACTCATCATCCCCTCGTCAATCCCCTTCCTCCTCGCACGGATCAGCAGGTAAATGGCGATAAGGGCAGCGGCGCCCAGCATGGCGTAAGAGAACATATAGACTATCACGTGCGGAGCGAACCACGGGCTTTGCAAAGCGGGCATCAAGGTCTTGTTATGTATCTCCGGCTTAAACAGATTGACACAGATAAAGACAAAGGCCAACAATGTACTAAAGGAAAGTATCCATTTATACCGCCAACGGACATAAGTGATCACGCCCGCCACCGGCAAGAAAAAAGAATACCATAGACGAGTCTCGCCCATCGTGCGCAAGGGCGGCCTCTCCAACGAGATCCACATCCCTATGATAAAAGCGGAGAATATAGCCAAGCCAAACACGGTCCAAGCGACAGCCCCCTTGGAAAAAGAAGGACGATAAGCCAACCATGCCCCACCTATCCAGCAAAATAACGTCGGAGCGGCGAAATAAATAAAGTAACTCCAATCCATACTATTCTTTTTTTACAGGAGCGGATAGGAATAATCCGATCGCCCCGGCTATCATCATTAAGATCCCTGTATAAACGATCGGCAACCATGGATCTCTCACCAACTCAAATACACTCATCCGGCTCCATTTACCTTTCGTCTCGTCGTAACTCAATTGGTAGATTTTCCATCCGGCAATAGAGAGTGGCTTATTCACCTCGATACACGCCTCCTTGGTCTGTTTATCTTTCGTATAGACCATTACGTCCGAGGCAAAGCGTCTCGGTTCCCGTTCCGGCATCACCATACTGACCGCATCATCCAGTTGGAGCGATATGTATGGAAAGATATAGCTGCCACAACTCACCCAGCCTTCCTTCTGCCGTCCGGTAAGTTCGTTACGTGCTTTTACGTATAAAGCGGTGGTCGCCCCCTCGGAGTGAAATTCCAGGAAGTTTATCGTATCCTGCCCCATCACGCAAGCCGCCATCGGTAGTGAACGGGTAACCTCAACCTTCCAGCCTTGCAGGTTTCCGGCTAAGGGAATTTCCTCCACCAATATGTTCTCGGGTTGCTTTTCAGGAAGCACTTTTCCGGTCGTATTGTCGATTAGCATTAACTTAGGAGGATATTCATCAATCGTAAACGAACGAAGCTCGATGGCAAGCGGTAGTTCTATCATCTCGTTCTTCTCGTCCGAAGCCCTCCACTCAGGATTCTCCAGCGGAACCGTCATCCGTAAACGGCGTAAATCCCCGTTTCCCAAGATCGCCGCCAGCAGCGTGATAAATAAACCGACATGGTTCAGCATAAACGGAACATCCCTCCAGCGAAACGATACGATACGCTTCAATGTGACAAAGCCCAAGACAAACAAGAAATAGAGAAACAGCAGGATAAAAGGCCACGACATCGTAATCCGCTCGATACCCGGACCCACAAATCCCATAACCAACACAACTGACAAAAGAGCCGATAAAGAGGTAATGCTCGCCGTTAACCCGGAAAACCACTGGACAACCGTGATTTTCCGGCCAACAACAAACCCTATACATAGAACCAACAGAAAAATCAATCCTCCGGCCACATTCACCGGATATTGGAACAACCCTGCCTGAACCGGGCCGGTGATCAGTTGCAAGCCAAATCCCGTAATCAGTAAACCGGCACAGATGACCCAGCCTTCAGCATATCCCCAAGGTTGTTTCCACATAATCAAATGTTCTTCGCTAAACGATTATTTTCTTGCGCCTCTTTCACCCATTGAGGAACGATTGTATTTAGGAATTTTTCCTTGGCGGTACGTTCAGCGGCCATATCCAAACCGATATATTGCTGAGCCTTTTCTTTCGTAGAGAAGTCCGGCATCGGAACATCATCCGTATAACCTAATTTCGCTAACACTTTCGCGGTAGCCAGACGAGCCTGCATCGCCTTATCCAATCCATTGCCTAATATCCTTTGAATCTCTTGCGGAGCGTGGAACGCACCACCATGAGAAGCCACGCCGAAATCCCAACGCCATTGTGCCTGACGGATCAATTTCAATACATCTTTCATCTGATCCTCGGTAGCTCCCTTATCCCATGCGAACTTCGCCTCTACATGCGCTTTCGCCAACTCGGTCTCCAAACGGTTACGCATCTCGTTCGCCTTATTCTGACGCTCGTACACATTATTGCGTAAAGTCTCCTCGCTCTCACGGTGGCAAACCTGACACGTACGGTCGATCATAGCCAACGGGCTTTGGATATGGTGGTCACTATATTTCACGCCCCCCTCGCTCTTATACGGCATATGGCAATCGGCGCAAGATACACCCCGCTGCGCATGGATACCCATCTGGGAGATCTCATAATCCGGATGCTGTGCCTTTAAAATCGGAGCACGGCTTAGCTTATGCGTATAATCGGCGAAACCGGCCTCATCGTAATAAGCCTCCATATCCTCAACCGTAGAACCTTTATCCCAAGGGAAAGTCAAGTATTTACCATCGCCCTTGAAATAATATTCCACGTGGCATTGCGCGCAAACCAAGGAACGCATCTCTTGTTGAGTCGCTTTCGTGATGTCCTTGCCTTGACGCTGGAAAGCCTCGATCAAAGCCGGGCGACTGATATGCAGGTTCATATTCTCCGGCTCATGGCAATCGGCGCAACCGATCGGATTCACGATCTCTTTACCCAGAGAAGCCCATTTGCCCTTATAGAAATTATCCACGCCCATCGCTTGCATCATACGGGGAACATCCGGGCTTTTGCAAGTCCAGCAAGTAGCCGGTTGCGGCCCCTCGTTCTCTGTCATCGGAGCGCCTACACGCAACGTGTTACGCATATCCTCGATCGCATGCATATGCCCTCTCGGGGTAGAATAATCCTTAGAGAAAGCGTAACCAGCCCAAAGGATCACCATTTCCGGACGAGCCTCCAGAACATCGACCGCCTGATTTCCATTGTATAAACTCTTGAAACTCGTATCCGCCGTAGCCTCCCAAGTCTGGTACTCACGTGGATAATTCGATTCGAACTTATCATTGCGAGCCTCGATTCCTGTGATCTCCGTCTTCTTATTATTCATTACGCTAGTGACCTCCGCATGTCTCTCGTTCACGGAAGCAGCGATCATACCCAAAACAAAAACAACGACCATGGTTCCTCCAAACAGCAACCAACCTTGCCATGATTTTAATTTCTTTTCCATAACTATACTGATTTATTATTATTTACTTAGCATATCTTTTAACCAGTCTGGCGATACGGACTTCGGATAAGGCACCAACGCATTCGGTGTAGAAGACAGGCTGTTCGTACCTCCGTGCGGCACCTCGCGATGGCAATCCCAGCAAGCTTTCCCTTCTCCCGCCATTGCCATCTCATGATCGATCCTTCCGGTATTCACGAATTCCGTATTCAATTGCATATGGCAACGGATACAGTTATTCATGATTACCTCCGCGCTCTCGTCGATCGCCTGTATCACTTGCGGTTCCCCTCGCATCATGAATACCGAGGCGTGGCGCATTCCGTCCATACCTTTGAAGAACCACTTCTTCACGGCGTTCTCGTGCGGCACATGGCAGTCGTTGCAAGTGGCGTTACGGCTGTGCGAGCTATGATTCCATGTAGCATAATAAGGGCCCATAATGTGGCAATTCACGCAAGTAGCCGGGTCGTCGGACAAATAAGTCCACGCCCGGGAAGCATATAAGGTATAAGACCCCAGCCCGCAAAGGACACCTCCGGCTATGATAGCGGCTAGTTTCCAAGTTCTTGTCGGGAACAGCGTTTGTATTATTTCTCTTATTTTCATACCGCTGATTCTTTAATATTGGTTTATGAGACACAAATATCCTAAACTTGCGTGTAGGAAATTGTAATAAATATTACATTGCACGAAATTTTATGCGTAAAATGAAAAGATTGTTATTTATCTCGGTCTCCGCACTCCTTTTATGTTCTTCGTGCGTGAGTAAAAAGAAATACCTCCTTGCCGAGAACGGCCGGTTGGAGGCGATCGGACGTGGCGACGCCTTGAAGGAGGAATTGATTAAATGCAAGGACGATAACGACGCGCTCAACAACCGGATCGCCGCCTTGATAAGGGATACGACCACAATGGGGCGTGATATCCGTAATTACCAGACCATGTTGAATACCAATATGGGTGAGCAGGACAAGCTGAATGCCTTGTTACAGCAAAAGATGAGTGAGCTGGACGAGCGTGAGCGTACCATCAACGAGCTACAGGATATGATGAACGCACAGAACGCAAAGGTACAGAATTTGTTGAGTAGCGTGAAAGACGCTTTGCTGGGTTTCAACAGTGATGAGCTGACCGTAACCGAGAAGAATGGTAAAGTATATGTAGCCATGTCGGATAAGCTTCTGTTCCAATCGGGTAGCGCAAAGGTCGATAAACGAGGCAAGGAAGCGTTGGCTAAGTTGGCCGAGGTGTTGAATAAGCAAAACGATATAGACGTTTATATAGAGGGCCATACGGACAGCAAGCCGATCAATACCGCCCAATTCAAGGATAATTGGGATCTAAGCGTGATCCGTGCGACCTCCGTAGTACGTATCCTTACCAAGGATTACGGGGTGAATCCGCTACAGATACAACCTTGTGGTCGTGGGGAGTTTATGCCGGTCGCTGATAACGAGACCGCCGATGGACGTAGCAAGAACCGCCGTACGGAGATCATCATGGCTCCTAAGTTGGATAAGTTGATGCAGATGTTGCAGTGATAATGTATTGTCAAGCTCCGGGTATTATCTACTGCCGGAGCTTGGCTAAAACGTTCACTCTTCCAAATGATAGACAACACACCGATACCTCAATTCCGATGGTTTACAAGGAATCCATACATCCATATCCTCTCCATTCGCGGAACGAATGATATGGAGGAGAGCCGTATCATACATATCTGTCCTTTCCCCGACAGAGACCGATCCCCCTTGAGCGCACGACCGGATATGGAACTGAACATCCGCAAGATCATATACCTCAGATCTAAGATAAGGATAAAAACCTATTATTGAACTCAATGTATCCTCCCAAACCCAAATACTATTTCCATCATCCTGATACGTATATTCCGTCCTTACCACATAGGACTTATAGGTGTAAGAACCCGTATAACCAAACTCATCCCCTACGTTATAAGGCAAACGCCCTTCACTAGTAGCCAGCTCATGCGCAAGAGTGAACCCTACAATATCCAAGGTATCACCACTTACGATCTCTATCGTCGGTTCAGAATGCAAATCATCCTTACCGAGATCTTCCACCCGTGAGCAAGCCACATTAAGGCCCATCATAAAAGCTAGACATACAACTATTAAATGTCTCATATCATTCTACATTTTTTAATTGATCAAAGTCTTCTATTCGGAGATAACGCCACCGCAACTCCTCCGGTCGTACAGGAAGCCAGCGATCGATCTTCTCTCCATCTGAGTTCTTCTCTACATATATTAAATAGGTACACGCCAGCACTTGCTTCTTATCCTTTTGCACGCCAAACGTACTGATAACGAAGCCATACGAACTCAAATCCTCCGAGAATCCAGCTTTCTCATCCCAAAAGTGTCCTATACCTATGTCATAAATGCTATCTTCCAATAAAACCACCCTTGCCTCATACGAGAAATAGAGATAAGAGGCATTCATATCAAACTCTCGCGCAACATCCCCGGGCAATGTTCCCCATTTCGCATCATACGCCTCACAAGCCGTGAAGCCCTTCACCAATATGGAATCCATCCCTAAGTCACCCCCCAGATGAATCGTATCCGGCCTTGAATATAAAGTCATCTGATTAGCGATTTTAACCTCATCATCCCCACAACCAGCCAGAAATAGAGCTATAAATAGCCCACACAAAAACAAACCTTTATTCATATCCACTCTCTTTTATTTTATTTAAAATGAAAACGATATAGATAAGCAGATATTACTTGAGCGTAACATTTATCCCATGAAACCCAAGCCTTCATACACAAGCCATACTGGTTTATTATCCGGATTCCATAAGTAAAAAACAGCATTCCAAATTTATCGATTACATTTGATAGCGAAATACAAGATATACAAGAAAGCGATCAACGGGACGATGAAACCCAGCGCCATATTCTCCTCGCCGATATATCCCATCAGCATCGGACTGAAAGCGCCGCCGGCGACTCCCATCACGATATAAGAAGAGGCTTTCTTGGTATAAACGCCCATACCTTCCAGCCCCAAGGCGAAAATCGTAGGGAACATGATGGACATGAAGAAAAAGGATAAATAAAGAGCGTATAGCGAAAGCGTACCTACGGAAGCCACCACCAAAGCCATACAAACGGCACTCAACAAAGAATACCAAGTCAGCAAGCGGCCCGGAGCCAACCACTTCATCGTAAAACTACCGCTCAAACGCCCGATCATAAACAAGGCCATTCCACCGAATGCCAAAATACGAGACGCTCGCAAATTACTGATACCCGGGTCCATCTCCGTCACGTAATTAATAAAGAACCCGAAGATTCCCGTCTGCGCGGCGCAATAACAGAATTGGGCGACCACGGAACGTACAAACTGCCTACGTTTCCATATGGAGGCAGCGGGTTTCTCCTCGACAATAGCGGTCACCTCCTCCTCTTCTTCCGGCTTAATCTCCGGCAACTTCGTGAAAAAGAAAAGCAACGCTACGAACAAGACGATACCACCTACCAAGATATAAGGTTTAGTCAACGCCATCGAATCTCCCTCCGATGCCCCGAATATCAACAAACCACCTACCAATGGCCCCAATATCCAACCTAATCCATTAAAAGACTGGGATAAGTTCAGCCGTTGCGCAGCGGAAGCGGACGGCCCCAATATCGTAGAATAAGGATTCGCCGCCGTCTCCAAGATACAAAGCCCGCAAGCGATCACAAACAAGGCGATCAGGAAAGGCGTAGCCGAATGCAAAAAAGCCGCCGGGATAAACCCGAAAGCACCGATAGCGAACAATAGCAAACCCATGATAATCCCTTTCCTATATCCGTAACGTTTCATGAACGCTCCCGCCGGCAACGCCATCAAGAAATAAGCGATATACGTAGAGAATTGCACCAAACCGCTCTCTGCCTTGGTCATCGTGAAGACTCCTTGAAAATGCTTGTTCAGCACATCCAAGAGTCCGTGGGCGAATCCCCAAAGCAAGAACAAACTCGTGATCAAGACAAACGGGACCAAATAAGATTTCCCTCCCGGGGCGGCCACCAGCGACTGTTTCTTTTGTTTTTCCATCCTTCCGTCTATTTACTCGCACCCGGCAATTTAAACATACATTCCATTAACTGCCATTTCTCCGACGAGGAGCTTCCCGGAGCGGCTTTCTGATACCTCGCCACGAAGTCCTCCCATTCCGCTTGCTTATCCATCGTCGCCAAACGGGCGAACGCCGCATCCCAATCAAAATCATCCGGCGTCTCCACGATCATGAACAACCGGGTTCCCAAACGGTAAATCTCCATATTCAAGATCCCTACCGCACGGATTCCTTCCGGTATCTCCGGCCAGATATGTTCCGGCGAATGCCAATAGCAATACTCTTTTATCAACTGCTCATCCTCTTTCAGATCCAAGGTCTGACAATATCTTTTCATAACATTGTTTTTAAAATGAAGTCGCGAAGGTACAAAAGTATCCTTAATCCAGATAAACATCTTCGCCCGGATGCTTATAATAGGCATACATCCGTTGGATCTGCTCCGGCAGCACACGCTCCAAGGACAACGGGGGCAACTCCTCCAATCGAAAGAAGCCTTTCCCCAAGATATCGAAGGTCTCGGTAAACGACCCGCCCTTCAACTCGCAAAGGATAAAAAACTTATATACATAATAAGGTATAGCGGGATGCGGATGCTTGCTCATATCCATCACGGCCAGCAAGCGGACCGGAAGCACATCCAAGCCCGTCTCCTCTTTCACCTCTTTCGCCGCTACCTCTTTCGGGGAATACCCCACATCGCTCCATCCGCCGGGCAACGACCAACATCCGTCCATTTTCTCACGGACCAGCAAAATCTCGTCTTTCTCGTTAAAGACAACCGCACGGATATCGACTTTCGGGGTTACATACTCTTGGGCCGGGCGGTAACCACTCGCCACATCATCGGGCTTCAATCCGGTAGCCAGAGCCGTTATTTCATCACTTAGGCGGCTCAACTCTTCATAACGTTCCGTATCGTACTCGCTTAATGAATAAACCAACCCCGTCTGAGACAAGGCCCGGATACGTTGGGCCAATAAAATCAATTCCTTACTTCTAGACATACAATTTTACTGTTTTAGATAACATGATCCTATGATATAGTTAATATGATTGGCGGAATCTCTCCGCAAGTCTATCGCCTCCAAAATAATGGCGGATGAATCCAGATCGATCCGGAGAAGATCGGGATAGACGGACTCTGGGATAGGAGCCAGCTGCGAAAGCCCGACTTTCCGCAATTGCCCGTCCAAAAAACCATCATAGGATTTTTGATAGACCAAGACATCCTCTTCATCGAAAACCGCAATCGTATCATTCTCCGCCACTAACCGAGCAGCATCGCTCATTTTATAACTCCGTAAGCTCGCCATTGTATTATATCCCCGGATATCAACCGGCTTATCCGAGGAAATATGAATATACTCCACCTCCCAAGACTTCTTTATCGGATCATCTTTTCGAGACATTTGGGAGATATGTTCAATATTTTTGGCCGTCATCCCCGGGATATAAGTTACGCTCGCCAGCAAAAGGATCGCCCAACAGGCTACGTATAAATAAGATGCCCAACGTTTGACGGAAAATAAAACGGCAGCCCCGGTCAATATCAACCCCACGACAACTAAATAAACCCTTGGTTCGGTAAACCCATACTCACGAATCCGATAAAGCGTGCCTATCCAAAACATCACCAACGCCGGAAACACGGCAAGGCTGGCATGATCATAAAACCAATCGTAATACCTCCGGGTAAGAAATACCTGACATCCTTTTAATATAAACGCAGCGGCAGTAAAACTTACCACTATAGAAGCAACCGCTCCCTTAGGCAATGACCACAGGACAGCGATCTTAATAAAATACAGATACAAGATCACCGCATAAATAAGCAATGCCGGAGAAAGCACATAGTTTAGCAAAACATCAAATAGCTTGCTCTTGAAAGGAAGCCAAGATCGCTCCCTTCGTTCATTAAACATCAAGAACAATAGTGGGAAAATGATGCTAAAAACGACAAAGGCCGTATAAGCGATTATTCTTTCTGCCTCATCTTGCCAGATCTCGAAAATATATTGGATTGACTTATAGATCGATCCGGATAACAGATAAATAACCACCGAAAGCCCGCCCGCATATAAAAGCGACCGGACAAAGAAAAGCGTATTTTCCACAAAGCGCTTGTTATCTTTCATCCATCCACTTCCCAAATAAACGAGTATCACAATGATCAACGAAACCAGATGCGTAGAAGAGAAAGATCGCTCTACCGGCATCATTAAAAAAGGAATCCATAACAACGCCGAGAAATAATACAACAAACGTCTCCTCATCCTCGCGCAACACCTGTTCAAGGTATAAACAAACAAGAAAACAACTGGCATATACTGTAGTACCATGTCGAAAAAACTACCCTCGCTTTCATAATCATAACATCCCATCGCACAGACCAAAACCGAAAGCGACACCTCTACCGGATGGCTCTGTACCGCAGCTTTCATTCGCAGTCCAAACAGCTCTATCTTTTTTCTCATATACGAACCGATTTACTATTAAAAACGTCTAAAGATAAAAGTTATTATCCAACCCGTCATTCTATCGTGCCAAAATAACGTATATTATGCCAATATTACAGATTTCCGTTTCATTGTATTTTATTCCAGTTTCTAAAAGATATTATTCCCTGCACCCGCATCCCCCGAATCATAAGTTCCCCATGCGTGGGTTAAACCTTATTCAATCTCTTTTATCCGCATTAACACACACATTATCAGATTGGCATGCCATTTGAAGTATCTATAGCGAATTCGAGATTAAAAAGGACGAGTTCAGAAATAAGAATAGTAAATAGAATGTTTAACTAATAATTGGAGGACTGTATTATGACACCGATGAGAAGAAGTCAAAATTGGTTACCGTATGTATTCAATGATTTATTTGACAACGACTGGATGATAAAAGCAAACTCTACAGCTCCAGCCATCAACGTGATAGAATCCGATAAGGATTATCGAGTTGAGGTAGCCGCTCCCGGTATGACGAAGAATGATTTCAACATCAAGATCGATGAGAACAACAACTTGGTCGTATCTATGGAGAAAAAAGAAGAAAAGAATGAGGATAAGAAAGACGGACGCTATCTGAGACGCGAATTCTCTTATAGCAAGTTCCAACAAACCATGGTTTTGCCTGACAATGTAGAGAAAGACAAGATTGAGGCGAAGGTTGAGAACGGCGTCTTGAGTATCAGCATACCGAAAAGAACTGAGGAAGAGGCTAAAATGGCCGAGAAAGTAATCGAGATCAAATAACCTCGATACACTTTCCTTCGTAAAAACTCAACAAAACCGATAATGGCTTGTTCTATTTATAAACAACATAAAATAGAATAAGCCATTATGATTTTAAGCAGAAAATTATCAGATGCTCTAAACGAGCAAATCAACATGGAGATGTGGTCATCCAACCTATATTTATCCATGTCGGTACATTTCACTCAGATAGGGCTGGATGGTTTTGCGCATTGGACGTTAAAACAATCGCAAGAGGAACTTGAACATGCCTATAAAATGATCGATTACTCAATCAAGCGTGGCGGACAAGTGACGATCGGAGTAGTTAATTCCGTTCCTACAGCATGGGGAGAGCCGTTGGAGATTTTCCAGCATATCTACGAGCATGAGGTGCATGTATCCGGATCAATCGACAAGATTGTCGATATCGCTTCCGAAGAGAAAGACAAGGCGACACAAGATTTCCTATGGGGCTTCGTCCGAGAGCAGGTAGAGGAAGAGGCTACAGCGAAAAATATTGTCGAGAAACTTAAATTATACGGAGAACATCATGCCGTATTAATGGATCATCGATTAGGAAAAAGATAAACGAATACTTGCTTGTCATACCTATAAATGGACCTAAAAAGCCATGTCGTCTTCTTGGGATGGCATGGCTTTTTTATAGAGGTCAAAGCCCTAAAGCCTGACGAATCGCCTCACTCCACAATTCGCCTAACCGGACCGCTCCTTTCTCATTCGGATGAAGATAGAACACTCCGGCGTTGCCCTTCTCCGCTTGGAAATCCGTTAAATGTTTTTCCTTAAAGTAATCAAATCCTTTCGTATCTCCCAGAAAGACTTGTCCGGGAAAATGAGACGCATAATAATCGACTAATCGTTGTATTTGCGGATAATAATCTTGGAGCCTTCGCAAGCCTTCTTCCAAATATTTAGCTCCATTATACGTATTCGGGCTATACCATAAAGGACGATGTACCACAATACGGCAATTCGGGTATAAAGCTAATAAGCGATTGATAATTGTCTTCATGTTCTCATAATACCGCTCGGGCGCTACCGGGCAGCCGTTCGTGCCTTCTATCGCGCTATCGTTCGTCCCCAGCATAATAGAGAACACCAAATCCGCCCAAGTCTCATCCTTAAATTTATCGGCAGCACGTACGGCCCACGGGAAAAGCGTATTCGTATCCGGCAAATAATCAACGGTAGTGCAGCCGCTCTGTCCTCTATTGGAATACTTGACCGAAGCCACTTCCGGGCACTTGCTTAAAAACAACGCAGCCTTTACAGGAGGCGCATCATGGACAGGCTTCGGTAACCCGGCGCCAAACGTGATACTATTCCCGATAAATACGATATTCACATAACGTTTATTGTTTGCGGCTGAAGCAGACCAACACATAACGATACTTATTAAAATACATATGACTCCCTTAATTTGTCTCATGGCTCCCATTCAATTGATTCTCCTGCGAAGGTAAGAATAATTTGATTATCTCGGGATGTTTTTCAAGCCAAGCACGGGCTGATCGCGATTCCGTACGTGTCCCGTCTTCCATATAATACATCAATTCGCTCAGTTGTTCATCGGTTAACTTAAAGTTCTTGAAAAAAGAGGCTGCATATGGATCTTTCTCAGAGAATCCTTTCGTAGCGATAACCTCGATATGCTCCGAGTCTCCAAATTCCTCTTTCGAGTCTTCCAAGAATTTTAACGGATAACGTGAGAACATCCAATGAGGGGTCCATCCGGTAACCACGATCCATTCGTTCGCATCAATCGATTTTTTCAAGAAAGCGACCATCGTAGCCCCACTGGAAGATTTCAAATCAAAATCCAAAGAATAATCTTGAACCGCCTTATCCGCCGAGTTCATCAAACCGGCGCCGGCATCGATCCCTATAATCTCACCTTTAAACTGATCTTTATGGGCATTCAAATCCTCGATGGAACGAATGGTAACGTACTCCGGAACTACCAAGCCCAATTTCGCATGCTCATAAACCGTTCCGAGTGTCTCAAGCCGGTCACCGTATTGTTCCATATAATCCGCATGGGTCACCGGTAACCATGCATCCATGAACACATCCGCTTTTCCCGAAGCGACAGAAGTAAAGATCGGGGCGATATCCGCATTTTTTAATGTTACCCGATATCCTTGATCCTCTAATATCACTTTGGCTAAGTTGGTCATAGCGATGCCCTCCGCCCAATTAGCGTACGCTATCGATATTTTCTTTCGATCCTTGCTATCCACACAACTGAAAATAAATTGCAAGGTCACCAAAAGCATACAGCATCCAATAATAATCGTAAATCGTCTCATATATCTATTTCTTTCTTTTCTATGTTTCTTATTTCTTTTGTTTATTCACTTTACCTTTCGCCCAGCCCTGCGTAATACGGTCCAAGATAATGGCCAAGATAACGACCGCTATACCTCCTTCGAAACCTAAACCTATTTTCATTTGGGTAATTCCTCGCAAGACAATCTCACCCAATCCTCCTGCCGAGATCATGGCCGCTATAACTACCATAGAAAGTGAAAGCATGATCGTTTGATTCACTCCCGTCATGATCGTAGGCAAAGCCAATGGCAATTGCACCTTATAAAGCAACTGAGAGGAAGTAGCGCCAAATGAGCGGGTAGCCTCCACAATATCGGCCGGGACTTGACGGATTCCCAGATCGGTCAGCCGTACAACCGGAGGCATGGCGAAAATCACCGTTGCGAAAGCGCCGGGTACCGGTCCCAAACCAAAAAACAAAACGGCTGGTATCAAGTAGACGAAAGCCGGCATCGTTTGCATCAAATCCAAGACCGGATGGATGATCTTATCCGCCCGATCACTGCGTGCGGTCCAAATTCCCAACGGAACTCCGATCATCAAGGCGATGATGGTAGAAGACAGTACCAAGGCCAAAGTCTGCATCGTTTCCACCCAGAAACCCATTCCGTAAATTAACAATAGACCCAATGCCGTGAACACGCCGACTCCTTTTCCTGCCTTGAACCAAGCCAACAATGCCAAGCCCAAAATCATCACATAAAACGGAATCCAAGTCAGCCCATCTTGAAAAGCATCGATAAATCCTCCGACCCCATCATTTATCACATCAAAAAAACGAGCGAAATGCTCAGTCAGCCAATTAATGGCAATCTCTATATATTTTCCTATATTTATCATAATTCTATCGCATTTTGAACAATTTGATCTATTTCCTCTTTATCCTTCCCCGTCATCTCGATTATAATCGATGAAGTAGAAACCAAGCCAGCCAATTGGTTGGCCTCATTAACGACCGGTAAGGCCTGCCGGATCTCCGGTAACAAAGGAAGCATATCCTCAACCGTCGTGTTTTCCAGAACCGAAGGCACCTCTTTCATCACAATCGATGAGAGATCATGATTCCCCGCTTTCCGAAGAGCCAAGACATCTTTCAAACGAACCTCGCCCAGAAATTGCCTATTCCCATCCACGACCGGCAATACATATAAGTTTTTCTCTTTCATTTTCCTCAACACGGTCTCCGGGCCATCTTTACGGATACGAGCGACAACCGGCTGGGTTATCATAATCGATGAGGCCGTAACGATACGTCCACGATCTACATTTTCCGTAAATCTAGAGACATAATGATTGGCCGGATCTGTCAAGATCTCCTCAGGGGTACCTACTTGCACGACCTCCCCGTCTTTCATAATGGCGATACGATCCCCCAACTTAATCGCCTCGTCAAGATCATGCGTAATAAAGATGATCGTTTTTTGCATCTTCTCTTGTAGTTTCAATAGCTCATCCTGCATCTGTACACGGATCAATGGATCTAAGGCAGAAAAAGCCTCATCCATCAAGAGCACCTCGGGATCATTCGAGATCGCACGGGCCAATCCGACACGTTGCTGCATACCTCCAGACAACTCGCTAACCTTCTGGTTCTCGTATCCTTTTAACCCTACTAGGGCTACACTTTCCACAGCTTTCTGGTCTCTTTCTTTTTTAGGAACCCCTTGTAACTCCAAGCCAAAAGCGATATTACTCAATACCGTGCGATGGGGCAGCAATCCAAAATGCTGGAAAACCATAGCCATTTCCTTACGCCGTATATCCAATAATTCTTTATCCGAGGAAGTCGTTATGTTTTTTCCGTTGATAAAGACTTCTCCCAAAGAGGGTTCGTTCAATCGGTTAATACAACGTAACAGCGTAGATTTTCCACTTCCGGAAAGTCCCATTATCACAAATAACTCCCCTTCCTCAATCTTTAGGTTCGCATTACGTACAGCTACCGTACAACCCGTTTCTTTCAAAATGTTTTGTTTACTTTTTCCCGCTACTAGCATTCTTTTCGCACGCATTTTCTCCGGGCCGAAAAGAATAGATAAATTCTTTATTTCTATTTTCGTCATATAAAATCTTTGATTACAGGTATGATACAAAAAGATTAGGCCATAAGTCCAGAATTTCTTATGGCAAAACATAAACCAAAAGCATATATAAGTTAATGCTTATTATGGAAATTGACTACAACCTAAATCATCTCTTATGTAGACAACCGAATTTCAAAGAGTTTTGTTCACTAGTTTTTCCAACTATTGGGTCTTTTCATAGGTAAAGTGAAAATAAATGTAGAACCAAATCCTTCTTTGGACATCACAGAAATATTACCGCCCATTTTTAATACTAGACCTTTACAAATTGCTAATCCCAATCCGACTCCTTGCTCAAAATCGCTTAATTGCACGAACCGAGCAAAGATATTATCCAATTCATCCTTGGGAATGCCACAGCCTGTATCCGAGACATAAAACTTAACCATTTTCCCCTCAGCCTCAAGCGTATATCCAAACCAGATACTACCTTTCTTGGTATGCTTAACCGCATTCGTCAATAAATTCATGCAAATTTGCCATAATCGATTCCGATCTATATTAAATATAATATCGGAACATGCATCCAAGGTTATTTCCACCCCTTCCGGCTTACGTAATTGTATGGAGTTATATATATCTTTCATAAAGGAGGGTAAATAAATATCCATATAAGTAAACGTCATCATATCAGACTCGATTCTGGAAATATCCAAAACATCATTTACTATACTTAAAAGTAAATCATTGTTCATCTTGATCAAGCTAATATAATTTTGACGCAATTCCAAATCCTCCTCCACTCCTAACAAATCAGAGAAGCCGACAATAGCGTTCAATGGTGTACGGATCTCATGGGTCATATTCGCTAAGAAAGTTGACTTTAGCATATCCGCCTCTTCCGCTTTTTCCTTGGCACGGATCAAGTCTTCCTCAAACTCCAATCGTTCTTGATCATCGATCATACAGCCAACAATCAAATTCGGAAAACCATTCTCATCCTTCTCATGCGTCTTACCGATCACCTCATAGATCCGATAGGTGTTATCATCGTTCTTTAGACGAAAATCTATTTTATATTCATCCAATTTATTCGTACGGATCGTATTGAATAGATAGAAAAAGTCGCCAGAATCGTCCGGGTGACGAAGTTGCGGCAAAGCCTGACAGATGAACTGATTACGTTTCAATAAACTATTGGTCGTGCCATAAAACTGGAAACAACGGTTACAATGTACTTTATCGCAAGACTTAAACCGGCTGAAATTAAAAGAATAAGTCGTAATCTTGCTATTCTGCAAAGCAAGCTCCATCATCATCCGGCTTTCGGACAACTTACTGCTTAACGCCTCATTCGCTTTCTCCTGCTCAACGAGCTCCGATACATTCCGTATATAAATAATCACATACCGGTCATGTACCGGTACCAACCGTAGTTTAAAATAAACGATCGGAGCGTTATGTCCCGGAATCGATAAATCTAAATTCATGATCTCCGACTTATTCAAGCAACTTTGCACGATCGCGGCCACACGACGCTTAGTTTCATCCGGATAAATGAAACCCGGAAGATCATCGATACGCCGATTGATCGACTCCGGCGTTATACAAGTCTCCACAGCATAAGCGATAATCCTCTCTACAACCAGTTGCTTGTTTACCAAAAGGATCGTATCTGGAACCGCTTCCGCCATCTTTTGCGACATGTCCGTCAATTCCTTCAATTCCCGGTCATAACCGGCTGCCTCCTGCCCGACCGCCGGATTACCCGTTAATAATAAGGTATATCCAAGAATCTCTCTATTCTCATTCATTGAGGGGATGATAGAATACGGTACAGGCAAAGAACCGGAAACCACGCTTCCCCCACGCAGATATTGTTTTTGAAGATCGGTCAACAAATCTGTACGAAAAAGATTATTTAATAAGAAGTCCGCTTCATTCGTAAAAGGAAATTTCTCGTTTAAGGACTTATTTATATCAATTAGCGCACCGTTTTTATCATACAGAGCACCTCCCATGGGATAATATGTAAAAAAATCTGTCAGCAAACGCTGTTTTACCTCGGAAACCTCCATATACTTTCTTTATTAACATCAATAAGTTACAAAGAAATAAAATCTTTGAAAATCAGAGAAATTTTAAAGCATAAACTTTAGGTCTATTTCACAAGAAAATCAGTCTCTTTACTAAAAAGCAACAACAAACCTTCACTTACGCTTGTTACTTAACAAACAAATTAATTATAATATGAAAGCATTAATAGGTAAAAAGGCACCGGAATTCCACGCTCCGGCAGTAGTGAATGGCAATGAGATCATCGAGGATTTCTCTTTGGAACAATATGTAGGCAAGAAGTATGTAGTCATGTTTTTCTATCCGATGGACTTTACATTCGTTTGCCCGACAGAATTACATGCCTTCCAACAAAAGTTACAGGAATTCGAAAGACGTAACGTAGCGGTGGTTGGTTGCTCCGTCGATTCTCAATTTTCTCATTTCGCATGGTTAAACCAAGATAAGAATAAAGGAGGTATCCATGGGGTGACTTATCCACTCGTATCCGATTTTTCCAAAACCATCTCTGAAAACTTTGGCGTATTGGCCGCTGATTATATTACGAACGAAAGTGGAGAACTTATCTCCAGAGGAAATCCGGTCGCTTACCGGGGTCTGTTCCTGATTGACAAAGAGGGCTTGATCCGTCATTATGTAATCAACGATTTACCATTAGGCCGTAACGTAGACGAGGCTCTCCGTATGGTCGACGCCTTACAGCACTTCGAAGAATATGGCGAGGTTTGCCCGGCAAATTGGTCCAAAGGAAAAGACGCCATGAAAGCGACAAACGCAGGAGTCTCTAATTATTTAAGCCATCATTGATATATTGCAAGAAAGGGGGCTAGGCCCCCTTTTTTATACTATTGAGACAATCGTTTACACTTTCCCGAGATATGCGAGATATCTAGACGTAAGATATTAGTCCGGTAAAAAGATTTCTCAATATACTTTTCGCCGATCTCCTTAAACGCCGATGAATATTTATTCACGAGTAGCCGCAAGGCATACCGACGCTCTTCTTCCGGCAAATCCAAATGCATCTCTCCAAAAGCGATAGTGCTCTCGTAACCTGTCGTGAATTTTCCCGGAACGATTTGTGTAGCGCCAACTACCGTGAAACTCACTTTCGGGTTTTCTCGTAGACATTCCAGCTTATACCCTTCCGGAGCGCAATGGAAATAAATAGAATCCCCTTCCTTTACATAATTGATCGGGATTCCATACCCATACCCATTTATCCCCGACATGGCCAAAAAACCATATTCCGCCTCCTCCAATAAACGAATTGCCAACTCATTATCCAAAATCCGGTCTTTTCGTCTGATCTCTCTAAACATAGGTCTAATTTATTTATAAACGAGTATAATACACTAATCGTGGCAAATCTAAAAAAAAATAATATACATTTGCGTCATAAAGTTGACACATGATAAATATTATAGATCTATGAGAGCAAGAATAACCTTATTATTATTCGCCATTCTTTACAGTTTCACTTGTCTGGCGCAAACTAATTTTGAAAAACACTTCACGAAGAAAAGTCTCCGGATTGATTTCGCATTGAGTGGAAATTGGGATTTCCAAGCCGCCGCCATACAACAACTCCGGGAAGAACCTGTCTGGGCAAGGCCGGTCAAAAACTTGATCGATCCGTTTGGTTATGGAGGGTATTATATTAATGTATATGATAAAGCCGGTAAAGAGTTGATCTACTCACGAGGATTCAATACGTTATTCGAAGAATGGAGAAGTACAGAGCAAGCGAAGACCGAGACACAATCTTGGACAAATAGCATCTCTATCCCCTATCCGAAAGCTCCTGTCATCATTGAGATTACGGCAAGAGACAAGGCCGACATGCAGTTCCATCCTTTATTGAAACAAGAGATTGATCCGGCCAGTATTTTTATTGACCGGGGGAAACTCAAGGAAAACCGGATCACAAAAATCCAATATAACGGGGATTCCTCCGGGAAAGTAGACCTCGTATTCTTAGCGGAAGGTTATACGGCGGACGAGCAAGAGAAATTTGTAGCTGATGCCAAACGTTTTACGGAGGCATTGTTTAAGACCCCGCCTTATGACACTCGCCGGGAAGATTTCAATGTCTGGGCGGTAGATGCCGTTTCGGAAGAATCGGGAACAGATGTATCCGGTAAAGGTATATTCAAGAATACCGCATTGAATTCCGGTTATTATACGTTTGGGGTAGATCGCTATTTAACCACCCCGGATATGAAGTCTATACGTGACGCCGTATGGAACGCTCCTTGCGACGCAATCTTCATCTTGGTAAACACGGACGCTTACGGTGGTGGCGGTATGTATAATTTTTATGCCATGGGAACCGCCGATAACCCACGTACCCCGGTCGTATTCGTTCACGAGTTCGGACATAGTTTCGCCGGCCTAGCCGATGAATACTTCAGTTCCGAGGTCGCTTATCAAGATTTTTATAATTTGAAGTACGAGCCTTGGGAACCGAACATCACGACCTTGGTTAACTTCGATGCTAAATGGAAAGATCTTCTACCGACTAATACACCGATACCTACCCCATTAGATGACGCCCATAAGGATAAGGCAGGCGTATTCGAGGGAGGCGGTTACATCGCTAAAGGCATTTATCGCCCGATGGATCACTGTATGATGCGTGATTACGCTCCATTCTGTCCAGCTTGTAGCCGGGCGATCTTACAGATGATCGATTACTTCACGGATAAACCGATAAAACATTAAAAGGAAAGAGCGGGTACCCTAATAGCTTTGTTACATCAACTATTAAGATACCCGCCAGCACTAACCTATCAACATTTATTTCATCATCGGAACTTCTATCAAAAGAACTTTAGCGTGCTTCAAGACTTCTATCGTAATGCTATTGGTTTCCCAGAATCCGGCCCCGTCACGCTTAGACAGGATCGTATTACTTACCTCCACCTCTCCGTCGATCACGAATAAATAAACCCCATTATTTTCACTATGTAGCTTATACTCCTTTACTTGACCGGCATCTAGGTTTCCTAAAGAGAACCAAGCGTCTTGGTTGATCGACGCAGGAGCGCTACCATCCGGAGCGATGATCAAGGACAACTTATTCTTTTCCGAAGTAACCGGACGCACGTCATAACTGGCATAATGAGGCTTGGTATTCTCCTCACGGGGAAATACCCATATTTGCAAGAACTCCAATTGTTCATTACCGCTGTCGTTGAACTCACTATGCACGATACCGGTACCGGCGCTCATCACCTGAATATCTCCCGGCGTAATCACCTCGCTATTCTTTATGCTATCCCCATGGCGTAAATATCCCTTTAACGGGATGGAGATAACCTCCATATTCTTATGTGGATGCATATCGAATCCCTCACCCGGCGCCACGGAATCATCATTCAATACACGTAGCATCCCGAAATGAACCCTTTCCGGATTGTAATAATTAGCAAAACTAAACGTGTGATGTGTTTTCAACCAACCGTGATTCGCATACCCTCTGGATTGAGCCTTATCAACTACAACTCTCATATTTTCCTCCTTTTTAAATCTACATTAATAACAAATCCATAACTATAAATGTTGCGTGACGCATATTTCGAACATTTCATGTAAACATGTGATTCATATATGAACAGAAATCGCTACTTTTGCGCAATTAAAAAAACTCATCCTGTAAATATAAAATCTTATGGCAATCTACTTAAACGATGTATCGAGAACATTTGGTGAGTATTTACTTATTCCCGGTTTAACCACCAAAGAATGTATTCCCGCAAACGTTTCATTGAAAACGCCGCTTGTGAAATTCAAGTCTGGCGAGAAATCCGCTATTGAATTAAATATTCCTTTCGTTTCCGCGATCATGCAATCGGTTTCCGGCCCTAAACTGGCAATCGAGTTGGCTCGCAACGGAGGACTTTCCTTCATCTTCGGCTCGCAACCGATCGAGAGCCAAGCGGATATGGTTCGCAAAGTAAAGAAATTCAAGGCCGGATTCGTTATCAGCGACTCTAACCTTACGCCCGAGAATACCTTGGCCGACGTGCTTGAGCTAGTCCGCCGGACAGAACATTCTACGATTGGTGTGACAGATGACGGTACGCCTAACGGCAAATTGCTAGGTATGGTAACCAGTCGCGATTACCGTGAAGGCAAAGACCCGATCGACATGAAGGTGAAAGATTTCATGACCCCGTTCGCTAAACTAATCGTTGGCGAGCTAGGCATGACCTTGAAAGAGGCGAACCAGATTATCTGGGATCATAAGTTGAATACATTGCCAATCATCGACAAGGATCAGAAGCTTCAATACTTCGTATTCCGCAAGGACTACGATAGCCACCGTGAGAATCCGAAAGAGTTATCCGGCGGAGATAAGAAATTATTAGTAGGTGCCGGTATCAACACCCGCGACTATAAGGAACGTGTTCCGGCATTGGTAGAGGCTGGCGTTGACGTATTGTGTATCGACTCTTCCGACGGCTATTCCGAATGGCAGTACGAGACCTTGCACTGGATCAAGGATACCTACGGAGACAAGGTACTGGTTGGTGCCGGAAACGTGGTTGACCAAGATGGTTTCAACTACTTGGCTGACGCCGGAGCGGATTTCATCAAGGTAGGTATCGGTGGTGGTTCCATCTGTATCACCCGTGAGCAGAAAGGTATCGGTCGCGGACAGGCTACCGCCTTGATCGACGTAGCGAAAGCTCGTGACGAGTATTTCAAGAGACACGGCGTTTATATCCCTATCTGTAGCGATGGTGGCTTGGTACACGATTACCATATGGTATTAGCGTTGGCTATGGGTGCCGACTTCCTGATGATGGGCCGTTATTTCGCCCGCTTCGACGAGTCTCCTACGAAGAAGATGAAAATCGGAAACAACTTCGTGAAGGAGTATTGGGGTGAGGGATCTAACCGTGCGAAGAACTGGCAGCGCTATGACATGGGTGGAAACGAGTCCTTGAAATTCGAGGAAGGCGTGGACAGCTATGTACCGTATGCCGGAAAATTGAAAGATAATTTAAACGTAACATTGGGTAAGATGATCGCTACGATGTGTAGCTGCGGTTCCATCTCTATCCAAGAGTTGCAGCAGCATGCCAAGATCACGCTTGTCTCCTCTACAAGTATCGTTGAGGGTGGCGCTCACGACGTGATCCTGAAAGAGCAGAATTAATTACAATATGTATTCTAGTAGAGGCGTGGCACGCTACGTCTCTACTATTTACACATTCAAATAATTTACCATGAAAAATCTATTACTTACAGTTATCCTTTTGTGTTTTTGTTTGCCATTCGTAAAAGCCGCCGATCAAAAGATGATCTTAATCTCGACCAACGAGACGGACTTGATTTTACAAGTAGCCCCCAACGGACGGCTCTACCAAACTTATCTGGGAAATAAATTAGTAAACGAATCCGAATTTGAGAACCTCTCATGGAATATCCAAGCCGGAACGGATGGCAGCGTATCAACCCGTGGATGGGAAGTGTATCCTTGTTCAGGAGCGGAGGATTATTTCGAACCGGCTTTCGCCATCCAGCACAACGATGGGAACATGACCAGTATATTCAAGTATGTTTCCAGCGAATCCAAGAAACTAGACAATAACGTTACGGAGACAATCATCTCCCTGAAAGATGACGTATACCCAGTGGAGGCTAAATTGCATTATGTAACTTTCGCTAAAGAAAACGTCATCAAGGCTTGGACCGAGATTCGTCATATGGAGAAAAAACCGGTCACGATTACCCAATACGCTTCCAATATGCTTTATTTCGAGAGTCCTCGCTATGTATTGACCGAGTTTAGCGGTGACTGGGCCAAGGAAGTACAGATGAGCAGCCAAGACTTGAAATTCGGGAAAAAGATTATCGATACGAAACTAGGCTCCCGTGCCGCCATGCACGCTTACCCGTTTTTTGAGATTGGGTTAGGTGCCCCGGCCAGCGAGAATACAGGAGATGTTTTAATGGGAACGATCGGTTGGACTGGAAACTACCGCTTTACGTTCGAGGTGGACAACGCCGGTAACCTTCGTGTCATCTCCGGCATCAATCCCTATGCGTCCGCCTATGAATTGAAGCCGAACGAATGGTTCGTCACCCCCGAGTTTATCTTTACGTTGAGTAACCAAGGAACCGGAAAAGCCAGTCGTGATATCCATGATTGGGCACGTAATTACCAGATCAAGGATGGTAAAGGCGATCGACTTACCCTACTGAACAACTGGGAATCGACCGGTTTCAATTTCAACGAGAAGAAATTGGAGGAACTAATGAAAGAAGCCAAGCATCTAGGTGTAGATATGTTTTTGCTGGATGATGGTTGGTTCGCTAATAAATACCCTCGTCAAAACGATAAGGCCGGATTGGGCGATTGGGAGGTTACACACGATAAGTTGCCGAACGGCATTCCTCATCTGGTGCAGACCGCTAAAGAGGCCGGCGTGAAATTCGGTATCTGGATCGAGCCGGAGATGGTAAACCCCAAGAGCGAACTTTTCGAGAAACACCCGGATTGGGCGATCCATCTACCGAATCGTGAGACTTATTACTACCGCAATCAACTTGTCTTGGACTTAAGTAACCCGAAAGTACAGGATTACGTATTCAGCGTAGTGGATAATATCATGATCGAGAATCCGGATCTGGCTTTCTTCAAATGGGATTGCAACAGCCCGATTACCAATGTCTATTCTCCTTACCTCAAGGAGAAACAGAATCAATTATATATTGATCATGTACGAGGAGTCTATAACGTATTCAAACGGGTAGCCGAAAAATACCCTCACCTACCAATCATGCTTTGTTCCGGAGGTGGAGCCCGCTGTGATTACGAGGCATTGAAATACTTCACGGAATTCTGGTGCAGCGACAACACCGATCCGATCGAGCGTTTGTATATCCAATGGGGATTCTCCCAGTTTTTCCCGGCAAAGGCAATGTGTGCCCACGTGACTAGCTGGAACAAGAATACCTCCATCAAGTTCCGTACCGACGTGGCCATGATGTGTAAGATGGGCTTCGATATCAGCTTGAAGGAAATGAACGAAGACGAGATGAAATACTGCCAAGAAGCAGTTGCCAACTACAAACGTCTAAAGGGCACGATCCTCGACGGCGATCTCTACCGTCTTGTTTCCCCCTACGAGACCAACCATTCATCCGTGATGTACGTGGATAAGGCAAAAAGCAAATCCGTCCTATTCGCTTATGATATCCACCCTCGCTTCGGAGAAAAGACTTTCCCCGTAAAGCTACAAGGATTGGACCCGAATAAGAAATATAAGGTACAAGAGATAAACCTCATGCCGGGCCAGAAATCGACCTTGGTTACCGACGGAGGTACCTTCAGCGGAGATTTCTTGATGAAAATAGGAATGAACGTGTTCTCTACGGCTCATGCCCGTAGCAAGGTCATAGAGCTGACCGAGGTTCATTAACTGTCAATTGTCAACTATCAACAGTCAGCTAAACATGGACATTATCCACGAAATAACCCCACTATCGGAAAAGGATTGCTTCTACATCGTAGACCGACGTAAGACAGAATTTACCTATCCGATCCATTGCCACTTGGAGTACGAGCTCAATTTCATTGAGCACGCTCCGGGGGTAAGGCGTGTGGTCGGTGATTCCGCGGAAGTGATCGGAGAATACGAGTTAGTATTGATAACCGGGAAAGAACTGGAGCATGTCTGGGAGCAGAACGCATGTAAATCGCCTCTGATCCATGAGATCACGATCCAGTTCTCTCCCAATCTCTTCGGGAATAATATATTGGAGAAAAACCAATTCAACAGTATCCGGAAAATGTTGGAGAAAGCTCAATGCGGCATCAGTTTCCCGATGTCTTCCATCTTGAAGGTTTACCATTTACTGGAAAAGCTGGTTTCCGAGGAGCAAAGTTTTTATGCGGTCATCAACTTCTTGACCATCTTGTATGAGCTTTCCATCGAAGAGGACTACAAAGTATTGGCTAGTTCCTCGTTCGCTAAAATAACGGATATACATTCCGAGAGTCGTCGTATCCAAAAAGTACAAAATTACATCAACGAGCGATACCAACAGGATATCCGCCTGAACCTACTGGCTGAACTCGTAGGTATGGCCCCTTCCGCTTTCAGCCGTTTCTTCAAGTTGAGGACCGGGAAGACCCTCTCCGACTATATCACCGATATCCGTATCGGTTACGCCGCCCGCATGCTGGTGGACACGCAACGATCCATCGCGGAGATTTGTTATGACTGCGGCTTCAATAACCTCTCGAACTTCAACCGTATCTTTAAGAAAAAGAAAAACTGCTCTCCCAAAGAGTTCCGGGATAACTACAAAAAGACAAAAATCATTGTATAAGAGACCTTTTTAACAGGGATAAATACATATCCCCCCCTATTTCTATACAAAATCCCCCCTTCTCTTTTCCTTCACACATCTATCTTTGCGACCAGTCACAAAGGCTTTCATGCCTACGGCTACCCCATCGATGTGTTAAAAATACACTCCGGCAAAAAAGTATTATTCTTGGATAAAATAGTATTTGAACGCACTTGGGATCCGACGTAATTTTGCGACAGAAATTAACAATACATATTAACAACAAAAAACAATTGCCTATGAGGAAGGACCGAGAATCTAATGTTTTTAGCAGTTAACCGCTAATGACCCTATTGAGTAAATGAATTTTAGTTTAGCCTTATATGATTTAATGTAAAAAATAATGAATTCAACAATTAAGAAAACGACGCTGTTTTTAGGCGCATGTATGGCCTTCCAGCTAGGTGGCATACCACAAATGTTAGCCGCCCCTAGTACTTCGATGGAAGTCATGCAACAAACAAAAAGAATCACTGGTACCGTGAAAGACGCAACAGGAATGGAAGTCATCGGTGCCAATGTTATCGTAAAGGGAACGACAAACGGAGTGATAACCGATTTGGATGGTAAGTTCAGCTTAGAGGCCGCCCCCGGCTCTATCATAGAGATCTCCTACATCGGTTATATGACCCAAGAGATTCCCGTAACCGCCCAAACATCCGACTTACAGATCACCTTGAAAGAGGACTCACAGAGTTTGGACGAGGTAGTGGTAGTAGGTTATGGTGTACAAAAGAAAAAGTTGGTGACAGGTGCGACCGTAGAGGTAAAAGGCGATGAAGTCGCTAAACGTAATACGATCAGCCCACTAAGCGCATTACAGAATCAAAGCCCGGGTGTCAATATCGTGGCTTCTTCCGGTCAGCCGGGTGACGGATTTAAAGTAAACATCCGTGGTGCCGGTACGAATGGAGATACGGCTCCTATCTATGTTATTGATGGTGTGGCCGGTGGCGATATCAATTCCTTGAACCCTGCCGATATCGAGCGTATCGACGTATTAAAGGATGCCGCTTCCTCCGCCATCTATGGTGCCCGCGCGGCGAATGGTGTTATCTTGGTTACCACAAAACAAGGTAAAGAAGGAAAAGTGCAAGTATCCTATGACGGCAACATCGGTTGGCAGAATGTAGTAAAGATGCCGGATATGCTTACCGCCAAAGAATACATGGCCGTTCAAGACCAGATCAACTTCAACGCCGGCGTATCGCCCTTCAATTGGTCACAATACCTAGACGCAGATTTACTGGAATCCTATCAAAACGGTTCCAACCCGGGTACGAACTGGCTGGAGTTACTTCGCAACAAGAACGCAATAACCACATCTCACTCCGTGAACGTGACCGGAGGTTCAGAGCTCTCCAAGTTCTCTACTGGCGTAGGTTATCAGTATCAAGACGGTATTTTCGGTGGTCCGGTTAAATCCGACTACAGCCGCTTCACCATTCGTTTAAATTCCGAGCATATCCTTTGGAAAAACAAGGATCTGGATATCATAAAATTCGGTGAGAACGTATATTACCAACACACATCCAACCAAGGTATCCAAATCGGTAACCAATACTCCAACAGCATCTATAGCATGATGGGAGCCAATCCATTGGTTCCATTATACAATAGCCAAGGAGAGTTATTCGACTACGACGACTTGATCGTGCAAGGATCCGGATCAATGGGTTTACTCGGGCTCAACCAATACATCAATAACCCGATGAACACCTTGTTAAATACCACCAGTGGCAATAATAAAAGCCGGAACCACAATCTTAGCGCCATCGGTTATATAGAGATACAGCCGTTAAAGGATTTGAAGTATAAAGGCCAAGTCTACTACAAACAGAACTCCAGCCTCTACAAAGCATACAACGGCATCTATAAAAATAATAACAACGACCAGAATACGGATGATTATCTGGACGAGAATATGACCATCGGTTGGAATTGGGGTATGACACATACATTGAGCTATGCTTTCGACGTAAAGGAGAATCATTTCGACGTATTGGTCGGTACAGAGTATTCCAGAGAAGGTAATAATATGTCGGAAACCATCGAAGGACACGCCACGACCAGCATCTTCGGAGATTTCTCGCATGCTTACTTCAACAACTTCTCCGGTCGTACCGCTGGTATAGTGGGAGGATATCCCGTGGATGATCACTCCATCCTATCCTATTTCGGCCGTATCAACTACGACCTCAAGGAAACTTATATGTTTAGCGCGATTGTCCGTGCCGATGGTTCCTCCAATTTCTCCAGCGGTCATCGCTGGGGTTACTTCCCCTCATTCTCCGCAGGTTGGGTGATGAGTAACGAGAGCTGGATGGAAAACACGAAAAACTGGATGGATTTCTTGAAGGTTCGCGCCAGTTGGGGACAAAATGGTAACGAGAATATTGGAGCGTACAAATACGCCTCCACATACGCGTTCGGTGATTTAGGACTTTATTCCTTCAATAATAATAAAAACGGAGGAACCCAAGGCGCTTACCCCTCTTTGTTACCCAATAACGAGATTACATGGGAAACATCGGAGCAGACGAACGTAGGTTTAGACGCACGCTTCTTGAACGGCCGGTTAAACGCAAACTTCGATTGGTATAGTAAGAAAACAAAAGATTTGCTGATCGACGTACCCGTATCTTCAATCAACGGTTTCTCTTCCATGGTCGCAAATGCCGGTACAGTTAAGAACACGGGTATCGAGCTTGCCTTAAATTGGAGGGATGAGGTAGGCTCAGACTTTAGCTATGGCATCGGCTTGAACCTCGCGCATAACAAGAATGAGGTAACAGAAGTTAATAACGGTACTCATTACGTAAATGGAGGTAACGCTCTTCTGTCCGAGGGAACCACCTATATGGCCCGTATGGAAGAAGGACATCCTATCGGTTACTTCTGGGGCTATAAGACCGATGGCGTGATGCAAAATCAAGCGGATATACAGGCCTATCTTGACCAGAATTGCGGTGGGGATGCCTCTAACTCCCTGCAAGGCACCTCGATAGCCCCGGGTGACTTGAAATTTGTCGATGTCAATGGCGATGGTGTGATCAACGACAGCGATAAGACGGAGATCGGTAATCCTCATCCAGACCTCACGATGGGCTTGAATCTAGATTTTAGCTGGAAAGGCTTTGACTTGAACATCTCCACTTACGGAGCGTTCGGCATGCAGGTTGCCCACACGTATCGTAAGTTTGGTAACGGACAGTTCGATAACTATAGCAGCAACGTCTACAATTACTGGCATGGCGAGGGAACATCCAACCGATACCCGATCCTGTTGCCCGGTAACACCGTGAACCATATCAACATTTCCGATATTTACGTGGACGACGCAGACTATTTCCGTATCCAAAACGTAACCCTAGGCTACGACATCAAACGTCTATGGAAAAGTTGCAAATTCCAGCAGCTTCGCTTGTATGTCTCCGCCCAAAACCTCTTTACCTTCACAGGTTATAAAGGAATGGATCCAGAGTGCGGAACCGCTCTCAACGATAAAGAGAGCTGGGTAACGGGCGTGGATGTAGGTAACTACCCCCAAGCGAGAACCTATATGGTAGGAGTTAATGTCAAATTCTAATAATTGATTATCAAGATGAAAAAAACAATATATTTAATCGGTATCGCGGCCTCGATCATGGGGGGAATCACCTCTTGTACGCTGGATGCCGAGGATTACGTAACAAAAAGTAGCGAGAACTTTCCCGCTACGACCGAGGATGCCACACAAGCGTTAGCCGGTATCTATCAGAACTTGAACCAAGTGTCCGCCACACCTGAGTGCTCTTTCCTTTATGCCGCTATGCTGGCCAGCGACGATTGTCTAGGGGGCGGAGGTCCAAACGACTTGCATATGCAATCTCTGGATATGTTGCTGAACTCCAAGCAAGACATGACCCAACAATTCTGGAAAGACCGTTACCAAGGTATTAACCGTGCGAACTCCTTGCTGGATGGTATTGAAAATATCCAACTGGCAGAATCCGACAAGAACCAGATAGAGGGAGAAGCGAAATTCCTACGCGCTTTCTATTATTACGAGCTGGCCTCCATGTACGGTCGTGTTCCTCTCACTATCACCTCACAATCCGTTGAGCCAAGCCAACCGACCGCCGCTGAGCTATGGGGACAAATCCTACAAGACCTGCGTGATGCAGCGGAAATTATGCCCGCCACTCGCAAGACGGACGGACATGTCGATAAATACACCGCCGAAGCCATGTTGGGCCGTGCTTGGTTATTCTATACAGGCATGTATTGCAATGGCGAGGATTTGGCCGCGCTTACCAGCACCACTTACTCACCGTTGACTTCCGTGGCTTTGCCCGACGGTTCCACACTGACGAAAGACCAAGTGATCGGCTACATCGACGATTGCGTGAACAATTCTGGTTACTCGCTGGTCACGTCGGACTTCCGCAACCTTTGGGCCTATACAAACCGGTTTACGGTAGAAGATTACGACTATACCACCGGACAGGGCCTGAAATGGGTGGAAGATGACAACGCCGTGAATCCGGAGACTTTGTTCGCTATCAAATACAACAAATTAGCCGACTGGAGCACAAGCATTGGTTACGCGAATAACTTCGCCCTACACTTCGGCGTACGCGGCATGGCAGGCGTGGCCGAGTCCTTCCCCTTCGGGCAAGGCTGGGGAGCAGGACCCGCCGCCCCGAACCTCGTAAGCGATTGGAAAAGTTCCGAGCCTAACGACAAACGCCGTGACGCCTCCATTTCGGATTGCGCCGCTTGGACCGAGCAAGGATGGGCATTCGGCGGCGGTGGTGAGTTTATCCAAGAGACCGGATACCTCTCCAAGAAGTGGCTCCCTGTTGCCGCTAAAAATGGAGACACGTACTCCGTATGCTTCGAGAACCTAATGTACGGGACTGACGGCTGGGCACAGGGTTCCGAGAATTTACAGCTGAACAATATCCACGACCTTGTGCTTATCCGTTTCGCCGATGTATTACTAATGCAATCCGAGCTGAAAGAGAACACGGACGGAATCAACCGGGTTCGAGAGAGAGCAGGCTTGAGCCCCATCTCGTCTTACTCACTCCAAGCCCTGCAAAACGAACGTCGTTGGGAACTCGCTTTTGAGAGTATCCGCTGGAATGATATCCGTCGCTGGCACATAGCCGCCGCCGCATTGGAAAAGCAGACCAACGTGAAGATATACACCAATGGCCAAGAGGACTCTAACAAAGCCCACGGAGGTGGCTACGCCACACGATATAACGCTACCGCCGGATTCTTCAAGATACCGGAGAGCGAGGTGGATATGTCGAACGGCAGCATCACCCAGAACGCCGGTTGGGAAGGTTCAGACAGCCAATATAACCGATGGTAAAAACGATTTCAATAAGGTCAAACTTTTAATTAGAAAATCATGAAGAAATATAGTATAGTTATCTCACTTTTCGCGATGCTCCTCACCGCCTGCGATCCTACGGTAGAGGAAGAAGGCTCCATAGCAGCGAGTATGACTGAAGCGCAATTGGAACAGGCCGCTACCCTAATGCAAACGGTAGAAGGTCAAAACAAATTTACATACGCTACAAATCCATCCACGACCGTACAGATACTTGATCCCTCAGGAAATATCCTGACCACTGGAACAAGTGGATCGTTTGACTTAACTCCCGGTGGAGAGGAGTCTCAAACGTTCACGATTCGTACCATAAATCAAGATGGCAGCATCACCTCTTTTCAAAAGACTTTCAGCATCACGACTTACGTAGATGTAGACCCGGCATGGGCATATCTCTGTGGAGATGGAGAGAAGGTTTGGACATACGATTCCGAGGTTTTAGGAGGCTGTTGGGGTAACCTTGGTTATAAAGCCGCTTCTAACGCAGAAGACTTCATTACGAACAAGAACGGCATCTGGTGGACTTGCGCACCCGCAGATCTTACCGGACAATTAGAGGATCTAAAAGTTCCAGCTACAGGCGAGGAAACTCCGGACGCTTACATGACCTTCATCCTGAGCGGCAAGAAAATCGTGAAGAACACGGGATCCCAAACGATCAACGAAGGAACTTTCTCCTTTGATATGACGGCCAGTGATTCTTGGGAAATCGGCAAGCTATACACATCCGAGGGAGCAATCTTATTCCCTTACATGATCAATGGAAACGGTTATAAACCGACAGAGTTCGATATCATGCTTCTGAACGACAAGAACCTTGTTTTAACCTACGCCGCCTCCGGTACGGCACAATGGGGTGAGGCTACTTTCTGGGCCTTCAAGGCGAAGGAATAAACTAATAATTTAGGGAATAAGGATCCCCCTATTCCCTAGTTATTCATGCATAAAATAAAAAGGAGGCGGGCCATACATAAGGTATCCGCCTCTTTTTATATCATGTCCACTCTCCAGCAAATATCCTTCCGTCAACCCAACCGGTCTCTCGCCATCTTTTTGATTTCCATAGAGCATTTACCTTGACACACCTATTTTCCAAACCTAGCAAACTAGCGAGAAAGAGGTAGCAAGAAGTGCCCCTTTTTGTTAAAATAGAGCGTTTTTCACACACGATAGGTGGCGGAAGCCTACGCAACTGGTCGTGTTAGGCTACGCCAATACTGCCGTTGGGCATCGTAAGTAGTCAAGAATAGGGTTATGAGTCGTCGCAAATGGGCATTCTTACCCTGTTATAACCCTATTGTAGCACCGTTTTTCTTCCCTTCCTGCCCTCAAAACATGAAATACGATGAATAAATCCCGCTAGAATAAAAGGCCGTTTTCCAGCATTGCCCTATCAACCAATCGATTGTCGCTTTTTTCTTTCGTTTTCGGGAGCATACCGCACCTTTGCCCGAAAGAATCGATTCTCCGGGACTTAAATTTACAAACTGTCACTTTGCTAAAAGATGCCAGACAAGGAGATGTCAAGTATCCGTGAAAGATGATACATCTTACAACGGTAAGATCATACATCTTACGGCGATAAGATGCTACAACTGTACCTTACTGAAAATAAGTTCGTGCATTAAACTCCATAATCGGACGTTTTAAACTGAATAACGTCGCAAATATCGCAGCGTTTCTCCTGTTCTAATGTCGCATCAAGTACTTAAAATATGTATATACACGAAAGAGATAATTGGACATCATTCAGATAGGACGTTTCCGAGCTTACCGCACTCCTTGAAGAGGTGGGGCGTAAACGAGGAATGCTGTATGGCAGACTTGCCTCACACCATCCCCAACGTCTCAAACATCCCCCGGTAAACGGCGGCCTTCTCCTCCAACGGCCTCGGATAAGCTCTAGAGGATGAAGGCATACGGAACAGCCTCATCGTCCTTCCCATACAAGAAAATTCCGACGAAAAGCCCACTTTCGGCTCCTCCGTGCCGGGCAATACGGAGAGGAGGGTATCCATCGCTTTCTGCCCGGTTACCACGATCGCCACGCATTCCGGTATCTGGGACAAGACCTTCTCCGGATCGATCGGCCGTACCACCTCAAGGAACTTATCGGAGGCGTTCGCTTTCAAGCGGATCACCTCCATGGCGGTATCACCGATCCCGATCCCCCTCTCCCGGCAGAAAGCCTTCGCCTTCTCCTCGCTGAACGCCTTCTTGTCTCGCAGGAACGCATCCTTGTTCCCATAGAAAATCAAGCCAAGGATGCGCCACATATCATTCTGGATATTCGGGTAGTAAAAATCCATGCTCCAACGAGCTTTTGGAGGCGGGAAACTTCCCAGCATCAGCAATCTCGTATTCTCCGGGAGGAAGAAACCTAGCGGATGCAGCTCGGTGGTCATGCTTCCTTGCTCTTTTTGAGTTCCTTCTTCTGATCCTCTTTCGCCAGAAGCACGACGTTATACACGAAGTCCGTGATCCATTGCTCGGAGTAGCCTAGTTTCTCGGCATACTTACGCACGCTCCACGCGGCCTTCTGCACGCTGATATCCTTCCACTCGGACTTGGTCAAGATATCGTGAACCGTCTTCGTCGTCATATTATACAGCAACTTCTTCACCAGCATGGAGAAGCGGAACTTCCACTGCATCAGATTGCCAAGCAAGTTGAACAAGTCATTGCAGAAACCTTGGAACATGAAGAAATACGTCTTGATATCGTTCTGGTTCTTGCAGTTCTTCTTCACCGAGCTGTCGATCTCCTTGAAGAAAGCCTCGCTTAGGCCGTAATCCTCCATCAACACCTTGCGCACACGGGATTTCTCGGCGACACCCAATTTGTTATTCTGGGTCGGTATCTTCAACATGCGTTTGAACAAAGCCATATCGGCGAGCATGTTCAAGTTGGTGATACCCAAGTTCACGGCCATAACGGCTTGATAATATACACGGATTAAAGATACGAACTCCTCCACGGAACCTTTGCCGGCCTCTTCCGCCTCAGATACGTTCTTCTTGAATAGCTTAGAAATAAAATTCATCGTACGATTATTAAATAGTTTCGAGCCGCGAATATACGAAAACTTACCGCCAATGCAGAATAACTATTCAATTCTCTCCACCGTAACCTCCGGAAATTGCTCCATCAATAGCAACAGTGGACTTTCCTCCGTGTTTTTACGGGCCTTCAACACGATGCTGACGACGTACTCGTCCTTCTCCTGATGCCCCAGTCTTTTCATGTCATAGCTTACCAGCAGGAAACCTTTCTCGTAGATAACACGGGCGATCCGGTTGATCGCCTCCTTGTCGGAGGTAGAGAATACCACCAAGGAACTTCGCATCCCGATGCTTTTAAAAATAACGCTCAACAGCTCCAGCCCGGCGAGCGTCAACAAAGTGGCGGCGATACCGAGCCCGTACATGCCTGAGCCGACGGCCAGACCGATACCGGCGGTCGCCCAGATACCGGCGGCGGTAGTCAATCCCCGCACGAATTGTTTCTGGATGATGATCGTACCCGCCCCGATGAAACCGATGCCACTCACCACTTGGGCGGCCACACGGCTCGGATCGAGACTTACGCTATTCTCTAGGATGACATCTTGGAAGCCATATTGGGAGACAACCATGATCAACGCGCTACCCAACGAAACAAGGAAGTGAGTCCGGTAACCCGCCTCCTTCGCACGGTACTCACGGTCTAGCCCGACAACGGCGCCCAGAATACCTGCCACGAAAAGTCTTAGTATGAAATCCCACATCATAATCAACGATCTTTTAGGTTTTACCCCGAAAGATAGGAATTATTTATTGATTCAGCCGCCATTCACGGTGATAAGAATCGATCGCCTCCCGGACGGAGCCATGTAGGAGCAGGAGATTCTTGCTCTGCTCGTAATCCAGACGAAGCTCTTCCATGATCATACGGGTGCCACGATCCACCAATTTTTGGTTGGTCAGTTGCATGTTCACCATCCGGTTCCCCTTCACCCGGCCAAGCTTGATCATCGTGGAGGTCGTGATCATATTCAGCACCATCTTCTGGGCCGTACCGCTCTTCATCCGCGTACTTCCGGTGACGAACTCCGGACCTACTACCGGCTCGATGGCGATCTCCGCCTCCGCCGCCATCGGGGAGTCCGGGTTGCAGGAGATAGAGGCCGTCAGGATTCCCTCGGAGCGTGCCTTACGCAGGGCGCCAATCACGTAGGGAGTCGTACCCGAGGCGGCTATCCCCACCAAGGTATCGTTCGTATTGATATGATATTGTTGAAGTTCCTCCCAAGCCTTATCCAGATCGTCTTCCGCCGACTCCACTGGATTCCGGAGCGCCCGGTCACCGCCGGCGATCAAACCGATCACCAAGGTATTCGGCATACCGTACGTGGGAGGGATCTCGGAGGCGTCCAAGACACCCAAGCGACCACTCGTACCCGCCCCGATATAGAAGAGCCTGCCGCCTCTCCGCATCCGCTCTACGATACGGGTTACCAGCTTCTCGATCTTCGGGATCTCCCTGCCAACGGCGATCGCCACTTTCCGGTCCTCGTTATTGATGCCTTCCAGCAACTCCCGGACAGACATCTGATCCAGATTATCGTACAACGATTCCGACTCGGTTATCTTTTGAAATGCCATAACTCATTCATTTTTTTCTTCGTTCGTAAAATGATACCGGATCAATCCGTTCATGGGAGCCTGTACGACCGTACCGACCTTCAAGTCTAAGGATAAGGCCGCAGCTTTCAATACCTCCTGATAATAATAGGCGATAGAGCCTACGAAATGAATCGGGTACGTATCAGCTCCCGGATATAACGCCACGTTACGGAGGAAAAAGCTACGGAAACTCGTATAGACCAAATTATAAATCGGTTGCTCGGTGATATTCTCCAACAAGAAACGGGATAAGGTAGCCAAGAAACGATTCGGGAAAGGTTGTTTATATACCCGCTCCAACAATAAGGCGGGCGTCAACTCATATTGATCCATAAACTTCTGAACCAAAGGCGCCGGCAACTGACGCTTCAAGCAATCCCCTACCAATAACTTCCCGAGCACGGCGCCACTACCCTCATCCCCCAGAATGAATCCCAAGGGAGAGATATGCTCCGTTATCTCCGTCCCGTCATACAGACAAGAATTCGATCCCGTCCCCAATATACAGGCGATTCCCGGACGGCTCCCGCATAAGGCACGAGCAGCCGCCATCAAGTCACTATACACCTCTATGGGAGCCGGGATATAAGGCGTAATCGCCTCTTCCACGATCCGGTTCTTCTCCGGGAAGGCGCAACCGGCGCCATAGAAGTAAATGGCATCGATCCGCTCACCCCTCAACGCGGGCAATAAGGCACCCCGGATTTCTCCGGCGATCTCCTCCCGTGTCTGGAAATAAGGATTGGTACCCGCTGTCACGACCGTACGCACCGGTCTGCCTTGATCTGCCAAGCACCACTCCGTCTTTGTAGATCCGCTATCCGCAATTAATATCATATACTTATTATAATATCAAATTCTGGAGAATATATACCACCGCGCCGGACAAATATCCCGCCAAGGCCAACAGAGAGATATTCTTCAAGTACCAAATAAAATTGATCCGCTCCAAGCCCATCACGACGACTCCGGCGGCGGAACCGATGATCAACATACTTCCACCTACTCCTGCGCAATAAGCCAAGAACTGCCAGAACACGCCGTCTTGCATGAAGTTCGCCAGATAAGCCGGATCAGTCGCCGCAGCCACCATAGCGTCCGTAGCCACCGGGTACATACCGATAGCCCCTGCTACCAACGGAACATTATCCACGATAGACGATAAGGCGCCGATAATCAGGTTCACCGCATACACATTGCCTACCGTATCGTCCAGCCAGAAAGCGAAATCCGACAATACGCCGCTGCAACGCAAGGCATCCACCGCCAAAAGGATTCCGAGGAAGAATAACAAGGTCGCCCCGTCTATACGGTGAACCACCTTGGACAAACGCAATTTCAAGTCCTCGTCGATCGGTTTACGGGCGTATAGCATCTCCGTATAGAACCAAAGAATACCCACTCCCATCAAGATACCCATAAACGGGGGAAGATGAGTAACCGTCTTGAATACAGGCACGAACAATAAACACAACACACCGATGATCAAGATCGATAACTTCTCCTTATCCTTCAATTTCTTCAGCAACTCATTGTCCGCCTCCATTTGCGAGAATGCGTTAGGGGGCGTCACGTTTCCATGCAAGAAACGCATGGCGATCAAGACCGGGATCAACGCCGATACGATACTCGGCAGGATCAAATGGGGGATCGTGGATGAGGTGGAGATATTTCCTCTTACCCAAAGCATGATCGTAGTCACGTCGCCGATCGGTGACCAAGCGCCACCGCTATTCGCCGCTATAATAATGATACTGCCGAACACCCACCGCTCTTTATAATTCCCGAGCAACTTACGGATCAGCATGATCATGACAATCGAGGTCGTAAGGTTGTCCAACACGGCCGACATAAAGAACGTGATCACGGCGATCAACGCCAGCAGTTTCTTCTTTTTCTTCGTGGTAATATGATTCGTGATAAACATGAAACCGCCATGGGCATCGATCAGCTCCACGGTTATCATCGCCCCGATCAGGAATATAAGCGTCTCGGCGATCTCTCCGATACTATCCAGAACCTGATGCTCCACGACGAACCGGGTACATTGTTCCTTAAACGTTAAAGAACCCAAAGAGGGGAACGATTCCAAGAACAAGCTGAATTCCTCTGCTGAGGCCCTCGGGATGAAAAACGGGGCCGCATACGTGTACATAACCCATAAGATAGTACCAATAAGCAAAGCCGTTCCCGCCTTGTTTATCTTTAGAGGATGTTCCAATGCGATCATCAAATAACCGACAAGGAACACAATGACCATTGCTGTCAACATAACTTCATGATTTAGGTTTAAACGCTACAAATGTAGAAATAATAACTCTGTAACACGATAGAAAAACAGAATGTTTTTTAAGATAATTTTACCAAACATGCGAAAGGAACCGGACTACTCCGATTCCTTTCCTATTCTCTCGAGGGAAAACTATAACCCCGAGACAATTCACTCTACAACCAACATCTTATCACCCACGGAGACCTTGTCCGTCTCATTGACATACACCTCTTTCACCACTCCATCGATAGGCGTACGGATCTCGTTCTCCATCTTCATGGCAACCAATACGCAAAGCGGGTCTCCCGCCTTGACCTCATCGCCTACCTTGACATATACCTTCTGGATCACGCCCGGCATCTGGGCCTGTATGACCTGACGGCCGACCGTCTTGGAACTGGTTCTCGACAGGCGTAATTTCTTCAACTCGTCAATCACCTGTACTTGGAAATAATCACCTTTATTCTTTACCTCATAGGTGGAATCTCCAACACTGGATATTTGTACGCCATGAGATTTATGGTTCATGATGATCGAGTGGATCGTATCTCCGCCCAGATTGTAATCTACATCATAAACGGTACCGTTTACGGATACTTTCTTGATAGGCCCGTCTTCCAGAATCTCTACCTTGAACTCTGTGTCGGGAATATCGTTAACCGTGGCAAAATAAGTCGCTAAAGCCTTTGACATAATCATTCCTCCTCTCATTAAAAGTTATTGGCCAACATTTGTAACTTCCCGTAGTGCTTCCACAGGGACTCCCCTACCAGCGGAACGGTCGTCGCACGGGCGGCCGCCTCTTTCTCCTCCTCGTAATGCTTCAAGGCGGCGGCGATCACGGCGACGGTCGGGTCGCTGTTCTGGCGACGCTTCAAGTCTTCCTTATCGAACTTGGTGTCGATAAAGGTCGTATCGTAATTCCCCTTCAAGAAGGTCACGTTATGCAACACACGCAGGTGGAACGGAATCGTTGTCTTGATTCCCAAGATCTTGTATTCCCGCAAGGCACGTATCATATTCGAGATGGCGGACTCACGGGTCCGGCCCCATGTGCAAAGCTTGGCGATCATCGGATCGTAATGCAAGGACACCTCGAAACCGGCGTAAGCGGCGCTATCCAGACGTACGTTACGTCCCTCGGGAGCCTCACGCACCTTGATCACGCCCGGAGAGGGCATAAAGTTATTTTCCGGGTCCTCCGCATAGATGCGGCATTCCAAGGCATGCCCCCGGCAAGCCACATCTTCCTGCTTATAAGGCAGACGATTTCCTGCGGCCACCAAGATCATATCGCGAACCAAGTCCACGCCCGTTGTCTCCTCCGTCACCAGATGCTCCACTTGAAGGCGGGTATTCATCTCGAGGAAATAGAAGTTCTGGTCCTTATCCATCATGAACTCCAACGTCCCGGCGCTGTAGTATCCGATTTTCTTGCAGGCCTCCACCGCTACGGCCAACATCTTCTGGCGGGCGGCCTCCTTCACGAATGGAGAGGGCGCTTCCTCGATCACCTTCTGGTTACGGCGCTGGATGGAGCACTCACGCTCATACAGATGTATCACGTTCCCATATTTATCCCCGAGTACCTGCACCTCGATATGATGGGGGTTCTCGATATACTTCTCGATATAGATGGCATCGTTCCCGAACGAATTGGCCGCCTCGGAACGAGACATACGGAAAGCCGCTTCCATCTCATCCTCGCTATGCACCAAGCGCATACCCTTTCCACCGCCTCCGGCAAGCGCCTTTAGCATGATCGGATAACCCACCTCTACGGCTACCTTCTTCGCATCCTCTATGTCCGTCACCGGCTTTTCCGTTCCGGGAACAACCGGTACACCGGCTTCTTTCATGATCTTGCGGGCCTCGGTCTTGATACCCATCTTTGCGATCACGTCGGCACTCGGGCCGATAAAGATCACGCCCTCCTCCTCGCAACGGCGGGCGAAGTCGGCGTTCTCCGACAAAAAGCCGTAACCCGGATGAATGGCAGCTCCTGTCTTCTTGGCGATCTCAAGGATCAAGTCCGGCTTCAAGTAAGAGGTATCCGCCTCATCTTCCGAGATGCAGTAAGCCTCCTCCGCATAACGTACATGTAATGCTCCACGATCCACATGCGTATAGATCGCTACGGTCGGGATGTTCATCACCCGGCAGGTGCGGAATATCCGCATCGCTATCTCGCCACGATTGGCTACTAATACTTTCTTTATCATAAGGATTCGTTTTTAAAGAGGAATATTGGAATGCTTCTTCGGAGGATTGGATTGCCGTTTGTTGGCCAACAACTCAAAACTACGGATCAAACGACCGCGTGTGATAGACGGCTCGATGATCTCGTCTACATAGCCTAACTCGGCGGCCCGGTACGGATTAGCGAACCTTTCCCGGTAATCGGCTTGCAATTCCTTCCGTTTGCCTTCGGGATCTTCCGCAGTCTTCAACTCCTTACGGAACAAGATATTCACGGCACCGTCCGGTCCCATGACAGCGATCTCGGCGGTTGGATAAGCGAAGTTGATATCACCCCGGATATGCTTGGAGCTCATCACGTCGTAAGCGCCGCCGTAAGCCTTTCGGGTAATGACGGTCACTTTCGGCACGGTAGCCTCGCAATACGCATACAGTAACTTAGCGCCATGACGGATAATTCCCTCGTACTCTTGGTTCACGCCCGGCAAGAAACCCGGTACATCCACCAGCGTCAACAACGGTATATTAAACGCGTCGCAGAAACGGACAAAACGGGCGGCCTTTACGGATGCGTTGATATCCAGCGTACCGGCCAATGCGGCGGGTTGATTCGCCACGACACCGATCGTCTTTCCATTCAAACGGATATAACCGATAATGATGTTCTTGGCATATTCCTCTTGTATCTCGAAGAAGTTTTGATCATCAGCCACGGAAAGGATCAGCTCCTTCATGTCGTACGGTTGGTTGGGATTGGTAGGAACCAGCAGATCCAATTGCGGATCGATACGGTTCGGGCTATCGGTGGTAGGAACGAATGGCGGCTCTTCCATATTGTTATTCGGCAAGAACGACATCAGCTCACGTATCTTCAAGATACAATCCATATCGTTATCCGCCGTGCAATGAGCCACTCCGGAACGGGTGCTATGCACTTCCGAGCCTCCCAGATTCTCCATCGTAACCTCTTCTTGCGTCACGCTTTTCACGACCTCCGGGCCGGTGATAAACATGTAGCTCGTTTGTTTTACCATAAAGATAAAGTCCGTCAACGCCGGCGAGTAAACCGCTCCACCCGCGCACGGGCCCATAATGGCGCTAATCTGCGGGATCACGCCGGAGGCCAACGAGTTCCGGAGGAATATCTCGGCATATCCCGCCAAGGAACGAACCCCTTCTTGAATACGTGCGCCCCCCGAATCGTTCAACCCGATCACAGGAGCGCCTAGTTCCGTTGCCATGTCCATGATCTTACAGATCTTACGGGCATACGTCTCAGACAAGGCCCCACCGAATACCGTGAAGTCCTGAGCGAAAACAAACACCGTGCGTTGCCCGATCATTCCGTAACCGGTGACCACGCCATCTCCTAATGGACGCTGTTTTTCTAAACCGAACTCATGGCACGTATGTGTCACGAACTTGTCGATTTCCACGAAGCTACCTTTTTCCAACAGCAGTTCGATTCTTTCTCTAGCGGTTAGTTTACCTGCCGCATGCTGTTTCGCAACGCGGTCTTCTCCGCCCCCTAACTCAGCTTTGTGGTTGAGAGCTTTTAATTGTTCAATTTTTTCCTTCATGGCGTATCTCTTTAATTATCCGGGAAACGTTCAATATATTAGAAAACAAAGTCTGTAAATGTATTGTTTCCTAAAGAAACGAAATGTATCATATATTACATCTATCGCCTAATCAATGAGATCTATCAAGAAGGATATTTTTTAGTAAATACTGAAATCTTGCGGCTTGATCACGAAACCGATCCGCAACATGCTTTTGTATTGATTGTATTCCAAAAGGTTCTCACCGTAACCATTATAATATTGCAGGAAGAAATATTGGTTCTCGTTATTATTAAACTTATAACTCAACTCGATCTGGGTGTTAAAGCTGAACCAAGTCTTCCGTTTGGTCAAGATAACCCCACAGTTAAAGCGCCTGTTGTCCGTCCGGTAATTGGCGGCTACTTGGAATATACCGTTATATTTAAGGATGTCTTTATTTTCCCCGCCGTCCACGATCGGTATCCAGCCCTTGAATTGAACTTCCCAGTTCTTATTCAACAGGACAGCCGCCGCTAGGGTGATCTTGTTCCAGCTTCGGGAGAAGATGCTATCTTTCCCGTTCGACTCATGCTCGACCATCAAATAGCCTTTTCCAATATATTTATTCTTATGTACGATAAGGTGCCCCAAACCGATACCCGGATTAAAATTCAAGTCGCGCATAGGCAAGGACTCTTGAAAGACATTCCAAAAAGCCTTCTGCGTGTATTGCAAGAAAAGATAGGTATCGAACGGGAGCTTACTTTTCGTAAGACGCTGGGCGATGCTCAGCTGGAATTTAACGTCGGAGTTTCTCGCCGTAGGCTTGTTGCCGATAGGGATACCGCCGATGAAATAATTGTCCTTGAATAAGGTAAAATAAGGAGACTTATCCAAAATCGCACGAATACTATCCGCATTATAACTCTCTCCCGGTCCTTTCGCCAAAATCTGCGAGTGTGCCATACCACAAACAAGAAGGAAGAGAAAGGATATAATCGTTTTTTTCATAAATGATCTTAAATTATAAATATGTCCGCGAATATAGGGGAAACGGCAGTTGGCTTTATCGCCCAAATTACATGAATAATGGTCATTTCACCTATGAATATAATATATAAACCAAAATTCAAGAGGTTAGTTCATTTTTCCTATATTCGCGCCTATGGAAGAAGTCTATAGTTATTATAAAGAAAATATCGACGCTTATACACGGCGCTTGGGTAATTTGAAAAAGAAGATCCATTTGATGGGGAGTATCCGGTTGGCTTTAGTGGTGGGAGCGATCCTCTCCTTGTGGATATTCAAGGATGAGAGTTGGCAATGGCTGACGGGGATCACCTTCGCCTATATCATCCCGTTCGCGCTCCTGATGTGGTACCATAATAGAATGTACGCACGTAAAGTATACGCCGAGACCTTGATCAAGCTGAATGAGGATGAGCTGAAAGGACTGGACTATGATTTCAGCGCATTCGACGGGGCGGCCGATAAGATCTCGGGCGAGCACTCTTTCTGCTTGGATCTGGATGTGTTTGGAGACCGCTCCTTGTTTCAATCGCTCAATCGCACCGTAACCGGATTCGGACGGGAGCGACTGGCCGATTGGTTCTCGAATCCTTTGACGGATAAGAAGGAGATCGTCAAGCGGCAAGAGGCTGCCAAGGAATTAGCGGCTTTATCCGCCTTACGGCAACATTTCTATGTAACGGGAATTATCCGGCAGGACACGCAAGATACGAGAGACAACGATATCAACTTTATGGACAGGCTCACTCAACGTAAGAATAAATTCGTTGATAGCCTACCGTGGAAACTGTTGATCTGGATGGTCCCGGCGTTGTGGGTCGTGCTGGGCGCCGCTTACTTTCTGGATTGGATCAGCGGGAGTTTATTGAATATTTATTTCTTGATCACGCTAGTGATTGCTTACGCACGTGCCAAGGAGATCAACGCGCTTTACGCGACCGTCAATAAGATGGAGTCTATTTTCAATCGATACTCAAAGCTGATGCGATGCGTGGAGGAAGATAGTTTCCAATCGGAGGAACTGAAAGAGATCAGCGGGCAATTAGCGAATGAGAAGGAATTGGCCTCGCATGCCATCAAACGTTTGTCGTCGTATATCGGAGGATTAGACCAACGATTCAGTTTGGCGGGTATCATTTTCAATCTCTTCTACCTACGGGATACACGCCACGCCATCCTCTTGGAACGCTGGATTCAGACCTACGCCGATAGGCTTCCGCTTTGGTTCGACGCGTTGGCTCGTTTCGACGCGCTTAACTCGTTGGGCGGTTTCGCTTTCAACCATCCGGAATATATTTATCCGGAGATCGCCGACACTTATTTCCAGATGGAAGGCAAAGCCTTGGGACATCCTCTTTTGAACCGGAAAGTCTGTGTAAAGAATGATATCGATATCCGTAAAAGCCCTTGGTTCCTGATTATCACCGGAGCGAATATGGCCGGTAAGAGTACGTACCTCCGGACGGTCGGTGTCAATTACTTATTGGCTTGCGTAGGCGCTCCGGTCTGTGCCGCCTCCTTGACGGTTTATCCCGCCCACATGGTTACCAGCTTGCGTACCTCCGATTCCTTGGCCAGCAACGAGTCTTATTTCTTCGCGGAGTTGAAACGACTGAAAATGATTATCGACAGGCTGCAAAACGGGGAGAAGTTATTTATCATCTTGGACGAGATCTTGAAGGGAACAAACTCTATCGACAAGCAGAAGGGTTCTCTGGCCCTTATGAAGCAACTGGTCGCTTATAAGGCTTGCGGCATCATCGCCACCCACGATTTAGTGCTGGGTACTTTGGAGGAAGAGTTCCCGGAACAAATAAAGAATTACCGCTTCGAGGCGGATATAAAAAACGAGGAGCTATCCTTCTCTTATCAACTAAGGGAAGGGATAGCCCAGAATATGAATGCTTGTTTCTTGATGAACAAGATGGGAATCTTGTTTAATTGAAAATTGAGAATTGAAAATTGCGGCAAGCGAAAAGTAAACTGCCGATAGTCAACCGTCAACTACCTTTTGTATTTGGTTTTGATTGCGGGGAGGACTTTTTGGATTTCGGCTATACGGGTGGCATCGCTGGGGTGCGTGCTCATAAATTCCGGCGTAGAGCCACTCTTTCCAGCGGACATCTTTTTCCAGAAGTTGACCGCCACGTCCGGATTGTATCCCGCCATAGTCATGAATACCAATCCCATATAATCCGCTTCCGATTCGTGCTTACGGGAGAAAGGAAGCATTACGCCATACTGCGCTCCCACACCATATACCGTATTGGCCGCCTGCTGTACCGCCGCGCTCTTATTGCTTACCGCCGCACCTAAAATCGCCGCCCCATATTGTGCCATTAGCTGCTGGCTCATACGCTCATTGCTGTGTTTGGCTACGGCATGGGCGACCTCATGCCCGATGACCACCGCCAATTCATCGTCCGAGGAAACCAAAGGCAACAATCCCTCGTACACCACGATCTTGCCCCCCGGCATACAGAAGGCGTTCACCTGCGGGTCATTCACCAAATTAAACTCCCAAGAGAAGTTTTTCACCTCATCCGCCATCCCGTTCGCCCGCAAATATTCCTCCGTAGCGGCGGCTATCTTCTTTCCGACCCGGGTTACCATAGCGCTCTTGTTCGTATTCGTCGATTTCTTCGCCGCCTTTATATAATCGTTATACTGGGTAAGGCTGGACGATAACACCTCTTGATCCGAAACCAACAGCACTTGCTTACGTCCTGTCAACGGTACGCTGGAACAGCCTGCCAATAAAAGCAAGGCCACGAATAAACTTGCTATTTTTCTCATATCCTTTTACTTGAAATTAAATCTGATACTCTCTTTTTAATAACGCAAAGATACTACCATTTTGTTCAAAACGACCACACCCTTTCGTTCTTTCTATAGGAAGTATTAGCCTTTTCTTTTAACAACATTCATCATCTAACATCCGTTGCATGATCATCCACCATCTGTTGCATGATCTTCTAACAGCTGTTACATGATCATCCAACGGCTGATAGAAGATGAATATAAATAGACGAAATGCCTAACACTTACAACGATTAAACCTAAGCTAAGCAGGAAAATCCCTTACCTCCTATTTATATATAGAAAAAAAAGCCCTCGATTGTATATTTATTCAATAATACTCTTTATATTTGCAGCCTGTTTTGCATAAATATACAACATGAGTACAAAGAAGGAACGATTGGATGCCATTTGCGGTATTATACAGACGAAGGTGATAAGTAACCAAGAAGAGCTGCTTAAAGAATTGGAAGATAGCGGATTCTCGGTTACGCAAGCTACGCTCTCCCGCGACATCAAGCAACTGAAAGTAGCCAAGGTACACGACGGAAACGGAGATTATGTATACCGCCTTCCCGAAGAGAGTATAAGCAAACAAGCACAGCCTGAAGGCAAGAAAAAGCCGAATATCGAGTTTTCCGGAAACTTGGCGGTGGTGAAAACACGACCGGGTTACGCCATGGGAATCGCCTCGGACATAGACTCCCATGCCCCTAGCGAGATACTGGCTACCATAGCCGGAGACGATACGATCTTGGTAATCCCCCGCAACGGTGTAAGCCAAGAGAAGGTAATTGCCGCTTTATCACATTTTATATAAAAGGGAAAAACTAAGAACAAACAATAAAATGGAACAAGAAATAGAAATTGATGTTATGATCGCTGATGCCTCTCACGAGGTATATGTGGATACGATCCTAGATACGATCGAGTCTGCCGCTAAAGTCCGGGGCACGGGTATCGCCAAGCGTACGCACGAGTATGTGGCCCAGAAGATGAAAGAGGGCAAAGCGGTGATCGCCTTGGCGGGAGACAAGTTCGCCGGGTTTAGTTATATCGAGTCATGGGGAAACAAGCAGTACGTGACGACCTCCGGCTTGATCGTGCATCCGGATTTCCGGGGTTTGGGTATCGCTAAACGCATCAAGGACATGACCTTCCAGCTTGCCCGCATGCGCTGGCCGAAGGCGAAGATATTCAGCCTTACCTCCGGCGCCGCCGTGATGAAGATGAATACAGAGCTGGGATACGTGCCGGTTACGTTCTCCGACTTGACGGACGATGAGGCTTTCTGGAGGGGTTGCAACGGTTGCGTGAACCATGATATCTTGGAACGCACCGAACGTAAGTATTGCATCTGCACGGCCATGCTGTTCGACCCGGCCGATCCGCATCGTGCGCAACGAGAGCGGGAAGCTCGTGATCAAGCTAAAAAAGACTAATTAATACGATAGAAAAACAACATAAAATAAAGAAACGATGAAGAAGAAAGTAGTAGTAGCGTTCAGCGGAGGTTTGGATACCTCATTCACGGTCATGTATCTGGCTAAGGAAAAAGGATACGAGGTTTACGCCGCTTGCGCTAACACAGGTGGTTTCAGCGAGGAACAATTGAAACAAAACGAGGAGAACGCCTATAAGCTAGGCGCCACGAAATACGTGACGATCGACGTTACGAAAGAGTATTACGAGAAGAGCTTGAAGTACATGATTTTCGGAAACGTGCTGCGTAATGGTACGTATCCTATCTCCGTAAGTTCCGAGCGTATCTTCCAAGCCTTGGCGATCGCCCGCTACGCGAACGAGATCGGTGCCGACGCTATCGCCCATGGTTCTACCGGAGCCGGCAACGACCAGATCCGTTTCGATATGACTTTCTTGGTATTGGCTCCGAATGTGGAGATTATCACCTTGACCCGTGATATGGCCTTGAGCCGTGAGGCAGAGATCGACTACTTGAAGGAGCATGGTTTCGAGGCCGATTTCACGAAGTTGAAATATTCCTATAACGTAGGTCTTTGGGGAACCTCTATCTGCGGTGGCGAGATTCTTGATTCCGCACAAGGATTGCCCGAGAGCGCTTATCTGAAACAAGTGGAGAAGACCGGCAGCGAGCAATTGCGCATCGAGTTCAAGAACGGTGAGGTTCACGCCGTGAATGGCGAGGTGTTCGAGGATAAGATCGCCGCTATCCAGAAGATCGAGGAGATCGGGGCCGCTTACGGTATCGGCCGTGATATGCACGTGGGCGATACGATCATCGGCATCAAGGGACGTGTCGGTTTCGAGGCTGCCGCTCCTATGTTGATTATCGGGGCACACCGCTTCCTTGAGAAATATACGTTGAGCAAATGGCAACAATACTGGAAGGATCAGGTAGCGAACTGGTACGGCATGTTCTTGCACGAGAGCCAATATCTGGAACCGGTGATGCGAGATATCGAGGCGATGTTGCAAGAGTCTCAGCGTAACGTGAACGGTACGGCTATTCTGGAGCTTCGTCCGTTGTCCTTCTCTACCGTTGGCGTAGAGTCTGAGGATGACTTGGTGAAGACGAAATTCGGCGAGTACGGAGAGATGCAGAAAGGTTGGACCGCCGAGGATGCCAAGGGCTTCATCAAGGTTCTTTCCACTCCGCTACGTGTTTATTATACGAACCATAAAGACGAGGAGATATGATTAAATGCGGAATTATAGGCGGAGCGGGTTACACGGCGGGTGAATTGATCCGCCTGCTCCTAAACCACCCGGATGCCGAGATTACATTTATAAACAGTAGCAGTAACGCCGGCAATAAGATAACGGACGTGCATAGCGGTCTTTATGGCGAGACGGATTTGGTGTTCACCAGCGAGTTGCCATTAGATAGCATCGACCTTCTGTTCTTCTGTACCGCTCATGGCGATACGAAGAAGTTCATGGAGAGCCACACGGTTCCCGAGAACGTGAAGATTATCGACCTGAGCATGGACTACCGGCTCGAAGGCCCGGAGCACGATTTCGTGTACGGCTTGCCGGAATTGAACCGCCGCCGGATTTGCAATGCCCGGCATATAGCGAATCCCGGTTGTTTCGCGACCTGTATCCAATTGGGCGTATTGCCGTTGGCGAAGCACTTGATGCTGAATTCCGATTTGCATGTCAATGCCATCACGGGATCGACGGGAGCGGGCGTGAAGCCTTCTTCCACCTCTCACTTTAGCTGGCGCAACGACAACATATCGATCTATAAGCCTTTTACGCATCAGCACTTGGCCGAGATCAACCAGAGCTTGAGCCAGTTGCAGAAGAGCTATTCGAGCCGTATCAACTTCATCCCCGTACGCGGTAATTTCTCCCGTGGCATATTCGCCACGACATACATCGATTGCAAGATCGACTTGGTGGAGATCCGACGTATTTATGAGGAATACTATGATGATCACAGCTTCACGTTTATCACCGATAAGAACCCGGATTTGAAACAAGTGGTAAATACGAATAAATGCTTGATCCACTTACAGAGAATAGATGATAAGCTTCTTATCATCTCTATGATCGATAACTTATTGAAGGGCGCTAGCGGCCAAGCGGTCCACAACATGAATTTATTGTTCGGGTTGGAGGAGACGGTTGGCTTGCACTTAAAACCCTCCGCGTTTTAAAAAATACTATAAAGATGAATTTATTTGACGTATATCCATTATTTAATATAGAGATCATACAAGGCAAAGGATGTCATGTATGGGATACCGAGGGAAATGAGTACCTCGACTTATATGGCGGGCATGCCGTAATCTCGGTGGGTCACAGCCACCCTACTTACGTAAAGGCGATTACCGAGCAGGTAAATAAATTAGGCTTTTATTCGAACTCGGTTATCAATAGCTTGCAACAAAAATTAGCGGACAAGCTAGGGAAGGCTTCCGGCTACGATGATTATTCGTTGTTCTTGATCAACTCCGGAGCGGAGGCGAACGAGAATGCGTTAAAGCTGGCCTCTTTCCATAACGGCAAGAAGCGGGTGATCGCTTTCAAGCACGCCTTTCATGGCCGCACCTCCGCCGCCGTCCGTGTCACGGATAACCCGAAAATCATCGCTCCGGTAAACGAGGATCTGGCGGTTACTTATCTTCCTTTGAACGACGCTTCCGCCGTCCGGGAAGAATTGAAGAAGGGGGATGTATCTTCCGTGATCATCGAAGGTATCCAAGGTGTAGGTGGCATCCAATTGCCAACAGATGATTTCATGCGTGAGTTACGCGACCTGTGTACGACTTATGACGCTTGTCTGATCTTGGATGAGATTCAATCCGGATATGGAAGAAGCGGTAAATTCTTCGCGCACCAATACGCCGGTATCAAGCCGGATCTAATCGCGGTAGCGAAAGGTATCGCCAATGGCTTCCCGATGGGTGGGTTATTGATCAGCCCGAAATTCAAGCCGGTTTATGGTATGCTCGGCACTACTTTCGGCGGTAACCATCTGGCTTGTGCGGCCGCTATCGCCGTTCTTGATATTATGGAAGACGAGCGTTTGATCGATAACGCGGCGAAAGTGGGTGCCTATTTATTGGAGGAGTTGCATAAACTTCCGGGTATCAAGGAAATCCGGGGTCGTGGCTTGATGATCGGTATCGAGTTCGAGGAATCTATCAAGGAAGTGCGTAGCAAACTTCTCTTCGAGGAGAAAGTATTCACGGGTGTAGCCGGAACCAATACGATCCGTCTGCTTCCTCCGCTTTGCTTGACGATGGATGAGGCCAAGGAATTTATCCGTCGCTTCAAGAAAGTCCTAAACGCTTAATTGTTCTTTATTTCATAAAAAGGGAGGATGTCTTAATCAGCATCCTCCTTTTTTCATACCTCCTCTACAACTAAGTAAATTAAGTATCACCCTTTGTCAAAAAAACATCATTCCCTTTTCCGAAAAAACACTAACTTTACGCAGTCTAAACTTTGAGTCTCTAATTACTAATGAACACGATCGATGAAATATCTATTTATAGGAGTATTCACTTTGTTGTGCCTATTTGCCTGTCAATCTAACGATTCCAAATACATAATAGAAGGCACCCTACCCACCACGCAGCAGGATGGGGAATGGATTTATCTGGCTCCCATGGAAAACGCCTCGATAGAGAATATAGATTCCACGAGAATAGAGAACGCACGGTTTACCTTCCAAGGAACAGGAGAAGAGATGAAAGTCCTCCGTATGCGCATCCTTTTGCGCCTCAAGTTCCAAGAGCTACTGGTCGTAACGGAACCGGGCGTGACCTCGGTACGGATAGACTCCATCAGCTCGGCATCCGGTACACCGCAAAACGATGCCTTGCAACATTGGAAAGACCGGAAGCAAAAGAGCGATGGCGAATCCTATGCCCTATGGACAGCACTTAAGACTTGTTCGCCGGAAGATTCCATCCGCATCAAGCAGACACGGGATTCCTTGCAGGTAGAGACGCAAGCTTTTAATTATGCGTTCATGAGAGAACATATCAACCAAACGGTCGGGAAATTCCTCTATAAGATGATAAAACCCTCCTTAACCGAAGAACAACGAAAGGAACTGGATGAAGCGAATCATTAAACAGGATCTATCGATCACGCTGGCGGTATTGGCGATAGCGATCTTTGCTTTCTTCTTCTGGATGTACCCCTATCATTTGTTCCACAAAGAGCAAATGATGCTGTTCTTGTATAGCGGAGAGTTTCTCCGTGGATATTTTCAAGAGGAAGCGTGGCTGGCTTGTCTCGCCGGCGATTTCCTCACGCAATTCTTTTATTATATCGGGGGAGGCCCGTTCATCCTAAGCGCTGTCTTAACTTTATTCGCCCTGCTTACCTATCGGACATTCCGGCAATTCGTCAGCAAGAGATACGCCCTTCCTCTTATGATACTGCTTGTATTATGGGAGACCGGAAGGTCTTGCGGACTTGCGTATCCGTTATCCGCGACTCTCTCCTTGGTCGGGGCAGAAGGTGTTTTCCTTTTATATAGCCGGAGCCAAACCGAGGGGCAACGTCTTCTTACCTGTATTCCCGCCATGCTCCTTTGCTATTGGTGTTTTGGGTACGGGGCATGGCTCTGTCTGGCCCTTATGCTGGCCGCCGGAATCATAGCGCACCATCAAAAACTAAGTGTCCTGCTTGCGGCAGGTATATTGCTTCTTCCAGCGACCCAATATCCAGCTACCACTTGGTGGAGTAAACCGGATCTCGACCGGGAGTATGTACTCGGCCTCGATGCGGAGCATTATTTCGGAAATGTACAAAAGATGAATAAACAGCTTGGGACAGACCGGAAAATCCTTTGGGCGACCTATTACCGGAACCTGTACAATGCAACGCATTCCTCCGAGATCAACTCACCCGTATCTCTCTCCCGGAACCTCCTAGCGTGGAACCAACCGGGAACGAAAGGACTGATCCTCCCCGTGGGCCCATCCTCTTCTTTTCTCTCCATCTTGTTCGCCAACGAGATATGGTTCACGTTAGGAGATATGACCATGGCCGAGCACTGCGCCATGCTAAGTATGATCTTCTCTCCCCGCAATTCAGGTAGCCGTATGATAAAACGGCTGGCTGAAATCAATCTGGTCAATGGGGATGATGGGGCGGCTCTTAAATATCTGCGTATATTAGACAAGACACTCCTTCATAAAAGCTGGGCCGAAAAGAGGATGCCCGGTCAGCAAACCCCGCAAGTAAAGGATTGGCTGGAGAAGAAACGCAGATACATCCCTACCCAAGACCAACTGCGCCTCGGAGACGATGCCGTGACTTCCTTACGGAACTTAGTAGCCTCGAACGCCGGAAACCTCCGCGCTTACGAATACTTACTCTGCTATCATTTACTCTCCAAAGATCTCCGTTCTTTTGGGGAAGATTATGTGCCGGGCAAGGTATCTAGTCCCATTTTCGCCGAGGCCATGTTGATCAATCTCGCCCGCCAAGGCAATATCCGTGCGGAAGAGCTTATAAAATACCAAATCCCGGTAGAGATAGCGAAGGAATTCGCCGATTATACCCGGCTTTATGAAGCAAAGGACACGAGCTTGAAGGAGAAATACGGCAAGACCTATTGGTTCTATTACCATTTTGCGACCACAGAACCCGGAAAGGAGAGTAAACCATGAAAGAAACAAGAATCATGAAAGGAAACATAACCTATTACCTCGTTTGGATTATCTGCTTGCTGGCAGGATGTACCCCTACACCGAAGCAAATAGAGGATACCACAGACCCGATCCCCATGTATCCCGATTATACGGATATCATGATTCCCACGAATATCGCCCCTCTCAACTTCTTGTTGAGAAATGAAGCGGACGCGATGCAAGTAACCTTAAAAGGGGAATCGAAAGAAATACGATTATCTTTCGGAAAGAAAGCTATTTTCCCTTTAAGCCTATGGGAAAGCCTTTTAGAGCAGGAAGTGGGCAACCGCCTGCAAATAACCGTAGTCGCCCGTATCAAGGGTAAATGGTTTCGTTACCCCTCTTTCTACTGGCAAGTAGTTCCGGAGAAACTGGATAGTTATATAAGCTACCGGCTTATAGAACCCGGCTACGAGGTATGGAACAAAATCCAATTATGCGAACGGGAAATTAATTCTTTTGAAGAACGGATTATCGCCGACAACAATGATACCGACGGTTCTTGCATGAACTGCCATATTTACGGAAATAAGAAAGGAAGTTTATCCATGTTCCATTTACGGGGAAAGCAAGGAGGCACCCTGCTGAACCGTAACGGACATTTGAGGAAGTTGAAACTGAGCAACGACAGTCTGCCGAATGGGGCTGTCTATGGCGATTTCCATCCATCGGGGCAGTTCGCCGTTTTTTCCACGAATATTATCATCCCTGCTTTTCATTCGTTAGGAAGTAAGCGGTTGGAAGTCTATGATACGACCTCCGACCTAATGGTCGCAGATTTCAGAAAGAAACAACTCATCACCTCCCCATTGACTAGCCGGAAGGATGAGTTAGAGACTTTCCCAACTTTCTCGCCCGATGGGAACTGGATCTATTATTGTTCCGCTCCTCTCCAGCCGTTGCCCGATAGTATCCATAACCTAAAATATTCCCTATGCCGCATATCTTTCCATAAAGATACCAAGGAATGGGGACAACGGATCGAGACCGTATGGGATGCCCAGAAGCATAATGGCTCCGCCTGCCATCCCAAGATATCGCCCGACGGTAAATACCTGCTTTTCACGGTAGCCGATTATGGAACCTTCCCGATCTGGCACCGAGAAACAGACCTGCATATGATGAACCTCCAGACCGGGAAGATAGATACCTTACCTGCCGTCAACTCCGATAAATCGGATACCTACCATAGCTGGTCCTCTAACAGCCATTGGTTTGTCTTTGCCAGTAAGCGGGATGACGGACTATACGGAAAGCCTTATTTCTCTTACGTGGATAGTACGGGAAAAGCCTATAAACCGTTCGTACTCCCGCAAGAGGATCCGGAACATTACGATATCACGTTGAAATCTTATAATATACCTGAATTATCCACTAGCGAGCTTCCTTTCGACGCTGAAGATGTACAAGAGATCTACTACGACGAGGAAGCTGAGACTTTTAAATAATAGAATCATGGAAAATACACGTAAATATAGATACATAAGAGGAATCGCCTCCTTATTATTCGGCTGTGCGATTTGCCTGTTTTGGGGACTTTATTATCCTCATCATTTACATTACCACGAGCAATTCCAGTTATTCCTATTCACGCCGGAATATGGAATCGACAAATGTCTCCATCCCGGAGGCATCGCTGAATATATAGCGGAGTTCCTGACGCAGTTCTATTATTTCGCTTGGGCAGGGGCTACGATCTTGGCGATCGTTCTCGTGCTTATCCAACGGCAAATAAACTGGCTGGCCAAACAAATGGGGGCTTCCGACTTTTGGTATCCGCTCAGCTTTCTCCCTTCCATCCTGCTCTGGGTATTTTTATGTGATGAGAATGCCCTGCTGGCATTCCCCGTCTCCATAACTCTCGCCCTCTTCGCTCTAGTCATCCAGCGAAAAACCGCTCATTCATGGGGACGAATTATCTATACGCTCCTAATGATGCCGGTGCTCTACTGGGTGGTAGGTGGTGGGGCCTATTTCATCTTCGTGATCGGAGTAATAATCGGGCATTGCATCAAATCCGTGCCAGCCACATACAACAAATCCTATATTTGGATTCCTATCTACATCTTGCTTGGAATCCTATGCCCCCTATTGGCACAAAGCCTTACGCAATATCCATTGCTTAGCCTCATGACCGGCATCGATTATTATCGTTTCCCCATGATCGTTCCCAACACCCTGTTAGTTGTTATTGCTACCGTTGCCATAACCCCCGGGGCACTTGCTTTACTTCCCCCACCCGTAAAGAGCACTAAGGCATGGATGGGTATTATCTCCACCCTGCTCCTTATCGGTGGTGGCACATGGATTCACGCCGCCAGCAATTCGGATAAGGAGGAGGCTATGAAATACGACTACCTCACCCGCATGAAACAATGGAACCAGATCATCAAGGCGGCAGAAAACAAAGAGCCTAATTCCCCCTTCTCCGTGACCTGCTTAAATCTGGCTCTCGCCAAGACCGGACAATTAGGGGATCGCATGTTCCATTTCTACCAGAATGGAACGGAAGGATTGATCCCGACCTTCCAAAGAGATTTTACCTCACCGCTCCCAACCAGCGAGATATTCTATCATCTGGGAATGATCAACTCCTCACAGCGCTATATGTTCGAGGCGATGGAGGCTATCCCCGACTATAAGAAAAGCGGACGTGCCTATATGCGTCTGGCCGAGACCAACTTGATCAATGGACAATACGCTGTCGCCGCCAAATACCTGCGGGCTTTGCAGCATACCTTGTTCTATAAGAAATGGGCGACCCATGCCATGAGCTACCTAAATAACGATGAAAAGATAGAGAAGCATCCCGAATGGGGATGGTTGAGAAAAGCCCGATATACGGAAGATTTCTTGTTTAGCGACACGGAAATGGATGTCATGCTAGGCTTATTGCTGCAACATAACAAAAGTAACCGGATGGCTTTCGAGTATATGTTAGCCTATGTCTTGCAAAAGAAGGATCTGGAACGTTTCATGAAATATTATCCGCTGGGAAAAGATCTGGGCTATAACCACATACCCATCTCTTATCAAGAGGCATTGATTTTCATTTGGACACAGCAGCATCCTAATTTCCAAGGCCTTCCTTGGAGCATCTCCCGCAACGTATTGGAAGGGGTAAGCGAGTTCGCCCGTGTCTATATGACGCAGAAAGACTCCGAGCCTATCCTTCGCCCGAAATACGAGAAGACATTTTGGTATTACTTATTATTCAGAAAATAAACGGCCATGAGAAAGCTTATCTTATTATATAGTATATGTATAGCGTTATTTACCGCTTGTGGGGATTCGGTGGTATCCCCCGAACAAATAGAGAAATACCCGTCCATCTATCCGGATTATATCGGGGTAACAGTTCCCGCCACGATAGCTCCAATGAATTTCTCTTATACGGATACCTCCTATGAGCGGATAGATGTTATCGTAAAAGGGCACCAAGGCAAAGAGGTACATATAAACGCGAAGCATGTCAATTTCCCGGAAAAAGAGTGGAAGCAACTGCTCAACTCCAATCAAGGCGATAGTTTACTCTTTACTGTCAGTATCAAGCAAAAGGGTAAATGGAGTACTTACAAACCTTTCCCCATGTACATCAGCCCCCACCCGATCGATTACGGCCTAGTATACCGAAAGATCGCTCCCGGTTATGAAGTCTATAGCCGTATGGGTATTTATGAGCGTGATCTATCGTCTCATAAAGAAAGACCTTTGGTGGAAAACACGCTGGTCAAAGGTATGTGCGTAAACTGCCATGCCTTCAATCGTACGGACCCGAGCCATTTCAGTCTTCACATCCGAGGAACGCATGGAGCCACTTTTATGAGAACCGGCAATAAGGATGAATACCTCAACACGAAAACAGATCAGACAATCGCCGCTTGCGTCTATCCCTACTGGCATCCCGGAGGCGAATATATAGCGTATTCCACGAACAACACCCGGCAATCGTTCCATACGGTTAAGGACGAGCGGGTAGAAGTCTTGGATTTGGAATCTGATGTAGTCGTTTACCATCCGGCAGATCATCGTCTACTTCTTTGCGATTCTTTGCAAAAGAAAGACAGGTTCGAGACCTTCCCCGCATTCTCCCCGGATGGTCGTACGCTTTACTTTTGTTCCGCCGAGGCTAAAAAGATTCCCGAAGAATATAAAGAGATAAGATATAATTTATGTAGTATAGATTTTGATCCCTCTGCCGGTACATTCGGGAGCCGTATCGATACATTGGTGAACGCTGAGGCTTTAGGGAAAAGCGTATCTTTCCCCCGTCCTTCCTATGACGGCAAATATATTATGTTCACCTTATCCGATTACGGAAACTTTTCGATCTGGCATAAAGAGGCGGATCTATGGTTACTGGACTTGACAAGCGGAGACCTCCGCAAGCTATCCGAAGTAAATAGCGATGACACCGAAAGCTTTCACAACTGGAGTAGCAACTCCCGCTGGTTTGTCTTCAGTAGCCGCCGGGGTGACGGCCTTTATACCCGCCTTTATCTGGCTAGCATGGATGAGAATGGCAAGATAAGCAAGCCCTTTCTCCTTCCCCAAGAAGATCCGGAAACCTATTACGATCGCTCTGTCTATTCCTATAATGTCCCGGATTTCACGAGCGAGCCTATCAAGATCGACACAAGGGTATTTGAGAAGAAGATAACCTCGAAAGAACGTATACAGGTACAAGCTAAGAAATAAAAATAATACCACTATCCGATAAAATAATACTAGATTGTCTGCCCGATACCTCTTACATTCGCGTTCATAAAGAAAGACAATTATCATGAAGAACACGAAATTAATTACCATGTTATGCCTAGGGGCATTAATCGCCTGTTCACCATCGAAGAAAGGACTAGAGCCGACAAGCGAACAGGTTTCGCCGAGAGAACGTTTAATAGAGAACCTACGTGCGATTCCACAAAAAGGAATCATGTTCGGACATCACGATGATACGGTTTATGGGATCGGATGGGAATTTGACGAAGGAGGCTCAGACGTGCAAAAAGTATGCGGCGATTATCCGGCCGTTATCAGCTTTGACCTTGGAGAGATCGAACTCGGGGGAGATAAAAGCCTTGATAAAGTACCTTTCGAGAAAATACGCAAGGAAATCATCAACCAATATAACCGGGGAGGCTTGGTATCTTTAAGTTGGCATCCCCGTAACCCTAAAACCGGAGGGGACGCTTGGGACGTATCAGACCATGCTGTCGTGAAATCGATCCTTCCGGAAGGGGAGAACTATGAGAAATTCCAAAGTTGGCTAGGCAAAGTGAATGATTTCATCCTTTCCTTGAAAACAAGCGATGGCACCAAGATTCCCGTCCTATTCCGTCCTTGGCACGAACACACCGGAAGTTGGTTCTGGTGGGGACAGAATTTATGTACCACGGATGAATACAAGACGCTATGGCGAATGACCGCCGATTATCTAAACGCTCACGGAGCAACAGACCAGATCGTATACGCTTATTCCACAGGTACAGAGCCGCAGGATCAAGCGTCTTATCTGGAACGTTACCCCGGACATGACTTGATCGACGTCCTAGGCTTCGACGCTTACCAACGGGAAGATAAGGATTTCTTCTTGAAAAGCATGGATACCAGTCTTTCCGTAATAGACAGCATAGGCAAAGCCAACCATAAGATCATAGCGGTCACGGAGACCGGCTACGAAGGGATACCAGACTCCACATGGTGGACGGGAACCCTGCTGCCTGCCATGGAGAAATATCCGGTCGCTTATGTATTGGTATGGAGAAACGCCCGTGAAAAAGTCACTCACTTCTTTGGCCCTTATCCCGGACAAGCCTCTGCCGAGGATTTCAAGAAGTTCTTTGAAAATCCGAAAACATTGTTCGCCTCCGATATCAACCTATATAAATAACATCATACATAACCAGATAAATCACGTCATATCCAGTTGTAGAGACGGGGCGTGCCCCGTCTCCCACCATCTGATAATATCATTTAAAGCAAAAACATCATGGAACAATTTCAAGAAAAAGTAAACGAACTCTTCGCTAAACACGAAACCTTGTTAAGCCGGAAAAATATCCCTTTAGAAGACGGAAACGGAATCTTCACCCGTTATCAACACCCTGTACTGACAGCCGCGCATACCCCGATCTTCTGGAGATATGACTTAAATGAAAAGACAAACCCCTACTTGATGGAACGCATCGGCATGAACGCAACCATGAACTCCGGCGCGATCAAATGGAATGGTAAATATATATTAATGGTACGTGTAGAAGGAAGCGACCGTAAATCCTTCTTCGCCGTAGCCGAAAGCCCGAACGGAGTAGACAATTTCCGTTTTTGGGATTACCCGGTAACCATGCCGGACGATCTTGTCCCGGCCACGAATATTTACGACATGCGCCTAACCGCTCATGAAGACGGCTGGGTTTACGGAATCTTTTGCGCCGAGCGCCATGACCCGAACGCAGCTCCCGGAGATCTATCCTCGGCAACCGCCACGGCAGCTATCGCCCGGACAAAAGACTTGAGAAACTGGGAACGTCTCCCGGATTTAAAGACCAAGAGCCAACAACGTAACGTCGTATTACACCCAGAATTCGTAAATGGTAAATATGCCCTTTACACCCGCCCCCAAGACGGATTTATCGACGCGGGAAGTGGCGGTGGTATCGGATGGGCCTTGATTGATGATATCACGCACGCCGAAGTCAAGGAAGAAACCATCATCGACCAACGTTACTACCATACGATCAAGGAAGTGAAAAATGGCGAAGGCCCCCACCCGATCAAAACACCGAGAGGCTGGTTACATCTCGCCCATGGCGTACGGGGATGCGCCGCCGGATTACGTTACGTGCTTTATATGTATATGACCGCGTTGGAAGATCCCACGAGACCTATCGCCACACCCGCCGGCTATTTCATGGCTCCGGAAAATGAGGAACGGATCGGCGATGTATCCAACGTTTTATTCTCTAACGGATGGATCGCGGATGAGGATGGAACCGTATATATTTACTACGCATCCTCCGATACCCGTATGCACGTGGCTGTATCCACAATCGATAAATTGGTAGATTACTGCATGAACACTCCGGCCGACGGGCTGACTACGACCGCATCTGTCGAGACGCTGAAAAAGCTGATCGATCGAAATCTTCCACTCCTGAAATAACCTACAAAAACCACTCATATGATTAAACTAACAGAGAAGATAGGCTACGGTTTCGGGGACATGGCATCGTCCATGTTCTGGAAACTGTTTGGCGCTTACTTGATGATTTTCTATACGGACGTATTCGGATTACCGGCAGCAGCCGTAGGTACGATGTTCTTGATAACTCGTATATGGGACTCGGTCTTTGACCCGATTGTCGGCGTCGCGGCGGATCGTACGCAAACACGCTGGGGAAAATTTCGCCCTTATTTGCTTTGGCTGGCGATCCCGTTCGCCGCTATCGGAGTGCTCACTTTCACGACTCCTTCTTTCGGACAAACAGGTAATTTGATCTATGCCTATATCACCTATTCCTTGATGATGATGGTGTACTCCGCCATAAACGTGCCTTACGCATCCTTGCTTGGAGTAATGAGTCCATTGCCGCAAGACCGTAATACCCTTTCTACGTACCGCATGGTATTCGCCTATATCGGCAGTTTTATAGCCCTGTTGCTATTCATGCCGATGGTGCGTTTCTTTAGCGGAAATAGCGATGAATTGGCGGATCAACAACATGGATGGACCCTAGCGGTCGTAGTTATCGCTATCCTGTGCGCCATTCTCTTTTATGGATGTTTCGCATGGACAAAAGAACGGGTAAAACCGATTAAAGAGCAACAAGGCTCGTTAAAAGATGACTTGAGAGACCTATTGCGCAACAAGCCTTGGTGGATACTATTGGGAGCAGGTGTCTCCGCTCTGGTTTTCAATTCCATCCGCGACGGGGCTACCGTATATTATTTCAAATACTTTATCGTTGAGGAAGCCTATGCCAATGTATCTCTTTTCGGAGTCTCCTTCGTCTTAAGCGGATTATATCTGGCGGTAGGACAGGCGGCAAACATTATCGGAGTAATCTTGGCCGCCCCATTAAGCAACCGGATCGGAAAGAAAAGAACCTATATGGGCTCCATGCTGATCGCCTCGGTCTTAAGCATCCTCTTTTTCTGGCTCGACAAGACGGATATAGCCCTGATATTCACGATCCAAGTGTTCATCAGTATTTGCGCCGGTAGTATTTTCCCCTTACTTTGGTCCATGTACGCTGATTGCACGGATTACTCGGAACTAAAAACCGGGAACCGTGCCACAGGATTGATCTTCAGTTCTTCGTCCATGAGCCAGAAATTCGGATGGGCGATCGGCACGGCTATCACAGGCTGGCTACTCGCTTTCTTCGGGTTTCAGGCCAATACCGTACAAAGCGAGGAAACGATTAGCGGAATCAAGATGTTCCTCAGTTTCTTACCGGCCGTAGGTACAATCCTGTCCGTTGTATTTATCGCCTTCTACCCGCTTAGCGAGACAAAGATGAAGGAAATCACCGCTACGTTAGAAACCAAAAGAAAAGAAACAAATGAATAAAATCACCGAAGATTTACAAAACGAGGTTCAATGGGAGCTAGAGAACAATATCCTCCCTTTCTGGATGAACCGAATGATAGATAGTGAGTATGGCGGTTTCCATGGGCAAATCACGGGAAACAATCAACGAGTCGTACATGCCCCTAAAGGCGCCATCTTGAACGCCCGTATCCTATGGACATTCTCCGCCGCATACCGTTTATTACGAAAGCCGGAATATCTGGAAACGGCGACCCGTGCCAAACGTTACCTTATCGATAAATTCTACGACCAAGAATTCGAGGGTATTTACTGGGAATTAGACTATACCGGTCAACCCGTGCAAACCAAAAAGCAAATCTACGCCTTAGGATTCGCTATCTACGGATTAAGCGAGTACAACCGGGCTACCGGAGATAAAGAAGCGTTGGATTATGCGATCCGTCTCTTCAAGGCGATCGAACAATATAGTTTCGACCCGGAAAAGAACGGTTATATGGAAGCCTTTACGAAAGACTGGAAACTGATAGAGGATATGCGACTAAGCGACAAGGATGAGAATGAGAAAAAAACTATGAACACCCATCTGCATATCCTCGAACCTTATACTAACTTGTATCGGGTATGGAAAGACGAGCACCTCAAAAAACAACTCCGAAACTTGATCCTGATTTTCACCGACAAGATTTTGGATCACCGTACCTATCATTTAAACCTCTTTTTCAACGAGGATTGGGAAAGCAAATACCGTATCATCTCCTACGGTCATGATATAGAGGTATCTTGGTTACTGCATGAGGCCGCTATCGAATTGGGAGACAACGAGATCCTTCAGAAAGTAGAGCCTTTGGTTCAAAAGATAGCGATAGCGGCCGAAGACGGGTTATTAGCGAACGGTAGCCTCATTTACGAGTATCACCCGGATGAGAAGAAAGCCGACACGGACCTGCATTGGTGGGTGCAAGCCGAGAATGTAGTGGGTCATTTCAACTTGTATCAACATTTCGGAGATGAGCCTGCCTTAGGCACAGCCTATACATGCTGGAAATTCATTCAGCGTTATTTGATCGACAAGGAACAAGGGGAATGGCATTGGAGCGTATCGCTCGATCACGAGATCAATCGCGAGGATGACAAGGCCGGTTTCTGGAAATGTCCCTATCACAACGGACGGATGTGTATGGAGATTATCGAACGACTTGCCGGCGAATAGCCGTCCGAAAGACCGCCTGCCGGCTCTTTTTTATCAGATTAACAACCGTCGGAAGTTTCCGACATCAAAAAAACAAGCGATATGAACAAATTCTATTGGATGGCGATCGGCCTCCTTCTCGGTTTGGTGAACCTCCGGGCCGAGATCAAGCTGCCAGCTTTGGTAGGTGACAACATGGTACTCCAACAAGCCACTAAAGTACGGCTCTGGGGAAATGCAACCCCAAATTCAAGCCTGAAAGTCCGTAGTTCTTGGGACAATACGGAATACACGGCCCAAGTAAACGATCAAGGCAGATGGGAAATCTGGGTTCAGACGCCCTCGGCCAGTTTCGAAAAGCAACAGTTAACATTAGAGAATGGACAAGACAAGATTGTCTTGCATGATCTTCTGATCGGCGAGGTATGGTTCGGTTCCGGCCAATCCAATATGGAAATGCCATTAAGAGGTTTCTGGCACTGCCCTATCGAGGGAGGTAACCACGCTATCGCTACATCCGGGAAATATAAGAACTCGATCCGTTACGCTACGATCCAACGGGTCGGAGCTTTGGAACCGAAAGATTATCCGGTAGGTGGCGAATGGAAAGTATGTGATCCGCGAAACGCCCCGGAGTTCGGAGCTACCGCCTATTTCTTCGCAACCCTGTTGACCGAGGTGTTGAACGTGCCGGTAGGTATCATCAATTGTAGCTGGGGCGGCTCCACAGTGGAAGGTTGGTTGCCTAAAGACATCCTGCTAAATTATAGCGATATCGATCTATCCTTAGCGGGTAACGATGAGAAAATCCATCCGATGCTACAACCCATGATCATGTATAACGGAATGCTGAAACCAGCCAGCAAATATACGGTCAGAGGTTTCCTATGGTATCAAGGAGAGTCAAATGTCGGACACCCGGACTACGCTAAACGCCTAGCGACAATGGTAGAACATTGGAGAGGATTATGGGGACAAGGAGAATTACCTTTCTATCTGGTAGAAATCGCCCCTTACGAATATGGAGAAGGAGACCAAGCCGCATACCTTCGTGAAGAGCAATACAAAGCCATCCGGTTGATCCCCAATAGCGGTATTGTTTCCACGAACGATCTGGTACAGGATTACGAGAAACGGCAAATACACCCCAAAGAGAAACAAAAGATCGGTGAGCGTCTTTGTTATATGGCTCTAAACAAAACCTATGGTTATACAACCATCGCTTGTGAGGGCCCCCAATACGATCATATGGAAATAGATAAAGATAAAATCATTCTTTTTTTCAAGAATGCGGAAGATGGCTTCAATCGAGATAACGGGATCATAGGCTTCGAGATAGCCGGAAAAGACATGCGTTTCCACAAGGCAAACGCAACTATAGACGCTAACAAGAAAACCGTTATTATCTCAGCTCCGGGCGTAAAAGCCCCAATAGCCGCTCGTTATGGTTTCCGGAATTTCCAAATTGGCAACTTGCAAAACATACAAGGATTACCGGTGCTTCCATTCCGCACGGATAAATAAAACGACTTAGAAAATAAAACACAATACGTTATAATATTCAAGCTTGTTCATACGTAATGTCTTATTTTCATTTGTAAGACGTATTTAGTTTTTATTTCATTCTATTGTGATAATAGAAATTACCCTCCTAAAGTATTAGTAAACTTAATTCTTCCCATAAAAAAATGGGAGATCTTATTTTACAAGGAATCAGAGACCTCCTCTGATTCCTATTTATTTTTCATTCATATCATAATGTATACAAAAAATGATAGTTTGTATACAGACCATACTAATACATTGCGCTTTTTTTGCATCTAGATTTACTGAAGGGGGAAATATTTGTATAACAAACTAAATAACAATAATTTCATGAACAAGCTTATTAACAGAATTTCTCCGGAAACATCTGAAAACCGAATCTTACACGCTGGCTTTAGTATCATATTGATGTCAGAGGAAATAACACAAACCTTATCTGGTTTATCCAGCGATATGATTATTTTTATCTTAAGCGGATCCATAACTATATATTCCACTAAAGAAGAAAAGAAAACAATCGGTGAACAGTATATGATCTTTCTAAGATCATTTGAAAATTATACATATGATATCACCCTAGGTTCAAAAATCATCATTTTCTTTTTTGACAGTTTAACGATGAATGAGTTACCGTATTACCAACATCCGTACGGAATATTACCTCAACCTATCTCTAAGTGGATAGAACTGAAAATAGTGGAACCTTTATACGGTTTTCTAGAACTTGTCGGACAATATCTTGAAAATAATTTCCTGAACTACCCTTTGTATGAATTAAAGAGAACGGAATTATTCTACTTACTGAAAAAGCTTTATAGAAAAGAGGAATTAGACTACTTTTTCTATTTATCAAGTACGCATTCAGCAGAGTTTGAGAGACTCATCGCCGAGAATTATATAAAAGCTAAAACAGTAACAGATCTAGCTCAAATGATAGGTTACGGAGTAAATTCCTTTCGGATGAAGTTTAAAAAAGTTTTCGGTATTCCAGCCTACGAATGGCTGATGCAAGAGAAATCCAAACGACTATTGGTCGCCATAGCTAACAGCGAGGATGATTTTAAGAATATAATAGATGAATTCGATTTCTCCTCGCATTCGCATTTCTACAAATTTTGCAAGGCACGCTTTGGATATAGTCCCACGGAGCTAAGGAAAAAACTTAAATCATTGTAAAAAACACCCCCTATCAGAATATACATTTAAATTGTCAAGTTGTATAACTCCTAATAAGTTATACTCATTTATCTTTGCCTCATTGATTTTAGACACCTATCCGTATGGATGATCTAATAAAAGATAGTGTATAATGACCACCATATTTTTTTATGTTTTACTATTCCAAATTAAAGACTGGGATAAAATTTGTGAAGAAGAGGGTAAAATGACATCGCCGATAATTTGCTATATTTTGCTAGGGGTTATCTTATTCATAATCTTGATGCGTATACTTTCCATATTGCAGTTTTTGCGATTGAAGCGGAAGGTAAAGAAACGTATTTCCCCGAAACACGATAAACCTTCCTGTAAATAAAGCCTCTACCCGCTTACATTCATTAATAATTAACGGAAGAACCAATTCGCTTCTTTCTATGTTTATATAAAAAAAGCGTTTAGATCATGGGCTTCAACATTCCTTACACAGACAAAAAGCGGGTCGTAATTATCGGGGGCGGATTTGGAGGGTTAAAACTAGCTGAGAAATTGAAAAAGAGCAAGTTTCAAGTAGTCTTAATCGACAAGAACAACTATCACCAGTTTCCTCCCTTGCTTTATCAAGTAGCGTCCTCCGGCTTAGAATATAATGAAATATCCTTTCCATATCGAAAGATATTCCAGAAGAGAAAGAACTTTTACTTCCGGTTGGCAGAGGTATATGGCGTCAATCCGAAAGGGCATACCATTCAAACCTCCATCGGCGAATTGGAATATGATTATCTTGTAATCGCCGCTGGAACTATCACCAACTTCTTTGGAAACAAAACGATCGAGGAACAGTCTCTACCCATGAAAACGGTAGAAGAGGCGTTAGCTTTACGAGACACCTTATTAATTAATTTAGAGAAAGCGACTACTTGTACGGACCCAGACGAGAAGCAAGCTTTGCTAAATATAGTAGTTGTAGGTGGAGGGGCTACAGGTGTAGAAGTATCCGGCGCTTTATCCGAGATGAAACGGTTTGTTTTGCCGAAAGACTATCCGGATCTAGGAAACTTTCATATGAATATCTATCTGATAGAAGGGTCCCCTAAATTACTAGGGGCCATGTCTCCGGAAGCCTCCTCCAACGCTAAACGCTTCCTTGTGGATATGGGCGTTAACATCATTCTTCAGAAGCGTGTCGTGGACTATAAGGATGGGAACGTTTTCTTAGATGACGGACAAACCATACCCACTAGAACCTTACTTTGGGTAAGTGGTGTGAAAGCGGTGCATTTCGATCATATCGAAGGAGAACTCTTGACCCGGGGGGAACGGATTATCGTCAATGAATGTAATCAAGTAAAAGGCTTATCCAATATATTCGCCATAGGAGATGTCTGCTGGATGGCAGAACCGGATTACCCAAACGGACATCCGCAAGTCGCTCAGGTAGCGATTCAGCAAGGTGAGTTATTAGCCGAAAATCTACAACGGATCGAGGCTCTAAAAAAACCGAGACCTTTCCATTATAAGAATTTGGGAACTTTAGCTACTGTCGGCAGGAATAAAGCGGTTGCCGATTTAAATAAGGTGAAATTACATGGATTTACGGCATGGTTGGTTTGGATGCTCGTACATTTACGTTCCATCTTAGGAATCAAGAATAAGCTAATTGTACTGATCGACTGGATCTGGAATTATTTCACGTACGACCGTTCCATGCGTTTCATCTTGTTCATCCAAAAGCACAAACAAGATGGAACACAGGGCACGGAACCTACTTTATAAACGATAAGTCAACGTAAGCCAAGCTACCCGGGCATCACGATTGCGCTTTTGCGTCATTTCTAAGTTCGGGGCATCAATAATCGTTGTTTCTTCTAAACTATCGAATATATTGTTGATACTTAAGTTCGCGCATAATTTACGATTGAGGAAATATTGAGAGAGACCGGCATTTACGCTATAACGGCCTTTGATCTTACCTTGAGGCGTAAGCTGGTCGGAAACGTAGAAGCCGTCTACCTGAAAATCCGTAGTCGGCGTAATACTTACGTTCACATTCCCCTTCACATCCCAGCAAACCAAGGATTTCTTCTCGCCATAGCCTATCGTACGCCCATCGATCTCGTCCCGATAGATATCCCCGGAGAAACCGACCGTCAAGATACGTACCGGATTCCAGCTACCGGACAAGTCGGCTCCGACTGCTTGGCTATGTCCGATATTCTCTTTCTTCCAAACCGTCTCGTCATTTACTTGGCTAGCGGTTTCCATGATACGATTCGTACGATTCCGGTAATAAATAGCCGGAGTCAAACGAAAACGGGGAGCCGAAAACAGATATCCTAGCTCTACGTTATGGATAAACTCATCCTTCAAGCCCGGATTCCCCTGTATGATATGGGTAGGATCACTGTTATTCAAGAAAGAGCACAAATAGCTGCCATTCGGACGAATCACCCGTTGCTGATAACTCAAGCTTAAACGATTGCTCTTATTCACCTCATAAGTAAAACGGGCACGAGGATACAAATGAAAACGAGAGCTCTTGTTCTCTTTGCCTTTTATCCCCTGCCAATAAGGGTCGTTGATCCAAGAAGGGCTAAACTCATTCATCTTAAAATGACTAAATTCCGCCTGTATCCCTATCTCCGCGTTAAAAGCGCCCCAATTCTTAACCACGTCCGCATAGATCAAATTCAGATAACGTTTGAAATCGTAATTATACGATTTCGCCGGACTTAGCTCAAAACTACCGTCCACCTTATCAAAAGCAGCCGTCAGATAATCCTCGTTTCGCGCACGACCTATATAACCAAGCTTGAAATCCCAACCATCGATCTCCTGCCCATATCCAAATCCCCAGAAATAATTATGTTTCGTATGGTCGATAGATTGGTTATCCTCCGAGACGATATTCCCGTTTTGAGGATTCTCATTCTTGAAATCATTATCCTCATCATACGAGAAATTATTATAGTTGAATACGGTATAAAAACCTTGATTCTCCGAAATCTCATGGTTCCAATACGCTTCGGCGGCATAAGCTTCCTGACGCTGGTCGTTATACCGGTTACGGATCACGTACTTCATTTGCTCCCCTTTCGGGTTGAATACCCGGTTGTTAATGCGTCCATACCGGCTATAATCCATCAAATGATACAGGCCATGCACGGTGATCCGGTCTTTCGCGGAAAGATCATAGTCTACTTTCATATCCGCCACATGTACGTCCGGACGAGCCGTGGCATTATTATTCATCTCCGTCCGGTTTTTAGCGGTCGCGGTCGATTTGCTGAAAGATCGTTCCCGGTATTCCCTCCTATAATTGTATTTCGCGTTGATATGGAATTTTCCGGGATGCAAATTCAATACCGCTCCTGCGTTATATCGCTCATTCCATCCCGCCCCAAGCGTAACATATAGAGGGGAATCTCCCGTTCCATACATACGAGGCACCAGATTGAGTATGCCCACATCACCATCCGGCACCGCATTAATCGGAGGAAATGCCCCTAATGAGATCTGGTTAAAGAACAGGGCGGGAAGTTGGATCAGCACGTCACCGCTATATTCTTCCAGCAAACCGTAAGGAACTCCATCGACAAGCATCCCGACATTACCGGAGCCCCTGTATGTAACGGCTCCTTCCATATCGGTTATGACAGAAGGCAATTGGCGAAAAGCATCCGCCGCCGTATTGGTAACGCTACTCAAGTTATTATCTACCCGCAAGATTTTCATCCCGCCCCTCTCGCTCAACCCGGCGAAACGGGTACCCTGAATCTCTATATTCCGGATCGTAAGCGTCGTATCGGCAGGAGTCTGCGAGAATACCGGCATAGCCAATAGAGCGGCCAATGGAAGAAGTAAAATTTGTCTCATATCATTATCTATGGTTTATAAACAAAAAAAGTCTGTATGTTCAACGCATACAGACTGTCCTCAAAACTCGTTTACTGATTATTATTCAGCAGGAGCAGCTTCTACGGCAACAGAGTCAGTAACCTCAACAGCTACAGAATCAGTAGCGGCAGCATCCTCTTCTACTACAGGAGCTTCCTCAACTACAGTAGCCTCTTCTGTTTCAGCAACAGATTCGGTAGTTTCAGCAGATTTGTTGCCACAAGATGCGAATGATACAGCTGCGATAACAGCAGCAAATGCAACTAACTTTTTCATTTTGTTCTTAATTTAAACGGTCTATAATATCTTGTTGTTGTAAAACGATGCAAATGTATGTATTAATCATATATGTTGTACAACATAAGACGTTTTTTTTTGAATTATTTTCTACCGCTTTTACAATATGCTGAATATTAGCTGCGTTTGCTTTCTATTTATTTATCAATAATTACTGTATAGGTAACGCTTAATGCTTTTCTTCGGTGTTTTCTCAAATTCTGTCGGATACAATTGTATCTCCGAGATCGTTTCGTAAGGAGCCAGGAGCTTGTTCAACTCTATCCTATTTTGTTCCATGATAACTGGAAGATCCGTATGCGAGATACCCGTACTATCCACCGTATCGTAATCCGGATACACCATCCCGATCAATTTCCCGTTTTTCTCCACGACCAAACTCTCCATCACGAATGGCAAATTGTTCAATTTGGATTCAATCTCTTCCGGATAAATATTTTGTCCGCTAGCGCCCAAGATCATCGTCTTGCTACGTCCACGTATAAAAATACGGTTGTCATGATCGATCGTACCCAAATCACCCGTCCTTAGCCAGCCATCTTCCGTGAAGACATTTTGGGTTGCCTCATCATTCTTATAATAGCCTTTCATTACGTTCTCGCCCGATACTTGAATCTCGCCTACCTTATTATAAGGGTCTTCCGAATCGATACGGACTTTCATGATCCCTTTCAAGATCTGTCCGCAAGAACCGGGCACATACTCATTATTATGGTCATAACTGATCAACGGGCCACATTCCGTCATACCATAACCGATCGTGAACGGGAATTTGATCTTATACAAGAAATCCGTTACTTCTTGATTCATGGCGGCGCCCCCCACGATCACTTCACGGAAACGTCCTCCCAAGGCATCCACCAAATGTTTGCGGATCTGCGCATAGATACGTGAATCCAACAGTGGGATATTCAAGGCCAACTTCAAGGTTCGCTTATTCAACTGAGGAAGGATCATCTTCTTATAGATCTTCTCCAAAATCAGGGGAACCATCAAGATCAAGTTCGGCTTCACCTCTTCGAATGCCTTTAATAAGATTTTAGGAGACGGCACCTTACCTAATAAATAGACATGCACACCGAATGCCATGGGTACCAATAAATTGAAAGCGCAACTATAGGCATGGGCCAGAGGCAGGAAACATAACTCACGTTCACCCCGGAACAATAGATCCAGTGTCCGGGCATACGTCACGTTTCCGGCTAAATTATTCCCCGTCAACATAACCCCTTTGCTAAATCCGGTCGTACCCGATGTATAGTTGATCTCTACCACCTTGTCATTATCCAGCTCAGCGTATTTGATATCCTCTTGGGTGAAACCATCCGGATATTTCTCGGTCATCTTCTCATCCAGCGATTTCATCAACTTCTGGATATTCTCCCCATCCCGTTGATGCAAGCAACGATAATCAGAAAGAGAGAATACACCGCGAACCTCTTCGATCTTATCTTCCTCCAAAGAATCCCAAATCCGGTCGCTAACAAACAAAAAGACAGATTCCGAGTGGTTAATAATATGATGTACATCATTCGGATTAAAGTCCTGAAGAATAGGCACGATAATCGCCCCATAAGTAACAACCGCCATATAAGCGATGCACCAACGGGAGCTGTCTTTACCGATCAACGCGATCTTGTCTCCACGACGGACTTGGCACTCATGGAATAAAAGATGAATACGTGCGATCTCCGTTGCTACATCACCGAAAGTAAAGGTTTTACTTTTCCCGTAATCCGTTAATGCCGGCAAGGCCCAGTTTTCCTTGAAACTCTCCTCGTAAATCTTAATGAAATTCTCTTTGATCATAGCACACTTTTGTGAAATTCGCGTAAAAGTAAAAACAAATCCTTACTTTTGCCATGATATAACCTATAAATTTAAAATAAGAATGAAAAGAATCACTCTCGCATGGGCATTGACCCTCTGTAGTTTTATTACATTTATCGCCTGTTCATCCCCAGATGTTGGAGAAAGAAACGTAAGCATTATCCCCGCTCCGGCCCAAATGACAGTAGGCGAAGGTACATTCACGATCCATCCCGGCATCGAGATCGGTTATGCGGACGAATCCTTAAAGGGTATGGGCGAGTTGCTATCCAACGAGATAGAAAAGTTGTCCGGCATCAAGCTGGCTTCCGCCTCAGACAAAGAATCGAATTGCATCATCTTCCTCGAGTTGACAGATCCGAAAGAGTTCGCCGACCTGCCAAAAGCTTATGGATTGAGTCCGAAAGATAGTGTCCCCGTAGATGAGTCTTACTCCCTCTCCATCCAAAAGAGAAACATCTACATCAAGGCCACTACCCTAGAAGGTATCTATCGAGGTATCACTACCTTGAAACAAATCGTGGGTGGTAACCTACAGCCCGGAGGCGAGAAGATTTATCTACCGCTACTGGAAGTGAAGGACGCACCTCGTTTCGCTTGGCGCGGACTCTCTTTCGATGTATCTCGTTGCTTCTTCGATCCCGAGGAAGTGAAACAAGTGATCGATATGGTCGCCTTATATAAAATGAACGTACTGCATATGCATCTTTCCGATAACCAAGGTTGGCGTATCGAGATCAAGAAATATCCCGAGCTAGCGGAAATAGGAGGTCAACTTCCCAACAACGGCAGAAAAGGAGGCTATTATACGCAAGAGGAATTCAAGGATCTCGTGAATTATGCGAACGAACGCTTCATCACGATCATCCCGGAAGTAGATATCCCGGGGCATACAGCTGCCGTATTCGCCGCTTATCCGGACTTCAAGAACGCTGTCAAATTCAAGACCAAGGTTAACATCCCGGGGCAGGCCTTCAATGCCCTCGACGTAGACGATCCGAAAGCGATGCAATTTACGGAGGATGTTATCGCGGAGCTAGCCGCTTTAACACCCGGAAACTACATTCATATCGGAGGCGACGAGGCGATCGGCTTACCCCATGATAAGTTCGTCCGTTTTATAAATAAGACACGGGAAATCGTACTGAAGAATGGAAAGAAAATGGTCGGCTGGCAAGAAACCGCCCGTGCGGATATCTCGGAAGGCGATGTCATCCAGCACTGGATTTATCTGAAGCAAAAAAGCGAGAACTCTTCTAAGAAAAAAGATAATATACCTGCCGAATATAAAGAGATCATGGCCTTATTCGCCGAATTCATGAAAGAGGCACCAAAAGATCCGGGACTTGGTATATCCAAAAAAGCGAAAGTGATTCTCTCGCCGAGCGGTTACGTTTATCTGGACCATAAATATCTGGAACCAAGTGCGGACTCCACCCAAAACGCGGAGCAAGAACGTCTGGGTATGGCCGCCTACGAGAAACAAACGATCCAAGAAATGTACGACTGGGACCCAATGACCTTCAACCCAACTGTAGAGAATCCTCAAAAAGATGTAGCGGGTATAGAAGCCGCTATCTGGTGCGAGACGATCACCAATTTCAGAGATCTGCAATTCCTGTTAATGCCCCGTTTGGCTGGTGTCGCCGAAAAAGGTTGGTCCAAAGTAGAGAACACACATTGGGACGAATATAAAGTAAGACTTGGTGCGCAAGCCCCCTTATGGGAAAAGGCCGATTGGAACTATTTTAAATCATCCTTAGTGGATTGGAAATAACAGTACAAAATCTTCATAATATTACGAATATTTCGAAATAAATTAAATATCTTTGTCCTATTAACTTTAGGACAAAGATATTTTTATGAATAAATGGCTTATTATATTTGCGATATTACTAACCGCTTGTACCGGCACAAGCGAGAAATCAGAGGAATGTATAACAATTGACCTAGCAACTGTTTTTGACCATCAACCTCAAGAAGTAGCCTTAAAGAAATGGGCGAAATCCATCCAATTCATCCCTCTGCAAACGAATGACTCAATCTTGATCAAATACATCTCCCGCATTATTAAACACGGCGATAAGCTATTGGTGCAGCATGATAACAGAGCTTCTGTTTTCGACTTGGCAGGAAAATATTTATACGATATCGGCAAACAAGGAGGAGGTCCGGATGAGTTTAGTCGTATATCCGGACTAGAACCTCATGATCATCTTATTTATATAAAAGATAGCCCCATCCGAATAAAGGTATACGATTGGCAAGGGAAATTCCACCAAACCATTCAAATTCCGGATAAGAACATCCGGGGATTTTATCCACTCCCTAAGACGAACGTTATCCTAGGTCACGTACCCAACCTCTCTGGCAACGCACCCATTCGGTTCTATTTTTGCCAAGATACAGTCATATCGGATAGCATACCTTACTATAAATCTTATACAGAACCTCCTTTCGTCATGACATTTACCTATGAGTTCCGTCCTTTCGACGGAAATAAGATTGCCGCATTTAAGGAGTTGTTCTGCGATACGATATTTAAAGTTTCCAACGACATGAAGCTAACTCCTTATGCCGTCCTCGATCTAGGTAAATACCGAACGCCCGAGGAACTCCGTTATAATATCACGATAGACGATATAAAAAACGACCTGTTCAGGACAAAGACGATCCCTGTCATACCCGGGCAAATCGGAGACCGGCTCTATATGCATAACTTCTCCGATAAAGATACCTATACATTATATTATGATATAGCGGAGAAGCAATTAGCCTATGTACAATTCATATACCCGGAAAACTCATTTGAACTTCCCGAAGAAGCCTATTTCACTCCCAAATACATCTCAAACGACAACCGTTACCTAATCGATTGGGAGCAACCCGAGAATGATAACAATCCGGTATTAATCTTAGTGGAGCCCTAGTTACCGTATTTCCTCTATCGGCACAATAAACAAAACAAGGCCGCAGCAAGGACTATTCGATAACAAGTCTTCATAAATAATGTTGCTTGACTGTATCTATTCCTTAGTTCACGGCATGGTTTTTACAGACCACGTCATGGTTTATACAGACCACGACGTGAATCGCACAGACCACGACGTGGTTTGTAGAATATATCCAATAGTAAAGAAGAATAGATAGGCTTCCGGAAAACTATTTATGCAATAGTAAAGAGTTTTTAAGTCCATCTCAATCCGAACTCTTTACTAATCCGGGCTTAATTAGTACCTTTGCACTCTAACTAAATCGAAAATGATAGATCAGACCGTATTTAACAATAAAAAGGCCGCTTATTATACGCTGGGTTGCAAACTAAATTTCGCGGAGACCTCTACCATTGGAAAGCTATTAGCCGAACAAGGGGTACGCAAGGTGCGTCCCGGGGAAAAAGCGGATATATGCGTGGTGAATACTTGCTCCGTAACGGAACTAGCCGACAAGAAATGCCGGCAAGCGATCCGCCGGATCAGCAAGCAACACCCCGGTGCCTTTATCGTGGTGACCGGTTGCTACGCACAGTTGAAGCCGGAGGAAGTCTCCCATATAGAAGGCGTGGACTTGGTTCTTGGCGCCGAACAGAAATTAGAGATCCTTCAATATCTGGAGAACCTAGAGAAGAAAGAACACGGAGGAACTGTTATCGCCTCACAAAGCAAGGATATACGTTCCTTCTCCCCTTCCTGCTCGGCGGACGACCGTACCCGTCATTTCTTGAAAGTACAAGACGGATGCGATTATTATTGCTCTTATTGCACCATACCCTTCGCCCGCGGAAGAAGCCGGAACGGGACGATCGCCAGCATGGTGGAACAGGCGCAGGAAGTCGCACGTAAAGGAGGAAAGGAGATCGTATTGACAGGGGTAAATATCGGGGATTTCGGCAAAAGTACCGACGAGACCTTTATCGACTTAATCCGGGCTTTGGATGAGGTAGAGGGAATCGTACGCTATCGTATCTCTTCCATCGAGCCGAATCTGATTACCGACGAGGCCATAGATTTCGTGGCCCATAGCAAACGTTTCGCTCCTCATTTCCATATTCCTTTGCAAAGCGGTAGCGATGCTGTCTTGCAATTAATGCGCCGCCGTTACGACACCGCTCTTTTCCGTCATAAGATCGAAAAGATCAAGGAAGTAATGCCGCATGCTTTCATTGGCGTAGACGTAATCGTTGGAACCCGTGGCGAGACAGACGAGTACTTCGAGGAGGCCCGCCAATTCATCGATAGCTTGGATATAAGCCAACTGCACGTGTTCAGTTATTCGGAACGCCCGGGTACCCAAGCGTTGAAGATCGATTATGTAGTAGACCCAAAGACCAAACACGCACGCAGTCAACAACTCTTGGATATCTCAGACCAGAAACTTCATGCCTTTTATGAGGCCCATATCGGACAAGAAGCGAATGTCTTATTCGAACACACCAAGAAAGACGGCAAAATGCACGGTTTCACCGAGAACTATATAAAGGTAGAAATCCCTTATGATGCCGCTTTGGTCAATGAGACCCGCAAAGTCGTACTAGGCGGCTGGAATGAGGATCGCACCGCATTAATAGTCAACAATCAATCATCAACCGTCAACTAAGATGTGGGATAAAATACAATATGCCTTTCTTTATAGCTGGGTAAAAGTACACGCCTTACTTCCCATGCGAGCTTTATACGTGTTATCAGACATCCTATATGTCCTTATCTATAAGATAGCCGGATACCGGGTAAAAGTAGTGCGCCGTAATATAACCGCCTCTTTCCCGGATAAATCCAAGGCAGAATTACGCCAATTAGAACGTCGGTTCTATCATCATTTCGCCGATTATATCGTAGAAACGATTAAACTAGCCCATATCTCTCTGGATGAGATACAACAGCGTGCTTATCTGAGGAACCCGGAATTGGTTGACCAACTTATGGCGAAAGGCCATACTTGCTTCATCCTCACGATGGGGCATTATGGCAACTGGGAATGGTTTTCCGGCTCGACCACTCGCTTTGAGGACTCACGCATCTATCAGATATACCGTCCGTTAAACAACAAGGCCTTTGATAAGCTATTCGCCGATCTCAGGACACAGTTCGGTTCTTTCGGCATCAAGAAAAACGATACGATACGGGATATCATCAAGTTAAAACAAGACAAGACCCGCTCAGTCGTCATCTTCTTGGCGGACCAGACACCCAGCAAGGCGAACCTGCATTATTGGACCGAGTTCCTTCATCAAGATACGGCCATATTAACCGGTCCGGAGCGTATCGCACGGAAACTGAACCTGCCTGTGATCTTCCTCGATACCCAAAAGGTAAAAAGAGGATATTACACCGTAGACATGAAGCTGATTACGGAGAATCCAAAAGAGACTCCGGAGAATTACATCACCGAGCGATACGCACGACTTTTAGAGAAAATGATCTTGCGTGACCCGGCTTACTGGCTGTGGACCCATAAACGTTGGAAACATAAACACGAGCAACAAGGATGAAAAAAGTAGCGATTGTCATCTTAAACTGGAACGGAAGAAAGCTAATGGAGGAATTCCTTCCTTCCGTCGTATCCAACTCTCCGGAATGGGCGGAGGTTATCGTAGCAGATAACGGTTCTACCGATGACTCGATCGAGATGTTGAAAGCAAAATTCCCGACCGTCGGCATTATCTCCTTCAACCAGAATTATGGTTTTGCCGAAGGATATAATCAAGCGCTCAAAAGGCTCGACCATGAATATTGCGTTTTATTAAACAGCGACGTAGAAGTTACTCCCAATTGGTTAGATGCCCCGATTGCCACTCTCGACTCTGATCCGTCAATCGCTTGTGTCCAACCCAAAATACGGGCTCAACGAAATAAAGAATACTTCGAGTATGCAGGTGCGGCCGGAGGATACATTGATAAATACGGCTATCCATTTTGTCGGGGGAGAATCTTGCATATCGTGGAAAAGGACGAGGGGCAATACGACACTCCCGCCGATATCTTATGGGCGACAGGAGCCTGCTTATTCGTTCGTACGGCTACGTATAAGGAAGTCGGGGGATTGGATGCCGGATTTTTCGCACATCAAGAAGAAGTCGATATGTGTTGGCGTTTACGTTCCCGGGGATATCGGTTGGTATGCGTCCCACAATCCATCGTTTACCATGTCGGTGGAGCCACCTTGAACGCAGAAAGTCCCCGCAAGACTTTCTTGAATTTCCGAAACAGCTTATTGATGCTTTACAAGAATTCCCGGGAAGAAGATCTAAAGCATGTGATGTGTGTCCGCTTTTGGCTGGACTATATCGCCGCCGCGAAGTTCCTGCTGGAAGGACATTTCGCGAACGCCAAAGCTGTTTATGAGGCAAGAAAAGCCTATCACCAACTCAAACCGGAATATACGCCTAAGCGTAAAGAGAATCTGGAGAAAAGAACACTGAGCACCATCCCGGAACTTATGCGGGACAGTTTAATTCTGGCATTTTATCTAAAAGGGAAGAGGACATTCAATGCGATAAAGGATAGACGATAAAGAAACCGGCCTTCTTACTACCCCTAAGGAGAAAAAGAAGACCGGAGAGCTTGGAGATAAGATAGAGAATAGATTATGGATTACTATTCTTTTACTTTTTTAATAGCTTTATAAATCTCACTATATGAATCTCGACCTTGATACTTCTCAGCAAGTTCACAAGCTTTAATCATTTTTGCATCTGCAATCATATCCCTTACCCAGCTATCTTTTTCCAGATATTTACGTGTTTTGCCGTATGTTGGAAGATAGCGCTTCAAAGCCCTTTCTGTAGCTGCTGAATCTAGGAAATGACGGCAAGTATCCTCAAAATGCAAAAGGAACCAATATTCGATTGATTGCAAACTGTCGCACAGAATAACATTACCATTCTTCTCATATTTCTTTTTCAGAGCTGCCATCTTCCTATTTTCAGCATCTGATCGTCTGCTAACATCGGCATCAAAAACACAGATTACAAATACATCTTCATTTAGAAGCTCCTTTATCTTTTTATCAATCTTCTCGATACTATTATTCTCAAACAGACGTGGAGATATAGAGTATCTGTAGCCTAGAAACTTTTTAAGATGACTGAAATAAAACAATTCAGTCAGTCCTTCACCCACAATATGAATGACTTGTCTAGTGGCAATATTCTTTCTAACGTTTCTCATAAGGCCGGTATTTATAGATTAGGAACTGCCCCAAATTTACCAAACTTATACGCCTTTTGTAGAGAGCTTATTCTATTCAAGCCTTTGAAATCAGTTAGAGGATATAGTACACTGGCTCCATCTGTGTTCTTCTCGGCGAACCAGATATTATCTTTTCTAAGCAGATCCTCTTCCCCCAACAGACCGTCATAATGAGTAGTAAGCAGTAACTGAGCTTGCTTTGACTCCTTCAAGAAACGTTCAATCATATATTCGATCAACTTAGGATGAAGAGATGATTCTATTTCATCTACAGCAAGGAATGCATTGCTTCCAATACTATTTTGTATCTGGGATGCCAAGCCGAATGTTCGTATGGTACCATCTGATTCATACAACTCCGGGAACTCATAGTAATCATTCCCCCCCAACCCGGAAGAGACCTTGTGCTGATACATGGTATAATTTACTACTCCCTTTTTAGTCTCCTGCTCTTTTGAAGAAATATTCGAAATATTGAAGTCTGCTTCCTGCAAATACCTTAGGATATATTCTTTGGCAGTTTCTTTTTTAATTGCCTCTTCTGCATAGCGGCTAAGTGATGATGTAGGTACTATCGCAGGCATCATTTGTTTAGTCAAATACTGAAGGGCTGTTTCCATTTCTGCAATATTGGTATTTACCTGCATGTAAGCTGCAAAGACAGACATATTAGGTAAACACTTTAAGGTTATTTCCTCTTTTGCAGCCGTACTGATTTTAACTTTTTGACCAAATTTGATGGAAGAGACATTGTTTTCCATGCTACGTTCAAAAACAGTGGCCGGTTGTTGACTGAGATAATAAATCAAGGTTTCCCGGACAATGTGCGTAGTCTCCAACAATACGGAATAGACATATCTGATAGCCTTGTCTCCATTCATGGCATAAAATGAAACAGAAAACTCTGATGCTTGTTCTTTACTTGTTCTATTTAGCAAGAACGGAACAATCTTAATTAGCTCCGCTTTATTAAGTGGAGTGCAAGTTATAAAGGACCTTATAAAATCGCAAACCTTAATAATATTACTTTTTCCTGAGGCATTGGCTCCATAAATGACAGCTAACTTAAGTAATTTTACATCCGGAGCCAGCTCAACAACATGATATGACTCCAAATCCTTACTCTTATCTGCCTCAAAGCTAAGAACTGTCTCATCTCTGAATGAGAACATATTCTTGAATTTAATTTCAGCTATCATATATCTATTGTTTTCTCACAAAGATACATATAAAAACCGAATACAAGGTATTCAGGCAATAACAACATGCGTATCCATAAGCAATCATTTATCTTATAACAGCGCTTAGATACCAATAATACATTTTTCTCACGCCATCCTCTATATCCACCCGGTGATGCCATCCCAACTCATGCAGTTTGGTCACATCGGTCAATTTACGCATAGTTCCATCCGGTTTTGTGGGATTGAACTCTACCTTACCTCGATAACCGGTTGTTCTCACGATCAAATCTGCCAAAGTAGCGATCGAAATCTCCTTCCCGGTACCTATATTAATATGGCAATTACGGATATCAGTATCTCCTTGCGAATAAGTATCCTTAAAATCCACATGTTCCATGATATATACGCTCGCATCTGCCATTTCCTCACTCCATAAGAACTCTCGAAGCGGCTTACCAGTTCCCCATAGCTCCACCTTATCCGAAGAGATCCCATAACGAGCCAAAACCAAAAGAATTTCCTCTTGGGAGCAATGTCCATCAATACCCTCCACTGGACGGGCATCTAAATCCCGGCAAACACCTTGCCAATCTCCCTCATTCAAACACTTGCCCAAATGGATCTTCCGTATCATAGCTGGCAATACATGGCTACGTTCCAAATCAAAATTATCATTCGGGCCATATAAATTAGTCGGCATCACAGCGATATAATTCGTACCATATTGCAGATTAAAACTCTCGCACATTTTCAACCCTGCGATCTTGGCGATCGCATACGGCTCATTCGTGTACTCCAGCGGAGAAGTCAGCAAAGCGTCCTCTCGCATCGGCTGCTCCGCATCACGTGGATAAATACAAGTGCTACCTAAAAATAACAATTTCTTGACCCCATGGCGAAAGCTCTCACCAATCACGTTCTGCTGAATCTGTAAGTTCCGGTAGATAAAATCAGCCCTATACTTACTATTCGCCATAATCCCCCCTACATGAGCGGCTGCGAGAATCACGTACTCCGGCTGTTCCTCATCAAAAAAGCGCTTGACAGCGATGCCATCCAATAAGTCCAGCTCTTTATGCGTACGTCCTACCAGATTCTCATATCCCTTTCTTTCCAGATTCTCCCAAATGGCAGAGCCGACCAATCCTCTATGGCCGGCTACATATATCTTAGCGTTCTTCTCCATCATTTCACGATGCCCTTCTCTAGATACTCAGCCAAATTAGTACGAACATGCGCAGAGGCACGTTCCACGGCCACCTTCGCCATATCCGCGTCCACCATTATCTTCACCAGTTGCTCAAAAGAAGTCTTTCGCGGATTCCACCCCAGCTCACGTCTCGCTTTCGATGGATCTCCCCAAAGATTAACCACATCGGTGGGACGATAGAAATCGGGAGATACCTCCACCAGCACCTTTCCCGTCTTGCGGTCGATTCCCTTCTCATTTTCTTCCTCACCTTGCCAGTACAATTCAAAGCCCACATAACGGAAAGCCAATTCGCAAAACTCCCGTACGGAATGTTGCTCACCCGTAGCGATCACGAAGTCCTCCGGTTTCTCATTTTGAAGGATCAGCCACATACATTCCACATAATCCTTGGCATACCCCCAATCACGAAGCGACGATAAATTACCCAATAAAAGCCTGTCCTGTTTCCCTTGTGCGATACGTGCGGCAGCCAACGTGATCTTACGAGTCACGAAAGTCTCGCCCCGTCGTTCCGATTCATGGTTAAACAAGATACCCGAGCAGCAAAACATATGATAAGCCTCCCGATACTCCTTTACGATCCAATAACCATACAGCTTCGCCACCGCATAGGGGCTATACGGATGAAAAGGCGTTTTCTCATTCTGAGGAACCTCCTCCACCTTCCCATATAATTCGGAAGTAGAGGCTTGGTAAATACGACAAGTACCCGTAAGATCATTTTGCCTTACCGCCTCTAGAATACGTAATACCCCGGTAGCATCCACATCAGCCGTGAACTCCGGTGAATCAAAAGAGACTTGCACATGGCTCTGCGCAGCGAGGTTATAAATCTCCGTAGGCTTTACCCTCTTCACCACCTGCGAGAGACTCGTGGAATCCCCTAGATCCGCATAGTGAAGATGGAAAGCGGGATGGCCTTCCAAATGCGCGATCCGTTCCCTGAAATCAACAGATGAGCGGCGAATGGTGCCATGTACATCATATCCTTTCTCCAAAAGGAATTCGGCCAAGAAGGAACCGTCTTGGCCGGTAATACCAGTAATTAATGCTACTTTTCTCATTTTATTTTCATGTTTATCTTTTCATATTCATAGATCTTGATAGTCCATTATACTGAAAGTTTATGTGAAGCAGTCCGCTTATTATCATTGTAATATTAATTCTTTCTTTTATTGTCTTGTATCCTTTTAATATATCGTAGATGATGTTCTTTCTCACTAATTGTCGAGAACCGATCCTTTATTTTCTTTGCAGGGACACCTCCCCAAATTTCACAGTCCGGAATGTCTTGTGTCACTACAGCTCCAGCCGCTATTACCACCCCTTTGCCGATAGTGATACCGCCCACGATTGTAGCACTATGCCCTATCCATACATCATCTTCAACAATCGTTATGCCATTGTACCCTCTTGAACTATTCCAGATAAGTTCACCCACAGTATCAAACTGATGATCATTTCTTCCGACAAAACAAACACGTCCGGCTATCAAGATATTATTTTTAAATACGACATCAGAAGCGATATTGCAATATTCTCCAAACTGGACGTTATGACCAATACTTATTTTCATGCCTCTGGCAAAAGTAGTGTGAGCCATAACTCTCACGAAACCATTGTATTTCACCCATGGATATTTCAAATGAAATAAATACCATGTTCGAACAATGTTCATTATGTAGCGTATGGCAAACGTTGTCATACCTGCCCCTTTCGGCATGTTATGATAATCTATTTTCACTTGTTTCGATTAATATTATAAAAAGCAGATACATAATTGTCAAAAGAGCATGGCATCAAGTTTGCCCTAGATAAAGGCTTATTGGAATATTTCCGACAGGCTTGCCTTATTATGTAAATGAATTCTGTTTCATTCATGGGATCAAATAACATTCCATTGCCTTTGGTCACAAAATCCGTGGCACCGATATACTTGCTTGCCACCACGGGACATCCGTAAACCAAAGACTCATTAATAACAGCGCCAAAGGGTTCATACCTACTCGGCAGAATAAAAAAATTGGCTATTTCATACCATGCATACAAACCGACATCGGTATGAAATCCGGCAAAAACCACTTTGTCTTTCAGCCCAAGTCGCTTTGCTTGTTGTTGCAAGCTTTCTGATAGTTCCCCCTCACCTACAATGACCAATCTATAATTTACGATTTGTGCTTTTGCAAACGCATTTAACAGCAAATCCAACCCTTTTGCTTTTACTAACCTACCTGTGTAAAGAATAACAGAAGTCCCTGCCAAACCATATTGTTGAATGTATTTTTGAAGGATAGGTTGAAACTGTGAGCGATAAGCCAACAATGTTTGAGGATTCTGTATATTAGGACATACCTCTATCCGCAATCGGGGGAATCTTCTTTGATACCATTGCTTCACAGTATCACCATAGACTATAATCCCATTGCTGTGGGTCAATACATAGCTCCTGGATTTAGCCTTCAATCCGGAAGATATTTCGGCCATTTTCAAGTTGTCAGATGTTGTCAGATAATAGTTGTAGTGAAATAGCCCCATTTGCTTATACAAGGCTACCAAAATACTTGTATAGGAATACTCATGGGAGAAAATGACATCGGGATCTATTTTTTTGATTAAATTGAAAATTCCCAGACGTACAGGCCTATTTCCAATCCTGAATCCTTTAGTCAAGAAAAGGACCTTAATATTCTCCAGTTTTTCCAGCAATTCTTTCCTGTTATAGGTGAATCCCTCACTGTCAGCATCCGTAAATGCGATGGTCATGTCATAATATTTACCCATCTCATTAAACACATCAATCCTCCATGGAGGTAGGTACTGGTAAAAGACTAATGCTTTCAACTTATTCATCTTCCTATACAGTAATAATCAAAGCCCAAATGTTGAAGTTCTTCTGCGTCATAAATGTTCCGCCCATCAATGATGACCGGATTGTTCATCAATTTCAGTAATAGGCTCCAATTGGGTAGCCGGAACTGTTTCCACTCAGTCTGTATCAATAAAGCATCCACTTCCAAGACAGTATCATACATGTCTGCGGCATATTCCACACCCCCGCCCATACGACGACGGCATTCCTCCATTGCCACAGGATCATACACCCGTACTTTGCATCCTTCCCTCAGCAACCGATCAATAGTGACCAATGAAGTCGCCTCACGCATATCGTCTGTTTCCGGTTTGAAGGCAAGTCCCCAAACAGCAATCTTTTTCCCTTGCAAAGCCCCTTTATAATGCTTGAACAATTTATTGAAAAGTACACTCTTTTGCTTTTCATTCACAGACTCCACCGCATTTAGCACCTTCATTTCATATCCATGCTTCTCTGCGGTCTTTATCAAAGCTTTAACATCCTTCGGGAAACACGAACCGCCATAACCGCAACCCGGGTAAAGGAACTTGCTTCCGATACGGCTGTCCGAACCTATTCCCTTTCGCACCATATTCACATCAGCTCCCACCAATTCGCATAAATTGGCAATATCGTTCATGAAGCTGATACGGGTAGCCAGCATAGAGTTTGCTGCGTATTTTATCATTTCCGCACTGGGTATATCGGTAAATATTACCCGGAAATTGTTCAGCAGGAAAGGACGGTAAAGTTTACTCATCAACTCCTTGGCTCTTTTCGATTCCACTCCTACCACAACCCTGTCTGGCGACATGAAATCTTTGATGGCTGCTCCTTCTTTTAGAAATTCAGGATTGGAAGCTACATCAAAGGGAACATTCACACATCGTTTATCAAGCTCTGCCTGAATAACAGCCTTCACTTTTTGGGCAGTCCCTATAGGAACTGTTGATTTGGTGACAAGCAGGGTATATTTCTGAATATTCTCACCAAATTGTTTTGCCACTGCCAATACATATCGTAAATCGGCACTTCCGTCTTCATCGGGAGGTGTCCCCACGGCACAGAACACAATGTCCACATCATTCAAGACAGACGTTAGATGGGTCGTAAAGCTCAACCTTCCTTCACGAAAATTGCGCATCACCATTTCATCCAATCCGGGTTCGTAAATAGGAATCCGACCGTTCTGTAAGTTTTCTATTTTTTCTCGATTCACGTCCACGCAAGTGACATGAACACCCATTTCCGCAAAGCAGGTGCCAGAAACCAATCCGACATAACCTGTACCAACAATTGCTATATTCATAACTATCTTTTAACGTCTTTTCCTGCATGTCGCATATACCTGTGAAAAGAATCCTATGATTGTTTTTCTCAATCCCACAAGTCTCATCGTGAATATAAGCGGATGCTGAATTTTGTTCTCAAACTTCTTTAATTGTATATCTTCCATATTTAATATGACAGGAAGAGCCACTTTCAAGAAAGGGATACCATGATGTGTTGATCTAAATGGCAGTAAATGGATTCCCTTTGTGTCTCCCAAATATGACCGCTGCTCGATGTCCCATCTGGATTGATTGGAAAAGAAATAATAAATATTCATCATAGGCATAATAAATGGGACAATATCAAAATACTTCCTATAAGGACCATCCTTTAATCTAAAGATTAGCGGATTTGTCTTTTCATTACTCTTTGTTAATAGGGATGTCAATTCTACTTGAGGATTGAAAGCAAATACCCTTTCGACTTTGAGGATGGAACCATACAAAATGGCCGCATAACCACCTGCTGAACTGCCAGACATGATAGTACGGTATCCATCGGTTTCATTTTTCAGAAATTCGATTAGTCTTTCCGGAGAATCAATGCTTTGGTTGATACCGGACAAATACCACTGCTTGAATACATCACGAACAAAAATATGTTTATACGCTTTTTCTATCCTTAAATTATACCATTCAAAGAAGTTTTTCTCTACAATCCTTTTCCTGAAAATATCTTCAACGTTTGGATAATATAGATCATTGCTGCAAAAATAGACAGCACAATACGTTTTATCCTTACATTGTTCATTATACTCAATCAGATAGTTGTGTTGGGTATCATACACATTACGTACAATATCCGAATCTGTTTGAAAAACAAACATGGATTTATTTATTGTTTCCATAATTGCGGAAATAAAACTCTTATATGAATTGTAATAAAATGCTTGACGGCTGTCACAAATCCGATGTGCCTTTTTTCAAAAAGGAAAAAAGGTATCGGTTCTGCATACCCTAAGGGGGAATAAAGATTTTTTATCCGCCTAATGAACGGGATCTCTTTTCTTGCCCATGCAGGCAACTTTGGATTGCTCTCGCAAATGCCTAGATATCCAGTAGCAACATAATTCTTAAAGCCGGCTTTCCGTACCCTATATCCATAATCAATATCTCCAATGGCATGACGATAAGTCCAATCAAGATTGCCAACCTTTTTAAAAACACATTGTGGTATCAAAACGCAATTTCCATTAAACTTTTCACATTCCTGCAACTTTCCATTAGGAGTTATTTTTTGCGAACCATCATATCCGCTATACGTAGTAACGCCTTTTTCCCTTAACCTCATTGGTGCTACTATTACGGCCTGATGATTGCATTTTGCAGAATTATCTAACAAAGTAAACAACGCACCGTCAAATAAATAGCTATCATCATTCAACCATAGATAAAAATTATAATCTTGTTTGGCAGCTTCTTCCCATGCCCTATACATTCCTCTGTTCCAAAATAAGTTACCATCACCTTTGATAATATGAACTTTCGGGAATTGCCTTTTAATCGCTTCCGGTGTTCCGTCCGTACAACCGTCATCGGTTAGATAAATATCGAGGCGCAAATAATTTGGCAATACTTGTTTATAAAGATTTTCCAAACATCTCAATGTTTTATTCTTCCTGTCATGAACTGTCAGTAATACGGCTATGTTTGCCTCTATCTGTTCCATTTTAAGATCCTTGATATAACTTGAATATTTGCCTTACGTTTGTTGGCAGAAAAAACTTTCTCATAACCATTTCATATCCGTTCTTGATTATCATTTCCTTTTCACCGCTGTTTGTCCTTAGCTTTTTGATTGCTTTTACGATCTCAGTCGATTGCTCTGGTATCAATAAAGAGCACAACTGTTCTTTATTGAAATCCCGCAATCCGGGAACATCATATAATATTGCCGGAATTTTGCAAGCCAAGGCTTCTATAGTAGTTAAGGAGATGCCTTCATAGTGTGAAGTCATAAGATATACATCAGAAACAATAAGGAATTTTCTCACCTCTTTTTGATTTCCCATAAAACGAATTTTGTTCTCAACTCCAAGTTTTCTTGCCAAAGTTTTTTCTTCTTCGGTAGTATCTCCTTGTCCAAGGTGAAGATACATTAGATTATTTTTTTCTTTTAGCAAATCGGGAAGTGCTTTGATAATGTCATGATGCCGTTTATTAACACTACAACCTCCTACGGAAATTATAACAAAACTATCTTTTGAGATGCCAAGTTCTTTTCTAACAGCTTGCTTCTCTGCCTTATCAGCCGGAAAGAATCGTTTATTCCCAAACCAATTATAGATTTTTATCGTGTCATTATGATAATATAAACGTTCATTATCGTACACACTATCTGATATCGTTTGGAATTTACAACTCAACAAATTCTTTGCACTCCATCTTAACCATATATGGTAAAGGTATGAAATAGGTCTGGACTTAAAGCAACTATGAAAAGTGTAGACAGAACGTATTCCCGCCAGACATGCAACCAAAGCCATATCCCATTTCATATTCGATGCATGGGTATGAATGACATCTATTCCTTCTTTTTTCACCAACCGGACTATTTGTTGGCAATAACTCCATCTGGTAATCAATCCACTCGGACAAGGTAGATGATATACTTTGTAACCTGCATCTTTAAACATGTCGGCATATTTACCCAACCTTTCTGCCGAATTTATAACATACAATTCACACCCAAGGCTTCTAAATTCATCGGCTGCATCAACATACATGATCTCAGCCCCAGAAAATTTCAATTCGTATAAAACATGCAATATTTTCATCGCTTATAGAATTACAACTTTTTAGTTACTTTGTGGATCAACAATTATTCAATAAATATACTACAGCTTCATTTCATCATTCATAAAAGAAAAAATCTGATTCAGCTAACCACATTTCAGTCATCTTACTTTTTTTGAAGAAAGCTCTGATTTCCATCTCTTTCTGTGCGGAAAAAACACGCTGATCCCCTAATCGAACCACTTTACCAGGACTACCTGCTATAAGTATTCCATCATCATGGTAACCTAAAAAACTCTTATTCACAAAACTCCTACTTGCCACAATGGTATTGTCGGGAAGTTGAGTACCCCGCATAAGGGTAGTAGAATTTCCAATCCAGTTCCTATTCCCCACTTCGATAATTCCCACACAATCCTTTACCAAGCCGTCTTTCTGAAGTATATAATGAAAGTTCGTATCACAACAAACACAATCGAAAGCGAACTGGCTATACGCTCGAATAAATATCCGATTGTTACATAAGATTTTACATCCACCTGAAAAACAGACATTTTCTCCCAGTTGCAATATTCCATCATTGATGCGCAAAGTACAGCCTGAAGAGAATCGAACGTCACCTTCTAGTACCATCGTACCATTTATCATAAACAATAATGAGGGAGCTGGGGTTGGATAAAAATATTCATGATTCTTGGCAAACTTGACTATTCCAAAACGAGGAGAACAGAGAAGCTTTACCGAAGAATTACTTATGATTAATTGCGTTTTCCCATAAATGACAATCGGCAAATGAATAGCTTGCTTGAAAGGAAGCAACTTAAAGTTTACAACCAATGTCTTCCATACATGAAAATGATATTTTCTGTATGTCTTCATGATTAATCGAAGTAAAGCATACATAAATCACCAATAACAATTGTTTTCTACTTTATCGCTATGTACCGTACGATATGCGTCTGGACTAACCCATGCAGGATTAGAAAAATATTTCAAATAGCAATCTTCTGGAAGCCCCACATCAAGTGCAATTTGTGGATTTTTCCAACGAATACCCTTGATACCAAACATCAATTGCAAGCCACCGCCAAAATGAACGGCTTGTTTGCCTATTTTTTTCACATGTGCAGCCAAAGGAAATCCATAAGCTCCGCATCCTATCAGACAGATATCAAAATCCGCTTTTCCTATTTCCCGCTTCATCCATTCCAGTGCGTCAAACCAATCTTTGAAACCTTGGTTGTCGCCACCCAGACTTTGTACAGCCTTTACTGTCCTTAGCTCAAAGTCCGGCAAAACATCTTTATTGTCAAACAAATCAGAACGACGGGCGTATTGCGCTTCGATCAGTTCGGCAAACGGATGAATCACAACAACCTTCTTCCCTTTCAATACTCTTGACCAAGGTCGAGATGTTACGAATGGATCAAAGAAAGATAAGGGTATAAATAATGGATTGCACATATAAGGTCGGAGAATATGTAATCCTCTCTGTACGGTCTCAAAAGACCCACATATATCCAGCAAAGAAGCGTCTTGAAGCATCATTTCGCAAAACCGGGAAAGATGCTCAATGTCAGGAGGGAAGAATCCACTCCAATTTTGCATTTGGTTCATGACGTTCTTGTTCCACCACCAATCAGAGACATCACCTCTCAGATATTTTTTTAGAAGAGGTTTTCCTTGGCGAATGCTTAAGTAATTGAGAATGCAAGCCATTTCCGTAGCTCCGAAGCGTGCAATCATGCAAGGCCTCTTGGAATCAAGTAAAGTATAGATTGCATCCGAAGCTTTCAGAGGATCGGTTTCTTCAACTATGACGGCTGATTTCTGAAATCCAGTCATCTTGCCATAAATTTTACGCAAGCTCCTCCATAGCACTGTTTCTATGTACGTCATTTGTTTACCAATTTAAATATTGTGGATTAATTTTATTCAAATCACATTTATCACCCCATGTAGGATACCTTCTTAACCTCCAGCGAACTTTCGTCAGGTTTATGTAAAGAATAGCGACTCTTGGATAATGCGCTATCAAGCTGAGCTCAAAAGGATAAAACAACTTTTTGACATCAAAGGAAAGACGTTGTATAAAACGGAGCAACGCTTCGTTATCTTTAAGAGAAAGTCTCCTTTTAAAGTCATGAAACAAAAAATACCTAAGATAAATATTCAAAGATTCATTCCCTTTTTCACTTACCCGCAAGCTATCTTCCATACCGATATTGTAATACATCAATTTGGATTCTTCAGCTTGAGGCGTATTGGGGTTTTGAGTCGTTTGACCTGGCACATCCCCCCTATACTTATTTAAAGGAATACCACAATAAAAAACTGGCGCTATCAAAGCAACAGCTTGTATAAGAAGATAATCTTCGTGATAAATCATGTGTGGAATATACCTATGCGTCCGATTAAATACGCTTTTCTTTAAGACAGTTCCGCTTGTCTGCCCAAACAGAGAAACATTATGAAACAGATTAATTTCTCCTTGATAATTCTCAAATCCTTTTGGTATACAATAAATAGAGCGAGAAGCACCTTGAGCGATAAATGCACATAGAAACAATCCGCATCGGGGGTTGTTTTGAATATGTTTGGTCATGATTTTCAGATAATCGGGATGCCATTCGTCATCGCCATCAAGCAAGGCTACATATTCACAGCGAGCTTCTTCTACCCCCCTATTCCGAGCGACACTTACGCCTTGATTTTCTTGATGAAATATCCGTATCCGGTTGTCGTGAAAATGTTGCTGGATTATCCCCACTCCATTGTCAGTCGATCCGTCATCGACTATAATGACTTCAAAATCCAGATACTCCTGTTTGAAAACCGCATTCAAAGTATGCACAATCGTATGCGCTTTGTTGTACAAAGGAATGACAATAGAAATCATATTACTTTTATAATTTTGTTATTAATATACTTCGATCCGCGATTTAGCATGAATGCCGTTACTATGGATAGTGTATAACATACTATTATCAATGTACCTCCATAAGAATAATAGTTTTTCGATAAATAAATAAAAATACCATGTACAAGATATAATTCATAGGAAATTCCTCCTAAAAATTTAAGACTAGTCAAGTTTACAATTCCTAATACCTGAATCACCCATACCATCACTATGGGCAATGTGACGTTTAATGCGATGAGAGAAGCGATTTTCATTCCATCAGAGACAAATCTGAGATAAATGAATATAAAAACCAACAAAAACAATATTGATCCAACAAAAAATGAGATCAGTTTTTTCCGCACAAACGATTGAACACCCTGGCTCATACAGGCATATTCTATACCAATATTAAAGGACAAGACGGACGTATACCACCAATAACCCCAGCCCAACAATAAAATGCAAGCGATATAGGCAAAAGAGCCAATCCACATCCAATTCAACGCTTTTCTACCTTGCACTCCGCATATGGAAAAAACGGCATGAAAAAAGATGTATAAAATGAAAAGTGCATACATATACCATGAATTGGGCAAAGGAGGGTTGCCTAAAGTCATTTCGTAGCAAATATTCCATGCAGACAGATGTTCAAAACACATCCTTATACAGATAAAAATACAGGTCGCAATGAGTAAAGGCGGTAACAGTTTCAAAAACCTTTTTTTATAGAATGAGTCCAAGTAAATTTTCCCTTTCTTATGTAAAGAAGCCATCAAACCATATCCGCTTATGAAAAAGAACATGGATACGGCCCCTCCTCCGAAAAAGGTAAACTGACTGACAAGCATACGAAAAGACGGCGATAAGCCCGGAAAAGAAGTGACACCGGACAAATGATGCAAAACGATTAACAAAACCAATATGCCCCGCAGGGAAAGGGTTCGGTCTACATTGAACGGACTGAACAATATCTGTGTTCCATTCCACCGATGTCTGAAAACAGTTAATCCCGCAAGAATCACCAATGCAATATAACAAATGCAATATAAGTACATGAGTTTATTTATCTGTCACAGGTAATCGAAAATACTTCTATACACGATGTCGTTAGAAGAAGCCAACCAAATAGATGGTGTGCTGAAAAAGCGGAAAGCAAAGCACAGCGGAACAGTTATCAAATAATAGTCACATAAACTCCCCTTTGCCGTAAAGAAATAGGGAACCACTAACGGCATGAAAAAGAAACGGATGATGAAATAACGGGTCTGCATGAGCGGCATCGAGGTCATGAGCAGGCACATGGAAATCAAAATCAAGAACAAGTTGTTAATATAAAGTTCGCACTTTCGCCGTTCGCTATCAAAGAAAAACGCTTTGACATAAAGAATAACCGTAACCGCCAAGAACGGATATACCGCCGAAGGCTGTATAATATCTTTCAATGCATATGCATTTGAAGCGGTAGCTAACCGCTGGAATGCATAAAAGCTACTGGAGGAAAATATGGACAGGTTGGTAAACAGGATGTAAAGTAATCCAAATCCCAAGACGATGTAGATGTAAAAGCGAAAAGAAGCTTTCTTTCCTAAACGAATAAACAAGAATGGAATAAAAAAACCTGTCATTGTATGCGTGAAAAAAGAGATAACCAGCAAAGGATAAAGAATACGTCCGTTGGTGCATCTTTCAATAATGGCATACAGCATCATTGACATGGCGAACTGCTGGCGCAGCAAATTATTGCAGATGCCATTCACTTCTGTCACAAAAGCAAATAGGCACAAAGAAGCAACAAGGAAACGGGGGTCAGCTTGAATATAGTTCCAAAATTTATAAATGGCAGCAAATGTGAACATATAGGTCAAAGCAACAATGAAATTCGCATAAGAAAGGAAATCTCCGTCAAACAGATAATAGCCTATCAGATTAAATGCCTGCCAGACATATTCCTTTGTCGTGAAAAAAAGATAAGTGAGTGTGTCGGTTATTGCCGCATTATGAAAATTATAATAATAGTTCCCCGCCCAGTCACTCGGCTCTCCTAAATGGAATGACCGTGTAGACTGCAAACACCACATGAACAAGGTAAGAATAATGACCAAGTAGAATGCCATTGATTTTTCTTTTGAAACAAAAACAAAAAACAATGTTGACAGTACCCCCAAAAAAGGGTTAAGCAAAAAAATCAGAGCCAATGCTGCCTGAATTTTCCAAACTGCTTTATTGTCGGTTATTTTTATCTGACAGTCCATCAATGATACCTCCCAATAGTTCATGATTCCTTTTTATTTGTCTTTATCAAAATAAATAGGCTATACAAGATTCTCCTTTCTTCCTTTTGGCAGCAGATGCAATAGAATGAGACTGCAAATATTAACATGGTCAATGTCACCGAGAAGACCAAGGAAGATATGGAATTTACAGCAATCGCCATCATACACGGATATGCAATGACCAATGTGAGCAGGACGGATGCGGATACAGGTAGTATCGCTTTAAGGATAAAATAGCGAGCCGGTATGTTACAATCAGTTCTTGCGCAATACAAAGCTATGGAATAAGTCATTATCGCACCAAAAAGCAATGCGATTATATACATGAAATAAGGTTGAAAACCCATATGGAAAACTATATATATAAGAGGTAGCTGAATGATATTGGTAAAACTGCTTAATATCTTAAAACGCCTGATACGACCAGTGGCTTCTATTGCCCTTGGAACGGTTACACACAAAATGTCGACAAAGGTCTTCAACAACTGAAAACGGATAAACACCACAGTCCACTCTGGAACTTCTTTTAGCCATATTTTTAAGATGTAGGGTGCCTCCAGAAATACAGGAATCGCAATTATCGAAAATAGTGCAGATGAGAATTTGGATCCATAAATTACAGATTTCAAAAACAGATTCCCATCATGGGCACCTGCACTCTTTCCAATTACCGGATTCAAAGCTTTAGTCATACCCGATGATAAAGCTTGTAGCTGCCCGTTCAGTTGAGTCGTGATACCCTGTGCCGCATTCAGAAGCGTTCCAAAAAAGTGGTTCAAAAGAACGCTTTGTCCCTGTATACTAATGATTACAATCATTGTATTCAACAGATTCCATCCGAAAAAACTTGCCATTTCTTTCATCGTATCCCGATCGAAATAATGTTGTATGGACAAGGTACATTCAGCATAATGTTTATGGCAATATAATAGCATGATAGAAAGAGTGATAAACGGAATACATGCCATCAATACCCCATAAACTATCAGCCTGTCATGCGATGCATATACACAGGCAAATGCCACAAACAGTTTTAAGACAGATTCCAGAATACCTACAAAAGCATAATAGCGCATATTCTCACGGGAATTAAGTACCGCATCGTATGGAACAGTCATGACCGTAAACATCGTACTAGCCACTAATCCCCCATAAACTATTTGGGCGGCATGAGCTCTTTCCATGGGTATGTTCAGAATCCCGTTAAAAAAAATATATCCATTGATTATCAATGCTATTCCCGCAACAATTGCCACAATGAAATGTAACAGGATACTAACATTGAATATTACCGTTTTCTTCTCATAGTTTCCGGAACCTTCGGTGTAGGACATAAAGCGTTGTGTGGCACTTGCCATGGATATATTTAGGAATCCCAACATCGCAATGGTGCCCCCAACGATATTAAATACGCCAAAATCCGAAGCCCCCAACGCCTGAAGAATGATACGGGTGGTGTACAAAGAGATGAACATAGTGATGCCCATCCTAACATACAGATAACCGGTATTCCTAATTACACGTGCGACCGTTGTCGACATAGTATCTATTACTTTCCTGTTATATATTCAAAACCTTTATCTGATCGTATTGCCAGTCATTGCAACGAACCTCATCTACAAAGCGCTATGGTATGCAATAATCAATTCTCATCTGTATAGTAATTATAAGAATGATATCCATATTTATAACCATAGTGTCCACCCCCCATGTCAGTCCCGTTAAGAACAAGCGACATGTTTTTATATGTATTTTTACGATAGATTTTTTCCAGTTCCGGCAACATGGCGCGATCCAGAAAACCTGCCCGAACTATAAAAATAGTGTAGTCGGCATATTGTCCAATGATCTGAGAATCCGCCATGATGTTGACAGGGGGACAATCAATGAAAATATAATCGTACCGAGTACGCACCTCCGCCAGCAGTTGTCCAAAACGGGCGTTGAGAAGTAATTCGGTCGGGTTCGGCGGAATGGTACCTACCGGAAGGACATGTAGATTATCGGACAAAAACCGTTTCCCATTCTCATCAGTGTATTCTGAGTCAGCATCCAGTTCTATTTTCGAAATGAAAAGTTTCTCGATGTCATTGAATTCACCAGCCAGATAATCACTCAACCCTTTTTTGTGAAAGTGAATAAACTTGGATATGGCATTCCTACGCAAATCGCCATCAATAATCAAGACTTTACTTCCTTTGACAGCCAGACTAATTGCGGTATTTATTGTAAGAAATGTTTTTCCAGAACCTTGAACGAAAGAAGTCAGTATAATTATTCTTGATTTTTGTTCCTTATTCACAATAAATTCCAGATTAGTCCGCAATACACGGAAAGCCTCATTCATGATGTCGCGTTTTCCATTCTCAACAAGTATGGCTGGAGAGTCCCAATCTGTTTTCTTTCCGTGAAAGTAATTTTTTCTTCTCTTTTTGGAATTCCACTGCGGAATTTCTCCGAGGAACGGTAAGGAAAGTTCCACCACATCCTTTTTATCACGTACTTTCGTATCTAAACTCTTCTTGATGAGAAGAATGGTTGCTGGTATCAATAAAGAGAGGACAAATGCGAACAGAACAATTTTTCTCTTTTGTGGCTCTACAGGAATATCATTTCCATAAGGAGGTGTTATGACACGTGTATTGTTGGTGATGAATGCCTGTGCCAGTTCGTTTTCCTCCCGCTTTTGAAGTAAAAACAGGTAGAGAGATTCCTTCACTTTCTGTTGCCGTTCAATAGATAGCAGGAACTTAGCTTGGCTTGGATTTGCCGCAAGATGTGCCGTAACCTGACTTTTGTCTTTTTGAAGGCTTCCTATCTGCATCTCAAGTTTGTGGTATTGGTTATCTATGGAAGCGATGATGGCTTTACGTAATTCAGCCAGAACTTCGTCCATATCCATAACCAGCGGATTCACTGTGCTACTATTGGCCATCAATCCATTACGTTGCAGTAATTTCCCATTATATTCCGATATTTGATTTTCGATACTCATATTCTCAATGCCGGAGTTGACAGGTAACAATTTCTCCTTGTTGGCATTGTCCAACAGATAATTCCGAACATAGCGAGTCATATATAATTGGTTGTTCAACGATAAGAGTTGTGCGTCAGCAGCACTGTTCTGTGATATGTATAAGTCAGAAGCTGCCTGTACATCCGGAAGCAAGTTCTCACTTTTATAAGAAGATATGTTTTCATCCACGCTTCCCAACTCACGTTCTATTATATTAATACGCTCGTTGATAAACATGGAGGTGGCCACCATTATCTGATTTTTGTCTTTCATCCAATTCTCGTTATAAACAGCTACTAACATGTTGAGTATTTCTTCTATTCTAGATATGCTGGTATCTTTGAAAATCAATTCCACAATAGAGCTTTTTTCATTGTACTGCGTGACGGTAAGTTTGTTGTTGAAATTTCTTATCGTAGATAACAGGGGATCTATCGTAACATGCAGGACATATTCGTTATCGGCCGTATATATGGGCGTAGGCTCAATGAGCAATCGTCCCAATGGAGATGCTATCGTATCAGAAAGAGTGGCACTGATGTCGGAAGGAAGTGAAATCGCATCCCCTTTCCAGATAAAATCTGATAACTTAACTTTGTTGCCTTGGAGGTGCATAGTAAACTCTCCGGACTCGTTACCCTGCCAATCGGGCATGGATACCAAGACGGGTAAGAAAGGACCATATAGTTCCTTACCATGAAACCTTCCCGGAATGGCATAATGAATGTATAGATTCAACCGCTTCACAACTTCGGTCATAATGGAAGGAGATTGCAGGGCAACTATTTCGTCCAAGACATTCGATTTAGGCTGGATGATACCTAAATCTTCAAAAGATTCGAAATTCGAGGGAAGCGATTTGCCTTGCATGTCACTTTGAATTTGTATCGTCATGGTACGACTAAAAACAGATGGGGATCTTAGTACATATACTACTCCCATACTAGTAATCAACAATATGGAAACCACAAACCATTTCCAATTTAAGATACAAAGAGAAATAAAATCTTTTATTCTAATAAAGTCTATTCTATCTTCTTTAGGAATTTCCATAAAATACGAATTATAAAAAGATTGATATTAATGAGGCAATAAGTGAGGTCACAGAAATCCAGAAAGATGTACTCCGAATCGTATTGCCATTGACCGTGGATTGATTGGCACGGACATTACCCGGTTCCACATAAACAATGTCATTCTGTTGCAAATAGTAAGCTGGGGATGAAAACAGATCCTCTGCGGAACATAAATTTACGCTATAAGAATACCGTGTGCCGCCATTCTCTCGTAATACAAATACTTTGTCCCGTTTGCCATAGATGGTCAAGTCTCCGGCCATACCGATAGCATCAAGCAGTGTGACCTTGTCCCGGTCTATGCTATAGCGCCCCGGCGTTTTCACTTCACCCAGAACCGAGATGCAAAGATTGGCGAACTCGACTGTTACCACAGGGTCTTTTAACAATTCGCGGGAAATCAACTCCTCTTTTATCAATGAGGCGATTTCTTTCCTTGTTTTTCCGTTTACATTTATTGCCCCCAATACCGGAAATTCTATATACCCCTCCAAATCAACCGTATATGAAAGAATACCGGAATTATTACTTGTCGTGCCAATAGCTTTAGCCGTGATTGCCAAATTGAATAATTCAGCCAACTGAGGTTCCCTGCTGTTTATCAGAATCGTTATCTTATCGCCGGGGAGCACTTTGATATAGTGGGGAGAGAGTGAAGTGAAAAGTTCACTCTCTCCGGGTTTCAAATCTTGAAAATAGGCTATTCTTTTACTTGAAGAACAAGAAGCTAAAAAGCACAAGAATGTCAATACAAGCAGGTACTTGTCTAATTTCCGGTAAAATACTTTCATAAAATCAATTGGGTTAAGGATTATCATTCCTTTTCGTTAGTTTCATTATCGTTTTCTCTGAAGAAACAGTTGTTATTATATACTCCCGTTTTTCGTTTTCGTTCGATTTCCCTTAGTAGCAATTCTGGCAGAGTAAATAGAATCATTCCACACCGCTTCAATTGCTTCTTGGGTTCTCTGAATATTCTGTACACGAACTCCAAGTGCCATTTGATGATCCACTTTGGAGCACGCCTTGCTTCCACGCCACTATAGAATTTAAAAACAGCCCCAACCGCAATCATGACCCCTCGTTTCAAATGGGGCTTTAATCTATCCATAAAATATTCTTGTTTAGGAGCTCCCAAAGCTATCCAAATAATATCAGCCTCGTCAGTTTCTATTTCTTTGGCTATGTTGGCATAATCAAATTCCTCTACCGACATATAAGGAAGTTCCAAGAAGGTCATATCAGCCACATCCGGGTTTTCTTTTGACAAATTGCTCTGCAACCCTCTCAATATGGCTCGTGATGTTCCCAAGAAGATCATCCTGTACTTCCTGCTATGAATGATGTCCATAAAGATTTGGCTTCCGCAATATTGCTCATAACGCTTTCCGTAAATCCAATGGATATACAACGGGACGTAACTGCTGTCACAAATGGAGAACATCCCACCATTGACTGTTCTCAGATAGTCAGACTTCCTGTTCGCTGTGCCCAACACTACACCATCTACTACACAGATATAGTCAGAACCTAATTTTTCCAGCTGCCGTGCTATAGAAGTATGAACCCGTTGTTTGTCAAACTCGTAGTGGATATTAAAGAATGTATTCATAATAACATAATGAATAGGTTTATTGTACAATCAATAAGTAAACTTAATCAGTCAGAAGAAATTATTTTTTTAATATTTCCTCATAATGCCTTACTAACTTTTTTGCTTTTGCTTCCCATGTTAGCTCTTGTCTCTTTTCTAACATTCTGGTTGATATGTCATTCAAGACAGCTCGGTTTTGATATAATAGTGAAAGTTCATGAGCAAAATCTTGAACTGATTTATAAGGATTAGATAATTCAACTGTAATACCTGCAAAATCTTTTACTATAGGACCAAAACCGCAAGTGTTAAAACACAGTATCGGCAATCCTACCGTTATGGCTTCAAGCACCACCGTGGATGTAGCTTCCATGATTGAAGTAAAAAACATCAAATCAGATGAAGCCATCATCTTCAGAATTTTATCATGAGACACATTCCCATGCCAGTGGCATTTCGAGGCTATTCCACAAATTTCGGCCATACGTTTCATTTCATTCACGGCATCATCGTTCCCTGTACCACAAATATGCAGTTCCACATTCCGCTGATTCATGGCTGTTATTGATTTAATCGCTATTGGAAGTTGTTTGCGAAAGTCAAATTTTCCTATCCATATAATTTTAAAAGGCTCGTCAGATTTACTTGTTTTTCTCCGAAAAGTAGAATTGGAGTCAATTCCAGTTTCATTGATTAGTAAACTGTTTTTCTGATAGTGATTCGATAGGATATCACTGACACTTTTTACAGCGGAAATTAATATATCCGCTTTTTGAATGGCTGCATGAACCCTTGACGAATATAAGTATTGATATTGGTTAATTATATTTTTAAGATAATTAAACAACCTCTGCTTCATTGGAACTCCTAGCAGATATTCCATTGGCATCAATTCCATCCCTCCGATGGGTCCCCAAACAAAAGGAACTTCTTTGATCTTCCACAAATAACCTGGTTCACGAAATCCAATCATATTCAGTTGATGAAGAATATCTATTCGGTTTTTTTTTATAATTTGTTTCGCTATTTTCAACGTTTGTTTTTGCCAGTTCCGATAATACCAGTAAAACCTCCAGTCACCTTGGTTCCAACACATCTTTCTCACTTTAGTGGGAAGTGGATTGTAATAAAAATGAAGATGATCCTTTTGAGAAAGTGACATCATAGCCTCCTCTATGTTATCCCGAAATTCACCCTCAGTTATCACATACACATTGCAGTATCTGGCGATGTTGACAACCCAATTCCACCCCATTCCTTGTTCGCTGCCCCAATAAGGATTGACAGCATAGGCATTTACAAGAACATTTATCATTTTCGTTTAGTGCTCAAATTAGAGTATACACCAATGTATAGGCACTTTTATAGTACCTATCTAGTGTTATGTTAAAAATTAAACGTCAGATAATCCCAAGTCTACTTATCTTGTAACTTCACTGTACTGATTATACTATGATTGAGCCCTAATTTGACTACCAACCACTCATCTCACACTCAGCCAATCTTTGTGCATGACTCAGTGACAAACTTCTTATACCTTTATATATAGATATGTATTCCACCTCCGGATCTTCTTCTCCAAAGATAGAACGTAGATTGGCGATAGTTACCAGCATATCTTTTGCCGCACCCTCCAGTTGAAACCAATTTAAAGTTCCGGGGGGATCGAAAACTTGGGAAACATTATAATAATCATTAAGAGACATGGAGATATTTTGGGCATCATCCCAACCCTGTGTCGATTCGCAATAGTTACCTCCAATTTCCAAATCACTCTCTTCAACCTTAACTAGTACAGCATTACTTGCCGAAGCCAACTGCATGATTTGACGAATCAAATCCTCATTATCTGTTTGGAACCGGATCTGTATGGTTACATCCGCAGTTCGAGAAGGACTATTGGCTCGCTGCCGGGTAAGACAGGCTTGTCGTAACCGAGCTTCCTCTGTTTTACGCTCAGCCTTTACATCACAATCGTCCAGCATTTTCCGCACATGGAAGGTCACGGAATGGGGCTTGGCTGTTTTTTCCATACAAGTGAAAGGCAGTAAAACCGTAATAAATTTTTCACTAACGGCCTTGACCGCATCTATGTCACACGACACGTACATCGCCCGAATGGCTTTTATCGCTAAATCGGCATTATGATTACATGTCTCCAACAATTTTATATATTTCTTCGCTTTCTCCATACCGTGGAAATGCCATGCCAACTCCAACACATTGTCCGGTTCTTCGGGATAATGACGGTGAAGTGATTTTTTATATTCTTCTTTATTCATTGTATATTATATGGAGAGAATTACCCCTTGATTGTTTTTGAAGTGTTTAGATATTTTTTGCAGATATTCCACGCTTTGTCACAAACTATATAGTTTCGCAATATCATCCGGATGTAAAAGCAATGAACAGTTTTCACCTAAAACTCTTTTTTAATATGAACAACACGAATTTCCGAATCCGCCCGTACTCCAAAAGGGAGTTGGCGAGGCTCTATTTTCCGGATACGGTCAACGAGGAATCTGCCATCGCAAACCTCCGCAACTTAATGAAGCATAACCCCCACCTGATCGCCGAATTGAAAGGAGCGTACTATAAGACTTATAACAAGACGTTTACACCTAGGCAAATAGGCATCATCGTACAGTATCTCGGTGAACCGTAAGCGGGGACTGAAGCCATTAGTTATTCACTTCCCGAGCCGCTAGTTATTCACTAGGTATAGCCGTTAGTTATTCACTTGACAAGCCATTAGTTATTCACTTCGGAAATGCCTTAAACGAAACAACCGGAATGAAACCGAAAGCATCGGAAAGTGAGGTTTTCGACTTCCTTACTTTTGTATCAGTCAATGACATTGATAAAAATAACAGAGTATTCACTATTAAAATTTTAACATTATGGCACAGCCTTTTTATGCTAGAAAAATCGATTTGAACATTGGCCCTCGTAAGGGAGAAACTGTTTACAGTGCTCAAGCTTATTATTATGGTACAATCACTACCAAGCAGGTGACTACCCAGATCGCACAAGAGTCGGCCTTGACACCAGCCGACGTGATCGGGGTCATCGAACGTCTCGCTTATTTCTGCCAAACCCACATGGCGCTTGGTTACAAGATCAAGCTGGACGGATTGGGCATCTTCTACAACGAGTTGCTCACCGAGAAAAGCGTAAGCACACCCAAGGAGGTGACAGCCAAGCTGGTGAAAAGTATCCGACCGGCGTTTAACGCCGAGTATACGATCCTTAACGGGACGTTCCGTTATGCGCTCCTGCCCGAGAAAACCAATTTGGTGAGAATCGACTTTAAGGGTGGGGTACCTATCGTAACTCCCGAGGAAGGGGATTCCGAAAGCCCCGGTGAGATCTGATTTTCATAAACTATACATTATTTACCTCAAAATTTGAACAGACATGAGCAAATCAAGTAAAATCGATTGGAAGAAAATAGTCCAAGCTATCGTACAGGCTATTATCGCAGCCTTAACGGCATTAGGTGTATCTTCCTGTGTTTCTCACTTCTAAATTCTAGTGACAATGACGCAAGAAACATTTCCCATGATTGTCGGCGGAGAAGAGACGCTCAACGAGCGTACCCTGCTGACGCAAGTGGAAAGCGGATTAATGATGAATGGGGCGGACTCTGTCCGCTTCATCGTCATACATTGTTCCGCTACCCAAAGTGACCGTGACTATACGGTGGAACAGCTTCTCCGTGACCATAAGGTACGGGGATTCCGTACCATCGGCTATCATTTCTATATCCGCAGGAGTGGAATCGTGACACAGCATCGCCGACTGCTGGAAGTAGGTGCCCATGTCCGTGGACTCAATCGTTGCAGCATAGGTATTTGTTATGAAGGCGGATTGGATGAAAGCGGCAAAACCGCCGATACCCGTACCCCGGAACAGAAGGAGCAATTGAGGGAACTCCTGTGGAAACTCCACACGCTCTTTCCTCATGCGCTTATCGTGGGGCATCGTGACTTGCCCGGCGTAAAGAAAGCTTGTCCCTGCTTCTCGTGCGATGAATATCGTTACTTGTTCCATTAACTATCCCGGGAAATGTGTCGCTATGATGCCTTGCAACATTCGAGAGACATTTCCCGATATTCTTTTCTTCATAACACTTTCTTTCCAAAGCTTAAGGCTATGAATATCAGTTCCACAGAGTTGATAATAGCCGTTTTTCAGTAGCCACTCCTCCTTACCTCGAACCTCCGGACCATATGCACCAATCAAGGAAAGGAGATTCAATTGGAACCTCACGTTCATACCTTTCAATCGCCAATAATCTTTCTCATTCATATAGGTATATCGTTCGGGATGCGCCAGTACAGGTATATAGCCTTTTGCCTTGATCCGAAGCAGAATATTATTTAATCCCATCGGAGGATTAAAATAGGAAGTCTCCACTAGCAAATGTTTTTGAGCCTTGCCAATCGGCAACAAGTCTTCCGAGGCCAGTCGCTCCTCAAATAAGTTATCCAACATGTATTCCGCAGCTAAATGGAGAGCTATACCTCCGGAATAATATTGAAGAAGAAGCTGGAAACGTTCTCTCAATTTCTCGCTCGTGTTGGGAATGTCTTCCATGACATGGGGAGTAAGCCAAATAGATTTAACTCCTAGTTTCTCCAAACAATCCAACGTATCCAAAGATTCACCCAACGTCTGTATACCATCATCCACCCCGGGTAATATATGTGAATGGTAATCAGTAAATCCCTCCAAAATACCGCTTCCCACAAGACTGGTCTGCTTTTTGAAAAACCACATCCTATTTATTCCTCTTTCGTATATCCAGCGTAGCCGTAATGGTAGCCATATTTGTAGCCATAACGGTTACGAATAATGAGAACTCTTATTGATATAAAATTAATTGATTTCATTGATGCTACTTTTTTCCTTGTAAAGGATGATACACCGGTTGATGATAAGATGTATCAATGCCCACAACAACATATTTAGTACCAATAACCAAGTAAGATTTAAAACCGGGGACAGCAGGATATTCATCCCTATGAAAAAGAAGGAGATTAACAGGACCGTCACCAATACCGTACGGACACGCATACCAGTCCGCAACAACTTATGATGGATGTGATTCTTATCCGGTAAGAAGGGATTCCTGCCTTTACGTAATCGATGCAACACCACACGGAAGACATCAAGAAGAGGAACCAAGAGCGTCGAGAATGCTATAACCATATAAGGGTTTGTCCGGACCTCCCCATCTGAATGTACGACACTTAGTTGTATTACCAAGAAGCTGAGGATATAACCGATCGTCAAGCTTCCTGTATCCCCCATGAAAAGTTTGTGCCCACGCTGAGCGTTGCCAAAAACGTTATAGAACCAGAAAGGTATCAATATACCTAACGTAGCTAACGCCAACAATGCATAAAAATAAGATCCGTTAGATATACAGATAGCCGCCAATACGGTAAGCGCGATACAACTCAAGCCGGAAGCCAAGCCGTCTATACCGTCAATCAGGTTAATAGCGTTGGTTATATAAACGACTATCAAAACCGTCAAAGGAATACCCACCCACGAAGGAAGCATATAAATTCCGAACAAACCGCCTAACGAGTTAATCCATGCCCCCGGCAACACCAATAGGATCGCCGTAAAAACCTGAACAACAAATTTGTAACGATAACCGACACCCACCAGATCATCTGCCACACCAATGAGATAAAGTAGCATACAACCACTGACCCAAAACAGTAACTCCAACAAACTTCGATCGGTTAGCAAACGAGCTATCGGAATCCCAACGCAATGGAACAGACCGATTATCAAACAGAGCGACACGAGTATCGCCGGGAAGAAAGAGATACCTCCCAAGCGGGGAACAGGTATGGAATGCACCTTACGCTCGTCGGGCTGATCAAACAATCGTTTCTTATAGGAGATCAACAAGATATTGGGGATAAGTATCAATCCCTGTAAAATGGATATCAAAAAACCACCTGATAAAAAAAGACCGGTCTCTATTATCGTTCTCATATTTTTTGAATAAAGCTTTGTGGGATATAGGAGGTCGCTACGGCACAGACCCCCTGAATGGCGACAACCAAACGGCTGTTTTTCTTGATCCTGCAGATATATCCTTCCGCCCCCTTGAATTTCCCGTCAATCACTCTCACACGTTCTCCCCGACAAAACTTGGTACTGTCAGCCCCCAAATATTCCATTCCTTTCTCGCCGGATGACGTGACCAACATGAAAATATTCATCTCCCGGTCCGGAATGATAAGTGGCACCTTTTTCAATTCCTTATCTCTTGTATACAGGATCACCTTGTCCGTGAATTGCCTCTGTATCTCCATCGCACGCAATGTCGTAGAATGAAAGAACAGGATTGAACTGATAATTGGTTTACGTATGATCTTTCTTACTCCATTCCGCATGACCACCGCATACTCACAAGGGAAATAGCAATCGATATCATCCTTCTTGAGGGATTCCTCGATCTCAAAAACTTTGTTATAAAATACTTTTAGCGCAAACCAATGGTTGCCGTCAAGTGTTATTGTTTTCAATGAATTATACCGTTTTTATTCATGTACAAAGAGGATATACCTTCCATTCCTGTATTTCCTTATTTTTTGATTAAAGGATATACAGCAATCAAGGTTAATCCGGCTATTTTTATATAAAATTCCGAAATGAGGACCATTCCTGACTACAGTGAATGGGAAACCCTAACCCTATATTTCTACCGTTTCTTGGTAAGAAACAGTACAAATAGTTATTTATCTTATTATCAAATATATAATATATATATAAACTACTTTTTTACTCGGTTTACTCAATTTGATACTCGAAAAAAGATAAGGTTGTTGTCGAAAAAAGTATACACTCTCATTTTCCAGACCAGACAAAGAATAATAGAGAAGAAAACAATTAACGTATTTATATACGCTATTTGTTAACGAGTTACATCAACAGAGTATATCCAAAAATCCCCCCTTTATTTTTTTGTTTTGCAGATTATAATTACATTTGCGACGTATTTCTAAGATTTCTTACCAAGAGACAGTAGAATTTAGATCTTTTAAAATCCCATTATTCGCATTGTCTATCAACGAGTTATCCAAAGAGTCCAAATAAATAAGAGTTGTTTTCTCGGAGGTATGTCCCATTCCTGCGCTGATAACCGCAACAGGGATATTATGATTGCGTGCAGCGGTAGCCCAACTATGGCGGGGAGTGTATGAAGATAGAGGCAATGTCTCACCGATTAACTTCCCCAATCGCTTTAATTTCTGATTATGGTAATTCAATCCCGTTTGGTATTGCAAATAAGCCCGATCCGGATTTTCATCGGTAATGATTGGAAATACATAGGGAGTTTTCGAAGAGTCCGATAGATATCGTCTCAAGATCGCCTCTATACAAGGTTCAATACGCAACGTCAGGTTTTGACCGGTCTTATGGCGACAGTAAGTAATTACCCCTTTACCTATATTTTCTTTTTTCAAATAAGCCATATCCACAAACGCCATCCCTCGAGTACTATAGCTGAATACAAACAAATCCCGGGAGAGAGCCAAAGCCGATGAATAAGACAGGTCAAGTCTCTGCAATTTCAAAATGGTCTTTTCACTAACGGCACGTTTCGATGTCTTGGCGATCCCGGTATATACCTCATGAAAAGGAAAAGCTTGCTCCACAAGTTGCTCTTGTACAGCTTTATTATAAGCGGCACGCAAGATTCTCATATAAAATGAGCTACTATTCTTACTCACTCTCCTTCCCCATAGCCATTTCTCATATTTGCAAGCCGTATCGGAGTCTAATGCGGTGAGAGGTATATCACAATTCTCTAAAAAAGAGGAAAAGCTGTTCAATGTTCGTAAATAATTACGGGAAGTACTGAATTGACCGCTATCATGAAGGAGTCCAATCTCTTTTCTCAAATAGTCCAACATTCCGGTTTCAGTTTTTGGAGATCGAAATCTCCCGATCACATCGGACAAGATGTATTCATTCCCTACAGCATCTAATTCCCGAATGATTTTCCGGATCGCAGCTAAGTCCGCATTTATTCGTTTCTGATAAGAAAAAATAGTTTTTTCATTGTCAAACGTAACAACCAACTCTCGTTTCTCCCCATTCCACCAATGAGGAAATATCCGCATATCGGTAGTTATTTGCCTATTCTCCTGTCTGTGACAAAGTTGGTAACAGACAACACCCGCTTTGCCTCTCACCGTCGATGGACGAAACTTTACTTTTATTGTAGCCATACTTTTTTAAGCCAATTTTACACTAGCCAACCCGAAATGTCAATAGGTAGACAATAATAATTATCATAGAAAATCTATCATAATGTCCTCATTCAGGGGCTATTTAAAACATATGACTCACCCAAAAAGTTGTTTATAGGAGATATCTATCAGATTTTGCTAAAAAGATTGAATTTATGAAAAGAATAGTCTGCAACTAACACTTAATTATTTCGACGATATTCGGTTGGAGTGACCCCATAGCTTTGTTTAAAAGCCGTACTAAAATAACGAGCGCTGGAAAAACCGACACGGTCCGCTACTTCCTGAATACTCATATCCTTATGAGATGAAAGCAACCGAGAAGCCTCGACCATACGAAACCTAATCACATAATCACCAACCGAGACATCCGACAAATGACTGAACTTGCTATAAAGCGTCGTTCTACTCATCGCCATCGCAGAGGCGATAAAAGGCACATTCAAATCCGGATTACTCAAGTTCTCCCGAAGCAACGTATTCAATTTACACATGAATTGTTCGTCCGCATTGCTTGTCGCATCCTCTTTTGGAGAGAATAGACAACCGGACTCACGATAACGCACACGAAGTAGGTCTCGCTGTCTTAATATATTCCGCAGAATCACCAACAAGGAATCTATATCAAACGGCTTCGCCAAATAGATATCCGCCCCTGATTTATACCCCTCTACCGAGCTTGCTTGATCCACCCTTGCGGTCAACAGAACCACAGGAATATGGCTAACCGCTACGTCGTTCTTGATTCGGTAACACAGCTCAAAACCATCAGTCCGAGGCATCATGACATCACTGATTACAATATCCGGCTGACATTGACCCAAGATTTCCCAAGCCTCTTCCCCGTCTCCGGCTACAAAAACCTCCTTAAACTCTGCCTGCAAGACACCGAGTAAGTAGTTACGCAGCTCTATCTCATCTTCAACCACCAACAATGTATATTTAGCAAGCTCCGTATCTACCTGTACCCCGCACACATCTGTTTCCGGCTTGTCAGTGCCCTTCACGCTTAAATCGATAACGCTATCCGGTTCCGCGGCAACAAACGCTTGCGTGAAAGGAAGGTCGAAATAGAAAGTGGCACCTCCATCCTCATTATTGTAAGCACCTATACTTCCGCCATGCAACTCTATAAGTTTCCGGGCATAAGCCAACCCGATCCCACTCCCTTTACGGTCGTGTTCACCTTGGTAAAAACAGGTAAAAAGACGGTTTATATCCACATGTCTCAATCCGATCCCCTGGTCCGCAAGGAAAACCCGCACATTCTTATCCATACGCTCCGTACCAATGACTAATGAGGTATCCGGATCGCTGAATTTCATCGCATTTATCAATAAATTAGATAAAACGACACGGCATTTGGAAGTATCAAAGGGTACTTTCTCTACTGAAGCATCCAACTGGAACCGCACAGAAATCCTACGGGCTTCGAATTCCATGATAAAATCATCCGTTACCGATCGTATCCAATCGTTAAGATCGTAAAAACGAATATCCATAACATCGCCGTTCGTATCAGACTTCTGGGCATCGAGCACCATATCGACGATCTCCCGCATCCGGCAAGTTTGCAACAACAAACCATCCAATTGCCGGGATACATCTTTATCCGTCACCTTTCCGGATTTCAGCAAACGTTTGAGCGGAGCATAGATCAAAGTAAGCGGCGTACGTAATTCATGGCTGATGTTCACCATGAAACGGACTTTTTCCTCATAAAACTTTCGTTCATGTTCTTCCATGGCCCAAGCAAGTTTCCTTTCTTTGCGTCGCATGACAGACCAGATCATCCCTCCAATTGCCGCAAACACAATCACCCCCATCGCGATCAGGAACCAAGCGCGTCTCCACAAAGGAGGCTCCACATCTACTGTCAATAATCTCAAAGGAACACTCCAGTCTCCATTCTTCTTGCTATAGGAAACCCATAATTCATAGTTGCCCGGAGAAAGTGCCGGAAATGTAAATGCATGGCTTGAAGTCTCCAACAACTCCTCACGGTCTCCCTTGATGTAAAAACGGAATAATTTCTTCCGCATCAAATCCTTCTCTTTCACGATAACACTTAACCCAAAAGAAACATAATCCCACGGAATGGAAATAGCCTGTTCCCCGGATATACCATCGGGATGAATCGGAGCCCCATCTAAAGCCAAATTAATCATGCTTACAGAAAAATCCTCTTCCTCATGAATGTCATAGTCGGGCCGTATCCTAACCAGCCCTTCCACCCCAGAAATATAAATATTACCGGAAGAAGCCTCAAAAGCAGGTTCCGGAAGAAACTCACGTGTAAAGACACCGTCAGATTCCCCAAAAACGATTACACGCTTCTCATCCGGTACATACGCATACAACCCTTCATGAGTACTTATCCAAAGGCGATCAGAACGATCAAACGCAAGAGACGTTACCCCAATAAAACGATCCTGATCAACCGTGTCCAATCTTTCCGAGAGACGGTCATAAACATATAGACCGGAAGATGTCCCCAACCAAAAACGGTTATCTTTATCTTGTTTTACCGCAAGTATCGTACCGATATCCTCATTCCTCACAAATAACGGACGTAGTTGCTTATGCGGGATATCCAACACATACAAAGCTGCGGAAGAACTTATGTAACAAGAATCGCCTTGTATGAAACGGGGTGCAAGCAAACTTTGCGGTAACAGATCTTCCGGTAAAGGCTCAAATTGTTGTTTCCGCCGATTATACACAGACAAATGATTATCGGATAAAAGACAAAAACAGTCCTCGTCTAAAGGAAATAAACGAATCGAATTACCTCGTAAGAATAAATCCTTTCGCACATGCCCCCAATTTAACAAAAACTCCCGGCATTCTCCTGTATTTTTATTAAAATGATAAAGCCCTACACCAAACAAAGATAACAACAATTCCGAATCGCTATACGGCATGATAGACACCACCTTCATCCCCGCAGTCTGAGGATATTTCCGGAAAGTCTCTTTTTGCGGATCAAACAAATCAAGACCTCCCCCATCCGTTCCTATCCAGATTTTCCCATCACGATCTTCATACATGGAAGTGACCGACTGAAAACTCAAACCGTAAGAAGCCCCGGGAGGAGCATCCCGATAAGTCGTCATAAAAACAGGTTTGATGCCGATCAATCCTCCCCTGATACTGCCCGCCCAAACATTATCCTCATCATCGATATACAGACAGGCGAAAGAATTTACCGGCAACGAATGGCGATCGCCCGGAAGATGCATAATCGCTCTTACGGTCTTATTTTTGTAATTATATATATTGATACCACCTCCGTCCGTCGCCAGCCAAAGTTCGCCATCTTTCTCGCACATATCTTGCACGATATTATGAGTCAATCTCTCCGGGGTTTCCAAATGCTCCTGCAATCTCCCCTCTCGATCATAACAAAAAACACCTTTATTATAGATAGCCACCCATATTCTCTTGAATGAATCTATATACATGGAGGGGATATTCCCTTTGGGGATAAACGACACACGTTCCATATCTCCGGTGTCTAGCGAATACCACCAAAGCCCTTTTTCCAGAAAAGACAGTATGACCTTCCTCTCTTTTTCGTCATACAAATAAACATAATTAGGCGAAAATTCAAACGGACTTTCCTTGAACTTACACCGGATCATTTTCTTTTCCGCATAGGAATAACAAAAAACACCTTGCTTCCCTAAAAAATAGATTCCTTCCGGCATGAGGAGGCTACAAGCAGCGACCAAAGGTTGACCGTCTATTTCCTGACGTACAAATTTTCGAGTACCACGATCGAAATATGCCAATCCGCGACTAGTTCCTACCCAAACATTCCCCTCCGCATCTTCCTCTAAAAAAACAATATCATTATAAGGAAGAGAATTCGGATTCTCTCTCCTCCTGATAAACGGTTATTTTTTCCCTATCGAAACGATTCAACCCAAACCGGGTACCAATCCACATAACACCTCTTTCATCTACCAGTACACATTTCACGGAAGACTGCGATAATCCGTTTTCCAAAGAAATTTGTTTAAAATAATACTTAGGAGCTGCATAAAGAGACTCCGCTAAACACACAAAAAACAGCAATAGATATAATTGTAAAAACCTCCAAAATACTCGCATAGTTGTATATCACCCATTGTTCGGCAAAAATACTAAATCGTCCGAAATATAAGGCTTGCAGAGTCTAAAAAAACGTTTTTTGAATTTTCACGGACGATTTTGGACCCAAGAAAATATCCTTAAAGCATAGATTTGCAGCAAGTGAAAAATTAAACAAAAAAGCATATCATTAAAAATTATTCTTATGTTACGTACAACGGGTATATATTTTATTATTTTGGTTATGATACTTGTAAAATGTTTCCTTCCGGACGAAAAACCGGAGATCATTCCTTTCCCCTTGCAAAGTGTATCAGACAAAGGTGATTTCACATTCAACAAGGCAACCCTCATCAGTGTAGAAAATGAAAAACAGGCTATGATCGCTCGGGAGTTGACCGATCTATTCACGCTTTCCGCCGGATTCACCCCGGAAATAAAAATACAAGACAAACGAGCCAATATCATATTCCGCACAGACAGAGAACTAGCGGCCGAACATTATAAACTGAATATAGCCCCCTCTTGTATTCTAATAAAAGCATCCGGACAAAAAGGTTTCTTTTACGCAATGCAAACCTTACGTTTTCTGCTTCCTCCAGCAATAAACAGCCAAACTCAGGTAGAGAATATTCAATGGAACGTACCGGGAATGACCATACTAGATGGCCCCCGATACAGCAATCGGACCGTGGCAATACACACACCTTTCACTCTCATCTCGAAGGATAATCTCAAAGAATTGATCGATCACCTAGCCATGTTAAAAATAAACAGACTTCATTTCACACAAGAAGTTCATGATACGACACCTGAAGGACAGCAAAAAATGAAGGATATGAACCTGTATGCTAAATCCAAGAAGATCACGATCTCAAACGGGACAACACACACCCATGATATCATATCGTATCTCCCGTTCCAAGCAGAGCGACTTATCTGGAAAGCAAATATCTCCGATTGCGATGAGGATAAGAAAAGGTTATTCCAATATTTAGCGCCCATCGCAGAAAGAAGCTGGTCTGGTAATTTGTTAGCCCATCGCCTCACGCAAGATATCGATCAAGATAGGCTTCAATCCGCTTACGAAACATTCCACGGCGATCACCATCAGTATCAATCCCATCAAACGCATCATCACGTTATTTCCAGTCTCTCCCAATATACGTACCAGCCGGGTAGAAGCTTGCAAGATCAAGAATGTGATAAAATAGACCAATGCGATTATTCCGATCAACGTACCCTTTAAGGTGAATGTCGAAGCGTCATCCATAAGCATGATTGCGTTGGCGATCGCTCCCGGACCACACAACATCGGAATCGCCAGAGGAGTAATGGATATATCATCCGCATAGGTTTTCACCTCTTCCTCTTTCAACTTTGCGTTGGAATAGCGTGCCTGAAGCATATCAAACCCGATCTTGAAGATAATAAAGCCGCCAGCTATGCGAAAGCCGTTTGAGGAGATACCAAAGAACTTAAACAGGAACTGACCGGAGAAAGTAAAAACCATCAAGGTGATGAACGACACGATCGTGGCCCTTCGGACAATCGCTTTCCGTTCATGGTCATTCATACCATTGGCCATGGTCAAGAAAACCGGCATCGTACCGAGTGGATTGGTCAACGTAAAAAACGAAGTGAAACATAATAGGGCGAAAGGTAACAAGTCTTCCATATCAATAATTTTTTAATTGGCTAATGTGCCAATATGCCAATTAGTTGAAGAGAGAATGATTGGCACATTGGTACATAACATATTATCACATTATTTACTCATCCCAGACCAAATAGGCTGAGACCAACCAATGATTCAGCTTATTCCCATCCACTTCTGCCACTTCCGGAATACTCACCGTCAGCGTATGATGGCCGGGTTGGATATCTTTCAACGCTACCTCTTCCGGTATCACATCCGATCCGGGACACCAATTAGAGCGGGAAAGATCCGAAGACGCCAAGGGTTCCTCTACTTCTTTCTCCGAATATCCCTTCTCGGTGATATAGGAAGCCAGACGCTTTCTCAACCAAACCCCGGTAGCCGGATTAAAACGACGGAAAGAAGCGCAGTCCGTACGCCAAGGAACAAAATCCAAGACTGGAACTCCATCAACGGAAACAATATTCTGTTTTTCCACGAACTCATCCCCGCCGGAATGACCGCCATGTCCCGTAACGATATATTTCAGACGGACATCACGTGCGCCTTGAGGAATATCAAAATCCAATGACACGTCCTTCCGGGCGAATATATCCGGATATTCCTGCCCGATATAATAAACCGTATTCATCAACGGCTCTACATGTTTCTTCGGCAAAGCGTCGCAAGTCAGATCGGACTCATCCACATCAATCGTCATGCTTGCGACGTATCCTTCCGGTGTCCATGTATCGATAAAGATTCCAACATAAGCACCACCTTCCAAAAGAGGATACAAATCGGTTATGTCTTGCTCCCAGCTTACGCTATCTTCCCAATGGTCGACATACACCGGTTTACGATGTTTCGTCAAGCTATCCTCGGGACTACTGTAATGCCCTACTCCGAACGGAGTCATGAAACGCATCAATTCCACGGTAGGTTGATAATCCGTCCCGGGGATGATACCGATCATCTTCTCCAGTTTCACGCTATCCACCGCAGGAAACTCCTTCTCGCCTTTAGCGATATTCAACAAATTAATGCCCGAGGCATTTGGCAATACAAAACAAGACCCGGATTTATCCCAGCGATCTCCATTCGAAGCTACCGTAACCCGGAGTTTGACGGAAACGTTTCGCTTATATTTCGGCAATGTTACCTTCTTCAAGATAATACGGCCATTCACCAAATGATAGATACTGTCCGGTCCCGGAGCGTTAAAAGCGGCGGGATATACATCCGGAGCGAAACGTATGCGGGTATCATTAAATACCTGTACGGAATAATCTCCCATCGACGGTAATTCTTTATGTCCGCAAGAAGCGGTACATAGAAAAACTCCCGTCAAGGAGACAAATAAAGCCAATTTTTTAATCATTTTGTCTAGAATTTAGTAAGCTCCTTAATAAGCTGCTTTTGTCCGGCAGTCTTATCGGCGTGCGTACAAGGACCGGTCACACAACCGCCCTCGCAAGCCATCACTTCTATAAACTGCGCAGGAGCCTTTCCGGTTTTAGCGTAAGCGCGTAATAATGCCACATTTTTCTTTGTCAGGTTGGCTACCTGCACGGCATTTACGTTCTCGTCCTTCAAATAAACCTTAACGGCGTTGATCACACCACCACTTTGGGCGAAGCCATGCGCCTCACGGACAGCGTTAAATAATACGGAGAAAGGCTGGGCCTCCTCGATCTTGATACCCAATCCCTCCAATACGGAACCTACTTCCTCAAACGTAAGTGTAAAATCCACGCACGGATCTAGTTTCACCTCTTTTCGTTTCGCCACGCACGGGCCAACAAACACGATCTTCGCATCCGGATATTTTTCCTTCACGATACGGGCCGTATAATACATCGGAGATCCAGTAGAAGAGATGTATTTCTTTAAATCCGGGATATGTTTCTCGGCCAATTGCACGTAAGACGGACAGCAACTAGTGGTCATGAACGGTTGTCCTTCTTTCAATTTCTCGATCAATTCTTCCGCCTCATGACGGGTGGTTTCCATAGCGCCTTGCGCCACCTCGACCACTTCCTCGAATCCCAAGGACTTGATAGCGCCATACACTTTTTCCTTCGGAGCGCTAAACTGAGCTAAGATAGACGGAGCGACAATCGCTACCATCTGTTCCTTATTCCGCAAGCGTTGCAAGATATCGAATACTTGCGAGATCTCGAAGATAGCACCGAACGGACAAGCATTCACACATTTACCGCAATATATACATTTAGACTCGTCGATATGCTCCACCCCATACTCGTCCTTGCTGATCGCCTTAACCGGACAAACTTCCTCGCAAGGGATCGGGATATAAACGATGGCATGGTACGGACAACTTTGGTGGCATTTACCACAGCTGATACAAGTTTCATGATCAATCTCGGCCTGACCGTTTTTCTTGAATCGGATAGCGTCCTTCGGGCAGTTCATATAACAACTACGAGCCACGCAACCCCGGCAAAGATTCGTGATCTCATAATTCACGGAGACACAAGAGGAACACGCCTCATCCACTACACACATGATATTTTCCTTCTTATTCTCCGAGCGGAACAAGGCACGCTTCGCATACTCTGAAAGCGGTGTCAACTCATCTTCCTCGTCCTGCATATCAAAACCAAGCAAAGGCAAGGTTTTGTATTTCCAGACGGCACGTTCCTTATGTACACAGCAACGGCCCCTCACTTTCGATTTTCGGGGACTCAACTCGATCGGCAAGCGATCAATTTCTTCTAGAAGACGGTTTTCTTTCCAGAGCTTTACTAACTTCGCCAGCAATCCGTGACGAACAATCATTACGTTGTTGGTAAATGCCATAATGTTATCGTATTTGTGCTTTTAGTATATCGTATATCGCATCACTTCTTTACAAACGCGAAGGTAAATAAAAGTTTCTAAACAGAAAGAAAGCTTTCTTTAAGAATTATCGAAGCACTATGAATATCTCCGCCAAACGGAGGATTTAATTTAGACAAGACAAGTTCCACCTCCGTGATCTGTGGAAATCTCTCTTTCAAAGCCTTCAAGATACGCCCCGCCGCGTGCTCGAGAAGTCTCGAGGGGATAGCCATTTCTGCTTTCACGGTTTCATATACTGTGGCGTAATTGATCGTATCGCTTAAATCGTCGCTCCATACCGCGTTCTCCAACGGAGCTGTCAGTATCAAATCTACGATAAAAGTATTCCCAACCCGGGTCTCTTGGGGTGCCACGCCATGATAGGCATAGAATGTCATCCTTCGTAATTCAATCTTTGTTGTCATAATCTTTTAATTTATCTGTAAATGTATAGAAAGTAAACCTTCCTGCAAAAAAATAGTCTTATATTTGTCAACCAAGTAACAACACATTATGATGGGAATAAAACAAAAAGATGAAAATTCCGCAGGCGGATTACACAACGCCTTGGCTGCGGGGACAACGATAAAGGGTAATATTATCACAGAGACAGACTTTCGCTTGGATGGAAAAGTAGAGGGAGATATCAGTTGCAACGGCAAGATCGTTATCGGCCCCAAAGGTAGCGTAACAGGCAATATCGTATCCGAGAATGCTGAGATTCTCGGTGAGGTAGATGGCTCCGTAAAAGTAAGCGCAAAGCTTATTCTAAAATCAACAGCAATTATCAAGGGAGATATATATACCCAATCCCTAGAGATCGAACCAAACGCACGGTTCAACGGAGCCTGCTCGATGTGTTCCGAGAAAAAGAAAGCAGACAAATAGACTGAGGGCCGCACTTTTCGATACGGCCCTTAGTCTTTCTTATTTTCGTCCAGCCTCTTTTATCAACGAGACTATCTTATTATTCAGGTTATCAGCCTGTAAAAGCTGTTCCAACGTAATATGCATCCGGTAGCGCCAATAATGCGTTGAATTCGCAGGAACGTTAATACGCTCGGATTCTATATCCTTCCGCTTGATAGAATCATCCATAGCAAACCAATCCTGCAACGGAATAATCGTCAGCATGGAACGAGTCTTCAAATGATTAGAAATAATCTGGGCAACGATTTCAGCCGTACATTCATCCGGGGCCTCACCGATCCGTTGCAATACATGGTTGTAATAACGCTGTGTCTTCTCCGTATCTTCTTTCCACCAATTACGAAGAGGAGTCATATCATGTGTAGAAGTCGTACAAACCGAATGATAAGGCAGATTGAACATATCGGAAAATTCCCGCTGTGGGCTCTTCGGCATACGCTCAATCTCCAAGCTTAGTATTTGCAACTTATTCATAACCTCGGGAACAGAGGCGGGGATCATACCGAGATCCTCTCCACAAACCAACATCTCCGTGGACGCAACCAACGGTGTCAAACGCTTAAACGCTTGCGCCTTCCAAAAATCATTATGGCGATGATAGAAGAAATGCCAGTATAACTGATCGAACGCATAACGGTCGGAACCACTCAATTCCCGATAGATATAGGATTGATTCGCCGAGATCCGGGGATGAAACTTATCGGTCTCTCTTGGGTCACGAAGAAATAATACCTCATTCGCAATCGTAAACAGGCCATTCTTGATCCGTAGGGAAACAGGATCCGCCTTATCCGCAAACAACGCCTCAATCTTCCTTTGCGTATCACAGAACGGTTTTAACACATAATGCCGGGAGGAGGATTGTGCCAAATAAGCACCTATCACCTCTTCTGTATTTTCCTCAAACAATTCCGATAAGAATTGTCGATTGATATGTGGGGTCGTGAAACGAGACTCGTTAAAATTCAATCCATACTGCTCGATCTCTTCTCTCGAGAACGGCAACGCTGGATTGAAATGACCACAAAGCCCTTGCACATATTCACAAGGAACCTCCCATATTCGGAAAAATCCCAAGATGTGATCTATACGGAAACAATCGAAATAATCACTTAACTTAGCGAAGCGTTTTTTCCACCAAGAGAAATTATCTTTCTCCATCGCATCCCAGTTATAAGTCGGGAACAGCCAGTTCTGACCGTTCATGGAAAAGTCATCGGGGGGAGCACCCGCTTGACCATTCATATTAAAATATTTCGGTTCCGTCCAAGCCTCTACACTAGTGCGGCTCACGCCAATGGGCAAATCACCTTTCAATACAACTCCATTCTTACGGGCATAATCCGATACCGACTTGAACTGGTTGTGCAATACATATTGCAAGAAATAAGAGAACGAGATCTCCGGCCATGCGTCACTATCTTCCCGGCATAGGGCGCGAACACGTGTCTTATTGTAAGTAGAATTACCTTGCCATTGAGAGAAATCCGATGTCCCATAACTTTCCCGCAAGAAGCAATAAGTAGCGTAAGGCATCAACCATGACTCATTTTGCGCCAAGAACTCTTTAAACTCCGGCGTATCTAATACGGCCTTACCCTCCCCTGCGAAATATTCTTGACAATAACCCAATTTATATTTCAGTACTTCCTCGTAATCAACCGTATCTTTTGCGTTTAATTCTTTTTGCTTCCCTGCATAAAAAGCAGCTCTCTCCGGATCTTGCAAGGTCCCCAAAGCCGATAAATCCACATACATGGGATGAAGGGCATAAATAGAAATAGCGCTATACGGATAGGAATCCACCCAAGTATGGGTCATCGTCGTATCATTCATAGGTAATACTTGAATGATACGTTGGTGCGTCTTTCTAGCCCAATCCACCAACATGTGTAAATCTCCCAAATCACCTACTCCAAAGCTCTTTTTCGAGCGCAAGGAAAAGACGGGGATAACCGAGCCGGCACAACGCCATAACGGTAAGCTATCCCGGAAGTAAAGACCAGATATAACAACGGTCTCACCCTGTTTCTGGGGAACAAGACTTAGAATACGATTCTCATCACTCTCCCAATACAAAGGTTGACGGGAATCATTATCCCAAACCAAAAATTTATATTCTAAAGGATACCGTATCTCCGCAGCGTCTAAATCAATATGCCATTCCGGGAAAGTATCGCAACTCAACAATAAAGCCTTGTCCGGATGCCAGTTACCTAAGCATTCTTGATTTCCAGTAATGGCTACACACTGATTCTTTTCCACCCGGGGAGCGGATATCTTTATCACCAATTTTCTTCCACTTCTAACGACCCTCTCATGTGTATTGCAGGGATGAGCGAATAAACTTTTGGTGAAAGCAGAAGAATAAAAGGCTAGATTATCCGGACGGATTTGCCAATAATCATAAAGGATGTAAGAATCAGATTGTCCATCCAATACAATCCGGTGATTCTTCTCCCACTCCTCAAAGATCTGCTTATCATTAACACTTAAGAAATATCTATATTCTATATCTTTTATATCGGGTGGAAGATCCAGTTCCAGTTTCCAGTTTCCATCCCCAGAGTAATTCATCTCCTTAGCCAAAGCAGGTTCCCAAGAGCCTAATTCCGGTATGGAGCCCACTACACATAACTTCTGTCCCCAAACGGTATGGAAGTTTATATTAAAAGTGACTTTCATGGTATATAGATTTAGTCAATTATTTAACCGCATTTAGAGGCTCCGCAATTCGTGCAGATCAAACAACCTTCTTGATAAATTAAGGTCTCCAACCCACAGTTCGGACATTTCTGCCCTTTCGCTTCCATGCCGTTCGGTAAATATTTCTTCAAGGCACGTTCCACGCCATTCTTCCATGTATTGATAGACTCGCTATTCAACTCCATACCCTGTACCAATTTTATAACCTGATCGATAGGCATTCCGTAACGGAGCACACCGGAAATCAATTTAGCGTAGTTCCAATATTCCGGATTAAACTTGCCATCCAAGCCTTCGATTGTCATTTTATAACCGCGTTTATTCTTGAACTGGAAGTCGTAATGCTTATTACCATCCTCATCATAGCTCTTGATGATCGTACCTTTAGAAACGTTTTTAGGTAACATGATACCCTCGTCATCATCGGCCAAACCGGTAAAGATCTCATACGGACGGCCATTCAACAAGCCGACGAAAGCGATCCATTTCTCACGGTTATTCTGGAATTTTACCACATCCGCATCCAATTCACGAGGACGGGTAGATACGATAACCGGTGGTTGCATGCAGTTACAATCCTCTTTTTTCTTCTTTTTATCTGTCGCAATCAAGACACCGGAACGAGAACCATCTCGATAAACAGTACATCCTTTACATCCGCATCTCCATGCCTCAACATACAAAGAGTCTACCAACTCCTCACTTACATCGTTCGGCAAATTGATCGTTACGCTGATAGAATGGTCCACCCATTTCTGAATGCGTCCTTGCATACGGACTTTTTGTAACCAATCGACATCATTGGAAGTCGCTTTATAATAAGGAGACTTAGCAACTAGCTCCTCCACTTCTTCTTGTGTATATTTCTTACTTGCCGAATAACCATTCGCTTGCATCCACGTTACAAACTTATGATGGAATACGATATACTCCTCGAAAGCGTCGCCTGTCTCATCCACAAAATCCACACGAGCCTCGGAATCGTTCGGGTTTACTTTGCGGCGGCGCTTATATACCGGCAAGAATACCGGCTCTATACCGGAAGTGGTCTGTGTCATCAAGCTAGTCGTTCCTGTCGGAGCGATTGTTAAGCAAGCGATATTACGACGGCCGTATTTCAACATATCCTCATATAAAGCAGGATCAGCCTCACGCAAACGGTTGATGAACGGATTTTTTTCCTCACGCTTCGCATCGAATATCTCAAAGGCACCACGTTCTTTCGCCAACATTACGGATGAACGATAAGCGGCCAAAGCTAATGTCTTTTGTATAAGTTCCGCACAATCGGTTGCTTCTTCTGTTCCATAACGCAAACCTAAAGCGGCAATCATATCGCCTTCCGCCGTGATGCCCACACCTGTACGACGTCCTTGCAAAGTCTTTCGTTGGATCTTTTCCCACAAATGACGCTCTGTTTGTCTTACCTCCATGGATTCCGGATCCGAGTCGATCTTAGCCAAGATCATCTCGATCTTCTCCGACTCCAAATCAATAATATCATCCATAATCCGCTGGGCCAAACCTACATGCTTCTTGAACAAATCATAATCGAAATAAGCGTCCGGAGTGAACGGATTTACCACATATGAATATAAATTGATTGCTAACAAACGGCAACTATCATACGGACAAAGAGGTATCTCGCCACAAGGATTCGTGGAAACCGTACGGAACCCCAGATCCGCATAGCAGTCTGGTACAGACTCACGTAAGATCGTGTCCCAGAATAACACACCCGGTTCAGCGGATTTCCAAGCGTTATGAATAATTTTTTTCCATAAGCCAGAAGCATCGATATCCTTCACATAAACGGGAGAATCCGAATCAATTGGATATTGTTGCTTATAGGTACCGCCATTAACCGCGGCATTCATGAAATCATCATCAATCTTCACAGATACATTTGCACCTGTAACCTTACCTTCCGTCATCTTAGCGTCGATAAACGCCTCCGAGTCCGGATGTTTAATAGAAACGCTCAGCATCAAAGCTCCACGACGGCCATCTTGGGCCACCTCACGGGTGGAATTCGAATAACGTTCCATAAACGGAACCAACCCGGTAGAAGTCAACGCAGAATTCTTAACCGGAGAACCTTTCGGGCGGATATGCGAAAGATCATGGCCTACACCACCACGGCGCTTCATTAATTGTACCTGTTCTTCGTCAATACGAATAATCGCACCATACGAATCCGCTTGCCCGTCCAATCCGATAACAAAACAATTAGAGAGTGAGGCAATTTGATAATCATTGCCAATTCCCGTCATCGGACTTCCTTGCGGAACGATGTAGCGGAAATGATCAAACAGGTCGAAAAGTTCTTGTTCCGACAACGGATTCGGATACTTTTTTTCCACACGGGCAATCTCACTTGCCAAGCGATGATGCATATCATTCGGAGATTCCTCATAGATATTTCCAAACGCATCCTTCAAGGCATATTTATTTACCCATACTTTAGCGGCGAGCTCGTCACCGGTAAAGTAATCCAATGAAGCCTTAAACGCTTCGTCAAAAGTGTAAGTTTTACGATCCACAATTATTATATTTATTTTGCGACTGCAAGTTTACGCATACTTTACCAGTTATCCAAATTACCCTACGTTAAAAAGAATACTTATTGAAAAGTTTTCCAAAACCAAACTCGCAACCCCACATTTTCAACTACTTAAACAAAACCAAGCATCAAATAGTTTTCCAAAAAGAAAACTTAACACTTATACAGATCTTCCAAAACAAAGAAGGACGCCTCTTTAGAGAGACGTCCTTATCCTACTATATAGGGATTCTTAATTTAGTTCTTGAGCAAGACCTCGATTTCCTCTACGGAAGACCGGAAAGACTTACTAGTCTCAATCTGGTCTTTGATCGTCTTACAAGCATGCAAGACCGTCGCATGGTCTTTCTTTCCTACGATCTTTCCAATATGGGAAAAAGAGGAGTCCGTATATTTCTTCGCCAAATACATCGTGATCTGACGGGCTTGCACGATCTCACGTTTACGGGAATTAGTCTGGATAACCGATTGCTCCAAGTTGAAATACTTGCAAACGATCTCCTGAATCATCTGTACGGAGATCTGTTTCTTCTCCAACCGAACCGCTTGGCTAACCACACGTTTCGTCAACGGCAGATCGATCTCACGATTATTGATAACCGCATTAGCCATTAAAGAGACGAGAATACCTTCCAAGTCACGGACATTCTCCGTCACATTATTAGCGATAAAGTTAAAGACCTCATCCGGAATCATGATTCCGTCATGGTTGATCTTATTCTTCAGTATCTTTTTACGTAGATCCAGATCCGGACGGCTCAACTCAGCCGTCAATCCCCATTTTAAACGGGTGATCAAGCGCTCTTCCATCCCTTGCAAATCCACAGGAGGTTTATCAGAAGTCAAGATAAGCTGCTTACCTAACTGGTGCAGGTGGTTGAAAATATGGAAGAATGTATTTTGAGTCTTATCCATACCGATCAACTCCTGTATATCATCCAACAGCAGCACATCGATATTTTGATAGAAATTCAAGAAGTCATTAGTCGTATTCTTACGGATAGCATCTGTAAACTGTACCCGGAACAAATGCGAAGATACATATAACACTTTCTTTTCCGGATGCAACTCCCGGATACGGGTTCCGATCGCATGGCATAAGTGAGTTTTACCCACTCCTGACGGGCCAAAAATGAACAACGGGTTAAACGTAGTCTTTCCCGGATTCTGGGCAACAGCCTCACCCGCCGTACGAACCAGCTTGTTGCTCGTACCCTCGAAATAATTATCAAAATTATACTTCGGGTTCAACTGAGGGTCCAAATCCTGCGGAGCAGTCGTCATAAAAGGATTCGGAGCCTTGTTTGCGTCCTTGGGAGTGACTTTCTTTACAGCGGTGGAAGCATTCTCCGCCGGATAATCAACCGTACCACCAGTGGTCTTATCCACCATGATACGGTAGTTAAGAATGGTTCCTTGACCGATTACACGATACAATGTAACTTTCAAAACATTAACATACTTCTCTTCCAGATACTCATAGAAGAATTGACTAGGCACCTGTATGGTAAACTTCTTGTCTTCGTATGATAACGGAACGATAGGTACGAACCATGTGTCAAAAGCTGCCTTAGGCACAATATCCTTTATGACCGCAAGGCACTTATTCCACAATGTTTGATAATCAGTCTGCATGTTTTCTTTCTCTCCCACTAATACTTTTTACATTCGGACTACAAAGTTTAGAAATTAATTCCGAAAAAAAAAGTGCTATTTTGTTTGGTAAATATGAATTTTCAATATCCCTTTTAGATTCAGATAGTTACTAATACCTATCTGATTTACTGCTATTTAGATCGACCAACGTTCAAAAACCCTTTATTTTAGAGACCTCTACAAAAGCGTAAACGCTGACGTCCGGTGACGGAATAAGGCCTCAGGAAGTATCTATCTCACTTTACCTAAAGGCCTTATGCGTATAATCAGCAGGAGTCCCCTAACTTTTTGTCTAATTAGAATGATTCTAAATAACGTCTTTTATACTATGATTTTTTAACATAATCAAAAAACAGAGAAATGGACGTATCTTTTCGGATTCTCCCTCAAATCTAGCAATAGCTTGGAGGCGTTGTCCATCGTGCTGTTCAGATTATCATACAATCCTTTGTCGTTCAACAATAAGCCGATGCTATTATCCGTCGAGTTCAATTTATCCGTAGTCAACTTCAAGTTCGCCAAGGTCGCATTGATGGAATTGACCGTTGTAGCCAAATCCAATTCTTTCAAGTTGGCGCTCACCTCCGAGAAATTATCCGTCATCGTCTTCAAGTTATTCACGATACCCGGTACATCCTTACTCAACATCTGATTCAACTGACGGGTAGACACCTCTAGGTTGCTAGTCGTTTTTTCGATATGATTCAAGGATTGAGCCAAGGCCGGATGAGCGATCAAGGTTTGCAAGCTACCCAAAATCGTGTCGATCTTCGGCAAAAGGTTCTCAACGCTTGGCAAGATCTTCTCCTGTACGGATTGCATCATATCCTCTTCCATTCGTCCCTCGAGCGTAGAACCCGGCTTCAAAAAGTCATCCACGTAAGTGTTCAAATGGATATGCAACTCAGCTCCGCTTAAGAAAGTATTGACAACCGCTATATAACTTCCCTTATTCAGCCTCATCTTATCTTCCAAACTAACCTCAACGATGATCTTACCGGTCGTATCATAGTCATAAATAATATCACGAACCAATCCCACCTTAAAACCATCCACAAATACAGGGCTGGAAATCGTCACCCCCTTTACGTTGCTGAATGATACGTAGTAATGGTTCACCGGTTGAAACAGGTTAATACCCTTCAGATAATTAATGCCTAAATACAATAACGCCAGACTTACGATCGTCACAAGTCCGATCTTCGCCTCTTTAGTGAATACACTTTTCATTTCCTTTATTTATAATGTATAATTTATTCCTATATCATTAATATTTCACCTTCTTCCCATCCTTAAAAGCGATGATGAAGGCATCTTTAAAATCCTTCGCGATCGTTCGGCGCATCTTCCGGATCGAGTTAAAATCCGAAGTCTCGCCATACGTGTATTTATAGATACCTTTCTCCACATAGAAATCCACGTTCTTGTACCCCTTAAATAACCGGGAGTTCGCAGGAAGCTTCTTATTGGAAGTCAAGAATTGTATCTTATATATAACCTTTCCTTTCGTGTTCCTGTTCACGGAAGTGGTAGAAGAAACTGAGGTTTTCTGTCTTGTGGCTTGCTGTTTTTTATTTAAGATATCAGCCTCGCTCCCCGGAGGCGGAGTTTCCTCATTCGCTACGGGAGCAGCGACAACTCCGGAAAAATTTCCTTTACGACGATCGTAATTCTTCTTATATTTGCAAAAAGCATCGTACAACGCTTCCGCCAATTTATTTTGTCCGGCGGCGGTTCTCATGAACTGCTCTTCTTGACGATTCGAGATATACCCCAACTCGACCAGAACACTGGGCATGCTCGTTTTGCGAAGCACCAAAAAACCAGCCTGTCTTACGCCACGGTCTACCCGCTTACAAGCCCCGAACGATTTCTGTATCTCGGAAGCCAGACTAATACTTTGCTCCATATGCTTATTCTGCATAAACTCGAAAATGATATATGACTCCGAAGAGTTCGGGTCAAACCCCTCATACCGTTGTTGATAATTATCCTCCAACAAGATCGCTGAGTTCTCGCTCATAGCCACCTCTAAGTTCTCTTCGCTACGGGCCAAACCCAGCGTATACGTCTCCGTACCTTGCACGGTACTTCCACGCTTTACGGCATTCGTATGGATAGACACGAAAAGATCCGCCTTATTCCGGTTCGCTATATTCGCACGTTCGTCCAACTCGATAAAACGATCCGTCTTACGAGTATAGATCACACGCACATCCTCCGCATTATTCTCTATCAATCGACCCAATTTTAAGGCGACAGCGAGATTTATCTCCTTCTCATTAATATTCGCCCCTCTAGCGCCCGGATCCTTCCCGCCATGCCCAGCATCGATCACGACCGTAAAAGTCTTCTCTCTCGCCTGAAGTCCGGGCAAGAAAAAAAACAACGCAAATAGCAAGTTAATATATAGAAAAGACTTTTTGCTCACTTTCTAAAATTATTGCAAATTCGGGAACAAATGTAGCGCTTTTTTGCTGATTGACAGATGTCTTTTTTTATAATTAAAACAAAAAAAGAGGGCAGTTTCGAAACTACCCTCTTTTATGATATATTAAAGTATCTATTATTCAGAAACAACCTCGAAAGGAACCTCAACGGAAACCTCTTTGTGAAGTTTCAAAACAGCCTTATAGCTACCTACTTCCTTAACAGACTCCTTGATATAGATAATCTTACGATCGATATTCTCGAAACCAGCCTTAGCCAAAGCCTCAGCAACTTGGATATTCGTTACAGAACCGAAGATCGTACCTGTAGAGCTAGTCTTAGCGCCAATCGTCAAAGCTACACCCTCTAACTTAGCGGCCAAAGTCTGAGCGTCTTCCTTGATCTTAGCCAATTTGTGGGCACGTTGCTTCAAGTTCTCAGCCAATACTTTCTTAGCAGACTCTGAAGCGATCACTGCCTTACCCGTGGGGATTAGAAAGTTACGTCCGTAACCGTCTTTTACTGTTACGATATCGTCTTTGTAGCCTAAATTCACTACATCTTCTTTCAAAATAACTTGCATATTCTGTCTCCTCTTAATTAATTATTTCATCAAATCGGTTACGTAAGGAAGCAAAGCCAAGTGACGAGCACGCTTTACAGCCTGAGCTACACGACGTTGGAACTTCAAGGAAGTACCAGTGATACGACGCGGAAGGATCTTACCTTGCTCGTTCAAGAATTTCTTCAAGAATTCAGGATCCTTATAATCGATATACTTGATACCGTTCTTTTTGAAACGGCAATATTTTTTCTTCTTAACGTCTACTGAAGGCGGAGTTAAATATCTGATTTCTGATTGAGTTGCTGCCATAATTAATTATTCTCCTTTACTGTTTCTTTAGATGATTTCAGATTTCTTCTCTTAGCTGCATATTCTGCGGCATACTTGTCTTGACGGAAAGTCAAGAAGCGGATCACACGCTCGTCACGACGGAAGTTCAACTCCAACGTAGCGATAACACTCGGATCTGCCTTGAATTCAACCAACTGGTAGAAGCCTGTTGTCTTCTTGTCGATAGGATAAGCTAACTTGCGCAAGCCCCAGTTCTCTTCATTCACGATCTCAGCTCCTTGAGCTTTCAGAAGGTTCGTGAATTTCTCTACCGCTTCCTTCATCTGAGCGTCAGACAAAACGGGAGTCAAAATGAAAACGGTTTCGTAATTGTTCATAAAACGCTGTTTAATATTGATTAATAAAAAATTTTGCGGTGCAAAGGTAGTGATTATTTGATAACTGGCAAATAGTTATACAACTTTTTTCAATCTCAGACTCATTTCACTCGTTTTAGCACCAACATCCAAAAATTCATGGCCTCCTCATTCCGGATCGTTTTCGCTTGCAAGGATAAAGTGGCCGTACCTTTCGATAGAGGAATCGTACCGACAGAGCAAGGAGCAAATCCTTTCACATAAGACTCCTCCCGGAGAACCCTATCCAAATCCGCACCGAGCATGGGTTGGTCATTTACTTGATCCAATGTAAATACAAGATTCTCGGCATCCCGGTCCGTACGAAGTTCAAAAGTAGAGCCTATATTTCGTTTATCGCAAGTATAATAGATAAAAGCCTTGAACAAGCCGGATTCCTCCACCTCCACATTCCAGCTTATCTCCGCTTCCGGGTTTTTCCAATTCGTAAAATAAGAACAATTCGGATAACGGTTGGAGCGTTCGATCGGGCCAGATATCCTCGCATCCCGGGCCGGTAGCTTTGAATAGGTTTCCTGCGGATGACCGATTATAAACGGACGGGTATCCTTCTTCGGGAAATCCGCCAGTAACTCATCCTTAAACCAATTCAAATAACGCTTCATCCGCTCATATATCTCGGGTTCTTTATCCGATACATCCTTCCGTTGCTCACGATCTATATCCGTTTTATATAAATGACCTTCCGCATCCAATAGATAATATGGGATACGCACACTCGTCTTACCTCCCCAATAACTATATAAAACCCGATCTATAGCAGGAGCTTTCTCATCCAGCAATCGCTGTCCCCAATCGATTCCGTCCAGCTTCCTTAACGGGGTATATTCTATTCCCGCCAAACCTAATAAAGTAGGGATTAAGTCTATAGCCCCGGACAACTGGGTTTCCACGGCCCCTTTCCTTATATGTCCCGGCCAACGGATACAAAACGGCGAACGAACACCCCCTTCATCCGTAGAGCCTTTTCGCCCTTTCATTCCACCATTCCACCGGAAACTATTCGGGCCGTTATCCGAGAAATAAATAACAATCGTCTCTTGTTCCAAATCCAATGAATGTAACAAAGACAATACACGTCCGATATTCCAATCTAAATTCTCGGCCAAGGCCAAAGCCGCTTTCGTAAACGTAGTATCTTCTTGCTCCGGGAAAGTAGCTCGCTGCGACAAGGTACGATCTTTTACACGGTTCCACCAACTATCCGGGACTTGCATCGGACTATGAGGTGTGTTATAAGACAAGAACATAAAGAATGGATGTTCTTTATGATCACGTATATAATCCAAGGCTTTATCGGTCAGATCATCTATGATAAAGCCCTCGCCCGAAATAATCTCTCCGTTATGTTCCAACACCGGGTTCCAATAATTCCCCCAATGCCCGGAACAAAAACCATAGAACTCCTCGAAGCCCCTTGCGTTCGGATGGTAGGGATATTGCGTACCACTATGCCATTTTCCAAATAGAGAGGTAGCGTATCCGGCCTCCCAGAAATATTCCGCGATCGTTTTCTCTCCCAGATTAAAGCGCTCGCCTCCCCCGGTCGTAGAATTAACGCCACTCCGTACATGATAGCGTCCGGTCAAGAACTCCGCCCTCGTCGGGGATGACACCGGACAGACATAAAAATTCTCCAAGATCGTTCCCTCATGAGCGATACGATCTATATTAGGAGTTTGCACGAAGGTATTCCCCGTGAAGCCCAAATCGCCCCAACCTTGGTCATCCGATAACATTACGATGATATTGGGGAGTTGTTTTTGAGCGAAAGCCGGAATACAACCGGCCCCCACTCCCAAAACACTAAACAATACGCCTAACTTTGTCATTCGATTCAACTTTTTGCCTAATCAAGATTACCTTTATTGCGGACGGCTATATCCTTGATCCAACAATTTCTTCAACAACGCAGAAAGCTCATTCGCAATGCCTTTCTCACGCAAGAAGAGATTATTACTCTCCAAAGAATCGGTCCGCATATTATAAAGTTGGCCTTTCGGTCCATTCTTCACCGGGGATAAACGGGCGGGAGCCGTAAAACCACCGGAGCCCAGACAATCGATATATTTCCAATCTCCCTTCTTGATCGCTAATTTGCCGGAGCCGGACAAGTACATGATCTGGTCTCTCGTCGAGGCATTCATATCACCATCCAATACTTTCTTAAAGCTAAAGCTATCCTCTGCCTGTCCTTTAGGAAGGGATTGCCCGGTTAAATCCGCCAATGTAGCCAATATATCTACCAAGCCAACCGTTTGGGAACAAACCCCAGGGCGCTTGATATGATCCGGCCAATGAACAATCAGCGGAACATGATGACCGCCGTCCCACGCATCACCTTTCTGCCCACGGCGGCTCCAGTTACTTTGATGCCCGTATTGCTGGATATCCTCCTCTTCCCATGCGCCTCCGTTATCACTGGCGAAAATGACAATCGTATTCTTCTCCAGACCTAATTCCTTTAGTTTGGCATTCACCCGAGCCACGACATTATCGATATCGCCCATAAAATCGCCATAGGTACCTAACTCAGTAGATCCCTTAAACTGAACGGTGGGCAGCCATGGGGTATGCGGACCGGTTAACGGCATATATAAAAAGAATGGCTTGTCCTTTCGTCCTTCCCGATCGATAAAAGCGATACCCTCATCTACGATTGTCGGGAAACATTCCTCAAACTTAAAGGAGCGCGACATCTCTCCGTTACGCCACCAAACGCCCCGTTCCCAATAAATATCATTCTCGTTCGTATGTTTACGATCCCAAGCGTAAACCGTCTCATCCTGTTTCTTCGGATAAGCGTCCGCCGTCAAGATGACATCCGGGTCCACGACACGGTCATTGCGCACGAACGCATAAGGCGGCATATCCAAGGAAGCCGGAAGGATGAAAGAATAGTCAAACCCTAATTCCGTAGGGCCTCTTTTTACAGGGGCGGAGAAATCCGTATTCGTATAACCAAATTTCTTAGGGGTAAGAATCTGTGGTTTCGAGTCATCTTTCAACTGCCAGTCGAGCCCTAGATGCCATTTCCCGACACAAGCGGTCGTATAGCCGGCATTGCGCATCAAGGAACCGATCGTCAAACGCTCCGGTTCGATATATGGAGACAAGTACCCCCAATACTCGGACTTCTTCGGCGTACGGAAAAAATAACGTCCTGTCACTAAACCGTAGCGTGAAGGCCCACTCAACGCACCCGCAGAATGGGCATCCGTAAAACGGATACCGTTCCGGGCCAATTGATCGATGGCCGGCGTACGTACCCTAGCATATGGATTATTGCATCCAACATCCCCGTAGCCCATATCATCCGCCAGAATGATCACGACATTGGGGTGCTTTTGGGCGAACACCACCGGCACATATAGTAAACCGGTGGCTAATAAAGACAACTTGATCTTCATATATTATTTTCTATTCGTTAATAACCTTGATTCTGAGTCAGGTTCGGATTCGCCTGCCGTTCGCTTAATGGAATCGGGAACAATAGCTGGGTTTCCGTATACACCTTACCCCAATTCGTCTTATAGCCGATAAAGTCCACATATTCCCCGGATTTATCATCCCGGATCTTACGGGTACGTAGCATATCAAACCACATCTTATTCTCATAGCATAAGTCAAAGTAACGTTGGTCCCAGACTTCCTCCAAGAATGCGCTTGCGTTGGTCTGCTTAAACGGCGCTAATCCGGCCCTTCCTCGTATTTGGTTCACGATATCGATGGATTGCTGGTTCGGAGTACCATCCGCGTTCACTTGCGCTTCCGCATACATTAATAATACATCCGTGTAACGATATACACTCCAGTTCAAGTCTGACTTCGCCGTATTATCAATAGCCACTTGATCAAAAAACTTATAGATATAATAGCCATTCAAATCCATAAACTCCAACTCTGCCGCTCCCGGAGAGAACTTACTCGGATGCCCCTTGTAGTTTGTAAAGAAATATTGCTTCTCTTCCGTACGCTTATCTCCTTTCTCAAAGCTTTCCACGAATTCTTTGGTAGGGATCAGGCTACCATATTCCAAATCGTAGGCGGAAATGCCGGAACGAGAAGGTAAAAAGATACGTACCGACTCGTTATGCCGCTTGTTCAAGGAGAACTGAACTTGATAAATAAACTCTCCCTTATTATTCTGCGACGGAAGCCGTAGGCTCTCATAATCCGTGAAGAGCGTATACTCATTTGATTTTATAACCTCCAATGAACGTTTAGCCGATTCTGCGTAATAAGATTTACCTCCTTGCAAAGGATAACCGGCATACGTAAGATAGACATCCGCAAGAAGCGCTTTCACCGCTCCCATCGAGACACGCCCTGTATGATCGCTAAAAGCCAGATCCGATTGCTCGGCCTCCAACAAATCCGGAATAATGATCTCATCATAGATTTCCTTTACCGGGGCACGAGATACTTGCAGCTCTCCCAACTCCGACTGTACGGTCGTAATCTTAGGGACATCGCCAAAGATACGTACCAAATAGAAATAATACAAGGCCCTCATAAACTTCACCTCGGCCATGTAGCCATTAATCAAGGAAGCATCCAGATTCTCGAACTCCCCGAGTTTTTGAAGCGCAAGGTTACAGTTCGCGATACCGGCATAACAATCTTGCCACCAGTTCTCGATATATAAAGAACGATCACTCACCAGTAGATCCTGAAAGTCCTTATAATTCGATTGGGAATTCTCGGAAGTAGCTTTGCCAGTCATATATTCGAGCAATAAGATCGTATTACATCCCCAACCCGGGGTCATCTTATTAAAGACCGTATTCTTCAAATAAGCCGAATTCGTCAAGGCCAAAGCGGACTCCTTACTTGTCAACTTTGAATCGGTAGTCATTGTACCGGTAGGTTGCTCATCCAAGAAATTATTACAAGAAGACAAGAATAACGCACATAATGAGACGATATAGATTTTATTTATTTTCATAACTCAATCGCATTAGAATTTAACATTTAAACCAAAAGTAAAAGTACGTGCCTTAGGCTCGCTGAAGTCGTCGATACCTTGTCCGAAAGCAGCATCCTCATAGGTCGTAACCTCCGGATCATAGCCTTTGTACTTCGTGATACAGAACAAGTTCTGAGCACTTGCGTAGATTCTCAAATCCTGTAACCTTATCTTTTGGAGCAAGCTCTTGCTGAAAGTATATCCCAAGACGAAGTTCTGCCCCCGAACGAAAGAACCGTTCTGCATCCAATGTGAATCCGGATAAGAATCATAATACGATTTCATCGGACGACGCTGGGCAACCATCGTATGCTGGTTTTGCGGAGTCCAAGCGTTCAAATTCGACTTGAAGCCATTCGCTACACCCGACCGATCCTCGGCGTTATGAGTAGCGCAATTCACGACATCATTCCCGAACACGAAGCGGAGATCGAACGAGAAATCGAAGTTCTTATAAAGGAACGTATTAGAGATCGTCATGGTCCAGTCCGGGGAGGTACAGCCGATAATCGTATTATCCTCGCTATTGATCTTCCCGTCGCCATTCAAGTCCTCATACTTCACGTCTCCCGGGAGGCGGTTGTATTTAGCCGCCTCGGTAGCCTCGTCCTCACCCCAAGTTCCCAGACGACGCAATCCCCATAGCGAACCAACAGGTTCACCGACACGCAATATCAGCATATCCCCTTGCGGATGACGCGGAGCAGGATAGATATCCTCATCATTTTCGCCCAAGCTCAGGATTTTATTCCGATTCACGCTAAACAATACCGTAGACATCCAATTAAAATTGTCAGTCTGTATATTATGCGTATTTAATGTCAATTCAAAGCCTTGGTTCTGCACAGAGCCGATATTTCGCATGATCGTATTCAATCCGGAAGTTCCCGGGATCGGGGCATTCAATAACAGATCACTCGTCTTTTTATAATAATAATCCAAAGACAAATCGATACGCTGATTCAATACGCTTACATCGACACCGGCATCCCATTGCAAGGTCTTCTCCCATTTCAAGTCTGGATTACCAAATGTACTACGATATAAAGCCGTATAATAATTATCTCCAAAAATCGCATTCTCCGATCCTAAATTCTGGAAGAAAGCATAATTGCCGATCTCTTGGTTTCCGGTCTCGCCGATACTGGTACGTACCTTTAGATTATTCAGCCAATGAACACTTTTCAAAAAGCTTTCCTCCGAGGCTCTCCACGCAAACGCAAAAGAGGGGAAGAAGGCATACTTATTATTCTTTCCAAACTTAGATGATCCATCGTAACGGCCTGTGGCCGTAAATAGATAGCGGTCTTTCAAGGTATAATTGATACGTGCGAAATAAGAGTTGATAGACCAAGCATAATCATCCGATTTCGACGGTATCGTCACTGTTCCCGCTCCCAGATTATGCCATTGGTAAAAATCATCGCTGAAATTCTGCGAGGTAGCTTCCACGCTCTCGGCAGCCCGTTGCTGCCAGCTTGCTCCAAGCATCACATTCATACGATTGTTCTTATTGAACTCCTTATTATAATTAAAATAATTCTCACTCTGCCAATACAATTCCTTCAAGGTCGCTATTGTAGCGATACCTCCCTGTGTCTTACTGAACTGGATCAGATCCTTACCCGAATAATAATTACGTTTCCTATTACTGGCATCTACGGCGAAAGTAGACTTAAAGTTCAAGTCGTCCGTGATCTTGAAATCCAGATATAGGTCGGCGATCGTCTGGATATTGGAAGTCTCGTTCACCATCTCTTCCAGATACCGGGAAGGTGTATCCTGTACCGCACCGGGGAAATCACGGTTGCTTCCCCAAGAGCCATCGGGATATTTTACGGGAATCAACGGAATAGCTTCCTGTACTAAACGCTTTACTCCATAACTCTTGTAATTATCGTTTCCCTTATTATAATTGAACGACATATTGGCACCCATCTTCAACCAATCCCGAAGCTGGGAATCCAAGTTGATCCTACCGCTATACCGGTCTAGGAAACCGTTACGCATCAAGGCATCCTTATGCATATACCCCAAATGCACGCTATACAAGGTCTTATCGGCTCCGCCCCGGATGCTGACTTGGTGATTATGGTTGATAGCCGTTTGATAAGCCTCATCCTGCCAATCGGTATCATACAATGGGTTACCATTAGCATCGAACAAATTCGGCAGATCCGCCGGCGTCACTTTCTTGTACTTGCCTTGCGCATACCCTTCCGGATCATATTTCTGCCCGTTATCCATCGTGGTATTGTAATTCTGCCACCACTCGGAAGCGTTCATCAAGTCCAGTTTCTTCGCCATTTTACCGATAGAGACATAACCGTCGTACGAGATCTGCGCTTTCTCGTTCTTGATACCTCGTTTCGTCGTAATCATGATCACGCCATTTGCTCCACGGGCACCATAGATAGCCGTGGCGGAGGCATCCTTCAATACCTCCAAGGATTCGATCTCACTAGGATTCAACAGATTGATATTGCTTACGCCAATCACGCCATCTACCACATACAGAGGCTCATTCGATGAGTTGATAGAGTTATTACCACGGATACGCACCCGTACTTTCCCGTCCGGCGTACCGCCATTCTCAAAGATCTCCACACCGGAAGCCTTTCCCGCCAAGGCCTGCCCAACATTCACCACCGGCTTGCTCAACAGCTTCTCCGCCTTTACGTTGGTAACCGATCCGGTCAAGTCGCTCTTCTTCATCGTACCATAACCTACGACTACCACCTCATCCAATGTTTGTGTATTCTCGCCCAGCTTGATAGAGAAACTCGTCTTTCCGTTCGCCGAGACCTCTTGCGTATTATAGCCGATATAGGAAACTTGAAGGACAGAGTTGTCATTTACCTCTAGCGTAAACTTTCCGTCGAGATCGGTAATCGTACCGTTGGTAGTTCCTTTCTCCACCACGTTCGCCCCGATCACAGGATCGCCGTTCGTATCGACAATCACACCCGATACTTGCTTTTTCCCCTTGACAGTCTTGACCTCTTCCGGCACGATGATCACATAATTCCCGTTTATTTTATACGTGTATCCCGTATTCTTTAACAGCTGTGATAAGACCTGCAATACTTCCATGTCTTTCTGATCCATCGAGACCTTTCTCGACACGTCCAATTGGCTATCATTATAAGCTATCTTATAAGCAGAGCTTGACTCTAGTTTCTCAAACGCCTGTTTCAATGAGATCGAACCTTCATGGAAGGTCACTTTCTGCGCATCGATAGGCAAGCTCCCAGCCATAGCGAGGCTCAGGCAAAGAATAGCGACACGTATAGATTTATTCCTGTTCATGCGATATTAGATTTTTTAGTTAAACATTTATATCTCCTTTGTAGTACGTACTCGCTATTAGGACAAGGGAAACGAGGAGCGCACCCAACGGAAAAACGTTAACGAATTATAAAAGCCTAATATCTCCTTAACTCAATCAATATAGATCCCATCCTCTTTGATCTGATACTCCAAGCCGGGTATCATCTCCTTGACCAACATCATGATGTTCTCCAACGACTCATGCTTATTGAAATGGATCGTAAGCCGGTTGGAATGATAAGCGGAAGTACGCAAATGCACCTTCACGTTGTAGACACGTTCCAAGGTTTTCAAGATTTCCTCGAAAGAGTCGTTGTTAAACAACAAGCCTCCCTCTTTCCAATCCGAGTAATCCGAGGCCACCACCTGCCGCACGTCCATCTTTCCCCGGGAAGGGATGTAGACAAGCTGCTCGTTAGGTCTCAATATACATGGAGCCACCGAGGGATCATCGGGAAGGATCTTCAAGGAACCTTCCTCCAAGGTCGTTGTTATTTTCTCTTGGTCCGGGTAGGCGGATAAATTGAACTCGGTGCCCAGCACTTGTACCCGCATCGCTTTCGTCCGCACGATGAAAGGTTGCTCGGGGCGTTTTCGCACCTTGAAATATCCCTCTCCCACCAGATAGATCTCCCGCTTATCCCCAATAAAGTCAGATGGATAAAGCAGCAAGGTACCGGAATTCAACCAAACCTCGCTACCATCGGGCAAGGTGATCCGCTCCCGCTTGCCGGAAGGCACGAACTGTTCCATAAAAGCCAGTTTCTTGACATCCTGCGCATCCCTGTATAGATAATAAGAAACACCCAACGACAACAAAGGAATCAGCCAGATAGCGGCGATACGTACCCACGCCGGGATACGCAGACGGCGGCGGGGCCTCACGCCCAATGTATTCTCCAACCGGGCGAAAGCCATCTCGCTCCGCTTATCCGCCTCCGGGAAACCGATCTCATTCCAGATATCCCGTAAAGCCTCTTCCTTTTCCCGCTCGTCTCCCGGCTCCGCCAATCGCTGATGTACCCGATCCACCATCTCCCCGGAGAACGAATGATGGAAAAAGTATTTTAATATCTTTTTTATAGGACTCATTCCTGCTTTTCTATTTTATCTTGTTTATAGGACCTCCTTTTCCCGCTTTACCCCCAAGCCATTAACACATCATAACAAGAAGGAAAGTCAATACCGCGTTCCGCAATTCCTTTAGCGCTAGGTTCAAGTGGTTTTCCACGGTCTTTTTCGAGAGTTGTAGATTCTCGGCGATCTCTGTGTTCGACAAACCCTCGTCGCGGCTCATCCGGTAGATCATCTTCCGCTGTGGTGGCATGGTCTCCACGATCATATCCACTAGCAACCGTAAATCCTTGGCAACTAAATCCTCGTAAGGCGTATCACTTCGTTCCCCGTCTTCCTCCCCGGCTCTCTCCAAGCTCACGAGATTCACCCGGCGGGATTCGATATAATTGAACGCCGTATGCTTCGCCAGCACATAGAGGTAGGAACCGAACGTCCTCACTTCCGTGAAACGACTCCGATGTGTCCAAAGCTTTAGGAAAATCTCTTGGGTCAAGTCCTCGGCATCGCTCTCGGACTTCACGAGTCCCAGCACGAAATAATAGACTTTCAGATGGTAACGCATGAACAATTCCCGGAAAGCGGTATGATTTCCAGCGGCAAATTGTTCTAGGATGGATTTTTCATCTGTCATCTCGATTAACTCCTTTCACGATACGATGGGAGCAAATAAAGTAATAATAACCGGCCGTAAGAACGCTCTTCTTGTTAATAAATACAAAATTGAAAGGAATCCCCCGTATATCAAGCCCTCCCTTCCCGAAGATTTAAGGCTTCTAAAGGCATCCTTTAGCCGTTTTCTCCGTACCTATTCATCTTCTACCATCCGTTGTATGATCATCCACCAACTGTTAGAAGATCATGCAACAGATGGTGGATGATCATTTAACGGCTGATAGAATATGAAAGTCTACGCTCGAAATCCTTTAAATGTAGGTTTCTTTCGCCTAATGTGTGATGAAGAATCGCTTACCGCTTCCTTATGTTCTTTTTTTTGTCTAAGTTTGTTCCTTCAATGACATTCAATATGTATTGGTTACATCATTCTATCAATTTACTCAAGATCGTGCCCTTTTTGGGTGGTTGGTTATCCGACCGGTTGCTGGGAGACCCGGAAGGTTGGCCCCATCCGATCGTATGGTTTGGCAAAGCGATCAGCGCCGGAGAGAAAGAGTTGAATAAAGGCTCCGAGCGGGTCCTAAAAGGCGGCATACTGGCAGTCGTGCTTATCCTTGGCGTGTATTTAATCTGCGAGAGAATATTGTCGTGGGCTTGGATCATACATCCTCAGTTCAGTGGGTTGCTGACGGCTGTCGGCGTATTTTATTGCCTATCCGGAAAGACGCTTATCAAGGAAGTGAAGGCGGTGTTCGAGGCCGTGGACCGTAGCACGGAAGAAGGACGGCGGCAAGTGGCACGGATCGTGGGGAGGGATACCTCGAACCTGTCGCCGCAAGAGATACGGGCGGCGGCGTTGGAGACCTTGTCCGAGAACTTAAGCGACGGCGTGATCGCCCCGATGTTTTGGTTTGCCCTGCTGGGGTTGCCGGGGATGATGGCTTACAAGATGGTGAATACGCTGGACTCGATGATCGGTTATAAGAATGAGCGTTACCTTGAGTTCGGACGGATAGCGGCGCAAATCGACGATATCGCCAATTACATCCCGGCCCGCCTCACGGCCTATTTGATGTTGCTGGTCTCCAATAATTGGGGGAAAAGGGATTTCGTACGGCGTTTCGGCCCTGAACACGCAAGCCCTAATTCCGGTTATCCAGAAGCGGCCTTGGCGGCGGTCTTGGACTGCCAGTTCGGGGGGACGCACGATTATTTCGGCAAACCGGTGGAGAAGCCTTATATCGGAACGAACGCGAGGCCTTTCACGACCGAGGATATGCGTATCGCCATTCAAGTGAATAGTAATACGGAACTGTTGATGGGTGTGATCGTCACCCTTATTTTACTAATAATATAATATTAATAATATGGAAATTAGATTAAACAAACTGATAAGCGAAGCCGGTGTTTGCTCACGCCGGGAAGCGGACAATTTCATCGAGATGGAACGGGTAACCGTAAACGGCAAGCAACCGCACGTAGGCCAGAAGGTCACGGCGGAAGATATCGTATTGGTGGACGGTGAACGCTTGAATGTAGAGAAATATATCCGCCTGCAAGAGGAGGAGAAAAAGGAGGTGCAGCAAGAAAAAGAATTACTCGGCACGCTCCGGAAAGCGAAACCCGAGAACAAGGGAGGCCGTGAAGGCGCTAAAATGGAGAAGTTCGGAAAGTTCAATAAATACGCTGCCGCCCGTAAGGCGCAGAAAGAGGGAGGCTGGAAACCCAAGACCGCCAAGCTTACCGACGAGGAGAAGTTATTGCGGGATGCCTTACGCCCCAAGTTCGGAAAGGCACTGAGCAAATCGGCGGTGGCGCAGCGGATCGCCGCCAACCCGAAATCGGCCGCCCTTCGGAAGACGAGCAAGAACAATCCGATCAACAAGGCTAAACGTGCCGCCCACCGGAAAAACAGGAATCACGAAGGCGATGAGTAAGAAAGTGATCTTAGTGACTGGAGGACAGCGGTCCGGCAAGAGCGGATACGCACAGAGGCTCGCCTTATCGCTGTCGCCCAACCCGGTTTACCTAGCTACCTCCCGCATCTGGGACGAAGAGTTCCGGAAGCGGGTAGAACGCCACCAGCGAGACCGTGGCCCCGAGTGGACCAATATAGAGGAAGAGAAATACTTGAGCCGCCACGATCTTACCGGTCGTGTCGTGGTGATCGATTGCGTAACCCTTTGGGGGACTAACTTCTTCTTCGACAATCAAAGCGACGTGGAATTATCTCTCTCCCTCCTCAAAGCGGAGTTCGATAAACTCTCCCGGCAAGATGCCTGCCTGATCTTCGTGACAAATGAGTTGGGTATGGGAGGTGTGCCGATAGACGAGGTGCAACGGAAATTTACCGATATGCAAGGCTGGCTCAACCAATACATCGCCTCGAAGGCGGACGAGGTTGTCTTGATGGTCAGCGGAATCCCCGTCAAGATCAAGGAATAAGAACAACGACTTATATAAAATACTACTATCATGATACAATTTCACATCGAGGCCCCGGACAAAGGGCTGGAGGCCGCTTTACAAGACAAGATCGATAATCTGACAAAGCCGAAAGGCTCATTGGGAACGCTCGAGGCGCTCGCCCTGCAAGTGGGATTGATCCAGCAAACCTTATCGCCTGTCTTGCGTCATCCCGTGAACGTAATCTATGCATCGGATCACGGCATCGCCGACGAGGGTGTAAGCAAATCTCCCAAGGAGGTAACTCGCCAAGTGATCCATAATTTCTTGAACGGAGGAGCGGGAGTTTGCTACCTTGCCCGCCAGCATGGGTTTGAGTTGAAGATCGTGGATGGCGGCGTGGATTTCGATTTCCCCGTTATCCCCCAACTTATCGACCGCAAGGTGCGCAAGGGAGGAACCCGTAACTTTCTTCACGAGGCGGCCATGACCGTGGAGGAAATGGAGAAAGCCCTTCAATACGGAGCCGATATCGTGACGGATTGTTACAACGAAGGCTGTAACGTGATCAGTTTCGGAGAGATGGGTATCGGGAATACGGCGGCTTCCAGCATGTGGATGACTTGCCTCACGCAAATCCCATTGATCGACTGTGTGGGGGCCGGTAGCGGACTGGACAGCGAAGGCGTACGGCATAAATACAACGTACTGAAACGCTCGTTGGAGAATTACAAAGGGGATGGAAGCGCCTTGGATGTAATGCGCTACTTCGGAGGGTATGAGATGGTTATGGCTGTAGGAGGCATGTTGCGTGCCGCCGAACTGAAGATGATTATCCTCGTGGATGGTTTTATCATGACGAATTGCGTATTGGTGGCTTCCCGCTTATATCCGGAAATGCAATCGTATTGCGTATTCGGGCATTGCGGCGACGAGGCCGGACATAAACGGATACTGGATTTCTTGGGGGCAAAAGCATTGCTCGATCTAGGGCTACGGCTGGGAGAAGGTTCCGGCTCGGTATGCGCTTACCCGATACTTGACTCGGCCGTTCGTATGATCAACGAGATGCATAGTTTCAAGCAAGCGGCAATCACTAAATATTTCTGATATGTTGCGGATACTCGCTGCGTTTATATTCTTTACTCGGTTACCGTTCTGGCGGTTGGCGGAGGTTCCGGCGGCCTGTTTCAAGAATATCGTGAGCCATTGGGCGTTGGTCGGTTGGCTGACGGCTGGTTTGTCGGTATTGGTATTGTACGCTACCTCCTTGATTCTTCCGTCATCCGTGGCGATCTTATGCGCCATGATTACCCGATTGCTGATAACTGGCTGCCTGCATGAGGACGGGCTGGCGGATTTCTTCGACGGTTTCGGCGGCGGCACGAGCCGGGAACGCATATTGGCGATCATGAAAGACTCGCATATAGGCAGCTATGGGGTAATCGGACTGATTTTCTACTTCGGACTGTTCTACCTACTAGTAAGCAGTCTCCCGATCGAGCTAGCGGGATGTGCCATACTGGCTGGAGATCCTTTTTGCAAAGGCGTCTCCAGCATGATCATCAATCGCCTGCCTTACGCGAGGAAAGAGGAGGAAGCCAAGAACAAGACCGTATATAGCCGAATGACCTCTCGAGAATATGTATTTAGCATCATTTGTGCTTTCTTACCATTATTATGGCTTCCCCAACCTGTTTACTTACTAGCGGGTATATTCCCGGTTATCACTTGGTACTTCCTCACCTCTTTCATGAAGAGAAAGATACAAGGATATACGGGAGACTGCTGTGGAGCGACTTTTCTTCTTTGTGAGTTAAGCTTCTATATGGGTTTCGTGATCATCTATCAAACTATATAATTATGGAGATTTATTTAATCAGACATACCTCTGTCGATGTTCCCGCCGGCTACGCCTACGGGCAAACCGATGTTCCATTGAAACCGACCTTCGAGGAAGAGGCGGAAGAGGTAAAAAAAGGCTTGAGCGATCATACGTTCGATAAGGTTTGGACAAGTCCCCTTACCCGCTGCGTGCGCTTAGCTAATTATTGCGGCTTTCCGGAGGCGGAGAGAGAAGACCGTATCAAGGAGGTGAATTTCGGGGAATGGGAAATGAAATCGTGGAATGAGCTATCCTCCGATCCCCGCTCAGAGGCTTGGTTTAAGGATTGGGTTAATAACCCGACTCCAAACGGTGAATCCCTACAAGATCAATACGACCGGGTTAGCGACTTCTTGAATGAGCTTCGCAAAAGCGGGCTGCAAAAGGTATGCCTGTTCGCGCATGGCGGGGTATTGACTTGTGCCCGGGTCTACGCTGGCGAATATCCTTTGCAAGACGCTTTTAAGAACGTACCCTCTTACGGGGCTATCGTAAAATTAGTGCTGGATTAACCAAAATCCGGCACATTTCGAAAGGATTAGATGCGGCCACGCCACATCTCTACAACGGCTGGTGTATATACCAAAAAAAGGAGCCAATCTTTCGACTGGCTCCTTTCACCTAAGACGGCGGCTACCTACTCTTCCACTGTTACGCAGTACCATCGGCGTGACGAGGCTTAACTTCTCTGTTCGGAATG
>OBZG01000040.1_pt1 | contig 175198 bp, 158 predicted proteins | sample 1550701 | NCBI WGS metagenome assembly OBZG01 (sample SAMEA2580229, study PRJEB22360) | human gut metagenome | biome: human gut; feature: human-associated habitat; material: faeces | place: Denmark | collected 2008/2010
ATCAGATTCATTAAAAAATGTCCGAAAAAGTGTCTTAATTTATGAGACCATTATACAAGGCTGAACTGTTACCTTAATTTTTTTCTTTTTGATACTAGGGTGCTATTAATAGCACCTAAAAAATACTGGAAAAATCCAATTGCTACATGATAAATTTCATTTTACGCTTGACACACCACGCATTGCTTGATTTAATTTGTTTAAAAACTAAAAAATACGATTTGATATGGAGAAATTGAATATGGCGTGGTATTATGGAACATATAGCTATGGACACAAAGGACGTGCAAATGGTATCGGACCAACCAAAGACCAAGAAAAAGAAAATATATGAAAACTATCAAAGAAATTAGGGATCTGTTTGGTTTAAGCTGGGCAATCTTCTCAAGAACATATCATATTCCAATTCACTCCTTAGAAGATTGGGAATCCGGACGTAGAAAATGTCCTGATTATATTCCATTTTTACTTGAACGAGTTGTAAAAGAAGAAATTCAAAAAAATCAAGAGATGATAAATAATCGGTTTTGAGATAAGAGGGTAAAATATGTTGGCAGAAAATTTAAAAAAAGCAAGAAAAAATAGTGGCTATTCACAAGATGAAGTTGCAACGAAATTAAGTATCACAAGGCAATCTATTTCCAAATGGGAAAATGGACGTGCATATCCAGATGTTATAAGTTTAAAACTATTATGTGATTTGTATGATATATCTATGGATGAAATAATAAAAGATGATGAAATAATCCAAAAAAAGAAAAAAGAAATTATACAAGAAAAAGAGGAAGTAGAATCCCCTAATAAAGAGTCTAAGAACGAAATTATGTTTATGATAATAATTACAATAGTTGCTTGTACGATTCCCAGTTTAGGCATCGCTGTTTCTATATTCGTTATTGTTCAAATATTAAGAAAGAAAAAAGAATATTCTTTGGGAGTAAAATTAATTATTATTTTTTGCCTGATATTAAGCATAACAAATTTATTCGTTATACTTAATAATATGTATTTCCATATTGGAGAAGTAACCATATCATAGGGTTACTTCTCTTTTTTACGGCTCTAAATAGCAAATGCTTTTAACGTTGTCCCTGAAATAGATGCTCGCACACCAGTAGATATAGCAGAACTAAGATAACTATATACAAAACGATATGTTGCTTGCTTTGAATGATCCTTTATCAAACGTGCAGATGAAATTTTACCTCTTATAACCTCATGCCAAGAAGAATGAACAGATATAATTGAATTGTTTTCAATATTGATTTTAAAACCAGCTCTCCAAGCTAACGGTGAATTAAAAGTAACTGAATATGTCCTGTCTTCTAATCTCTCTACAGATTGCTCTTCAGAAATTACCACATTTATTAAGTTATTATTTAAATCTCGAATAGTGAATGTTTGTGTGTCACCAATACTTAAATCATATTCTGCAATTGTAGGATATTCCCCAAATGAAGCTGCATTTGAAATAAAACCCAGTGGTGTCAAAAAAAACAATACCGACAATATAATAATACTTAAACCTTTTTGAAAATAATTTTTGCGATTCATAAATTTTCTAGAAAATAATATCACTCAAAACTAAATATGTAAACTGCTAACACATAATATAATGTAACGAATAAGTTACATTGCGCAACAGATAGTATACATTTATAATTACATACATATTGTTTATAATTAATTACAGCTTTTTTTTAATTAATGGCTTACAATTAAAAAAACAAATTCAAGATCTACAACATATATTTTTTAGTTATTGGAGGTGATTCCATTGAACAACAAAGCATTTATTTCTTATTTACGAACTTATAAAACTAAAACCGAAAAAACGCAATTAATGTACCAGTTGGCAAAGGAGGTAAAATTATGAAATCTAAATTACATAATATGTCTAAAAAATTAGTAGCTATTTTACTATTAGTAGCATTTAGTATGCAAGCAGTACCTGTTCATGCAGCACTATCAGAGGACCCATTAGTTAATGTGGTAATTTCAGAAGATGAAGACAGAACAGTAATAGCCCAAGTTCCATAAAGCCTAGTAGAAGAATACAAAGAAAATTTAAAATCCGAATCATTTAGACAAGCTGAACTAAACAAATTAACAGTGACTACAAGGGCTACTTTACCGGAAGGAAACATTATAGCACAAAGACACATGTATTATAAAGATGTTCGTGATACTGTAAACAGGCTGGCTGGATATGATGCTTTTAAAGATGTTATATCTTCAAGTGATAATCGAACAATACTTGGAAAATTGTTACAAGCTGCAGGTTGTGGAAATGCTATCGCATTCTGTGCAAAAGCATTGATGTGGGCCGGAAGTGATTTATTACAACGAGAAATGAACTGGTGGAATGATTCATTATGCATGATAGTCAAACGCCAAATTAGCTGTGTGCGAGTTACTCATATTGAAAATACAAAACCAACATATCCTGCAGCATATTTGATTATTGACAGAATATAATACTATAAATATATACGTTTTATGGATAAGTCAAAATCAATGCTTTTGGAGTTCTAATATCTTCTCAGGGTAAGCAAAAAGAACTAGAACTTGTTCATTTATAGTCAAACTCTTTACAAATAACTCATACTTGAAAGCGGGGTATGCTAAATGACAGAATTGAAAGATCCAAAGAAAGATCGGAATATAAAAAATATTTTAATTAGAACCATTGGTGCAATAGGTTGTTTTGCATCACAATTCCATCTCATACCAGTATCAGAAAAAATTTATAATTCTTTCTTCTTTTTAGTAATTGAATGTGGTTTTCTTTATATGTTATTTTATAAAGTAAATGTGAAAAAATGGAATATAAAATTTAGAATTTTTGTTATTTTACTTCTCCTCTTAGAGTTGGGTGTAAGTATATATTTCAAGCTAAATAATATTAAAATATTTTAACTTTTAGATATAGGGAGATTCTTCTTAGAGTCTCCCTATTCGATTATAAAAATTATTAGAACTTATATTCTTATAATTTTTTAGAAATATGATACTATCTGTTCCCAGAACGAAACTAACAATTCTACAAATGGATTTCTTACTTCCGGATATACAACAGTAAGTAATCCAATTGTAGCCAACACTAATATGCTTATTGTTGCCACAGTTTTTATAAAGGATATCATTACTTTCACAAAAAATTTAACTACATGATTCTTTTCTACAATAATTACGTCCTGAGCATCTATATTATATTTTTCTTTCAAATCATTCTGTTTTTCTTCAAAGATTTTTTTCTTCTATTTTACTCACAAACCCGCTCTGAAACTTACTCATTTCTTCCACCACCATTTCGCCTTCGATTTATTTTTTCTCCTTTTGATATTCGTAGTTTCCAATTTAGGAAACAATTGCTCAAAATAAGCTGCAGGTACGTATGTAAACATATCAGGACAATATTCAGAAAAATATGTTACATCTGCTTTTTCCCCCATCATTGCAAGCAAATCTTCCTGATCGGCTTTTGCTGTAAAATTAAAAATGTAATTTACATTTTGGTAGAAAATATTGTCAATCAACTCCGTTGAGCTTTGTATTTCGCCCGGATTTGACCCTAAAATCATAATCTTGGTATCTTTCTCCAAGAAAGAAATTTTATTGAAATCAGGGCTATTAAACGCTCCATGATTTCCATGAGCTGTTGGTACATTCCGTTTTCATAGCTGCTTTTTCTTCCCATGAGGCATCTCCTTCCGTCCGTTCATGATAAACATAGTTTATCATGAACGGAACAAAAAGAAAAACCGCTCAAAAACAGATCCGTTAAAATGACGTTGGATTATTATTGGATAGTCAGGAGATCCTGTGGAATATTTGCTATAAAATCAGGAAAAAAGAATCTAAATCAGGCATTCCATCAGGAAGTTATCCACATGGCACTAATAGGACAATTAAAATCGTGAAGTTACAGATTCCTATGTGGAAAAGTAACTGCAAAAACTTTTTCAATTTCTCCCTTTTGCCTATGGCAAGGCTGAACTGTTACAATTCTATCATCAGAGTGTTATTTCACCTCAGCTTTTCGTTTCTCCCTCAGTTCTTTAAAAAAGTTTTTCATCAGCGCACTGCATTCTTCTTCCAGCACACCTATTTCCAATTCTACCTGATGGTTGAATTCTTCCATCTGCAGTAAATTAAGAATCGACCCCGCGCAGCCCGCTTTTGGATTCATACATCCTACAACAACCTTCTTCATTCTGGACTGTACAATCGCTCCCGAGCACATCTGACACGGCTCCAGTGTCACATACATTGTGCAATCCTCAAGTCTCCAGTCGTCCATTTTCTTGCTCGCTTTTTTGATTGCCATCATCTCCGCATGTGCAATCGTATTCTTATCAATGGTTCTGCGATTGTATCCGCGTCCGATAATCTTATCTTCGTAGACGATCACACACCCGATTGGAACCTCTCCAAGTGCATATGCCTTCTTCGCCTGTTTAATCGCCTCTTTCATATATTTTTCATCTTTATTCATCATACACTCACCTTTTGTATCTTGCAAATTCAGACTTCCAAATAGAACTCGTTCTTAATTATACTGATTTCTTCTAAATCTGTCGACACCAATATCCAAAATCATCAAACGTATTCTTCTCTTCTGCCGACAATTCAAGGTCCGCATCCATAACACGGTGAAATTGCGGAAATCCAAATGCTCTTGCTGCTGCCTGTTCTTTTTCATGATAAATTCCAGGCACACCGATCCATCGATTTTCCCCTTCCTCAATATACAGAAGATGATGGTAATTATAAAATCCATGCAGCAAAAAACTGTTATTCGCAAGATGCCACTGTGTTCTCGGAAGTCTTGCAATGTCCTGCCTCTGAATCTTCTCATATGTTCTTGTCTTCGGCGGGATATATTTTTCTATTTCCTCCTGAAATTCCTGTTGTTCTACCAGTTTCTCCACATGCTCGATCAGACTCTCTCTTACTTTCGGTTCCTCTGATTGTTGTCTCTCCTCCGGCACAGCTTCAGTCGCTGCCTCCTCCGGCATAGCTTCAGTCGCTGCCTCTTCCAAGACTTCCCTCTGCCCGGTCGTCATATGTTCCACATCCGCCGCTTCTTCTTCCCACATCGCAGCATATGTTTTTTCCGATGCATTTCTCAAAATAATCCCTGCAAGCTTGTCAAACATTTCCTGTCCACCTGCATCTTCCGGCTCAAATTTCAGGATATAATTAATCATCGGAGCCTCTCCTTCAATTACCCCTTGCGGGATTCCGATACAGTCTCCTCCTTGCACATAGAATACAAACACCTCCAATTTCTTTTTCTGTCCAAAATCAAGGTTCTTTCCATGTATATGAATCGCACATTTATCCATTCGTTTTTCTAGCTTTATAAAACCGACATTGCGGATTCTGTTTCCATTCTCATACTCGTACAAATAGCGGATGACCTGTTTCATAATTTGATTCCTTTCTTCTTGTCTCTATAAGACACTTTATTCACATCGACAAAAGAAAAGAACTAAAAAGCGACGGCATACCGCCATCGCCTTATCTATATAATTGCATTCATCTCCTGATAAAGCCGTTTTGCATAGCTGTCTGTCATTCCACAGATATAATCCGTCACAAGGAGAAGTCTGAGATACAGTTTTTCCTGCTCACTTTTCCCCTTTGCATGACAATGATAAGCACTCTTATAATTTTCTGAGATAAACGAGACAATCCGTTTATCAATCTCGCTCAACTCCTCATCTGTATCATAATCAATCACTGCTTTTACAAATTTATCCAACAGAAAATCAAGCATGACCGACTCTGCCATCTCCATCTTATAGATGACCGATGTAGAAAACACTCTTCGGTACGCAATATCTCCCAGAAGATTCATCAATTTTTCTCCATATGTCCCGTGGAACAAATCATAACCATACTCTCCGTCCATAATCTTCTCATAGTTCGAAGTAAATCCATATGTTGCACAATTGATCAAAAATCCCTGCATCTGCACAATCCAGTTCTTCACTGCATATTCTTCTGGATTTTCCACTTTTCTTCTCTGCCCACTTGCATATTTTGCTTCTAATTTTTCCAATGCATGAAAAGAAACGGCACTTTCCTCTTTTTCCAGAGCTGCTAATTCTTCTTTCAGTTGATGATAGGAAAGAAAACCTTTTATAAAGGCATCTTCGATATCTGCTGTTTTGTATGCGATATCATCCGCAGCCTCCAATATATATGTGAGCGGATGACGCCTTCCGTTCGTTCCGGTCTCCTTGGAAATCGCCTCATAAAGTTCCTGATCGGCATAGTAATACCCAAGCTTTTTATCCTTGATATTTCCCGTTGTTTTATCGATTTTCAGAGAAGAAACCGGATATTTTACAATCGTTCCAAGCAGTGCATATGTCAGGTTCATTCCATGCTCATCCACAAGATAGTGCAGTTTACTGACCAATCTGAGCGCCTGTGCATTTCCTTCAAAATGATAAAAGTCCTGACACATCTGTTTCTCCAAGACCTGATCTATCCGCTCTCCACGAAACAGCAGCGCCGGCAGGTTTCTCCTGAACCAATCCCGAATCACCGTCTCACCAAAATGTCCAAACGGCGGGTTTCCAATATCATGTATCAGGCCCGCGCACTGTAAAATATTACATATCTCTTCCTTCATCTTCGGTGTAAAATCCGAATCTTTCTGATATGCCAAAATCGATTCTCCAATATTCTGTCCCAACGATTTCCCAAAAGAAGACACTTCCAAAGAATGTGTCAGTCTTGTCCTGATAAAATCACTTTTATCCAGCGGAAATACCTGTGTCTTATCCTGAAGTCTTCGAAACGAGGCACTCCCAATAATGCGATGATAATCTTTTTCAAACTCACTTCGAAGGTCCGCCACCTTACTCCGACCGCCAAACTCTCTGTTTCTTTTGCTGGATAATAACTGCTCCCACTTCATACTTTCACCCCTTTCTTTGCCAATTGACTGTTTCTCTAATCCAAATAAATCGGCGGGTCATAATCTTTTCCGAGAAGCGCTTTTTTCCTCTCCTGATACCCTAGAAATGCCCACTCTGTCATATCTGTCCATTTATGCTGTTCCTGATCATATACCTGTACATAGCCGATCCGCTTTGGATGCATTCGTACACTGTTTGTCTGGTATTCTTTTCCCGTATACGGATTGATCTCGCCAAGAACCGGTGTTTCCGGCTCTTTCTTCTCTGACTCTTTTTTTGTATCCGCAGTTCGAAACTTTGGTTTCCGCATATAGCCTCTGATTCCGCTAAATCCGGTTCTCTTCTCCTTTTCTTCCACCTTTTTCGGGAGTTCTTTAACAGGCTCTGGCTCTGACACTGGCTCCAATTGAAGTTCCTCGCTCATTTTCACTAGCTCGCCAACCGTAATATCTCGTTCGGCGGCATGCTTCTGCGATTGTGGTTTTCCTTTCTTAATCTGTTCTTTTTCCGTCTCCATTTCTATCTGTTCCATTATACTCAGCCGGAAAGAACATCCCAATATCTCTGCAATCATACGCATATCCTGTTCCTGAAAATTATCTCTTTTGAGCCGCTGCGTCATATTCTGTCTGGACATATTTTTCCCGGTTCGTTCCTCAATCTGCTCTGCCAGCTCTTTGATCGTCATCCCCTTGCGACTTAAGATAATTTTTACCTGTTCACCAAATGTCAGATTCTCCATGTCCGATTCCTCCTTAGTAACTCTCTTCCAAATACTCTTCCAATGTCACACCTGATTCCATAATTTCCTTTGCGGCTTCCTGGCCTACATACCGATAGTGCCAAGGCTCATAGATAATTCCTGTCTCGGCTGTTTTTTCCGGCGGATAACGAAGAATAAACCCATACTTATAACAGTTCTCTTCCAGCCATTTTGCCTCTTTTGTCTCCGCCTGTTTTTCATCCAGCTCCGAGTATTGATTTGAAATAAGATCAAGCGCAAGTCCAAGTCCATGCTCACTTGTCCCCGGAAGCGCAACACTCATAGCAGTGTCACTGTACGCTTCCCAGTAATTCATCCCTGTATTCAAACGATCCTGAACAGATGAGTTAAATACCTGCTCCTGCTTTTCCACCGAACGATACGCAGAACAGATAATAATGTTCATTCCATCCGCCTCTGCTGCCTTCAACATATTATTGAGAGGCTCTGCGATTCTTGAATCCACACTATATCCATCCGCCACCTCCGTAAGCTCCGGAACATATCCTTCCGTCATTGGATGCGATGAATTCACAAGCACCATATTCCACGGCAGTTCCTCTTCTTGCTCTGCCTGTTTTTGCTGCAGCTGCTCTAATTCTTTTTGTACTGCCTTTGTCTTTTTCTGCTCTTCCTTTTGAACCTGCGCTGTCACCTTTTTAATCTGCTTTTCTGCTTGTTTCTTTTGTCTTATACCGCCAAATATATTTCCAAACACCAGCCCCAACACCAGACAACTCGTTCCGACAACTATGATCTGCTTTCTCTTTCGGCTCATTCGTTTTATTTTTCTTTTCACCAAACCGCCATAATATCTCAACACTTTGGAAATCTGCATAATTTTCTCCTCTTTTGCCTCTATAATTCAATCTTTTCTATTGTTTTTGAAAACTCACTGCAATTAGAACACACTGCAATTTTATAAGGAATATCGGCTATCGTATACTCTTTAAAATAATATCTCTGAGGAAACTCTTCCGGCTGTTTTAGTAAGTACGGATTTCCCTCTTTCGAAAATCCAATCTCAAACTGATCCAATCCTAATTTCATCCCAAGCCGGGTCGCTTTCATAAAACTTTCTTTCAACACCCAGTAGCGATAAAACTCCTCCGCTCTTTCCACTTCCGTATTCTGTTCTACAATTCTTTGAAATTCGGACGCACAAAAAAAACGTCTGGCAACATCCAGTCTCACCTGCTTGACACCTTCGATATCGCATCCGAGATGCCATATTTGACGTTCACTGTCCACAACAGAGCAAAGTACATACTGTCCGGAATGTGACAGATTAAAAACCGCATTTTTCGACAATCCATATGTTCTGCGCATCTTCTCATACAGTACCCACACGCCCACGCTCAGAGCTTTCCCTTCCTGGTAAACAATTTTATCCGCCTTCTCTTTCCGAAAATCCGGAACTATTTTATAGTATTGTAAATATTTTTCTTTCTCCAGCAGAGATGTTACATCTGCAATCCATGTTCTAATCATATGTTTAATTTCCTCACATCATATAATACCACATGTTATATTTTCTTTACTATAGAAATTTTTTTATTTCTATACCAAAAAGGACAGATTATTCTCTGTCCTCACTTCATAACTTTACTTCGCAATTTCCCCCAGATAAAAATCTGAAAATACATATACGCTTTATCAAATACAAACAGACCTGCCTGTGCTCCGATCAAGACAATCCAAAACATCTTTTCTACTGCTTCTTCTGCCAAAATCAAAGTCGGAAAAATGAGCAGCACCGGAATAAACATGGCATTAAAGATTATGTATTTTCCAATCCACACCGCAACTGTCTTTTTCTGAATCTTGGAACTTTGGGCAACCTTCTCCCAAAGGATCTCGCTCAACACCAAATAAATTCCCATTGCAAGAAATGTAATACAGTACAGACGATTCGGCGCCACAATCAGCCCCACCAGAAAACTTGCCGTCAAAAACGCTGCACCTGCCCTGATTCCCCATTCCCGCAATACAATCCCGACACAGAATGCCGCCGCTGCGATCAGGAACAGGCTGCTTGTCTCAATCACTGCACTCAACACAAGTAAAATGACCGCAAATGCTGCGAGCACTCCTGTGAATGCCATTTTTTTCGCATTTACATGCATGAGCAAAGATCGCCTCCCATACATTCGCACAGTGTGTCTGCACACCATAAATCACAACATAAGTTTCCCGTTCCATACGATGGACGACCATAGCCATATCCCGTATTCTGATAACGCTGTCCTCTAAACTGCAGCTGATTTGCATAATTTACATATTCCATATTGTTCGGCTCCATTGCCGCAGCCTGTTTCGCATGATCTACCGCCACGAGATTATTCCCCAAACCCATGTTGGCTATCGAGCTGTAATAATACCACATCGCATTTCGATTCGGTATATTAGAAAGCACATTTAATGCCTCCCGGAAACGCCGTGTATTAATATAGTTTCTTGCCGCCTGAAGTTCCACAGTCTCCTGACTACCTCCGGAATAAGACTGCTGCTGACCACCTGTGTAAGATCCTGAAAAACCGCCCTCCCGTTCCTTCATAATCTGATCATACGCTTCCTGAATCTCTTTAAACTTTTCCTCTGCCAACCCTGACAGCGGATTGTCTACATACGAATCCGGGTGATACTTTCTGCTCATCTCCCTGTATGCTCTTTTTACTTCATCGTTACTTGCACTTGGTGAAACACCTAACACCTCATATGGATTTGCTATCATAATCTTCTATTCCTCTTCTTTATTTTTTTCCAACTGCTTTTTATCATACTTTTCCCACACGCCTACATACAAAATATTCCTCAGTATGTCCGCATCTTCAATACATGGCAGACGTTCAAACTGACTGGTACATTCTGCCAACACATAGGTCATCATCTCTTTACATCGCTCATCAAAGTCCGGTTCCCCGTACAGCGAAATCAACGCATTATAACTGCCGCTTTCTAAATCTTGCTCAACATCGTCATACGCATCTAAAATATAGATAAACTTTCCAAGATAAAATCCCATCCTACGCAGAGTTTTCGTCCACACATCCTGTCTGTAAGTCAATAGTTCTGCCATTAACTCCCCAAAATATCTTGCCGTAATATCAATATTCTCTTCTTTCTGCTCCTCACATGCCTGCAGTTTTTTAAGACAGCTTCGAATTATCCGGCATTTCTTTGGATATTTTTTTTCAATCTCAAGATATGTCTTTCGGAATGCCCGAACTCCAACAAGTCCCGCCTTGCTCTTCTCATCTTTCCAATCATCCACAAAATGAAAATAGGTCAGCACAATATTCATGTCTGCCGCGTATTCGGTAATCTCATTATATAGCATCTTCTGCTTTTTCGCCGGATGCACCACACATCGGTGCTCCTCAAGATTCATGTCACTCTCATAAAGAGAATGTAACAGAATCACAAGAAATGTCATATCATAGGTCAACGTCAACTGTCCTAAAAATCCATGCTTTTCTCTTAAGGCTTTGCACAGTCCACAATAATACGCCTTATATTTGTAAAAATCTTTCATCTTCAGTTCCGGCTTATACGCTGTCACATATCCAAACAAGATTTTTCCCTCTTTCCAATCAAATCATTTTCAAAAGTATCATTGACATTTGCATATCTCGCTCATTATATCATACTCTGATTTTCTTTTGGAGTATTTTATAAATATTTAATGTTCTTATACAAAAAAACCACCGCCCCCGAAGCTCTCTCGACTTCAAAAACAGTGATTTCTACCTGCGCCTTCAGGGGTTCGAACCCTGGACACCCTGATTAAGAGTCAGGTGCTCTACCAACTGAGCTAAAGGCGCATTTCACATTATTGAATTTATTTTTTCTTTAACGCAAGGAATATTATATAATATTTTTTTTACAATTTCAAGTGTTTTTTTTATTTTTTATAGAATTCCTCTGCTTTTTCTCTGAATATTTTCCTGAAACGGCATCGACTTGTTTCTTTTTCACCCACAGCCTCAACCAGAATAGCTAAAACTGCAGGTAATCAGATCCGGAATAACCGGAAATAGACTTTATAATGAAATCTTCTTTTCAAACTCTTCCAGCGATTTCGATTGGAATGCTATCTTTGTCCACTGCTTCAGCACTTCCAACTCCTGCTGACTTTGGATTTGATCACAGATTGTTTCTGAAACTGTTCCAAAACTTTGCAAGCATAAAAGTAATGTACTTTTTGCATTTTCAAGTCCCAACGCAAGACCTTCTTCTCGACCTTCCGCGCGTTCATCTTTCAACATCTCTTCAAAAATCATAAAGCGTTCCTCCATCTCTCGATTCGACTTAATCTCATGAATAAATTTCTGAAGTCTCTCCACGTATGAATCGTGAAATTCTCTCTCACTTCCATCAATATCTTCTCTTATATATTTCAGAAGTGTTACCAGCTCTTTCGGGACCTCACTTTCATTCTTTCCATGCGTATTCAAGAAGACAGTTGTTCTCCCATCCTCCAAATTCATTCCTAACAACTCTTCGCATTTTGTTCGAAAAGTGTAACGATACTTGCCTTCTCCAATCGGATCAAAGTCACAAATAAAAATGACATACGTATTCGGAAGTCCCGCATAATCCTCACCCGTTAGCAGCATCTCCATATCCATCTGGCTTTGGTAATAACGACTCCTCTTTCCAAGTGCCGACTTTTTCTGTACCTGCATCTCTACATTATAACGTGTGTGATTTTCATCTTTAGCATACACATCGAGACGTACACCTTTGTATTCCGGATGATAGACAATGCTCTTTTCCTTGCTGATCTCCACATAATCGATTTTAATCTGCAACACTCTTTCCAAAAGTCCCTTGCAGTTTTCCTCATCCATCATTACTGCGCCAAACATGAAATTGTCTTTGATCGTGAGTTCCTTTAACTGTTTTTTTCTTCCCATATAACTCCTCCATAATACAGAGGAACTCTATAAGACAATATTAACAAAATAAAGCCGTGAACACCAGTTTTAATTTTATTTTTTTAAGTTGCATTTTCATCTTCAAAAACAGATATTGTTGCGTCTGTGTATTTACTAAACTCAATCTTCTCAGCCTCTTTAAGAAATTCTTCTAATTTTTACTTATCCGGTATCAGACATAATCTGAAAATTGCCTGATAAAGAAGTTGTATATTTGTATTCACAGTTTTCATTAAAATAATGTCTATACTCATATGGGAAGAAGATTATCAATAAAAGTGCGGCACTTATGATAAGTACCGCATTTACTATTACGCTAATTCTTTTGCCAATTCTTCCATCGCTTTTCTGCTTGTCTCATTGAGTGTGGATTTAATCGTCACTACCGGCTCACAGATTGTAATGTTTTTCATTCCTTCCAGAATCGCTTTCATCTGTTTAGCAGCCGAAGGTGCCCAACTTCCGTTTTCAATAATTCCCACTGTACGTTTCTGGTAATTTTTCGCTTTCAAATGATGTAAGAAATCTTCCATACATGGGAATACTCCCGCGTCATAAGAAGCTGCCGCAACAACCAGTTTCGAATAACGGAATGCATCTTCCACAGCCTCCGCCATGTCTTCTCTGGAAAGGTCTGCAATCACTACTTTTTCTGCGCCGTTTTTCCTTAACATCTCAACAAACTCTTTTGCCGCTTCTGCTGTATTCCCGTGAATAGATGCATATGCCACAAACACGCCTTCGTCTTCCGGTTCATAACTGCTCCATGTATTATATTTATCAATATAAAATGCAAGATTTTCTTTTAAAATCGGTCCATGAAGCGGGCAGATCATCTTGATGTCCAATGTTGCCGCTTTTTTCAACAACGCCTGCACCTGCGCGCCGTATTTTCCTACGATATTAAAATAATATCTTCTTGCTTCACACGCCCATGACTCTTCCACATCAAGCGCTCCGAATTTTCCAAATCCGTCCGCTGAAAACAAGATCTTTTCTGACTGTTCATATGTCACCATGACTTCCGGCCAGTGCACCATCGGTGCCATAATGAACTGCAATGTATGAGCTCCGAGATTCAATGTATCTCCTTCTTTTACAACAACAGATCTGCCCGTGAGATCCACATCAAAGAACTGAGACATCATAGCGAAAGTCTTTGCATTTCCTACAATCTTCATATTCGGAAATTTGTCGATCAATGTTTTTGCATTCGCTGCATGATCCGGTTCCATATGAGAAACCACAAGATAATCAATCGTTCTTCCTTCCAGTACAGCGTCAAGATTTTCCAACCACTCTTTTGTAGCTCTTTGATCCACTGTATCCATCAAAGTAACTTTTTCATCTAAAATCACATATGAATTATAAGAAACTCCATTCGGAACTACGTACTGACTTTCAAACAAATCCAAGTCTTTATCGTCTACACCAACATATAAAATAGAGTCTGTAATTTTCGTATCTTTCATCTTGCACTCTCCTTATCTTCATTCTCTAAAACATTCTAAAGCCAAAAAAAGAGCGAAAACCTTATTCTTTTAAGACCTTCACTCTCATTCCTTCAATGCCGCAGACCGGAATCGAACCGGTACGGGAGTATAAGTCCCGCAGGATTTTAAGTCCTGTGCGTCTGCCTGTTCCGCCACTGCGGCAAAAGAAAAGTATGGATGGAGAAGGATTCGAACCTTCGAAGGCGGTGCCAACAGATTTACAGTCTGCCCCCTTTGGCCACTCGGGAATCCATCCATATATGTCAGTCTTTATTAAGCCTGACAATATATACTTATATCATATTTTTTTTAGAAACGCAATACTTTTTTAAGATTTATAAGTCATAACTACCGCAGAATATTTTCCCATATTCAGAACGACCTCTCCATCTTCCACAAGGTACTGCTCACTGTCCATCTTATATCCATGTTCATAGCTATATATATTGCTCTGCATTTTACATTTCATCGGAACTTCCGCTCTCCATACCGGCACGGTCACTTCACTTAATTCACTTCGGTTGTGGATAATGATGATTACCTTTTCTGTTTCTGTAAAACGCCCATACGCCAAAAGATTTTCTTCTCCGAGCAGAATCTCCAGCGAACCATAACGAAGCGCTTCACTCTCTTTGTGAATCCGTATAATATCTTTGTGAAATGCGATCAGTTCATGATTTTCATGCCCCCACGGATAGGTTCTCCGATTATCCGGATCGGTAAAACCACACACACCTGCCTCATCTCCGTAGTAAACCGTCGGAGCGCCGACCCATGTCATCTGCATAATGACCGCCTCACGCATAACCGCCTCATTTGTATATTCGCTTGCTGACTCATATCCCAGCTTATCAACTCTTCCAACCATATGATTGGTACGCGTCAGGAAACGTGAATGATCGTGGTTAGACAATTCGTTCATCGCCACATACAAAGATGGGGTAAGCATGTTTGCCATATGATATTTCATCGCCTGAATGAAATAATCGGCATTGCCGCGAAGTTCCACTCGATCTTCATCACTGTGTTTTTCCATTCCCGTCAGGAACCATGTGACCGGCTCCATAAACGCATCATAGTTCATCACAGTATCCCACTCATCTCCCTGAAGCCATTCACTCGGATCGCCATAATGCTCCGCCAAAATAATGGCATCCGGATTTGCCGATTTTACGGTCTCTCTGAACTTTTTCCAAAATTCATGATTGTATTCATTGCTATGTCCCAAATCTGCTGCAACATCAAGTCTCCAGCCATCAGTATTATATGGAGGTGACACCCATTTTTTCCCAATAGAAAGAATATAATTTTCCAGTTTAACAGATTCCTCATAATTCAATTTCGGCAGTGTATCGTGCCCCCACCAGCCATCATAATTTCCATTGTAAGGCCATTCTTCTCCAAAGAACTGGAAGAACTTCCGATATGGACTTTCCTCAGATATATATGCTCCTGGCTCATAGCCATCTGCTCCTTCATAAATCCGCTCACGGTCGAGCCACTTATTAAAAGAGCCACAGTGGTTGAACACACCGTCCAAAATCACCTTCATTCCGCGGCGATGCATCTCCTCCACCAGACGGATAAACAGACGATTACTCGCTTCTAAATTCTCTTTATCCGTCACGCGGCATTTATATTTTTCAGCATAGCGGTTTTCTCTCTGATCTGCTGTCAGCACATCACCACCATCATTCACGATCACACCAAAATGCGGATCGATATAATCATAATCCTGAATGTCATATTTGTGATTCGACGGAGAAACAAACAGGGGATTGAAATAAATCACTTCGATCCCCAGCTCTTGCAGATAGTCCAGCTTTTCCAGTACTCCCTTAAGATCACCGCCATAAAATTCCCGCACTCCCATCAGCGCCGGATATTTATCCCAGTCATCCACCTTTGTACACGGCTCTCCAATGTACATATACTCACCGGACTCTACATCATTATTTGTATCTCCATTATAAAAACGATCCACAAAAATCTGATACATTACTGCGCCTTTTGCCCAGTCCGGCGTTGCAAACCCCGGAGCGATGGCAAATGCGTAATATCCGATTATCTCGTTTGTGACACCGTATCTGTTGTAATAACAGATCTCCTCTCCTTTTTGTATCTCAAAGCAATATCGGAATGTATCCTCTCCCATTCTCCAGTTCACTTCATAAAAGTCAAATTCACCCTTTGTATATACTTTTTGCAAATCATATTTCGCGTCTCTGGTCAAAAGGCGAACGGCATCTACATCATCTTTCGCAGTACGAAAACGCAGTGTGATTACCTCATTTGCATCGGGCTGCGGGGGAATGACGTACGCCCCCGTCCCGTCACAAAACAGTGCCTGCTCATTCATATTTCTTATCCTCTTTCCTAAGACTCAGCTATTTCCTCATCAAACAATGCACTAAATTCTTCTCTCGTAATCTTCTCTTTTTCAAGAAGCAAGTCTGCACAAGACTCTAATACATGATTATATTTTTGAATGATCTCTTTCGCATTCGCATAGCATTCATCTATAATCTTCTTCACTTCACGGTCAATCTTTCCAGCGACTTCCTCTCCATATCCTCTTGAAGCATGGCCGAAATCTCTTCCCACAAACACTTCTTCACTGTCGCTGTCGTAGTTGACAAGTCCAAGTTCTTCAGACATACCAAACTTCATGACCATAGATTTTGCAAGTGCTGTAGCCTGCTTGATATCCTGTGAAGCCCCTGTTGTAATATCGTCAAATACAAGTTCCTCTGCAATACGTCCGCCAAGCGCTACCGTAATCTCCTGTAACATCTTTCCACGTGTATTGAACATCTCATCATTTTCCGGAAGCGGCATCGTATATCCGGCAGCACCCACTCCGGTAGGAATGATAGACACGCTGTAGACAGGTCCCACATCCGGAAGCACATGAAATAAAATCGCATGCCCCGCTTCATGGTAAGCCGTAATTTTCTTTTCTTTTTCAGATACCACTTTACTTTTCTTTTCTGCTCCGATTCCAACCTTCACAAACGCATGGCGGATATCAGACTGTTGAATGTATACCCGATTCTCTTTCGCCGCCAAAATCGCAGCCTCATTTAACAGGTTCTCAAGATCTGCCCCCGTAAATCCGGAAGTTGTCTGTGCAATCTGCGCCAAATCCACATCGTCACCGAGCGGTTTCCCTTTCGCGTGAACTTCCAAAATCTCTTTTCTTCCTTTCACGTCCGGTCTTCCGACCATCACTTTTCGGTCAAAACGCCCCGGTCTTAAAATTGCCGGATCCAAAATATCCACACGGTTCGTCGCTGACATTACGATAATTCCTTCATTTACACCGAAACCATCCATCTCAACAAGAAGCTGATTCAATGTCTGCTCTCTTTCGTCATGTCCGCCGCCCATTCCGGTACCGCGACGTCTTGCAACCGCATCAATCTCATCAATGAAAATAATACATGGCGCATGTTTCTTCGCATCCTCAAACAAATCACGCACACGAGAAGCTCCCACACCGACAAACATCTCTACAAAATCAGAACCGGAAATCGTGAAGAACGGAACACCCGCTTCTCCTGCCACGGCTTTGGCAAGTAATGTCTTTCCTGTTCCCGGAGGTCCCACCAAAAGAACACCCTTTGGGATTCTGGCTCCCACCTGAATGTATTTCTTCGGACTTTTCAAGAAATCTACAATTTCTTCCAATTCTTCTTTTTCCTCTTGAAGCCCTGCAACCTGTGCAAATTTCACCTGCTTATCCGAACCACTTGTCATACGCGCACGGCTCTTTCCAAAGTTCATCGCTTTTGCATTGGCACCGCCGCCCTGTCTGTTCATCATCATAAACAAGAAAATCACAACCCCGACCATCAAAAGCGTCGGAAACATCGTGGTCATAAACCATGACTCTTTCGGCACATCATCAAGTGTGCACTTTACATCTGCTTTACTCAACAACTCCTGTATCTCATTTACATCAGAAACATTCAGGTATTTTACATCTTCGCTCTGATCCTTCATCTGAATCTCAAGCCGTCCAGTCGGCACCTCTTTATTCTGCCGGATGATGACTGAATCCACCTCTCCGTCCTGAACTGCCTGCGTAAATTCCTGATACGTATATTCACGCTGCTTCATGTTCATCTGGCCAATAAACCAGTACACTAATAAGGCAAGCGCCACAACCATAAAGATTGAAGCACCTCCCATTCCTCTGCTTTTCTTACTATTCAATTCTTAGCTCCTTCCTACTCCACACCTTCTACAACACCGATATATGGCAGATTTCTATATTTTTGTGCATAGTCAAGTCCGTATCCCACAACGAATTCATCCGGAATATTGAACCCTACATAATCTACTTTTACATCGCGCACACGTCTCTCCGGCTTGTCAAGCAGTGTGCAAAGTCTCATACTCTTTGGTCCTCTCTTTGCCAAAATTTCAAGCAGGTAAGACAGCGTTCTTCCGGAATCAATAATATCTTCCACAACAATTACGTCTTTTCCTTCCAATGTCTCATCTAAGTCTTTGGCAATCTTTACAACGCCGCTGGATGTCGTTCCGTCCCCATAACTGCTCACACTCATAAAATCCATGGATACCGGAACTGTAATTCTTTTTGCAAGTTCACACATAAAAAATACGCCACCTTTCAGCACACAGATAAGGTGTACCTGTTTTCCCGCATAATCCTCACTGATCTGCTTTCCAAGCGCCTCAATTCTTGCATCTACCTCTTCTTCTGATACTAATACTTTAATTGTCTCTGCCATGATTCTTCTCCTTCGTTTATTTGTATTTCTAATATTGTTTTTGTATTCTTAGTTACCCGGTAAGCGCTGCTCGTACGATAACCGACAACCCACAATATATGACTGCCTTCTGCGATCAAGGGAATCTTTCCTCTTTCCTCCGCCGAAATCTTCTCATTGATAAAATAAGACTTCAGTTTCTGCGTCTTGCCATCGCTATGAATCGCCAAGTAATCTCCGGGCTTTCTTGTTCTAATACTCACCGCGTCCCTTATTATATCATAATCAAACCATTTCGTGTAAACTTTTTCAGAAGCCTCCTGTGGCACTTGGTCTGCCACGAATACGCGGCTTTTGATCTGCCAGCCACACCATTCACACAAATGTGTTTCCTGCCCTTCACAGTCCAATATTTTTTCTTCTGCTTTTTGCGGTCCAGGCTCTGTTTTTTTCCTGCACACAACACCGTCATACGTCCGCCAGGCTTCCATATCATACGGCAAATCCACCCTTCTTCCGACTTGCTTTTCAAACAACTCCTGAAGCATCTGCAGATGAACAGCTTCAATATCTTTCTCTCGCCTGCAGACTTCCCAAAGTACCTTTTTCAAAACAAATGACTGTATCACATGCGGAATCTGTTGAAATTCAGCCTGCAGGATAACAGTTCCTGTTTCTTCGGTTCTAGTACACTGCCTCCACGAAATCTCAGTCTGCTCTTCCAAAAATCCTTCAATCTCCCTCAGCCGCTCCATTGTCTCATTAATGTGAGTAACTGTCCTTTTATTCACCTGCTCCTCAAAATACGGCAAAATGTGATTCCGGATACGGTTTCTCATGTACGCATCACTTTTATTGGTCTCATCTACACAAAAGGCAATCCCCTCTTCTTCCAGATATTTCTCAACCTCACCACGCTCCACTGCAAGAAGCGGACGAATCACATTCCCATTTACCGGACGTATGCCGCCAAGCCCTTTCAGACCTGCTCCGCGAGCCACATTCATCAGAAATGTCTCTGCATTGTCATTTTGATGATGCGCAAGCGCAATTTTAGTTCCTCCATATCGCTTCAAGGTTTTCACAAAGGCTTCCCGGCGCACTTCACGCCCCGCCTCCTCCAAAGATTGTTTCCTTTTTTTTGCAATTAATGCAACATCTTCCCGATAAATTTCACATGGGACACAATGCTTCTCGCACATTTTTTTTACATACATTTCGTCCGCATCCGCATCTATCCCTCTCAATCCATGGTTCACATGAACACAGACCAACTCAAACGGAATCTCTTTTTGCAGCTGTATCAATACAAAAAGAAGGCATATAGAATCTGCACCTCCTGATACGCCTACAATTATCTTATCGCCATTCTCGATCATATGCCATTTTTCCACATACCTTCTTATTTTTTCTAACATTATCCACATTTTCCTTTGTAATTATTCACCCGCACTAATTTTATCTTATTCCTTTTTATTTTGCAAGACTCCACATGCCCACGACCATAATCGTCATATCATCCAAAGGGATCTCCCCGGAACATTCCAAAACCTGCTCTAAAATGTGATGCGCCATCTCTTTTGGGTTGGTTATGCTTGTCCCCTCGATGATCATTTTCATGATCAGCTCCTGCTCTCCAACCGGAAGCGCATCAAGCACCCCATCTGTCACCATCACAACAAAATTCCCATCGCACAAGCTTCGCACAACACAATCCACCTCCAATTTAGGCAAAACTCCTATCGGAAGACTGGTTGATTTGATTGTCTCTACCTTATCCTCATATTTTACAAACGTAGTGGATGCCCCCGCCTTCACAAACTCACATTTCCCACTATACAGGTCAAATACACTCATATCAATTGTAGAAAACCGCACCTCTTCGCGCCCCATCACCAGCGCTGTATTCAACATCTGAATTGCTGTCTCTTTCGGGAATCCAGCTGCCAGAAGTTCCTCTAACATTTCCACCACCATGGCGCTTTCCTTAAATGCTGCTTCCCCTGCCCCCATTCCGTCGGAGAGTATGATGCCCTTCCTGCCGCCCGGCATCTCCATCATCGAAAAGCTGTCCCCCGATATCTTACGGCATCCCTTTCCGATTTTCGCAATTCCCTGAAGCGTATGAAAACGTGGCCCTTCCACACAGGTGACTGTACAATACTCTTCTCCAAGCACCGGCCTTTCATCGCGGTCCGCCACCATCTTTCTTCCGACACACTCCGATATGATCTGCACAAACTCTTTCGTGGATACACACTGCCCTTTGATAGATTTTGCCGTAACATGAACCTCATATTTCCCATCTTCTGTCACAAAAAATACCGTACTTAAAAGCCGTACCCCAATTTTGGAAAATCTCCCCCGTATTTTCTTTTCCAAATGCTCGTCCGCAAAAATACTGGCGTCCAGTTCTCTTGTGGCATGCTGAATCATCTGGGCAAATGTGTCAAGCTGCACCGCACATCCTTCCCTGTTCTGTGCCATTTTATTATTCCACATCAGATTCTGTCTCGCGCCTTTAAACACCTCAAGCGCCGTCCGCAAAAAGCGCGGCGCCTGCACACATCTTTTCTGTATCTTACGTTTCACCTCAGTGTTCAGTTCCACACCATATTCTTCTATGGTACAAAAAATCTCATGTACCATCTGGTAGGTCAGAAACGCCTCTTGTCCAAGACACACTTCTTTATTCGCACAATTGCCGCACACTTTCTCATTTACTTTTTCGTACATTTCTTCCATTTCCGCTTTTGTAAATAAATCATGTTTTCTCTCCAGCTGCAAAAATACCTTGGTCAATTTTTCCAAAGACTGCACAAACCGATCCATCTGTATCACATATGGGTTCGCCTGCATAGCTCGTCCTATTTTTAACTCCTCCATCATGAATAACCCCTTTTCCAGAAATTCCGTCTAAACAAAAAGAATGTGCTCAAACACATTCTATCTTTTGTATGGTATTATGAAATTTTTCCATTATGGTTCCGGCTCAAACAATATCTCATTCTTGTGGATGAGCCCCAGCTTATCTTTTGCAACATCTTCTATGTACGCATCTGTTCCTGCATACTCTTCAAATTCTTTAATCTCTTCTGTACGCTCTTTTTCTTCTTTCAACTGTGCCGTAAGTTCCGCTTCCTGCTGCTTATAACGCTTGTTCTTTGCCTGAAGTGACATACTTCCCACCGACAATATGATTGTCAATAATAAAATCACACCACATATCGAAAGAATACTCGCTTTGTGACGGCGCATTCTTGTCCGCTGACGTTTATCACGGTTCCGCTGCTTTACACTTCTCATCATTGATACACCCTTATAAATCTATTTTTTGTCCCAATATAGTTATATTACCTTTTTTCCTTTGATTTATCAATAGATTTTTCGTCTTTTTCACGAATCCTGGCAAACAGTTTTTTCCCCATCTCAGACAAAAAATGCAGCACAAAAAATGAACAAACTCCCCCAACCACAACACCTATGGTAAAGAACCAACGTATACTACCATCACTAGTGTCATAGATCTTGACAAACAGATACAAACCTGCCCATACCCAAAAGAAAAAATCTTCTAAAGAAACGAAAAACAGATCGTGTTTTATAAGTCTTCTAAAAACTCTAATGCACGTATAAACCAAAAGTACAATATTGCCCGCCAATAACGCCTGCAAAAAAATGGATATTTCATCACCGATTCCAAGCATAACTCACCTACTTAAATAATTTCATAAAGAAATTCTCGCTTTGACCGGCATTTTGATGGACATCCGAGTACGCAATGCTGTCGATATGTCCGGATAAATCCACTTCCCCTTTTTCTACACTCAGACGATTTACATGCAGATCCTTCCCCTTGACCATGAGCATACCCTGTTCCGTCTCCAGCAATATCTCATTCAAATCAAACGACAGTACATCAAGCACACCTGTAACCATACTTGTCTTTCTATTGTTCACTACCAGCTTATGTGGTTTTTGTACCTGTTTTTCTTCCAAGATTCCACAACCTTTCTCCTTATTTCAAACTGCCGCCGGTATTTTTACCGGAAGTAATATCAATTTTGATATATCCTAATTATATGAAAGGTCTTGCTGTATTATGACTGTTTTATAAATATTTAAACAAATCTTTTGCTTCTTCTTTTTTTGTTGTGTCCTGAATATCCAGCACTTCTACTTTTACATTCTTCGTTCCGAATTGAATCTCAATAACATCTCCCGGCTTTACTTTCACGGATGCTTTGGCAACATTTCCATTCACAAGCACTCTCCCCGCATCACACGCCTCATTTGCCACTGTTCTTCTTTTAATCAATCTTGATACTTTTAAAAATTTATCCAGTCTCATCTTTTCTCCTCCACCTTTATTTTTCTTTTTTTATAACTTTGCACATGACTAAACTGTTTATAGAAAAAAAGAATGTGCCAAGCACATTCTTTTTATCATGAACATTTATTATGCATTTACAGCGTCTTTTAATGCTTTTCCAGCTTTGAATTTTGGAGCTTTGCAAGCTTCAATCTTCATTGTCTCACCAGTCTGAGGATTTCTTCCTTCTCTTGCTGCTCTTTCACTTACTTCGAATGTTCCAAATCCAACTAACTGGATCTTTTCACCTTTCTTCAGTTCTTCTTCCACTACGTCTGTGAAAGCTTTTAAAGCTTTTTCTGCATCTTTCTTTGATAACTCTGCTTTCTCAGCAATTGCTGAGATAAATTCTGTTTTGTTCATGGATTATGTTCCTCCTCTTATTTCAAACATAGAATGTATTCATCAATAAATTCTATCGGTTTTTTCGCATGTCTCACACGCTTTTTCTGTATGAATATGCCTTTAAATACTGTTATACCGTTTCACCCGTCTTTTGTCAAGTGTATTTGCCCACTTTTCCTTGTTTTTTCGGGGTTTTTGGGCACTTTTGACACCCTTTTACAGCATTTTATCAATCATCGCAAGAACTTCTTTTCCCAGCGCTTCTGATTTGGCATCCGCATCCTCTAAAGAAGTACCTTTTACACCATAATAGAATTTTACTTTCGGCTCTGTTCCGGATGGACGTACACACAGCCATGCGTCATCTGTCAGGTCGTAATATAAGACATTAGAGTTCGGAAGTCCCGTTCCTGTCACCTCGCCTGTAGCGAGATCCTTGATTGTATCAGCCTGATAATCTCTTGCTTTCAGCACTTCGTAAGCACCGATTTTTACCGGCGGCTCTTTGCGCAGCGTCTCAAGGATTTCCTGAATCTTTGCCAACCCTTCAATTCCTTTTAATGTAATCGCCTGAATATCATCCTTATAATATCCAAATCTCTCATACATATCAACCATGGCATCCCAAAGTGTCATACCTTTTGTCTTATAGTATGCAGCCGCCTCACACAGTGCCATCGTCGCAACAATTGCATCTTTATCTCTTGCATGAGTTCCGATCAGACAACCATAGCTTTCCTCAAATCCGAATAAATATGTGCCTTTTTTACTCTGCTCAAAACCGAGAATCTGCTGTCCGATAAACTTAAATCCTGTCAGAACTTCGATCAATCCTGTACCATATCCTTTTGCAATCGCATCTGCCATATTCGATGTCACGATTGTCTTGATCAGATAACCGTCTTCCGGCAATCCTACAGTCGCTTTTCGTTGTCCAATTTCATAGTCCGCAAGCAGACATCCTGACATATTCCCTGTCAGAACTTTATATTCTCCGGATTTACTGTCTTTCACATATACACCGAGACGGTCTGCATCCGGGTCTGTCGCCAGAACAAGATCCGCATCTACTTCTTTTGCCAGTTTTAATCCCAACTCAAATGCTTCCTCAGCCTCCGGGTTCGGGTAAGAGACTGTCGGAAATTCTCCATCCGGTAATTCCTGCTCTTTTACAACATATACATTTTCAAATCCAAGCTCTTTCAAAATACGTCTTGCCGGAATATTTCCTGTTCCATGAAGAGGACTGTAAACAATCTTTAATTCTTTCCCCATCTCTTTGATCGCATCCCAATGGATTACCTGCTTTTTCAATTCTTCCATATAAGCATCGTCAATCTCACTGCCGATCACCACATAAAGTCCTGCCGCCTTAGCCGCCTCCAGCGTCATCGTCTTCACGGTATTGAAATCAGTCACTTTTTTCACTTCATCCATGATTCCTTTATCATGAGGAGGAGTGATCTGAGCTCCGTCTTCCCAATACACTTTATATCCGTTATATTCCGGCGGGTTGTGACTTGCCGTGATATTGATTCCCGCAACACAATTCAACTTTCTTACGGCATAGGAAAGTTCCGGTGTAGGACGGAGTGATTCAAATACATACGCTTTGATTCCATTTGCATTCAGACACAAAGCCGCCTCATCCGCAAACTCCGGCGACATCCTTCTTGAGTCATATGCGATTGCCACACCTTTTTCCTGAAGTCCTTTTTGCAAAATATAATTCGCAAGTCCCTGTGTTGCTTTTCTCACTGTATAGATATTCAAACGGTTTGTTCCTGCACCGATCACACCGCGCAGCCCCGCTGTTCCAAATTCTAAGTCTTTATAAAATCTTTCTTTTATCTCATTTTCATTATCTGCAATTGCTTTTAATTCCTGTTTTGTCTCTTCATCAAAATATGGATTTGTGAGCCATTCTTGATACTGTTCCTGATAATTCATACCATTTGTTCCTCCTTTGCATTTTCCCTACTATTATACACCAGCATTTTACAAATGAAAAGAAAATATCGCCTCTAAAAAATGTTTCTTTTCTTCCGTCTGATGAATTGCAACCTCCAATTTCTCAACACTCTTCATCGGAATCCACGCTTTGCTGGACCGATAATAAGAGTTTGCCGCCTTCCAAAACTTTTCTGGATAAGACAGGCTGATTGCAAGATATTCCATCTCCCGCTCCCCAAGCGGCAAAATTTCACTGTAAGCCTCAAGCATCTTGTCACCAAGCATCACATTCCAATGATTCTTTTCCATCGTCTTCCTAAGGAAATAGTACAGATCCGCCAACTGAACATCTTGGTGAAAATGCTCGAAATTTGTTGTTGCAATTCCATCCTGCATCATCAGAACATTGTGATAATTGTATTCACCATGCGTAATCGTTGTTTTCTCTCTGCTTTGCTGCATCAACAACTCATATTCCGATTGTTCCAATCGGGCGCTCGCACTCTGCGCCCAGTCATACATCGCATCAAAATATTTCAAAAACATCAGCTCAAACTCACCTTTTCCTACTTTCCCGCGGATAAACGCCCGTACCTTTTTCATCTCACGGTTATGCCGGCAGTACTCCTTTCGCAAATCCTCGCCTTCCATAACAAAGGTCTCTGATTCCTCTCCAAAATCAATGGGTCCTCGCAAGACTTTATGCAGTTTTGCAAGATTTTTTGTCGCCCCCACAATTTCCTGTTCTTTTCGGATATCGCATTCTTTTCCGTCATACCAACGTTTGACCACATACTTAATCCCATCTTCTGATGTGCTGAATAATTCATGCTCTTTATTTTCTATGACCGCATCTACCCTGTCACATCCATTTTCCATCATGTGCACATATAATTTGTGCAGCATTGGAATTCTCTTTTCTGAAATCATAAGCTCCCTGAGTACAAAGAGCCCCTGATTTGTAGCACATAAAATAGCACCCCTGATTCTGCGGGTGCTTTTTATATCTATATCATATTGATCCAACACACTTACTTCGTTCTCTTTCATCGCTGCCCCCTACATTCATTATTTCCTATTCTCTCTAAATGTATGACGGACATCTTGTAAGTATGTGTATTTCTACAAAAGAGTTTCCTTGCGCAGTTTCCTGCTTTGCTCCAATAAAATCTCCTTTGTATTGTATTCCGGCTGCTCAATCACAAGCTCCAACAACGCCTGCAAGACGGCGCCAATCTGTTTTCCAGGCTGCATACCGTCCGCGATCAGATCGCTCCCCGAAACTGCTAACATCTTCAGAGAAACACACTCTTTTTTCTTCAGAATCTCTTTGTAGCACCGCTCGATTCCGGCAATATTTGAAAGCTTCTCCTCCCGCATATATTCACTCTGCGCCATTGTATCCGCTTTTCTGATCTCCAAATAATACGGAAACAATTCTTCACCGATCTTATTCATGGCTCTTCTGACGTTCTTCGGCTGTGCTGGCATGCGATAATCATGATACTGCACAAGTTTTGTCACTTTTCCAAGTGTATCATTATCAAACTTCAGTCTCTTCAAAATTCTTTTTGCAACTTCCGCTCCTTTTACATCATGCATCTTAAAATGTGCAACACCGTCTGCATCCACCGTCTTCATCTGAGGTTTTGCAACATCATGGAGCAGCATCGTAAGTCTCAAGACCTTATCAGCTCTGACCTGTTCGACCGCCTTCAACGTGTGCATTCCTACTGAATACATATGATGCGGCGTCTCCTGACCTGTCCGCATCATCTCATCAAATTCCGGAAGAATCACTTTTGTAATTCCAAGTTCATATGAAAGCGCCAGCAAACCCGGATTCGGCGATACGAGCATCTTGACCAGTTCCACCTGAATCCGCTCTGCACTGATATTTGCAAGTGTCGGCGCAAGCTTTCGAATCCCTTCCATCGTCTCGTCTTCAATCCGAAATCCAAGCTGTGCCGCAAATCGCACTGCGCGCAAAATCCGAAGCGCATCTTCCCCAAAACGCTCCCTCGCATTGCCCACACAACGGATCATCTTTCGCTGCAGATCTTCGATTCCGCCGAAAATATCCACCAGACCTTCCTCTTCATTATATGCCATCGCATTGATCGTAAAGTCTCTTCTTAAAAGGTCTTCTTTCAGACTTCGTGTAAACACAACCTCCCTCGGATGTCTGCTGTCCTCATATTCCCCATCCACACGGTATGTTGTCACCTCGAACGCCTCTTTGTCGACCAGCACCGTAATTGTCCCGTGCTCAATCCCTGTATCAAATGTTCTCCTAAACAGTGCTTTTGTCTCATTCGGAGTCGCCGACGTCGTAATATCCCAGTCATCAGGCACTCGTCCCAAAACAGAATCTCTCACGCAGCCACCAACCGCATACGCCTCGTAGCCGTTCTCCTTCAATTTGTTGATAATAAAATTTACTTTCTCAGGCAAAAAAATTTTCATATGCACTCCTTCGAGTTCCTTTGACTTCACAAAACTCACTGCAATTCGTCTCATTTTCCATATAAATGGATAGCAAAAAAGCGGGTGATGGGAATCGAACCCACGTATCTAGCTTGGAAGGCTAGTGTTCTACCATTGAACTACACCCGCATGTTACGTATTATATTATTAAGCTTAAGCAACTTTTAAAAGTATGCCCAGAGCCGGAATCGAACCAGCGACACGAGGATTTTCAGTCCTCTGCTCTACCGACTGAGCTATCTGGGCTTCTGTATCCTTTTTAGCTGTTCCTTAACACAAGTGATATATTATCAAAGGTCAGCTAAAAAGTCAACACTTTTTTTCAAATTTTTTCAATTTTTTATTTTTTTACTATGGTGTTACTGTTTAGTTACAGTTCACTCCACGCCATTCGCAAAACGCACTTTCAGTGCTTTTCCGCTGCAAGCAGCTATTTTTGCTCATAAACAGGCGTTCCCTTCATCAGTCTACAGCAAATGAGTCCTCATGCAAGCATGAACTCATTTACTATTGACTGATGTGTGAACTGTTACTAAATATTATGTTTATGAAGTGTAAATCCCCTGCCCATCACTTCATTTACCTGATTGATGATCATGAAGGCTTTCGGGTCAATTTCCAACACAAGTTGATTGAGTTTTGGCATCTCACGGTTGGACACTACCGTCAATAGTGCCATAGATTCTTTCCGCAAATATCCGGATTCTGTTTTGAGGAATGTAGAGCCACGGTCAAGCTTTTGCTGAATCGCTGTATTGATCTCTTCATAATGATCGCTGATAATCTTCACCTGCATCTGGCTCTTTCCATTTACAAGCACTTTATCCATAACCGTTGTGTAAATCATCACAAGAAGAATTCCATATAAAATCTTCTCTCGATCACGAAATACCATCTGCCCGATCAAGATCATAAAGTCAAACGCATACAGTCCCACAGAGACCGGAATCCCCAATTTCTTATTTAAGATCAATGGCGGAATATCGACACCACCCGTGGAAGCTCCCGCTTTGATGACAACTCCGATTCCTACTCCAATCAAAAGCCCCGCAAATATCGTACTGAGCAGCGGATCTGTCGTCAGCCCCTGAAGCGCATCTACTCTTTGAAGCACTCCCAGTATAAACGGAAAATAGAACGTACTGATCAGCGTTGTCAGTGCAAACGAAATACCGAGCAGCCATATTGCCAGTAAAAACATCACAACATTAAACACTGCCGCAAAGACCTCCACCGGAATTCCCGCAAAATGGTTTGCGATCAAACCAAGTCCGGTCGTTCCTCCGGTAATCAGTCCCATCGGCAGTACAAACGCAACAATTCCAAAACAATACGCCGTATTTCCAAATATTACCCAAAATAGTTTTTTCCAGTCAAAAACGTTCTTCAACTCATTTTTCCACTCTGCTTTCATCTGAATCCCCCTTGTCCTTTTATCCATTTAATTTGTTAAAGAGAAAAAGAAAAGCAGGTATTCACCTGCTTTTCCTACTATCTGTCAATTTGAAATTTTTATACCCACTCCAAATATAACGTGTCATGTTCTCTCTCTTTTCTTCTGAACTTTGTCTTTCTATAATGTATCATCTTTTCCCGAAAGATTCAAGAACATTTTCCGTCTCATAAGGACAACAATTGCCAAAAGCGAAAGTAAAAGCGCTGCCATAACAGAAACATTTACACTGTCTCCTGTTGCTGCTGCTCCGTTCGAAGAACCACCATTTGGAGTACCGGATGTTCCGTTGTCCGGTGTCCCTGCTGTTCCGCCACCGTTTTGTTGTTTCAAAACAAGGTTACCGATTGCTGCTTCAATTGCATCTGCATAGGCATCTACCTCTTTTTGTTTTGATCTTGGCAGATTCTCATCTATGCCTGCAAGTACATCTTTCAACGCTTTCACACTGTCGTCTGTATAGACACTTAAGTCTGCCGGAATCTTTGCTTTCGCTTCATTCACTTTCGTGTAATCTGCAAGCTGCACAACCAGTTTTGCCTCTGCATTTTCAAATGCTGATTTTGCGTCTTGGAACTCTTCCTCTGTTGTTGTCTTAGCATCCAGCTCCATCAATGTGTCGTATGCTGCTTTATACGCTGCATAGCTCGCATCTGTATAGTCCTCTGCCGGTGTCTTCAGGATGATAGAATCTCGATACTCATCCATTCCTGAAGCAAGTTTTTCCAAACCTTTTATTGCTGAACGAATCGCTTCTGCTCCTTTCGCAACAGATTCTTTTGTCCCGTCTGCTTTCAGTGCTTCCGCTGCCGCAACAGCATCCTGCAATACTTTATAACTGTCTGCTGTATAATTCTCTGCGTTGTATTTTTCTGACTCTGCAATTGCAGCTTTCAGATCCACAATACTTACAAGAGCTTTTTGTGCTTCACGCATCGCCGCGATATTGGCTTTGTCAAGCTCTGCATCTCCTTTGGACATATCTTTTTCAGCTTTTGCAATCGCCAGAGAAAGAACCTCATAGCTTGCACTTGTATAATCATCTTTGTTCAGTTTCCTGAGCTCGTCGATCACTTTTTGGACATCGCTCTCACTGCCTTCTGCGAGCACTAAACTCTCCACCGCTTTATCTAACGCTTTAATGATATCTGCCACCTGATCTTTCGTTCCGTTGTTCAGATATCCTTGCGCCGTCTTCACAACATCCTGAAGTGCTGCCCAGCTGTCTTCTGTGTAGAGTGTTTCATCTTTCTTCGCAATCTCTGCAAGTTTTGCATTCAGCGCCTCTGTGTTTACAAGCCCCTGTTTTGCCTGTTCAAATACATTGCGCGCCTCATAAATTTCTTTTGGATTCTTGCGTTCTGTTTTATCGGCTTTCACAATTGCATCCAATGCTGTCTTTGCAGTTGTGTATGACTTATAAGATTCCTTTGTGTAGTTCGCCTCGTCATATACCGGCGCATTCTGGAGTTCCAATTCTGCAAGTTCTCTCTGGACAAGTGAGTACTGTAATGCGTTTTCTGCCTCTTCGAGTTTTGCAAGCAAATCTGCTACTTCTTTCTCAGAGGTATTTTCTTTGTCTTTTAATACCTCTTCAATTTGAGCAATCACCGTCTCATAGGCTGCATAGGTTCTTGCTGAATAAATCTCTACATAAACAGGCTGTTCTTCTGTTCCCACATTTTCTTTTCCTGCTTTCTGATTTTTCAGCGCATTCTCTAATGCAGTCACATCACCTTTGACAACGGCATTTTTATGTGCGGAAAGAAGTGCTTTCTCTGCCATATCTACTACTTCCTGTGTCACATACTCATTTGCTGCGATTTCTTCTGCAACCGCTTTTGCATCTTTAACTGCCTGTTTGCTGCCTGCAGTCCAATTGTCTGCGATTGGTTTTTTGATCGCCTCATTCAGCGCATCTTTATTGACCGCTGCTTTTTCTTTTTCATTTGTCTTTATAATAGAAAGCTCTGGGATATCCTTTTCCCATGTTACAATGATTTCCAAAATCTGACTGTCTTTTGCCACTGCAAATTCATTTATTGTCTGATTCAATTTTCCAATTGTAACCGCTTCCTGTTTCTCACCATTCTTATAGAGCACAGCCTTTACAGTTGCGTTGGAAACTTTTCCGTTTTGGATTATACGGATTGTTCTCTGGTTCGGTTCGCTGACACGGTATGTGAAAGAACCATTTTCTGCTGATGGCTTATACGTTGTTGTAAAGTCTCCATCAAACATATTAGACGGAATCTTTCCTGCTTCCTCTGTCACCTCTGACACTACATCACGGTTAGATTCTGTCGTCATATATGCGCCGCCATTGATCTGCAGCTCATACAATTCAACCCATCTTCCTGTGTATGTTGTCAATGGCACGATTCTTAAATAACGTCCGGATGCGCTAAGTCCTGTTGCTTCCGCATACATATTACCCGGATTTTTAGAGTCGTGTGTCAGATATTCCGCGTCTTTTGCAGTCGCTGTATTTGGCAGATTTACCGCATTTGCATTTCCTACTTCCAAAATCTTTGTCCACTCGTTATCTGGGGCATCTTTACTGTCTGCCACTTCAAATTTTGCATGTCTTAAGAAATCCACGCTCGTCTCTTTCATATAGTATCTGAAAGATTTGAAATCTACTGTCTGTCCGAGATCAAACACAATCTTTTTACCTGCATCCTGTGTTCCTGTGATTTTTCCGGATGTGGCAAGATTTCCGTCAAATAAGTTATTCACTTTTCCGGTTGTTCTTAAATCCTCTGCGGAACTATTCTGCGCGAAATCACTCTCTACTGCCTTTTCACCGATGAATGCGTAAGTCACTGTAAATTCTTCGATTGCAACATTTGCTGTCGCATCTGACGCATTGTAAAGTCTCACATATCTTGCATCTTCCAACGCTTTTGTATTGACATCTGTCCAGATTACTCCATTCATAGAGCTCTGCACTTTTACATTCGCATTGTCCCCTGCTTTCACCGCAATGTTTTGAATTGCTTTGATGTTCTTTAAGTCAACACCGATATATTGACCTTTTTCCAAGCTGATGGTTCCCGGCTGCAAAGAAGAAACTCCTTCTTCCACCTGTCCAACCATTCCGTGATTTTCTACATTTGTGTAAATATTCTCTGTTGTTCCTTCTTCTTGAGAAAGTCTCTGTTCTACAGTAAACTCAGAGAATTTTGCCCAAGAACCTTTTTGTTCTAAATTGCGGATACGGATATAACGCGCTGTCACTCCATTCAAATCAATATCCAGCACATCTTTTCCTTTCGCTGCACCAGTATGAGATTCATATCCTTTTACCGGAGTCCATGTGTTGTTGTCCACAGATGTCTCAACTGCATATTTTACAATCTTGTCTCCGCCGTCGTGTCCGACTACGATGTGCGCTTTGTCTAATATTGCCTCTGTTACAAGATCATATCCTAAGAAGTCATCTACCATCACATCGTCTTCCGTTGAGTTCGCACTTCCGTCCGGATCATACCATACATATGTATCGTCATCTCCGTCATACAGACTTGTCTCTTTTGTATTCTGAGCTACCGTCCAGCGGTCTGTTTTCATCACTTTATATGTAATTGGAGTTGTCGCATTCTTTGGCGCACGGATATCCAACTCTCCTACACGAACCCATCCTGCTGTCTGCTCTTTGTTTACGATTCGGATTGCTTTGATCTTCTCGCTTGTTGTAAAGTTCACCGTCTGATCTTTTGCGTTTGTGAGATCTCCTGCTTTTTTCCAGTTGTTCTGCCCGTCTACGCTGTACTGTACTTCTGCTTTCTTGAACACATCATTCGCCGCTGATTGTCCCTGTGTCATTCTCACACTGCCAATCTGTTTTGCCTCCGGCAAAGTTACCTGAATATAAGCACCTTCTGCGATTGTGTCGCGGTTCGGATTCTCATATGGTCCTTTTGCAAGCCATGCTTCTGTGGAAAGATCACCATCAAACAACTTGTCTGTTGTCGTTCCACTCTGTGCAGAAATTCCACTGAATGTCACGGTTCCGGTATAACGCTCTGTCTCTGTTGGAGCTTCTTTTTGCTTGTTGATCTGAATTTCACGAATCTCAAGCCAGCAGTCATTTTTATTGTCCGCTGTCGCAATCAGTCTGATTCCTTTCGCCTTCAGATCTTTCGGAAGATTCTCTTCCTCCACACTGATATCCTGAACTTTTCCCTGTACTCCGGTAAAGTTATTATCCATTCCTTCCAAAGTCAAGTCTTTCCAAGTTCCATCTTCTGCCATGTACTGCAGTTTTGCATGCTCAAAATGATCTTTTCCTGTTCCAAGCACAAAACGAATGCTGTCCACATCAATCATTTTGTTGTATTCCACACCGATATAATCGTCTTTTGAAAGTGAGTTCGGATTTTTGTAAATCACTTTTGTGGATTCATCGCCGTCAAAGAGATTCTCTTTCGTTCCTTCCGGTGTATCTTTTCTGCTTGTGATAAACTTCTGAATCACTTTATCCGGGTTGATTGCGATCTCCGCCTTTGCAGATACATATTCCGCCAATGTATTGATAAATGGAACGATGTGTTGTACACCAACCTCTGCATATTCCTGATGGTCTACATATAAAAAGTCATGTGTTTTTGATCGGTCAAATGCTGTCTTCCCGGCTGTATTGTAATTGATCACAGCTGACACATCGCCTTCCAGATCACTCTTTACACCGTTTAAATATGCAATTGCCGCTTCTGTTGTGTCGTCCCAACAGTCCAACCAGTATACAATCTGTTCTTTGATTGCTTCATTTCCGCTGGCACGATATGTTTTGGCAGCTTCCTGGAGCAGTTCAAATTCTTCAATCATTGCGTCCACATCAGCTGCTGTAAGTGTCTCCGCCTCCAGTTTTTCTTTAAATGCATTTAACTGTTCTTTCAATACTACAGATTCCTGTAATGCTGTAACACGTGAATCCATTGCCTGATTGATCATATGCTTTGACATCTCACGAAGCGCATCGCTTGCTTCATTTGAAATCGCAGAATTGTGGTCCACGAAAGAGAAGGATGCATTCCAAATCTCTTCTGCCTCTTCTTTTGTCTCCCAGATATTCCATGCATAAGATGCATTTCCGAAAATCGCAACTTTACTTGGCTCTGACTGCTGCATTGGATTCAACATAATCCCCTGAATCTTAGATGGTTCCACTCCCGGATGAAGGAATGTATCATATCCACCCATGATCAGGTGTTTCTTTGAGTTATCTGTACAAGGCCAGTTAATCCACATAAATGGTCCACGACCTACATTGTTTGTAAATGTAGAAGTAAAGTTATCCGTCACTTCTCCCCAAACTCTTCCGCCGGTCATAACAATCTGTACGTTGTCCGGTGCCTGTTTCAAAATCTGAAGTTCCTGACTGCTTCCGTTGCCCATGTAGTCATATGGAACATATGGAATTGTCATCTTCATATCCGGATATTCTTTTTTCACTTCTTTGAGCCACTCTGTCATATCGTTCAACAGACGTAATCCGTTTTGTCCACCCGGATTCCAGAAGTCATCTGCAAGAATGGCAATCTGACGTACGCCCTGATCGATCACCTGTTTGAATTTTGCCTGCAGTTTTGATAAATCTTCCTCATAATGCTCGTCAAAACGAAGATGATTTCCGGCCGGGAACGGATGCAGCGCATATACATAGCGACATTTAGACTCATTTCCCGCCTCTGCCAATGGTCTGATCTTTGTCTTTAACTCTTCCTCTGTATAAAGTTCATCCCACTGCGTACGGTGCTTCGGATCATCTTTCGGTGCATAAAAATATGCATTCAGTTTATAATATCCGCCCCATTTCATCAGATTCACACGGTCTTCTGTAGACCATGGATTTCCATAATATCCTTCGATAAATCCACGGCTCACAACATCTGCATAATCCTCAATCTCAAAGTTTCGTATTGTGAGACTGTCAAGCTGTGCAAATACATGATACAGCGTAGTCAGTCCGTAAAATGCAGAATCTGTATCTTTTCCAAGTACAGAAATTACATTTTCATCACTCGCCAAAAAATACGAATCTGTCTTCTCAAACAATGCATCTTCCGGTGCATACTCTTTTGTAATATAGTCCTCTGCCTCTCCGTCTTCTCCGTGTACGCCGACATAGACGTTCGTCGCACCTTTCTTCGGCTCATCTGACTCCTTCACCTTAATATCTTTGAGCGCTGCTGCCTCCTCCAGCCGGTCTTTTGTCGCCTCATCAATTCCGGTGTCATAGATGACATTCATCTCCTTGCCAAGAATATAATCTCCCTCCTGATATTCCATCTTATGAGGAGTTGGATAGATTACATAGTCCTCTGCGGTTTGTTTTGCCGCCTGTACCGGCATAAAATTGGTCGGTATCGCAACGGCTGCTGTCAACATCCCGGCAATCAGTCTCTTTATCATTTTCCTTCCCATAATTTTCGCCTTTCCTTTCTCATATTTTATCCTCAAGCGCTATCATTTCTTATTATATCATTTTTCATAGTTTTGTGTTGATTTTTTTTATTTTTTTATATAATTTTACACCTTATTTTTAATATATTCTTTTGTGATATAGACAACTTCACCACTAAGCAAAATCAGAGCTGTCATATTTGGCAATGCCATCAGTCCATTGAACGTATCCGCCACCTCCCACGCAAGGTGCGGCGTCATCATACACCCCGGCAGAATCATCAGTACATAGACCATTTTGTAAAGAAACGCCGATTTTTCTCCAAACAGATATGCCGCCGTGCGCTCTCCAAAATACGCCCAGCCAACCATTGTTGCAAAAGCAAACAATACGATCGAAATTGCAAGAAATTTATCTCCAAAAGGAATAACCGTCGAAAAAGCTTCCCCGGTCAAAGTCGTTCCATCGACATTTTCGATCCCGTGCGCCATATTGGAAAGATACACTTGCGGCTTATAGACACCGGAACTTAAGATTACAAGCGCTGTCATCGTACATACTACAATCGTATCGATAAACACTTCCAAGATTCCCCACATTCCCTGTATTGCAGGAGATTTCACATCTGATGCCGCATGCGCCATGACAGAAGAACCAAGCCCCGCTTCGTTGGAGAATACCCCTCGCGAAATACCGATTTTCATTGCCTGACGAATTCCATATCCTATCACTCCTCCTCCCACTGCTTTCATGCGAAAAGCCTCCGCAAAAATCATGCGTACTGCTCCCGGAACTTCCGCACGAAAATGAATGAGCACGAGCATTCCGCCTGCCATATAAAACAATGCCACAAATGGAACCACTTTTTCTGTCACTGCCGCAATCCGCTTCACACCACCTAAAATTACTGCCGCCACAACAAGTGTCACAACCGCTCCTGTAATGAACGGCGGAATAGAGAGACTTTCTTTTAATCCACTTGCCATGGAATTCGCCTGTGTCATATTTCCCATTCCAAATGATGCAAAAATACAGAATACAGCAAAAAGCACGGCAAGCCATTTACACCCAAGTCCACGCTCTATGTACACCATAGCGCCGCCAACCCATTCTCCCTTTCTATTTTTATAGCGATACCGTATCCCCAGAAGATTTTCCGCATAAATTGTCATCATCCCCAAAAACGCAGATACCCACATCCAAAAAATTGCTCCCGGTCCTCCTGCAATCAGCGCTGCCGCCACACCCGTGATATTCCCTGTTCCAAGTGTCGCTGCAAGCGCCGTACAAAAAGACTGAAACTGAGAGATAGAATGCTCTTCTTCGGTCCTGCGCACACGCCTGTCCCGAAACATCTCCCCGATTGTTTTTCCAAGCCAGATCCGCACCTTTGTAAACTGGAAAAATCCGGTGCGCACGGTAAACATCACTCCGACAAACAGAAAGACAGCGAGCATTCCCCGCCCCCAGATAAAACGGTTTACAACCGCATTGATTTCCTTTACATACTCCATAAAAAATCCCCCATATACTTGGCAATAATACCAAGTATATGAGGGATATGTTATAAAAAGTCCTACCGGATCTCCAATAGTTTCTGTTTCAGTTCATTTTCGATACGGTTCAATTCTGCTTCTGCCGTTCTTCTCTTTTCTTTTCCTTCCTGCTGAATCTTCATCACTTCATCCAGTGTAGAAATCAAAGATTCATTGGTTGCTTTCAGCGTCTCGATGTCGACAATGCCCCGCTCTGACTCTTTTGCAGTCTCCACCGTAGCAAGTTTGAGTTTTTCCGCATTCTTTCTCAATAATTCATTCGTCATATCAGTCACTTCCCGCTGAGCCTTTGCCGCACGAGAAGAATTTTCCACACCAATCGCCAAAACCATTTGACTTTTCCACAGTGGAATCGTATTTACCAACGTAGACTGAATCTTTTCAGACATCACCGTGTCATTGCTCTGCACAAGACGAATCTGCGGCGCCATCTGAAGCGAAATCGTCCGAGTCAGTTCCAGATCATGAATTTTCTTTTCAAACCGATTACACAGTGCATTCAGATCATTGACCGCCTGCGCATCTTCCGGCAGCCCTGACCGTGCAGCTTTCGCCTCCAGTTCAGGAAGCTCCGTCGTCGCAACATCCTGTAATTTTTTCTTCCCGGCTGCAATGTACATCGAAAGTTCTTTGAAATACGTTGTGTTCAATTCATACATCTTATCCAGCATGGCAATATCTTTCATAAGCTGTATCTGATGTCCTTCGAGCGCATCACAAATTCTATTCACATTCACTTCTGCCTTGTCATATTTCGCTTTCATATTGGCAAGCTTATTGCCGCCTTTTTTAAAGAATCCAAAAATCCCTTTTTCTTCCTCTTCCTCATCAAAGCTCTTAAGTTCCGTCACAACACCCGCAAGCATATCACCAACTTCGCCAAGATCCTTCGTCTTTACATTCTCAAGCGCACTTTCCGAAAAATCAGCAATCTTCTTCTGGGCCCCCGCTCCATACTGAAGAATTGCGTTGGAGCTTCTCAGATCGATCTTCGCCGCAAAATCCGCTACCATCTTTTTTTCTTCCGGTGTGAGCACGTCCAATTCCTCAACCTGCTCTTCTTTGACTTCCACGACTTCTTCTTTTGTCTCCCCAAACGGATCCAAGGTCAAAACCGGCGCTTCCTGCATCATCTCATTGATATCTTGTCCCATAAGCTTATGTCCTCCTACTATTTAAAATCTTTTTCTTTATATCCTTCTCTTGCGAGCATCATCTGCAGAACTGAAATATCCGTTGACACATCAAACGCAGCATCCTGAAACAAATCATCTAAAAGCTTTTCGAACGCAAGACTGATGGTATCGAGTGTATTCTCAATCTCCTGCATCGCATTCGTGATATTCTCCCCTTTTACTTCCAAAGCATCAAACTCACGGTACGCATTCACAAGCTTCAGTGTTGTCGGCATATAATAGTCCATAAACTTATCCATCTCTTTTTTCTGCTCCGGATGTTTTTTCACTGACTCAAAAATACGACGCACAACCTGCTCCAATCTGTCTAACTTCTCAGAAATAACTTCACCCGGAATATCGTCATTCGCCTCACGGATTGTCCTGATATACTCATCTCCGGTACGAATCATCTCCAAAATCTCAGGTGACATCTTCTCTTCCTGTTCTTTTCTTTTCGCCTCTTCCATCTCCCTCTGCCGAAGCGATTCCTCCGCCTGCAGATAATAGTCATATGCAATCCGATTAATCATCAGGCACGTCTCCTGCTTGTCCATGTACGCTTCCCGAAACACTTGTTTCTGAATCATCTTTCGAAGATCTTTCCTCGTCTCTGTCTCTGACTGATTCGACTTTTCTGCCAATTCCTTAATCTCACAGAAACCTCTTCCATTCAAGATCTCCACGTACTTTCTAGCCCGTCTGTATCTCTTGCGATAATGATTTCCTGTCGCAGACAAAATGATTCCTGCAAGCATTGGAATCAAAAGCACTCCAGGCCCCAGAACGATCTCGGCAAGACTTGCTGTACCTATCATCTCTAAAAAGGTCTTTGTAACCAGCAGAGCGATAATCCCCACAGCCGAAACAATACTCAATATCGTTCCTGCCACAATGCGTGCTGTCCCTTTTTTGATCTTTGGCGCAAGCACCATATTGATCTGCTTTTTCCCTACCGGTCTTGCATAGTTTGTCTGATAGACATTGCTTTGCTGGTTGGCCTGCGCCTGCTTTTTCAGATTCTCAGCCTGTCTTTTCTGGCTCTCCTCATACTGCCTTCTCACTTTTTCCTTATATATTCTCGCCTCATCCAGCGCCTGATTCACCGTCTGGTTAATTGTCTGGTTCAGGCGATCATAATTCATCGACTCCACAGCGTTTTGCACCGTCTCTTGGATCTGTCTTCCAAGATTTGAAAAATCATTATCATACATATATCCGTCATATCCTTCCTGAATCATTCTTTCGCTTTTCCGGCAAAGCACACCGGCTTTGCCGGAGCAAACATTCCTCTACTTTTCAATCACCGTCTCAATCCTCTTTTTCAGAATCTCCTCACCGATGATCCCAGCCATCCTCATAACTTCATTTCCTTGTTTCATTATAACAAATGTCGGTACAATTTGGATACTATAATCTTTTGCAATTTCAGTTTCTTTCTCAATGTCTATTCTGACGACTTCCAGCTGTTCCTTATAGACCTCTTCTATCTCATCCACAACCGGCATCATCATATTACATTTCGAACACCAGTGCGCAAACAGAACAATCAGTGTAACCTGCATATGCCACCCTCCCGGACACTAGTGTACAGCTCGCCCTTATGGTTTACATCTTGCATTCAAGATGTCGCAGACCTCTTCAAACGAGCGTCTAATGCATTTTAGCTTACATGTCAGTTTCCTGTTATCATAGCAAAACTGACAAAACGAATGTTTCCACTTTCCTTTCCCCATAAGGTTCTCCTGTTCTATACACATACTTTCTATATAGAATATGCCGAAAGCTTCGAACTATTTCCTCGCTGCGATCAACTTATGGATCGGATTGCCAAGACTTGAGAACTTCTGCTCGTATTCTGTCATAATATTCCCCACATTCATCTTTTCATCGTGATGCAGGTCATATGTATGTGCCAGCAATTTCCATCCTGCTTCCGCCACCTGTTCCAAAGAGAACTCAAACAACTGGCTGTTATCTGTCTTAAATTCCACAACACCGTCTTGTGCCAGCACCTTGTCATACTGTCCAAAAAATCGAGTAGACGTAAGCCTTCTCCCGGCATGTCTTGCCTTCGGCCAAGGATCCGAAAAATTCAGGTAGATCTTTGCCACTTCGCCTTCTCCAAACACATCCGGCAGCGTGAAAGCATCCATACAGATAAAACGAATATTTTTCATATCACAAAATTCTTCTGTGTCGTATTTTTCCAATGCCCTCAGCAAAACACTCGAATAGCGCTCGATTCCAATATAGTTTATCTGCGGATTCTGCTTGGCAAGATTCAAGAGAAACTGCCCTTTCCCCATTCCAATCTCAATGTGAATCGGGTTCTCATTTCCAAAGACCGTATGCCACTTCCCTTTTTGTTCTATCTCATTCTTTATTGCAACCGGATGGTTCTGAATCACATCATCTGCACCCGGAATATTTCTAAGTCTCATACTCTTGCACCTCATTCTTTTTTTCTCAGTATATCTCGTCGGAGATATATCGTCAATTTATAGTTGCATTATTTTCGCAAAACCCTTTTTTTATTTCTTCTACTGTGTTACATTATTCATATCAGCTTGCACAAAAGGAGGGTTCACAATGAATTCTATTATCAGCAAATTGTCAGAAATTGAGACAGCCGCTACAGCCATTGTAAAGCATGCCGAATCAGAAAAAGACAGGCTCGATCAAAAGATGCAAAAAGACCAACAAAGATTCGACGAAGATCTGGCTGCAAGCACAAAAGAAAAACTGGATGCAATCCAGCAAAATCTGACTTCTAAAATGAATACGCAGCTACAGCAGCTGCAGTCAGAAAGTGAGCGAACCATTCATTCACTCACAAGGGAATACGAAATCAAGCATGAGCAATACGCTCACGAAATATTGAAACGCATTACAGAGGTATAATTATGGGAAATCTACTATCATATAGTGGAATCGTAACAAAGATACATGCAATGCAGGCCAAGCTTTTAACAGATGACCACTTCCGGGAAATTGCACAATTGTGCAATATTGCCGAGGTGGTCACTTATTTGAAGAAACTTCCCGCGTACGCAAAAGCCTTTGAAACTGTAGATGAGAATACACTTCACCGTGGAGATGTCGAGAAAATCCTCATCCAGTCCCTTTACAACGATTACTCCAAACTGTATCGTTTCTCGGGTCTGGAACACCAACGATTTTTAAGACTGTATCTCAAGCGCTATGAAGTTGATTTGATCAACTACTGTCTGCGAATTGTCTACAACCATTATGAGGAACCGTTTGATCTGAATCACAAAAAGCCGTTTTTTGACCGCTACTCCCAGATTTCAATCAACCGTCTGATCACTTCCAAGACCATGGAAGAATTAGTAGACAATCTGCAAGGCACAGAATATTACGCTCCACTGAAAATTTTACAGGAATCCGGGCAGCCCGTCGATCTGTTTGATTACGACCTCGCCCTCAACTTATATGAATTTACCTCCGTCTGGAAAGCGCGCAAAAAAACGCTCAAAGGATTGGAACTTAAGATTTTTACCCGCGACTGCGGAACGAAGATCGATTTGATTAATTTACAATGGATTTACCGTGCAAAAAAATACTATAACATGGATTCCATTCAGATTTACGCTTTTATCATTCCGGTTTATTTTCACATCAAACTTCCTGAGATAAAAACGTTGATCGAAAGCGAGTCATTGGACGAGTTCATGGAACTGCTCCGAAAGACTTATTACGGCAGACGGCAGCCCTTAGATGATGCATTTACCATTGAAAAGATGTATACGGACTGCCTGTCACGCCTTTACTCCACCGACCGCAGAGAACATCCGTATTCCATTGCTTCCATCAACTCCTATCTTTTCCAAAAAGAAGAGGAGCTAAGGAAGCTTACAACGGCATTGGAATGTATTCGCTATGGTCTGTCCGCTGGAGAAACATTAAAATATATAGGGGGTGTGAGACCACAATGATTGTAAAAATGAAATTTTTAAGTATCACCGGACCGAAAAATGACATTGACCGGGTAACGGATCTGTATTTCTCAAAATATGAGATTCAATTGGAAAATGCTCTTTCGGAATTAAAAACGGTCGATAACCTTCAGCCGTTTATCGAGATCAATCCATATAAAGATGCACTGGAAAAGGCGAATCAGTTCGTCGGATATCTGTCTGACAAAGAATCTCTTCCGGAAGTTCCGCTTTCGATGGAGGAGCTGTTCCAGACAATCCGTACAGCAAACAACAACTATATGGATCTCAAAGAAAAAGAACAGAACCTGAAAGAGGAACAAGAAGCACTGCGAGACAAACTCAAAGTGATCGAACCGTTTTCAGGTCTCGAATGCAACATCCACGACGTGATGCAGTATCACTTTATCAAATTCCGTTTTGGGCGTGTTGCACTGAACTATTATCACAAAGTAGAAAAATATGTAAGCGAGGATCTTAATGTAATCTTTTTAGAGGGCGGAAGAGATACAAGCTACGTATACGGCGTATACTTCTCCTCCCGCTCCGATTCCGAACGCATCGACGCTATTTTAAAATCACTGCATTTTGAGCGTATTTTCCTGCCGGATGAGTATGATACCACGCCGACTGATGCGTGCCGCACACTGGAAAAAAGTATTCATTCGATTGAGAAAAAAATCCGGCATATCGACAAAGAGATTGCTGAGATTCTCTCAAAAGACAGCGCAAAACTTGTCTCGGCACAAAAACGTCTGCAGGTACTCGCCAAGAACTTCGATGTGCGAAAGCTTGCTGCCTGTGTGGAAGACAAACACGATAACTTCTTTATATTATGCGGATGGATGTCCGAGGCTGACATCAGTTCCTTCCTCGAAGACGTCAAGCATGATCCGAACCTGTTTGTAGTCGTGGAAGATGACCACGAGACCTATTTCGGAGAGCCTCCGACAAAGTTGAAGAATCCGAAGATCTTCAAGCCATTTGAGATGTTTATCCGTATGTACGGACTTCCGGCACACAATGAGATGGATCCGACGATTTTTCTCGCGCTGACTTACACCTTTATCTTCGGCGCCATGTTCGGAGATGTTGGCCAGGGACTCTGTCTCGCAATCGGGGGCGGACTGCTCTACAAATTCAAAAAAATTGATCTTGCGGGGGTCATCTCGCTTGCCGGTATCTTTTCCACCTTTTTCGGCTTTATGTTCGGAAGTGTATTTGGATTTGAAAATATCATCGAGGCAAAATGGCTGCATCCGATTTCAGCTATGACGAGCCTTCCGTTTGTCGGTCAACTGAACACCGTATTTATCGTTGCAATCGCATTTGGAATGGGAATCATTCTCCTGTCCATGATTTTCCAGATTATCAACTCCCTGCGGGCGCATGATTTAGAAAACGCATGGTTCTCACCGAACGGGGTCGCCGGACTGATTTTCTATGGCTCTGTCGTATTGGCGGTTGTCTTGTTTATGACAGGTCACAAGATGCCTGCTAACATTTTGCTCGCCGTGCTTTTCGGTGTCCCGGTTCTGCTGATGGTCTTCAAGGAACCGCTCGCCAAAAAACTTGAAAAGCGCACCGGAAAAACAGAAGGCGGAAAAGTCATGTTTTTTGTACAGGCATTCTTCGAATTATTTGAAACAATGCTCAGTTACTTTTCCAACACACTTTCTTTTGTGCGTATCGGCGCTTTTGCTGTCAGCCATGCAGCGATGATGGAAGTTGTACTTATGCTTGGCGGCGCCACACAAAACAGCAGTCCGAATTGGATTATCATTGTAGCCGGCAACATATTTGTCTGCCTGATGGAAGGGCTTGTTGTCGGAATCCAGGTGTTGAGACTGGAATATTATGAAATGTTCAGCCGCTTTTACAAAGGAAGCGGACGCGAATTCAAACCATATAATCAGAAAAATGTATAAACTCAGGAGGTTTTCATTATGACTTTAACAGTAAAATTAACTCTTATCGTAACTTTAATCTTAAGCATCATTCTTCCTTTCGGATACTATCTGATCGGTGAGAAAAACAAAAAGCGCTACAAAAAGGCAATCGGCGTCAATATCTTCTTTTACTTTGGCGCTTTTGTAATTGCAGGTATTATGATGTTTGGCGGTTCTGCTCAGGCTGCTGATGCAGCTACAACTGCTGCTTCTACCGCCACAGGACTTGGATATATCGCCGCCGCTCTCGTTACCGGTTTAGCATGTATCGGTGGTGGTATCGCTGTTGCCAGTGCTGCAAGCGCTGCTCTTGGAGCAGTCAGCGAAGACTCCAGCATTTTTGGTAAATCCTTAATTTTCGCAGGTCTTGCAGAAGGTGTTTGTCTCTACGGACTGATCATCTCCTTCATGATCTTAGGTAAATTGTAATTATGAAGATGTTTTTGATCAGTGATAATGTCGATACGTACACAGGAATGCGACTCGCAGGCGTAGACGGTGTTGTTGTACACGAACGAAGCGAGCTTCACGACGCCCTGCAGAAAGTTATGGATGACAAATCCATCGGTATCGTTTTGCTCACCGAAAAATTCGGGCGGGAATTTCCCGATCTTATCGATGAGATCAAGCTCAAACGAAAACTACCGCTGCTTGTCGAAATTCCTGACCGTCACGGAACCGGCCGTAAAAAAGACTTTATCACATCTTATGTAAATGAAGCCATCGGCTTAAAACTATAGTAAAAGAAGGTGAAATCTTGACAATCGAAGAAAAATTAAAGTATCTGCAGGATGCTTCCATGGAAGATGCCAGAGCAATGGGCAACGAGATTATAAGTGAACATCAGGAGGCTTTAGACCAGATACTAAAAGAGCATAAAGAGACTGCCATCCGTCAGGCGGAACTCACCTTAAAAACAGAGACCGCCAACGCCAGACAATCTTTAAATAAGGCCATGGCAAGAGCACAGATCGAACTCAAACGCGAACAGGGAAAATGCCAGACAGACTTAAAAAACCGCTTGTTCAAACGTGTTCTTGTACTTGTAAAAGAATATATGAAGACAGATGACTACAAAAAAATTCTGGAAAAACGCATTCAAAAATCACTGGATTTTGCAGATGGTGAAGAAATTCTGATCTACATCAATCCAAGTGATGCGCATTTGAAAGATGATTTAGAAGCAAAAACCGGCGCCTCCCTCACCGTAAGCCGAGAGGATTTTATCGGTGGGACACGTGCCGTCATGCAAAAACGACGTATTCTGATCGACTACTCGTTTAAATCAGCACTCTCGGAAGAATACGACAATTTCTTGTTTTTAGGAGGTGACAACTATGTTTAGAACCGGAACAATTTATGGAGTAAACGGTCCTGTCATCTATCTGAAAGGAAATACCGGATTTAAAATGTCAGAGATGGTCTATGTAGGGAAAGAAAGATTAGTCGGCGAAGTTATCGCACTTGATAAAGATAAGACAACCATTCAGGTCTTTGAGGAGACGACCGAGTTACGTCCGGGAGAGACTGTTGAGGCTACTGGAGATGCCATCTCCGTAACCCTCGCCCCGGGAATTCTCAATAATATATTTGACGGTATTGAACGTCCACTGGAACGCATCGCCGAAAATTCCGGTGCATTTATCAGTCGTGGTGTGAGTGTAGATTCGCTGGATAAAGAAAAAAAATGGAAGACACATCTGACGGTCTCTATCGGAGATTCCGTTCACGGAGGTGATATCATTGCCGAAGTGCCTGAGACAACGGCCATCGTGCACAAATGCATGGTGCCTCCACATATCAGCGGGATTATCACTAAAGTCATGCCGGATGGAGTGTACACAATTGATGAACCGCTCGTAACAGTCGAGCTAAGCTCCGGCGAGACGATCGACCTGACTATGACTCAGAAATGGCCGATTCGTGTTCCCCGTCCAACGCACCACCGTTTTCCTGCGTCCGTTCCGCTCATCACCGGACAGCGTATTCTTGATACGATGTTCCCGATCGCAAAAGGCGGCACCGCCTGTGTTCCTGGTGGATTTGGAACCGGAAAGACAATGACACAGCACCAGATCGCAAAATGGTCCGATGCCGACATCATCATCTACATTGGCTGTGGAGAACGTGGAAATGAGATGACACAGGTACTGGAAGAATTTACAAAACTGGTGGATCCTAAATCCGGCAATCCTCTGATGGACCGAACCACTTTGATCGCCAATACTTCCAACATGCCGGTGGCGGCCCGTGAAGCGAGCATCTACACCGGTCTCACACTTGCAGAATACTACCGTGATATGGGATATGACGTGGCAATCATGGCAGACTCCACATCGCGTTGGGCAGAAGCACTTCGAGAGCTCTCAGGACGTCTTGAAGAAATGCCTGCGGAAGAAGGTTTCCCTGCTTATCTGGCATCACGCTTATCTGCGTTTTACGAGCGTGCGGGCATGATGCACAACTTAAACGGAACTGACGGCTCTGTATCTATTATCGGAGCTGTATCACCACAGGGCGGCGACTTCTCTGAGCCGGTTACACAGAATACCAAACGTTTTGTCAGATGTTTCTGGGGGCTTGATAAGAGCCTTGCGTATGCGAGACATTTTCCGGCAATCCACTGGCTGACAAGCTACAGTGAATATCTGCTCGATCTCGCCCCATGGTATAACGAACACGTTTCGCCAAAGTTTGTCGACTACCGCAATCAGCTGATGGCTCTTTTGAATCAAGAGAGCAGCCTGATGGAAATCGTAAAATTAATCGGAAGCGATGTGCTGCCGGACGACCAGAAACTCGTTTTGGAAATTGCCAAAGTCATCCGACTTGGATTCCTTCAGCAAAACGCATTTCATGCAGACGACACTTGTGTCTCATTAGAAAAGCAATTCAAGATGATGGAAGTTATCTTGTATTTATATCAGAAATCAAAAGCACTCATCACACTGAACATGCCGATTTCTGTTCTGAAAGAAGAAGATATTTTCGAAAAGGTCATTGCGATCAAATACGATGTGCCAAATGACAAACTCGAACTATTTGATGAATATATGAAAAAAATCGATGCATTCTATGACCGGATTATGGAAAAGAACGCATAAAGGAGGAGGATTTGTATGGCAATTGAATATTTAGGCTTAAGCAGCATCAACGGTCCTCTGATCGTGCTGGAGGGTGTACAGGATGCGTTCTTTGATGAGATCGTAGAATTTGTAGTAAACGGAAACGAGCGTAAGTTAGGTCGCATCATTGAGATTTACGAGGATAAAGCAGTTATTCAGGTATTTGAAGGGACTGAAAATATGTCTCTGCTCAACACTCACACAAAACTCACCGGACATCCGATGGAGATTGCGCTCTCTCCGGATATGCTCGGAAGAACATTTAACGGAATCGGACAGCCGATTGACGATCTCGGTCCGATTACCTCAACGTTGACAAGAGATATCAACGGACTTCCGCTTAACCCGGTAAAACGTGAATATCCTAGAAACTATATCCGCACCGGTATCTCTGCAATCGACGGTCTGACCACACTGATTCGAGGACAGAAGCTTCCGATTTTTTCCGGAAACGGTCTTCCACACGACCAGCTTGCCGCTCAGATTGTAAAACAGGCTTCTCTCGGGGATGATTCCGATGAAGAATTTGCTATTGTATTTGCTGCGATGGGTGTCAAACATGACGTTGCGGAATTTTTCCAGCGCACCTTTGAAGAAAGCGGTGTATCCGACCACGTAGTCATGTTCCTGAATCTGGCAAACGATCCGGTCGTGGAGCGTCTTATCACACCAAAAGTAGCGCTCACCGTCGCAGAATATCTGGCATTTGAGCAGAACAAACATATCCTTGTCATTCTCACAGATATGACATCCTTTGCGGAGGCGATGCGTGAAGTATCCTCCTCCAAAGGCGAGATTCCAAGCCGAAAAGGATTCCCGGGATATCTTTATAGTGAACTCGCGACAATCTATGAACGCGCAGGAATTGTGGCAGGCGTCAACGGTTCGGTGACACAGCTGCCGATTCTGACAATGCCAAACGACGATATCACACACCCGATTCCTGACTTGACAGGATATATTACTGAAGGGCAGATTGTACTTGACCGTGCGCTCCATGGACAGTCCATCTACCCGCCAATCAACATTTTACCGTCCCTTTCCCGTCTGATGAAAGACGGTATCGGAGAGGGATACACTCGCGCGGACCATCAGGATCTTGCCAACCAGCTCTTTTCATCCTACGCCAAAGTAGGAGAAGCGAGAAACCTTGCCTCTGTCATCGGTGAAGATGAACTCTCCCCGATCGACAAAAAATACCTTGCCTTCGGAAAGGAATTCGAAGAACGCTATATCGGTCAGGGGCTTGAGGAAAACCGTACAATCGAAGAGACACTTGACCTTGGATGGGAACTTTTAAAAATGCTTCCAAGAGAAGAATTAGATCGTATTGACACAAAAATTTTGGAACAATTTTATGATAACCGTTCAGACTCATAGAAAGGGGGCGTTCTTATGGATCCTCGCACATTTCCCACAAAAGGAAATCTGATTCTTGCAAAGAATTCTTTGGCTCTTGCCAATCAGGGGTACGAACTTATGGATAAGAAAAGAAACATTCTGATCCGCGAACTGATGGAACTGATCGATCAGGCAAAGGACATTCAGGAACAGATTGATTCCACCTTCACACATGCATATAAATGCCTGCAGCACGCCAATATTGAACACGGTATCAGTCTCGTATCCCAACTTGCCTATACCGTCCCAATTGAGGATTCTATCAAGATTAAAAGCCGAAGCATTATGGGAACGGAAATTCCACTTGTGGATTACACTCCGGATGAGAATCAGCCGACTTACTCTTTCAGTACAACTGATGAGTCAATCGACCGTGCACGCGAAGCATTTCGCAAAGTAAAAGAGCTTACGATCAAATTATCCATGATTGAGAATGCAGCCTACCGGCTTGCGACCAATATTAAAAAAACACAAAAGCGTGCAAACGCTCTGAAAAATATTACAATTCCGACCTATACCACTTTAGTATCTTCCATTTCCAATGCTTTGGAGGAAAAAGAACGTGAAGAATTCACACGATTAAAAGTGATAAAGCAGCGGAAAATATAATAGAATACACTATTCTATTCAAAAATGGAGTGAACTTTCTATTCACAAAGTTCACTCCATTTGCATGCTCCGCATATTTCTTTTCTCTTCCCCTGAAGTAAGATTCGTTCTGATACCAGTTTAGAAAAAGTATCCCAAGTCAAAACTGTACCTTCTTCCAAACCACAAAAAGAAAGCACTTTCTGATCATATGCCCGAACAAGCTCCGGCGTATTACAGCTTCCATTTTCTAAATTGGGGCATTTCTCGCAGATAACATCTGCATGCGTAATAATTTGCAAAGAAGGATTCTCTTGCATCTGTTCTAAAATCTTTCCCATATGCGCCACAAACAAATCACTATATCCTTCTCCTTGAAAAAATGCAAGGCACATTCCATGATGTGCCCGCAATAAAATCGGTTGCTTTTCCATAATCTCTCACTTTTTCAACTTAAAACTCAAACACTGCAACACCATATGGCGGTAAATCATAAGCAAATGAAAATGGTCTTCCGTCACATTCTTTTTTCACACTCTTATAAATCTCAGGACGTACTTTTCCCTCTCCACCATATTTCTTTTCATCACTGTCCAAAATCAGCTTATACTGCTTTCTCCTTGGAACGCCAACACGATATTCCGTTCTTTCCATCGGAGTAAAATTACATACAAACAAAAGATTCTTCTTGCCGTCTTTAGAATGTCTGATAAAGCTGTAGATACTTCTCTCCGCATCATCTGCATTCACCCATTCAAATCCTTCCGGTGAACAGTCTAATTCATACATCGCCTTATTCTTTTTATACAAATGAAGCAAATCTTTTGTAAATTCCTGCAACTGTCTATGCCAGTCTTCTGCAAGAAGAAACCAGTCTAATTCACGCGCTTCACTCCATTCCTGAAGCTGAGCAAAATCCTGTCCCATAAACAACAGTTTTTTACCAACATGTCCCATCATAAACGCATATCCGACTTTCAGGTTGGCAAATTTATCAAATCCAAGCCCAGGCATCTTATTTAGCATAGAGCACTTCAGATGCACCACTTCATCATGCGACAATACAAGAACATATTTTTCGCTATACGCATAACTCATGGCAAATGTCATCTGATTGTGGCACCCTTTTCTAAAATAAGGATCCAGTTTCATATACTCTGTAAAATCATGCATCCAACCCATGTTCCATTTTAAACTAAATCCAAGTCCATCATATTCCGCTGGCGCTGTTACTTTTGGCCAAGCTGTAGATTCCTCGGCAATCATGACAACTCCCGGATTTCTTCCAAGAACCACTGAATTCAAATGCTTAAAAAATTCGATTGCTTCAAGATTTTCATTGCTGCCGTATTTATTTGGAACCCACTGACCTTTTTCTTTTCCATAGTCCAAGTACAGCATAGATGCAACTGCATCTACTCGCAAGCCATCTACATGATAATGCTCTATCCAAAACAGTGCATTTGCAATCAGGAAATTTTGAACTTCTGACTTTCCATAGTCAAAAACCTTTGTTCCCCAATCAGGATGTTCTCCCTTTCTCGGATCTGCATACTCAAAGGTCGGTGTTCCATCAAAATCAGCCAGTCCATGTGCATCTTTCGGAAAATGCGCCGGCACCCAGTCAAGAATTACTCCAATCTTATTCTTATGGAAATAATCAATCATATACGCAAAATCTTCCGGTGTCCCGTATCTTGAAGTCGGGGCATAATATCCTGTCACCTGATATCCCCAAGATCCGTCAAAAGGATACTCAGCAATACCCATCAGCTCAATATGTGTATATCCCATCTCTTTGATATACTCTGTAGCTGCTTTGGCAAACTCTCTATATGTATAGAATCCGTCATCCTCTCTGCCCGGATGTCGCTTCCACGAACCGATATGCGCCTCGTAAATTGACATCGGCTCTTTATGATGATCCCAAGTTAATCTCCGCTCCATCCACTTGCTGTCTGTCCATCTAAGAGCACTGATATCCGTCACTTTCGATGCATTCCCCGGTCTGAGTTCTGCATAATTGGCAAATGGGTCCGCTTTATAAATATGATCCCCTTTGTATGTTTGAATACAATACTTATACAGTGCTCCTTCCTGCACATCAGGAACAAAACATGTATAAATACCAAGTGGCTCTTCCCTCTTCATCGGGTTCTTGTCGGCATCCCAATCATTAAATTCGCCAACTACCGAGACTTTCTCCGCATGTGGCGCCCATACTGCAAAATAAACACCCTGTTTTTCACCATCATTTACAATGTGAGCTCCTAGTTTTTTATAAATCTCATAATGAGTTCCCTGACCAAACAAATAATGGTCTAATTCTCCGATTTCGTATGCTTTTGTTTTATTTTTTTCCGCCATACTTTCACCTTCCCAGTTTATTTGGTATATACGTCTATTATACTTTAGCCACACATAAAAAGAAAGAGTTTTGTCACCAAAACTCTTTCTTCTTATTATCTAAAATCCTGTTCCTGCAAAACAATTCTTGAAGACTCGTTTTTCTTCTTACCAAATAATTTCTTTAGGAAACGTTTAAATGTCATTTTCTGAGAATGTGCAATCGCATCATCCATGATTTCTTTTACATCCGCAACTGTAACAATGCTCTCTTCTCTTTGCATAAGATCAATCCTGCTATATAATGCCAAAATTCCCATCTCATCAATCTTATATCCATTTTCTTTTGCATAAGTCTGAGCAAATGTTACCAGCTCATCATTGATAAATACCGGCAGCTCCAATCTGGACGTAAATTTTTTCTTAAAGTCCGGATATAATGCCAACATCTTATCAAGTGGTCTGCGCTCTTCCTCTAAAACTACAAGTAATTCTCCAGTCTGTTCTTCCATAAGATCATTCAGCTCTAAAACTGTCTTTTTATTCAGTTTCGATGCACGCTCAATGATAATCGCTCCACCATGCAGCTTCTCAATAATATGTGAAACATCTTTCTTATTCAATGATTCCGCTGTGACAATTCCAACTTTCCCTTGTTTCAGCTTTCTGTTCTTTTGAATTGCCTTCACAATGTCTACCGCCAAAACTGTCTTTCCAGAGCCTTTACGCCCTACAACAAGCAAGTTGGCTGTTCGAGATGTTCCATATCTCGTTCTGCATCTCTTATCGTTCTCCAATACATCTACAATCTGTTCACTCATGCCGTGAACAGGAACAAAATAAGAGAATAATTTTTTCTGTTCTTCTGTCAGACCCGCTTTAATTCCAATCTCACTTTGTGCTTCCAGATCATAGCGTCCCTGCACGATAAAAGCAGTATCAAATGGTGAAGACGGCTCCGGACGTCTCTGTTCTTCTTTTTCCAAAGGCTCCTCTACTACTGTGTCATTCATCAAAGCTTTGGCAGAAATTGCAATCGCTTGTGTGTCTCCAAGCTTAATTCCTTCTGATTCCTCAATCTCTTCGATTTCTTCAATCTCTTCAAAATCTTCTGATTCTACTTCTTCAAAAGCTTCCTCGTCAAAACTTTCTTCATCAAACGGATCTTCCTCTACTTCTTCTGGTTCTGCTTTCTCTTCTTCCTGAACTGATTCTTCTGCCAGTTCCTCGATTGGTTCCTCTTCCTTCGTTTCCACTGTTTCGACTGTTTCTTCCTCCATTGTTTCCAATGGTTCAACAGTTTCTTCCTCCGGCGCTTCCACTTTCTCGCGCCTTGCCTTATTCTGCTTAATCTCAGCCGCTTCAGCTTCCAGTTCTTCCATTAACTGTCTGATATCATCTGGAAGAATACTTTCTTCTTCCACTTTTTGAGATTCCAGTTTCTCTTTGTCCCGTCTTGCTCTTTCTTGTTCTTCTTGAATTAATTGAGCATTTTCTTTTTGTTTCTCTTCCCAATTCTGTAGAATCTCTTCCACGCTCATTTTAGAACTTTGAGAAAAAATTTCTTTGCTCACATCTTCATCTTCGGTTTCATCCAGCACTTGTGGCTCCTCGCTTGCTTCCGCCTCTTCCTCTGCTGGTACTTCCTCGATAGTCTCTTCCTCTGCTTTGGCTTCCTCGATAATCTCTGTCTCTTCCTCTGATGGGGCTTCCTCGATAGTCTCTGCCTCTTCCTCTGCTGGAGCCTCCTCGATAGTCTCTGCCTCTTCCTCAACTGACTCTTCTTCTGCTACCGGTGTCTCTTCTATTTTTTCTGCTTCTTCTGCAGAAACTGCTTCCACTTTCGTTGTATTCTCTAGTGAAATCGCTGCATTCACTTCATCAACTTTCATTTCCACAGTCGGTTCTTCCACATTTTCAACTTTCTCTTCTTTCTTTTCGGCAACTGGCTCCACCTTTTTTACTGGTTTCTTTTCATCATTTCTATGATTATATTTCTCCTGCTGCAAAGGTGTCAAAGGTTTATATTTCATCTTTAATTCCATAGCCTGATATACATACTTTCCTTCACTGAACCATAGAATTAAATCATCACATTCTTCCAGGCATTCCGCCACCATACCCGCTTCGTGGTACAATTTCGCCAATTCATATGCCCATTTTTCCACATACTCGGCTTTTTTAAACTCTTCCAACGCTTCAATCTGCTGTGATAACGGTGCATTTTGGCTTTTCAAAATCTTATATCTCAAAATATATTGATTCGGATCTTTTGGAGCCATGGCAATAAACTCTTCATAACAGTCTGTTGCCTCTCTTACATCGTTCAATTTTAATGCCAGTGTTCCAAGACGATATACAATCTTTCTGCTTCCCGGAGCTCTGTCATATGCTATAAATAAAATCTCCCTACTCTTCTCATATTCTCCATTATACTCATAAATCTCACTTGCTGTACAAAGCATCGCTGCATTCTTAGCCTTACGCCAATCGATACTGTCTGCTATCTCCATCGCTTTTTTATATGATTTTTGTTCCATATACTCAAGCATCTGCTCTGTTCTTACTCGATATTCGTATTTATCCAAAGTATTCACCCCTATTATTATTTCTATGACCTTTCTATCTAGTCGAATTTTAGCTTTCTATATTCTGTTTTATTTTATCACAGGAGATAACCAATGTCAAAAAGATGTAACAAAAACGTAATAAAAATAAGGTTATCTTAAACTTCTATAAGATAACCTTATTCTGTATTTTATTGTTATTTTTTTATTTATTATTTCGGAGGAATATATCAATTATAAAACCTGTTGCCTTTTTTCACTTTATATGCAATTTATAACTCAAAGTTTCGATTATTCTTATTCTCTAATCCTAATCTGTTTTTCTGATGTTTCTTTACACATCTTATAACTGCTTTGAAGCTATGTGGTATTCCTCTTTTCAATATGTCTGCAAATATTTAATCTTCTGCTCCAGATGTTCTACTCTCCGAATAAATTCTTCTACTTGCTCTCTTTCTCTGGATTATACTCTATGGTAAAGGCTTTCATCACAGGTTCTTACATTTGCCATACCACCAACATATTGAATTGTAAATTCCGAACTATCCATTGGACTAAGCCTCCTTCTTTCTCCTATTTTCAGAAAATCTGTTTCTTTCAAGCTTTCTTACTTAAAAATCCTAATTCCCATTTCAGATTCTCTTTTCACCCCTCTTTTTATTTCCTTTCTCGTCAGATATAAAACGGATTTCAAAATTCTTTCTTACTTGAGAATATTAAATTTTACTTTCAGAAATTCTTCTTTTAGAAACCTTTTTGTTTTCTGAATCTCTTTTGTTTTGTTGAGTTTATAATAACACCACAGTCTTTATTTGTCAATACTATTTTTCTAAAATATTTATATTTTTTCATTTTTATATATGTGCCATTTAATTATCTGAATATTTTATATTTTCAAGAAAATATACACTCATAAACCAAGCTTTTCAAACACATCCTGTCTCTTGCGTACCTTCGAAAAATCTGTTTTTTGTTCTGCCAGTACCTTCCCTGCTCTCCCTTTTCTTTTGAAACAGGTTCTGAAAATTCTTTGTATCCACGCAACCGGAAGGAATATCGGATACTTTTCTAAATATTTATACTGCAATTTAATCGTTTCATACGGAAGAAAAATCGCAGTAAGCCATACCTTCACCTGTCCTATCCACACTTTTTTATCGGAAGACGCCACATTTTGAATCCAATAGTTTTCCATAGTCCCATAAATTCCGCTATCAACCATCAATTCTGTCAGCTGGTCATAGAACGCATCGCTTTGCCCTTTTTCAAACCAAATATTCGCAAGTTTCTCCATATGATGCAAAAACTCTTTCAGACCTACTTTAGCAAGTTCCGTTTCAACATAATTCCAATCCATCTGATCTTTCATTTTCTTCTCAAACTGCCAAATATCAACAATGGAGCGAATTCCACTTCCGCCATTTTGAAAATGTTTTGCCATATGAACAATCACATAGACATAAAAATCCTCCCAGCTGTATTGCTGTATATATTTTTTCCCCTTCTCTGGTTTTGCTTTCTCCCAAGGATTTTTATAATACGAAGCAAACTGGCTGTTCTGTCCCACCAGACAATAGTGCATCTCAATATTCATAAACGGCTTTCGGAAATACACATGATGGTGATCGTCCCGATGATCACAATAATATCCAAGTTGCTGCAGAATCTCTTCCACTTCCTTTTCCTGCTCCAGTCGAAACAAAAGATCAAGATCCGCCATCATTCGCAGATCTGTCTTTGGATAACATTGCTTTAAAAAAATTCCTTTCAAGGGAATACAATAAATACCATTCCCCTCAAAAGCCTGCAAAAGTTCCTCTAAAGAAAAATGTTGTACCGTATCTCTTGCAGTTTCCATCTGCCATGCCTGCTCATACTTTTTTCGAACCCCCTGAGGAATTTGTTCCTTTCCCGGAATCTTATCTATTCCATGAGCCACAACCGCCTCAATCTTGTGAAATTTACAAATTCGATATAGCTTTTCCCAATTCACACCCTCATGTATCGTTGGCGCTTCCCCTCCGGCAAGACTATATCGTATAATTTCAAACAGGTATCTGCACGCTTCTGCTCTACTCATAATCCACCTCTTTAAACTTTCTATTTTCAATCCGCACTGCCCGGTCACAGCACTGTACCCCAGCCGCAGTGTGAGAAATACAAATAATTGTCTTTGTATTCATCTTCTTCAAATTCTGCAGTACATTCCATTCTGTCTCTTTATCCAAAGATGCAGTGCACTCATCCAACAAAAGAATTGGGGCATCATCCAAAATCGCACGTGCTATCGCAATCCGTTGAATCTGTCCCATAGAAAGTCCTTCTCCACGCTCCGATAAAACAGTATCCAGTCCATTTGGCAATGTTTCAATATAATCCCATATACAAGCTGCCCTTGCAGCTCTTTGAATTTCTTCATCCGTCACTTTCGGATTACAGAATGTAATATTTTCCCGTATTGTTCCTGACATAATCATATTCCCTTGCGGAACATAAGAGAATACAGTTCGCGTTCCCGCATCAATCTCCACTTTGCCACATTCAGTTTCAAAATACAACTTACCACTGTCGCAAGGCATCAGATGCAAAAGCAGCTTCATAAGCGTGCTTTTTCCAATCCCCGACTCGCCTACGATTGCAATCAAATCTCCTTTCTGCACACGCAGAAACGTATTTTCGAGAACAGGTTCACCACCCGCATATGAAAAAGTAACTTTCTCTGCCACAATCGCATGAAACTCCTTGTAGAACTTTTGGGCATCCAAAATTTTGGACTCCGCCTGCTCATCTGTCATCGCTTCCAACTCCATAAGTCGTTCTGCTGAAGCCTGCATACTGTAATATTGAGGTATTAAGCCGGAAACGTTTCGAAATGGTGCTTTGATCTGTTGAATAATCTGTAAAAACGCAGTCAACGTACCAAATGTCATGGCTCCCACAGAAATCTGCAATGCTCCCCACGCAAGCGCTGCATAATATCCTGCTGTGAACAACACATATACCATCGTATTTGCCAGATTACTGATTGTATTTCTTTTAATTCGCACTTTATAATTATCCTTTTGAAATTCATCCAATTTACCACCAACAGAATGCTCATTCACAAAAGATTTAATAACAATCAAGTTCTCCAAACACTCTTGCATATAGGAACGCACAATGCCATTCGTCCTTTGCACTTCTTTATGCAAATACTTGAAATGTCTGCTGTAAATTCTGCTGAATACACAGACAAGCCCGCCAATCAAAAGCACCAATCCTGTAAAACGCGCATCAATAGAAAACAAAACAAATAAGCCCGCCACAATTTTCGTCAGCATAGAAATGGCTTGCGGAATCAATGACACAACTCCGCCGACCACAATATCTACATCACTTGTCAATCGGTTAAGTATCTCCCCAGAATGGATTTTACTGACTTCCTGATATTGTTTTTTCAAAATCATAGAAAAAACACCTTGTTTGATACGCATCTCAATTTTAGTAGTGACACGAATTCTCAGATTGCTACTCGCAATATTCAGAACTGCCTGCAATAAAATCAGCATAACAAGAAAAAGCACTTGAAGCCACACACTTCCTTCTCTGCTTCCGGTTGCAATATCAAGAAGGCAGCTTGACACCAGCGCAAGCAAAATGAAACTTCCCGCAATCAGTCCGCTAAATACTGCCAACAAAAGAATCCATCCTAACGAACTCCTACTATAACTATATATCCATTGAAGAGAGGATATTTTTTTCTTTTCCATCTTTATTCTTCCAAAACTCCCGCTTCTCTTAATTTAGCCAAAAAGGCATCCAAACTTTTCTTTGCCTGTTCGTATTCAATTTCATACATTTCCATCATGGACTGCAGCATTTTCCCCTCATCAGTCTCCTCTTTCAAGAGATCCCATAACTCTCCGCCCGTCTCATTCAAATTAATCATTCCATGAAATGCTTTCGCAGCCTCTCCAACCGGCACAACAACTGCACGATCTCCAACTTGACGTTTTAAAAATCCTTCTTTTGCTCTCATCTTTTTGTCCTCCAATCTCTTTTTTCTATTATGATGCTATTTCTGCAAAATAGCAAGCGCAACCCCTTATTATGCATTTTTCAAAGCTTCATATGCTACCTCTACTGCTTCAAAAGAAATATTACATTTCAATACAAAAAATGGGAGTTCCCGAACCATACGATCTACAAGTTCCATGAAACGCATCAATGTTTCCGGGTTTTGAGGCAAAAACAATTGATGGAACAAACGATCCACAACTTCTTTATCATCAATATTCCTGATTTCATTTTTCTCACCACGCTCTATAAAGCAGATAGATTGAATTGGCGCACATTTGGGCGCTCCAAATTTCTCTTTTCCCATCCACGGCGTTCCGTATGCATACCAGTTCCCGTTTTTATATCTGATGATCGGTTTATCCCCGTTGATGTAACTTGCTCTTCCTTCAAAATATTCCAGCCAAAGTTTCGTATGTGTCGTCTTCCCCACACCGCTTTTTGCTGTAAACACATAAGCTTTCCCATCCAGTTCTATCACGGCCCCATGCATAACAAACGCCGAAAATGCAATCAGTTTTTTGGCAATCGAACGATAAATGCACACACTTTCACACATTCCTCTTGTAACTCCATCCGACAAAAATTCTTTATATTCCGTTTCTATTTCCTCGTCTGAAACCTCTACTTCCAGATCTGCCGCCCGCCTGCTTTTATCTGCCCACGCTTCACACTGCCGCTCAATATATGAATATTTGTAATTGATCTTAATACTCAAATCTGCCACTCTTATCTGTAAACTTTTCTTTTCCATATTCCTCTTATATCCCTTGATTTCCTATGATATTTTTTATCCGATATTAAATTCTTCCAATAATTTTTTCCGGTAATTTTCATCAATTGTTGCTTTCATAATCTCCTCTTGTCTTCCAAGTTGTATTAATTTAGCATATAGAGCGTTGATTCCTTCTATTTCCTGTACTCTCTTCTCTACTTCTTCCTGTACTCTCTTCTCCACTTCCGCCTGTACTTTTTCTTCTACTCTTGCCTGTACCCTCTTCTCCACTTCTGTCTGCACTTTTTCCTCAATTCTCTGCTCCAACTTGTCCCCCATAATTTCCATCAATGCATCACATACCATACTATCATCCTCCATAAATTTCTCTTCATTTGCTCGCACGATAATATTCATCGCCGACTGATACCATGTATTCTCGCTGTGTTTTCTGTAATCCTTCACCAAAAATCTTCCAGCATCTCTTGACTTTCTAATTTGTTTGTCAAACCACGCAGCCAAAGATTTTCTTTCGGTGATAATTGGCTTCCGACCACAATTTGAATCGGAATAAAATCACCGCGCACATAATAAATTCCATCTTCCTGCTTCTCCACCTGATATCTTCTCACTTCTCGCAAATGCTTGATCAATTTTCTTGGATATCCTAACCCAAATAATGTGATTGTCACTTCACTGATTGGTATCTCGTCAGTTGTACCGGTGTCCGACTTATAAAAACACGCATATCCGTATATCTTATAAAAGGTATCTATACTGATATAATCTGTCGGACTTTTATATTCCACCAGATTGTACTTTTGAAAAATACGTCCGATATTTTTCTGAACCTTATGTTTCTGCTCGTTTTTAATTACAAGCACATCAATCGACATTGGTTTTGTCGAAAGCTGATGCTCATCCTCAAAGATCAGATATTTTGCTTCCTCCTGCAGTTCAATCTGAGCCGTCGCATAAAACGCAGGATGCCATTGCAGATACTCCTCTTTCTGCGTCTTTTCTTTTGTCTTACTCATATAAAACCTCCTCTTATGAAATTGTTCAGGAGATTTCCTTCTTCGAAAACTCCTGCTTGTAAATTTGTAATTTGAAAGCATGAATTTTCTGAAAGGACGGATTTTTTAATCCGCTATATGAAATGTATTAGATGCCGGCCAAAACCGGCTAGATAAATAGAAAATAGAATGCTTTTTTTTCATCATAACATTGAATTCTTTGACTTGCAATGAGTTTTTAGTTTCTTTTTAATTCTTGAAAACAAATTCTTCATCCGCAGTACAACCACTCGCACCCAAAAGAAATCACACCATAGATGCACATATAATCGGTACTTTGGGTCTCTCACTGAAATATGTTTCTCACCGCGGTAAAATTCTGTGACAACACCTAATATCCATTCCTGTGGCACCGGATATTCTTTCCACCAACGATTGTCTCCGCAAATTACATATCCATCTTTTTTCACATGTAAAATACGATGCAACACGTATTTCCCATCCGGTCTCCTATAAAGCGGAAGATCATATCTCTTCAACTTCCCCGAAACCGGCTTAATAATAACCGTGTCTTTTCGATTCCGTAACATCGGCTCCATACTGTCTCCCACCGTAGTGGAAACACAAGTCTTCCCTTCTCTCAATTCCTGTTCTAAAGTTGTATCTCGCATATCTTCCCCCATAGTACAACGATTACTCAAAAATATCCCTACTGAATTTTTAATACAATTTATATGTATTCTTTCAGTAAGGATATTTTTATAATGTTAAACTTTCACACAGTCAATTATGGTTGGTCTGGTGGAAAATCCCCTCCTTCATCCGTGCCCCCATCAATAATATCTTCCGAATCGCCACTAGTTGTGATAATGTCTTCCATTCCAAATTTGATAACTTCCAACTCTGGTTCTAAAAATTCTTTTTTCATCGCTAACTCTCCTTTTTTATTTAATTGTATATGATGCCAAATCACTATATACCGTATGTGTTTCTCCATCTTTGTCTTGATATGTTACATATCCTCTTGCATACCATGTATTAGGACTTGAAGTTTTAAGGTACTTTGTATAATTTGCCAAGAATGAATTGGTCTCTGCACCATATTTCTTTAATCTTGTTGTTTCTGTTGTATCTAATGTTAATTCTGAACCAGCTGCTGAAATCTTATCATATCCAATTTGATCTGTTGCAACAACTCCAACTTTTAAAACCTTATATCCTTGATCTGTTGGAACTGAATGTTTTGATACAAATTTTACTTTACCATTTTCATATGAAACATTACACAATACGTTTACTGTTTTTTCCACAGTTTCAGATTCTTCAATATAGACTGCTTCTACTGTCGTATCACCATAAACTATAAATGTATATGATTCTTTATAAGAAATTGGTGTTCCATTTACTGTCCAATGTGAGAACTTCTGACCTTCCGGCGCTGGTTTTGCAACTACTGTCACTTGATCTCCCGTCTCACAGTATTTTGTTTCTGTTGTTCCGTTGTTATTGATTGTAATAACAAACTTAGCTTGCAATCCTTCAATTGCTGCCTTTAACTGAGCTACTGCCTCATCTACTTCTCCCTGCCCTGCAGTTAAGTCCTCTTTAATTCCTTTAGCAGCCTCCAAAGCAGTCTCTAATTCCTTTCTGGAAGTTTCCGTATATTTTTCGCTGTAATCTACTTCTGCCATCTTAGCTTCCGCTTCTACAATTGCCTTATTCAATTCTGCATCATTTCTTGTTACTGTCACTACACAAGTTGCTTTAATATCAGGATGGGCGGCAGATTGTGCTGTAATTTCTGCAGTTCCCACTTTCTTAGCTTCTACACTTCCATTTTTATCTACAGTAACAACATCTGTATCCGAACTCCACACAACTTCTTGATCTGTAGCAGTTTCTGGTGTAACTGTTGCAACCAATGTATCTGACTGACCAACCTGCAATGAAAGCTCTGTTTTATCTAATTCTACGTTTTCAACTGCCACATAAGGTGTCAGTCCTTTGATTGCTTCCTCCAATGCTGTGATTTTTGTTTCAATATCTTGCATATCCGAAATCTCTGCGTTAACCGCCTCTGTCAACTGAGTTCTCGCCTCTTTTACAGCTTCTTTCGAATCTTCTGTATATGTACCGTTTTCTTCAACAGTGGCTACTTCTTCCAAATATTGTACCGCATAATCTTTTGCAGTCACTTCTTCAACCATTGGTAAGAAATTTTGTACCCATGCATTTTTTCTAGTTGCTCCAATACGAATCAAATCTCCAGCTTCAACTTTTGCAATCTTACTTTCGAATGTCTGTCCATTACCTAAAGTTTCTTGTAGTAAGATTTCCCCATCTCCTGTTTCACCAGATTTAGCATGTCCAATTACAAAGTCTAATTTAGAACCACCTGTGTTTACCATATTTTGTTCTAAAGTAGCCTTGTAATATCCATTGCGGTACGCTTTCCATGAAAATGCTAACGCTTCTTGCGATGAATTTGAGAATGTTGATGTAATCTCATTTTTTGCAAGTTTTGCCCAATGATATTTTGAATCCTGACTTCCATTATTCATCCATGCACTACCTTTAAATGCATTTTCCGGCAAATCTGACCACACACCATTTTCCTTAATCTGATAATGCCATCTGTCATCTTCCGTCTGTTGTGCAAGCGTTCCCTTTTGCGTCTCGTAATCCCAATATTCACTTTGTTTATTCGTATCGTATGCCACACTCGCTTCTGGGTCTTCCTCATATACACGAATACGTTTTGCTGCCACATTGTTTGCACTACTATTAATATAAACAGAATATGCTACTAGACGAATATGAGTAGCCTGTTGTGGTTGATCTAAAACGATTTGCTGCACATCCGTTGTATTTGCTAAATTTCCTTCTTTGACAGTTGTAAAGTCATCGTCTGTTGGATTTTCTGTATTGGCAATCTGCAAAGCATATTTATTAATAATGCCATGTCTATTGCTTCTAGATTGATATGTGACTTTTGTAATTTTTTTGCTTTCTCCAAATCCTGTCTGAATCCAAATTGGATTTTGATCACTTGGGCTTCCACTCGCTACTTCTCCTTCTTGAGGAGTATTTTGATATCTTGAATGCCACCAATGATCTAAATCATCAAATGCCCATGATGCTCCTCCATCATTAACATATCCTGCAGGTATTTGTTCTGAATTGGCCTTCGCATTTTCTGCGAGAATTGCGGAATCAATTTCTTTCATCCCATTCACTGTGACAATAGAATCGTTCCCTCTCTCTTCTGTCTCCGTTTTTGACACATTCATCTGTATATTCTGTGCCAGTTCTGCTGCCGCATCTGTTGACATTACATTCACAGGAAGGTTCATTCCTGTTACCGTCATTGCACCTGCACAAAGAAGAGCAAGCGCTTGTTTCATTTTCTTTGATTTCATAACGTTCTCCTTCTCCTTTTACTAACTTAGAAAATATCTGTATTCACACTGCATAGATAACCCATACTTCTTTTTCTATGCCTGAATGACCTATCTACTTTCCAAGCCACCTCTTTTTCAAGATTTTAAATACGCACTATTTTTAGTAATTTTCTCCATGTCGAACGTATCAAACACTTAAATATTAAACCTTTTTAATAACCATGTCAAGTGTTGCAATCACAGTTTTTATCACTTTTCACCCATAAAATTAAATTTATCGATATTTTTTGCGCGTTTCGTACAATATTTTCTTGTTACTCAACAAAAAAGACACTTTCTTGTTATGAATTTAACAAAAAAATGTCTTTTTATGCATTCTACAATATAAGATCGTCTACTTTTTCAAAGTCCGCAAGCCGATAAGACTCTATTTGGTTTCCGTCAATCAGATAAAATGTGTCTTGAAGATAAACTCCTCGAACATGCCATGCATATTTTCCTGTCGTTTCCTGCATTTTACAGGTGAACCCATGTACCCGGTCATATCCGTATATATGATATGTCTCCCTTTCCCCATATGTGAAGAATCCAATTAGATTTTTCTCCGCATCTGCCAGCACGGATTTATAATCTTCGAATGCAGTACTGTAATAACTATCTTTTAAAACAATCTTGTCAATCTCTTTGACATTAGAAGGATCCGAAATATCAAACATCGAAAGTTTTACCCGCCTGTCCTTCTCGTCATTTCCATCGTCTTCCATGCCGATTCCAAGCAGCAAGCCGTCTCCATATGGATGCAGATATTCTGAAAATCCCGGAATCTTTAGTTCTCCTATAATCTTTGGATTTGCCGGGTCTGATAAATCAACAGAAAAAAGTGGCTCCGTCTCTCGATATGTCACAAAATACCCGATATCTCCCATAAAACGCGCTGAATAGATTCGTTCATCTTTCGCCAGATTTTCTATTTTCCCAGTCTCTTCCAGCTTCTCATCTAACACATAGACCGCATTCGTTCGATCCACTGTTGTGACCAATCTGAGATATCCATTATATTCATCGATACTGAAACTGTCATTCAGATAACCGTTTACCCGTGTCTTCGCCACCCCGGTCAATTTCCCTTCTCCATAGGAGAATTTTCGTATCTCGGTAGTTCTTCCACCGTCTTCCTCCCAAATCGTTTCATATAGATAAATATTTTCCGCGCTCGCATAGCACAAACCTTGATCCGACAAAATACCTATGGAATCTGTCGTTTCACTTGGATTTTGAATATCTATCGCCGTGATCACAGTATAGTTTCTCGCGCTTTCTGTATCTGGCATACAGATTTTATCGAGAGAAAGCAGTTCCTCATTCACGCAAGGAATATACTGTTCTTTTCTCTCTTCTTCCGGATTGTTGACTGAATATTGGCTGAATACATACAGATAGCCGTTGTTTAGACGTGAGGTACTATAACCTCCACTCTGCAAACATTCCCCAATTTCCTTAGGTTGTCTTTTATCAGAGATATCGTACACTATACTCTTTGTATCACATACACTCTCAACTGCATATTCATACTCTGTTCTATAAATCGCATCCCCTGCCGGATAAATCTCTTCGCTTTCTGTTCCAAGTATGATCAAATAAGAATTTTCCACATAGATTTCTGATATACAAAACTCCCCTTCGAGTGTGATCTCTGTGATCTGTTCCAGTTTATTCCCTTCCGTATCCACAATTCCAATCCCATTGCCTTCTTCTTTCACGACATATAGATAACGTCCATCTGTTTTGACAATATCCCCTTCATCTACATTCTCTGTTCTCGTATTGGTCTTTGAATAACTGCTTTCCGTGTTTTTGCTGTTCTCCACAGAAGCCTCCGGAGTCCCTTTTGCTTCCTCCTCTAGTGCAATCTCATGTCCATAACGCTGTCCTGGTCCTTTGACCAACTGATAAATCTCCTCATAAGAGTTTGCCATTTGAAGCTTGTCGCTTTTATGTACCTTTTCTACAATCGGACTGATGATCTTATTTCTTGGGGTATTCCCTTCATTCGTTTGGATATGTGCTATCCCAAGTATTCCAAGGCAGGCTGCCGCCGCCAATGCATAGCGGTATCTTTTTCTTCGTTCTCTTTTTTGACGTTTCATTATCTGTTCTTCCACCGCACTCGGTCTCAACCGTTCTGGAATCTCAATATTTTCTGTCTGCCGTCTGATGCTGTCCATGATTTCTTTTTCATGTTGTTCCATATCGATACTCCTTTCTAACGCAATATGTTCCCAAGTTTCTCCAATGCCCTGCTTCGCTTGGAACGAACCGTATTGGCATTCATTGGTCTTCCTTGTTCCGCGAGCATCTCGCCAATTTCTTTACTGTTATCCCCCCCGAATACGGATAATGCAATAATCTGTCTCTCTTCCTCCGCAAGTATTTTCCATGCATTTTGAACATCGATGATTTCTTCATAATCTCTCTGCGATTCGCTTTGGTCTTCTTCTTTGCTTTCCTGAAGTTCAAATGTTTCCCGCTTGTTTCTCATTTTCAATTTCTTTTTGCAGGCATTTGACAGAATCTTAAATATCCAACTGCAAAATGCTTCCTCATTTCGAAGGCTATCGATGTTCTCATAAGCCGACAGCACCGTCTCGCTCACAATATCTTCCGCATCCTGAGGGTTCTTCATCATGTACAACGCAAAATAATACAAATCTTTGTAGACTTTTTCATATAATTTTGAAAATGCCTTTACATCTTTTTTCCGTGCACGTTTTACTAAAACAGATTCTGAACATGTATCATAATCGTACATTTCATCCCCCTCCTTCCTACCGGTATAAATATAGAGTACCAAAAATTGCAAAGTGTTGCATGAAAATTCTTTTTTATACACAAAGAGAGAGCGTGCTGCTCTCTCCCGTTACAAAATACTATTCAATTTTGTCATCGTTCTTGGCAATGCATCTTTCGCATTCTTCCAAGGCTCATCTTTAAATCGATAATCAAATTTATCGATAAACCAACCTAAGTCTTCATGTACACGTTTCATATTTTCCAGATACATTCGGTTCAATTCCGCTATAAAAGACTCTAGCATCTCTCCTCGCAGTCGTTCCGGCGCCATCTCATACAACATTCCATAATGCTTCGTACAAAATCCTTTTGATGATTGAAACAATTTGCGAAACTCTTCTTCTCTCTTGTAAAGGTAGAAAATTGTTCCTAAATAATTTTGAAATGTGCTTTCAATCTTATCACATACAAAGCAGGAATGTTCCACCCCTTTCACATAACTCAAAAGTTCGGAAGGCTCTGACTTTCTCTTAAAAAGAGAAGCTGCCTTTACAGATTCATTTTGTTTTGCTTCTATCTCTTTCATAGATTTTTCCATATGTGTCTTTAACATCAGAGCAAGTCCGAGGCGGTCTGGCATTTCTTTCAACATTGCAACATGTTTCGCACAAAATCCTACCTTGTCACTTTCCAGTCTGCAGTCATCTGTCATATATGTGGAAGGACGAAGTGTATATTCTAACGCTTCCTGCTCCAGTTTTTTATATATGTTACAAAGAGGACATTCACAGTCCTCTTTGAACGCATCATTTACAGGTATCGTATATAATTTTTCTTTCACGCTTATCCTCTATAGTAATTAATCAGACATCCTTTTAAGATGATCTCTCTTTCATTATCTGTCAAATCACCCAACTTCAGTGTAATCTCTTTCAAACTGTCCCCAACCACATATGCTTTCACAGCGTCTGTCTTATCTTCCACTGCTTTTCTCACATCCGGCACGAAGATATAGTCCCCGTTTTTGAAACTTAACTCTGTATCTTTTTCTTCTGTGATAAACGGGAACATACCCCAGTTGATCAAGTTCGAACGGTAACGTTTTGTCGCATATTCATTTGCGATATTTGCCCATCCTCCAAGTACTTTCTGACAGGACGCTGCCTGTTCACGTGCAGAACCATCTCCCGGTTTCACCGCGAAGATCGTACTTCCGACACCGATGTTGCCTTCGCCCACTTCCGGATAAGACGCACGGATTGTCTCCATAACCGGTTTTAATTCTTCCAACACTTCTAGTGGACACTGATTTGCCTCGATTGCTTTCTGTGCTTTCTGCACTTCTTTTGCACGTCCCACATATGCTGGATCTTTACGTGACAATGCAAACTCTGCAAGTCCAAGTGGGTTAGAACGGTAAGAAGAAGTCTCTCCTGACGGAATCAACTCATCGGTTGTTGTAACCGGATCGTGAATCTCAGATACCACTTTCAAGACCAGATTTTCCGGTAATGCTGACATTGCCGGCCAGTCTTTGATGTTTGGTCCAAACTGGATCTCAACACTTGGATCCGCAACACCTTTGCTGTCAAACACACGGTTTGCATAAATGCTCTTATCAAAATGATATTTCGGAGCTTTGTATTCTCTGTCCATCACATCAGCCGCAGAAGTTAAGAAACCTTTATTTGCCGCTGTCGCAGCGATAGAACGCGCATCCATAAGTGCCACAGAAGAAATCTGTCCGCTCTGCAGTTTAGAACCCTCACGGTTCGGGAAGTTTCTTGTAGAGTGGCGAATACTGAATGCATTGTTAGCAGGTGTATCTCCAGCGCCAAAACAAGGTCCGCAGAACGCTGTTTTCACAATTGTTCCGGCTGCCATCAGATCTGCAACCGCTCCGTTTCTCACAAGCTCCATATATACCGGTGTACTTGCCGGGTATACACTGAATGTAAATGCATCAGAACCGATATTTTTCCCTTTAATGATCTCTGCTGCCGCACAGATATTTTCAAATCCACCGCCGGCGCATCCTGCGATAATTCCCTGTTCTACATAGAGTTTCCCGTCGCGAATCTTATCCTGCAGCGAATACTCAACCGCACCGTCAAGACTTACGAGCGCTTTCTGCTCTACATCGTGTAAGATATCTTTTAAGTTCGCATTTACCTCGTCAATCGTATATGTATTGCTTGGGTGGAATGGCATCGCGATCATCGGTTTGATCTTGCTCAAATCCACATAAACAAGTCCGTCATAGTACGCTGCCGCACCCGGATTCAGTTCTTTATACTCTTCACTTCTTCCGTGAGTCTCATAGAATTCTCTGATTGTCTCGTCAGTCTTCCAAATAGAAGAAAGGCAGGTTGTCTCTGTTGTCATAACATCAATTCCGATACGGAAGTCTGCACTTAACTTGTCCACACCAGGTCCGACAAATTCCATTACTTTATTATTTACATATCCATTTGCAAATGTTGCTCCAATGATTGCAAGCGCCACGTCCTGAGGTCCCACTCCGACAGATGGCTCTCCGTCTAAGTAAATCGCAACAACGCCCGGCATCTTAATATCGTATGTCTTATTCAATAACTGTTTTACAAGCTCCGGTCCACCTTCACCCATCGCCATTGTTCCAAGCGCTCCATAGCGAGTATGGCTGTCAGAGCCAAGAATCATCTTTCCGCCGCCTGCAAGCATCTCTCTTGCGAACTGGTGGATGACTGCCTGATGTGGCGGAACATACATACCGCCGTATTTCTTTGCACAGGTAAGTCCAAACATGTGGTCATCTTCATTGATTGTTCCACCTACGGCACACAGACTGTTATGGCAGTTCGTCAGAACATATGGGATTGGGAACTTTTCAAGTCCAGACGCTCTTGCGGTCTGAATGATTCCGACAAATGTGATATCGTGCGAAGTCAATTTGTCAAATTTAATCTTTAATCTCTCCATATCGGAAGAAGTATTGTGTGCTTCTAAAATGCTGTACGCAATTGTGTTTTTGGCAGCTTCTTCTTTTGTGACCTGCTGTCCTGTCTTTGCCGCAACAGCTGCCTGTGCATCATTCACATCTTCGATAATTTCTGTACCATTCAGTAAATATGCACCATGTTCATATAATTTTATCATTCTACTGTTCCCTCCTACGTCTTATTATTTGTTCATTATAGTATTCTACTCTCTTGATTGCAAGAATTTCAGATGATTCGATACCATCATAGCGATTTTAAATGTGAGCGCATCGTCAAATACCCGGACATCTAACCCTGTCAGTTTCTGAATCTTCTCCAGGCGGTATACCAATGTATTTCTATGTACATAAAGCTGCCGCGCCGTTTCCGAGATATTTAGATTATTCTGGAAGAACTGATTGACCGTACTCAGTGTCTCCTCATCGAACTGATCCACCGCTTTTCCGTCAAACACTTCCTGCAAAAACATGTCACACAAAGATACCGGGAGCTGATGAATCAGGCGGCCGATGCCCAGCTCATTGTAAGCAAGGACATTTTTCTGCTCATAGAAAATCCGTCCCACATCCAGCGCCATGCCCGCTTCTTTGTATGACTTTGACACATCTCGCAGCTGATTTACAATCGTGCCATATGCCACCCTCATGTTTACCATCGCTTCCATCGTCAATGTATCGACAATGGATTTTGCAATCATATTCAGTTCTTTATATCCCTCGGTCGTCTCCAACGCCTTGATCAGGATAATATGTCCTTCATCGACTGAAGTTACAAAATCTTTAGAGCCGGTTGCATAGAGACCTTTCATCGTCTCAAGAACGATATTGTCCGTCTCATTTTTCGGTTCAATCAAGAATACAACTCTTCTTTGCTCCACTTCAATCCCAAGCTTTTTTGCCTGATTAAAAATATCCACAAGCAGAAGATTATCAAGCAATAAATTCTGGAAAAAATGATTCTTATCCAAACGTTCTTTATATGCGTGTATCAGGTTTTGGAACTGACTGATACAAAGCCTTCCGATAACCGCAACCTGCTCTACAACCTCATGAAGTGCAAGGACATACACTGCATCATAGTTATCTCGAATCAGGAAAAATGCCTCATTTTCACATACCTGCTCATCTTTTCCTTCTTTCAGAAATTTGTCTACTCCAGCCTTAATTCTATCCTCGTTCATTCCCGCAATGGCAAGGCATTTTCCCTCCATACTCCACACGGAACAATCCACCCCCATAATCTCATGTATATCATTGATGGGCTTGTGCAATATTTGATTCGATAACAACTTATCACTTCCTTTTTTACATTTAAAGCCAAAGCTGCTCCGTTGCAACTCTGGCTTTTTTTCTTATAATCTCTTTAACAATTCTTCTCTTTCTTTTTCAAAACCAGGTTTTCCAAGTAAAGCAAACATATTCTTTTTGTAGCTTTCCACACCCGGTTGGTCAAATGGGTTCACCCCTAAAATATAACCACTCACGCCACAAGCGAATTCAAAGAAGTAAAATAACTGTCCAAGATAGAATTCGTTCTGCTCTGGAATTGTCACCATTAAGTTCGGTACATTTCCATCTGTATGTGCTAAAACAGTTCCGTTCATCGCACTCTTATTGACGAAATCAACTGTCTTTCCTGCAAGATAGTTCAGACCATCCAAATCCACTGGCTCTTCTCCGATGAAAAGCTCCTCTGTTGCTTTCTCCACATTCAATACCGTCTCAAACATAATACGGCTTCCATCCTGAATGAACTGTCCCATAGAGTGAAGATCTGTTGTCAAATCTACAGATGCAGGGAAAATACCTTTTTGGTCTTTTCCTTCACTTTCTCCGTAAAGCTGTTTCCACCATTCAGACACATAGTGAAGACTTGGCTCGTAGTTCGCAAGTACCTCAACTGCTTTTCCTTTACGGTGTAAAATATTACGGATTGCCGCATACTGTAATGCACCGTTTTCAGCAAAATCATTTTCTAATGCTTCTTTTCTTCCAGCCTGTGCACCTTCCATCAATTTCTCGATATCTGCACCGCTTACTGCGATTGGAAGAAGACCTACCGCTGTCAATACAGAGAAACGTCCTCCGACATCATCCGGAACAACGAATGTCTCGTATCCTTCCTCATTAGCAAGGTTCTTCAATGATCCTCTCGCTTTATCTGTTGTCGCATAAATTCTCTTTGCAGCTTCCTCTTTTCCATATTTTTTCTCCAACATCTCTTTGAAAATACGGAATGCAATTGCAGGCTCTGTTGTTGTTCCTGATTTGGAAATCATATTTACAGAGAAATCCCTGTCTCCGATTACATCGATCAGATGTTTGAGATATGTGCTGCTGATGCTGTTGCCAACATAATAAATCTCAGGTGTCTTTCTAATCTCTTTTGAAACAACATTGTAAAAACTATGTCTTAAAAATTCAATTGCAGCTCTGGCTCCCAGATAAGAACCACCGATACCGATTACGAGCAATACCTCGGAATCATTTTTAATCTTCTCTGCCGCCTTCTGAATGCGTACAAATTCTTCTTTATCATAATCAACCGGCAAATCAATCCATCCAAGGAAATCATTCCCTGCTCCTTTTCTGCTTAAGAGCAATTCCTTTGCATCCATCGCCAACTTGCTCATATAATCTACTTCATGTTCTGCAACAAATGTACTTGCTTTTGAATAGTCAAATGTAACTTTATTTCCCACGTTTATCCTTCCCTTCTAATTGGTCTCATAGATGTTATTATTTTACCAAACGGGAGAGGAGAAAGTCAAGGAATTATAAATATCTGTTCACAATTGCATTTCTATCAGATAAGAATTATGCCAAAAATTCTTCTAAAATCCTGCGCACCTGCACTTCCTGCAGTCTTTTTTCTTCCACTGCATCTTTTTCTTCTTTTGCCGGCTCCTCCCGCTTCATGGCATATACCTGTTCCTGCTCGGAAACCGGCTCTTCCTGAACCTCTTCCACCGCTGCCACAACCACTTCTTCCTCAGCCTCCGGCTGGAATGTTTCTTCCATTTCCAGTACGCTTGTCTGACTTACGTTCTTTTCCTTATACAGTTTTGCATAACGATGGGCACAGACATTTTCCAAATAGTCAATCATATAGTTTTCTGCCATCTGCTGATAATAATTTTCATCGCTCAATATATGTACCATGCACAATATCACTGCACCGATTCCTGTCCATGCTGCATATTGGAATACCTGCTCTTCCAGTCCATATAGATAATATACCGCCACAGTTCCTGCCGTCCCCAATACCGCTACAATCCAAATTGTCTTTTTTTCTAAGTTTCGGAATGTATGAAGTCTGATTCCAAAAACCCGATATTCATAGACATATTTTTTCACAAACGCTTCTACATTTGGCACCTTGTCGCTGACCATACTGGCATGTTCGAATTTTGCCCGCACAAGTCTCATCAGCTTATGATTGCTTTTACTCATTCTGCTGGCCGCTTTCACCATTCTTCTCAACGTAAAATGGGCAATCAGCTTGCTTAAAACTCCAATCGCCGCTCCTGCTCCCATCGCATAAAAAATAATTTGATTTTCCACTAATGTCTCTAACATAATAAAAGAGCCCTCCTTCTTTATACTTGCATGTACACTTTGTGTCATGCCTGAACTGTTGGCTTTATTATACAGCAAATAAAGAAGTTGGGTTCTTGAATCGTTTTACATATTTCAACAACAAATCACGCGAATTTCCGCATGATTTGTCACATGTTTTTTATAATCGTGGCAGCAAACTCTTCACAAGCCTTACAGAATGTGTGATTGCCTGCTTTTCAAACTCCGGATAGTCCATCGTCGCACTGTTGTCGGCTTTGTCCGAAATTGCTCGGATAATGACGCACGAAACTTTATTTAAGTAAGCTGCATGAGCAATCGCAGCCCCCTCCATCTCTGTACATTTCGCTCCGAAATTAGATACTAATTTCTCTTTCACCTCCGCGGAAGACACGAACTGGTCTCCACTCACAATACGTCCTACGAATGTGTGGATATCCGGATTCGCCTCTTCGTTGGCAGCTTTCGCTTTTTCTACCAATTCCGAATCTGCCGGAAACGAAAATGTATCCATCCGCGGCACCTGTCCGATTGGATCTCCGAAAATGCTTGCATCCATATCATGCTCTACCGCATCCGTAGAAATTACCATATCTCCGATATCAATATTGGCATCTAAAGAACCGGCAATTCCTGTGTTGATCAATGTATCCACTCCAAATTTGTCTACTAAAATCTGTGTGCAGATTGCTGCATTGACTTTTCCAATCCCGCTTCTGACAACAACAACTGCTTTTCCACACAATGTTCCCTTACAGAAATCCATAGACGCAAATGTGACATTTTCTTCAATTGTCATAGCCTCTTTTAACGCGGCTACTTCCTCCTCCATCGCTCCTATAATACCTATCATAACTGTTTCCTCATTTCTATAATCTCATCTTAAAATCTTCATATCCGAACTGTCGAACCACCCGGCATTCTCCATCCTTATCTTCCAATACAATTGCCGGCAGACGCATTCCATTGAATGTATTGTTTTTGACCATCGTGTAGATTGCCATATCTTCAAATGTGAGTGTATCACCTCTTTTTAGCGGCTCCGCAAATGAATAGTCACCGATTACATCTCCCGCAAGGCAGGTCGGTCCTGCAAGTCGGTAAGTATATGCCTTCTCCTCCGCCTCATAGCCGTCCTGAAGCGGCGGACGGTATGGCATCTCAAGCACATCCGGCATATGACATGCTGCGGACGTGTCCAAAATCGCAATCTGTATGCTGTTTTCCACAATTTCTTCTACTTTCGTAAGCAGTACACCGGCATTTAAGGCTACCGCCTCTCCCGGTTCCAGAAAAATCTCCAAGTCATATTTTTCTTTCATATCACAAATACACCGCTCCAATAATGCGATGTCATAGCCCTCTCTCGTGATATGATGTCCGCCGCCAAAATTCAGCCATTTCATCTTCGGCAGCCATTCCCCGAACTGTCTTTCCACTTCTTTCAGGGTGTCATGTAAAGGCTGCGCATCCTGCTCACACAACGTATGAAAATGCAGACCATCAACATATTCCAAAAGCTCCGGTCTGAATTTCTCAATCGTCACCCCAAGCCTCGATCCAGTGGCACATGGATCATAGATCTCGTGTCCCTCCTGTGTTGAATACTGTGGATTAATGCGAAGTCCTACACTTTTTCCCGCCTCAGCCGCTCTCTTTCCAAATCGTTCCAGCTGTTCAAAAGAATTAAATACAATGTGATCGCAGTAAGTTAAAATCTCATCAAATTCTTCTTCCTTATAGGCAGGTGAAAAAATATGCGTTTCCTTTCCAAACGGAATTCCCATCTCTTCCGCCCCAAGTCTTGCCTCGTACAAACCACTGGCTGTTGTTCCCGAAAGGTATTGCGCAATCAGCGGATACACCTCATACATGGAAAATGCTTTCTGGGCAAGCAGGATTTTACATCCGGTTCTGTCCATCACACCTTTTAGTATCTCAAGATTTTGTCTGAGCTGTTCTTCCTGAATGACATAACACGGTGTTGGAAGTTCATTTCTTCTCATCGGTTCTCCTCACCTTTTCTCTCTTCAAATTAATCAATCAATTCCGGATCTTCACTGATTTTCCATGGCAGTCCATATTTGTTCAGCGCTTCCATGAATGGATCCGGATCAAACTCTTCAATATTATATACACCTGCTTTGTTCCATGTTCCGTTCATGATCATCATCGCACCGATCATAGCCGGAACTCCTGTTGTGTAAGAGATTGCCTGAGAGCCCACCTCTTTGTAGCATTCCTGATGATCACATACATTGTAAATATAAAGTTTCTTTTCTTTTCCATCTTTTTTCCCGATGAAAATACATCCGATATTTGTCTTACCAACTGTACGAGGTCCCAATGACGCCGGATCCGGAAGTACTGCTTTTAAGAACTGAAGCGGAATAATCTCTTTTCCTTCATACATGATCGGTTCAATAGAAGTCATTCCTACGTTTTCCAAACATTTTAAATGTGTCAGGTAACTCTGTCCAAATGTCATAAAGAAACGGATTCTCTTAATTCCAGGTATATTCAATGCAAGAGATTCGATCTCTTCATGATGAAGAAGGTACATATCCTTCTCTCCAACTTCCGGGAAATTGTAAACACGTTTGATTTCCATCGGCTCTGTCTCTACCCAGTGACCATCTTCCCAGTAGGAACCTTTTGCAGACACCTCGCGAATGTTGATCTCCGGGTTGAAGTTTGTCGCAAACGGATAACCGTGGTCTCCCGCATTACAATCCATAATATCAATATAATTGATCTCATCAAAATAGTGTTTCAATGCATATGCAGAAAATACACTTGTCACTCCCGGGTCAAATCCACTTCCAAGAAGCGCTGTGATACCAGCCTCCTCAAATCTTTCACGATATGCCCACTGCCACTTGTATTCAAATTTTGCTGTATCTTCCGGCTCATAATTCGCTGTATCAATATAGTGTACTTTTGTCGCAAGACATGCGTCCATGATTGTCAGATCCTGATATGGAAGTGCAAGATTGAGCACTACTTCCGGTTTTTCTTTTTCAATCAACGCAATCAGCTCATCTACATTGTCAGCATCTACCTGTGCTGTTGTAATCTTTGTATTTGTCTTTCCTTCCAGTTTTTCTTTTAAAGCCTCACATTTTGAAAGGGTACGGCTTGCAATACACATCTCTGTAAATACTTCACTTACCTGACAGCATTTTTGAATTGCCACACTTGCTACACCACCACAGCCAATAATTAATATTTTTCCCATTTTTCTTCCTCCTGTTTTTATCCTGATTTATTTTGCCAATGCAATTAAAAATTCTCTCACAATCTTTCCTGCCACCGCAGTTGACACGCCGCTTTGATCATAGTGCGGACTAAGTTCGTTCACATCACATCCGATGACATTGCAGCCTTCACACACCTTTATAATCGCATCCAAAAGCTCTTTAAAGCTCACTCCACCAGCCTCCGGCGTTCCTGTCCCCGGAAATACAGACGGGTCTAACACATCCAGATCCACTGTGAAATACACCGGTTTCCCTTTTAATGCCTCTATCGCATCTTCCAACCCATTCAGGTCAAACGGATGCATCGTCACATGTCCTTCTTTCGCCCACAGAAATTCTTCTCTGTCACCTGAGCGAATACCAAACTGATAAATTTTGCCGTCACCTACAAGTTCCCAGCACCGTCTCATCACACATGCATGTGACTCTTTCACATCCAGATATTCATCTCTAAGATCCGCATGCGCATCAAAGTGTATGATATGAAGCTCCGGATATTTTTCAACCGCCGCTCTCATACTGCCAAGTGTCACCAAATGCTCTCCGCCGATCATAAACGGAACTTTACCATCCTTCAAAATCACACGGCATCGTTCTTCTATCATCTCAAGAGACTTCTTTGCACTTCCCATCGGCAGTTCCAGATCTCCGCTGTCAAACACGCAATACTCTGTCAGTTCTTTGTCCTGATACGGGCTGTATGTCTCCAAACCAAAAGACTCATTTCTGATCGCGGCACTTCCAAATCTTGTGCCTGGACGGAAAGACGTTGTCGAGTCAAACGGCGCTCCGTAAAGCACAATCTTTGCGTCTTCATACTCAGACTCGCATCCTATAAACGTCACAATATTTTTATTCAACATCTTGTACTAATTCCTCCACATATGCCGGGAGTGCAAATACGCCTTCATGCAGTCTCGGCAAATAATATTTTGTCTGAATCCCACGTAGTTTCCACTGAATTCCATCCATATCCTGAATCGGATGATATCTCTTTGAAGCGAACCCAAACAGCCAGTGTCCTGACGGATAGGACGGGATATGCGCCTGATAAATCCTGCTGATCGGAAAAGATTCAACGATTCTCTTGTGCATTCTCTGACATTGGAATGCCTCCTCCTTGTAAAACGGGCTCTCATGCTGGTTGATCATAATACCATCTTCATGAAGCGCATTAAAACAATTTCCATAAAATTCTTTTGTGAAAAGCCCTTCCCCTGCGCCAAACGGATTCGGCGAATCAATGATGATCAAATCATACGCATCAGATTTTGAACGGATAAACCGTAATCCATCCTCATGATAAATATGCACACGCGGATCATTCAAACTGCATGCCATCTGTGGAAAATATTTTCGGCACACCTCCACAAGAAGTGGATCTGCCTCTACCACATCAATCTGCTCCACCGTATCATATTTCGCAAGTTCTCTTACAACACCGCCGTCTCCTCCGCCGATTACAAGTATCTTTTCCACTTGCGGATGCACTGCCATCGGCACATGACTGATCATCTCATGATAGATAAACTCGTCTTTTTCGGTCAGCATCAAATCTCCGTCTACAACAAGAATTTTGCCAAACTCTTTCGACTCAAGCACATCGATTCTCTGTATCTCACTCTGAGCCGAAAACACCTGATAATCCACTCTGATTGCCAGTTTTACATTGTCCGTATGTTCATCATGGAACCACATCTCCATCGCTTACACCTCCCTGTTATTTCAGCACGTTCAGATACTCTATCTGGGCATCTTCCGGTCCGGTCATAGAACATCCTTTTTCTTTTGCGTAAATAATATAATCTAAAATTTCTTTTGTAATCTCTTCCCCTGGCGCAAGAATCGGAATCCCCGGCGGGTAGCACATTACAAACTCACTGCAGACTCTTCCTACCGTATCGCTCAGCGGAAGAGACTCTTTTTCCGCATAAAATGATTCCTGCGGCGTGGTGACAACACGTGGGTCGATGTACTCTTGCGTCAACATTCCCGTTTTATCTTTTTGATAGCGTCTTTTTACTTCCGCCAAGGCACTCACAAGACGCTCCACTTCCTGCTTGCGGTCGCCGATGGACAGATATGCCAGAATGTTTCCGATATCTCCGAACTCAATCTGGATATCATACTCATCTCTCAAAATGTCATATACTTCGATTCCGGCAAGTCCCAGTTCCAGCGTATGAATCGAGAGCTTTGTCGTATCAAAATCAAAAATACTGCTCCCATTCACAAGCTCTTTGGAAAACGCATAATATCCGCCAATTTTATTAATCTCTTCCCTTGCATAGTCGGCAAGTGCAACGACCTTTCCAAAAGCCTCTTTTCCGCGAAGTGCTAGATTTCTTCTGGAAATATCGAGACTGGACAGCAACAGATATGATCCGCTCGTCGTCTGTGTCAGGTTGATGATCTGCCTTACATGCCCTTCTTTTACTCCTTCACCAATGAGTAAAAATGAACTCTGTGTCAGGCTGCCACCAGATTTGTGCATACTGACAGATGCCATATCTGCTCCGGCTGCCATCGCCGAGATTGGTAAATTCTCTCCAAAGTAAAAATGCGTCCCATGCGCCTCATCCACAAGAACCTTCATATCCTGCTCATGCGCAAGTTTTACAATCGTCTTAAGATCCGAACAAATTCCATAATATGTCGGATTATTTACAAATACTGCCACTGCATCAGGATTTTCCCGAATCGCCTGCTCTACCTGTGACACTTTCATTCCAAGCGAAATTCCCAATTCTTTATCTACATCCGGATTCACATATACCGGATGCGCTCCACAAAGAACAAGAGCATTGATAACACTTCGATGTACGTTTCGCGGAAGTATGATCTTGTCGCCTTTTTTGCAGCAAGACAACACCATTGCCTGAACGGAAGAAGTTGTTCCGCCAACCATTAAAAATGCGTGTTTTGCTCCAAATGCATCTGCTGCCAGCTCCTCCGCCTCTTTGATGACCGATACCGGATGGCACAGATTATCGAGCGGTTTCATAGAATTCACGTCAATTCCAACACATTTTTCTCCAAGCAGTTCCACCAGTTCAGGATTGCCTCTTCCATGCTTATGTCCCGGAACATCAAACGGAACAATACGCATTCTTCGAAATCGTTCCAATGCCTCATATATCGGAGCTCTCTGCTGTAATTCTTTTTCCATCTTATCGTTCCTCTTTTCTATCAGGTTACTACAATTCCTTACCACGCGTAATTTTACATACAAAAAACGCAGGCAGGAATTTACATCATTCTTGCTTGCGTCTACTTCTTTATCACTTTCATGCGAACAATACAGTCCGAGACTGTCCTTCTTCACATTCCAGATATTTATGTTAGAGTCTATATAGCAAATATTTTACTTTTAATACTCTTATTGACCGTTTCACAAGTTGATGTGTTGTTCTCAACACCGGTTATAAAGTAACCAACTTATAAAATTTGAGCTTCTAACTCAATCAATAAGGCAGCATTCACTGCCAAAAATATTTGCATGAAACTCTAAACTTTTCTGCGTTCCATACGTTTTGTATTTTATAATATTTTTGCCCATACATCAAGCACTTTTCACAGTTTTTTTTGAAAATATTCACAAATTGGTTGCTGTCTGCTCCTGTCAGTCCGTAGAAGAAACACTCCTTTGAGGGGTCATACTTGCACGTAAAAGAAAAAGTTTTGTTTCTTCTAGTTTTTTCATATCCCATTTGTTATAATATGTGAAACACTATTAATCTAATATCACATTCAGAGGAGGATAATTTCATGGAATACAGAACAAAGGGAGTCTGTTCCCGTATGATAAAATTAGAACTTGACGGAGACACCATTCGCTCCGTAGAATTTGTTGGCGGATGCTCCGGTAATACACAGGGTGTTGCCCGTTTAGTAGAAGGTATGAAAGTAGACGATGCAATTGCCCGCATTGAAGGTATCAAATGCGGTCCACGTCCAACTTCCTGCCCAGACCAGCTTGCTCAGGCATTAAGACAAGCTACCGGAAAATAAATTTCAAAATTATCTTATATATTTTTATAAATCACGTAAAAAAGATTGCGCATCTTTGCACGAAGTGCATTTTTTGAATTATAGGATTCCAAAGGAATTTCTTATAATTCAAAAAGAAAAGGAATGGATGATTCCATTCCTTTTTTACCCGGGGGAACTATCGCAGCCACTGCAAATCCGTAGATTTTTAGCTCTATGAGCTATGTGGTTTTGTTCTTGATGTAAGCTCTCTCTATAATTTTTGTTAGTTTATGAGTTTCCTCATAATTACGCTTGCAGTGGCTGCGACAGTTCCCCCAGAGAGATGCTAAATTATATGACGGTTATCTCCAAAGATTTCCGGTCCATGAACTGCTCACATCAGTATGTGCACTATGTATACATCTCACACGATAGTAATATCCACGTCCGACGCTGAGTGTTTTGCTAGAACCAACTGACCAAGCATTGTCTTGGCTCGCTGTCCAAGATGTGACTCGTAACCAATCTTCTCCTCTCAGACGTTCCACAATTACATTCACAGTCAAATCACATTTGATAGCTCCATTCGTGATTCCACCTGCAATAATCTTCCCTGTACCCGCATCCTGTATAGTTGACATCCCGTTTAGCAAGTATACGCCACTTGGATTCGTTTCTGTTTGTCCTATAATTGCCTCATCATTTAATAAATAAGAGTAATCTTGTTGACTGTTTGCCTCTTCCTGAGCATAAACTTTCATCTGTTGCCAATTACTCCCGGCAAAACCTAACGTAAAAATACTAAGTGCTAACAATATTTTTTTCTTCATTTTTCTTCTCCTTTATGTCCCTATACTATATATACACATAAACTCGAAAAAACTAACGCTATTTTTCAAAAAAATTTTAAATTTTTTAAAATTTTTTCAAATTCATCCGCTTTTATATTGTTTATCGATAACAAATATTGGATATCTTGATATTCAAACATTGCACTTATACGTTCTGAATTCCCTTGTTCAATTCGATAATACTTAATCTTTATAGACACACCCTTTACTTCCACACGCTCTTCTTTAATTAACGAATCCTCCACATCCAAACCATTTGATGCATCTCGATAGCTTGTTGACACTTGATAACGTAACGTTTTGTTTTCATCATCACCATCCGTATATATTATTTGAATATTTTGCATTTCTCGATAAATAATTATATCCTGAAACTTCATATTTTCCGGCAAATAGTACATTCTCACCGGATCAAACCCAAACTCATCTTTTATCTTCTGATACGCTTCCTCCTCTGTACTTACCTTCGCTTCTGTCACATCTTCGTCGTCTGAGTTTAATACCATTTGATCTCTTCCTGCCATAATATTATTAAATTTATGCAATATCCGCTCCGGCCCTCCAAAGCTTGTAATTCCCACCGCGAACGCTGACACAACTGCTGCGGCCAGCACCACATACTTGCGCCTCTTTTGTTTTCTTTTGTAAATTTTCCCAAGGCGAATTAACTCCTGTTGTTCTCCCGACAATGTCTCTTCCGGGGCGTAATGTTCTTCTTTATACTGCTTAATCTGTTCGTACAGCTTCTGATCAATCTCAGAAGGCGCTGTCAGATCTGCCACTTCCGGATCAGCCTCCACCTCTCGCATAATCTGATCTGCCTCTTTTTTCAGTTCTTCCTGCAAAAATCGTTTCATTTCCTCATCCATAATGTCTCCTTATGCAACCGTCAACAAATTCCTTACTGTTCACTCCACTACTTACGTTCTTTTCTCCATTCCTCTTGACCTTTGCCAAAATACTGTTTAATATTATTTTATAGAAAAAACTTCGGAGGAATGTTATGAAACGTATTATTCTTACCGGTGGTGGTACTGCCGGTCATGTTACACCTAATATTGCTTTACTGCCCCGTCTAAAAGAACTGGGATATGATATCCATTATATCGGTTCTTATACGGGTATTGAAAAAGATTTAATTAAACAATTTGAGATTCCTTATCACGGGATTTCCTCTGGTAAACTTCGCCGTTACTTCAGTGTGCAGAATTTTACAGACCCTTTTCGGGTTCTAAAAGGATTTCGCGAAGCAAATAAATTGATTAAAGAACTGAAGCCAGATGTTATCTTTTCCAAAGGCGGTTTTGTCTCCGTTCCGGTTGTCATGGCAGGGAAACGTCGTCACGTGCCAACCATCATTCATGAATCGGATATGACTCCGGGACTTGCGAACAAGATTTCCATTCCGTCCGCAACAAAAGTATGCTGCAATTTCCCGGAAACTTTAGAACATCTTCCAAAGGAGAAAGCAGTGCTTACCGGTTCACCGATTCGTCAGGAACTGTTAGAAGGGAGCAGATCTGCCGCACTTGAATTTTGCGGACTGACCGATGACAAACCTGTTATCTTAATTATTGGAGGCAGCCTTGGTTCTGTCGCTGTCAACAATGCTGTACGTTCTGTTCTTCCTGAATTATTAAAAGATTTTCATGTCATTCACCTTTGCGGAAAAGGAAAGATGGATGATTCTTTGAAATCTTTAAAAGGATATGTTCAGTTCGAATACATTCAAAATCAATTGAAAGACTTGTTCGCACTCACAGATGTTGTGATTTCAAGAGCTGGTGCTAATGCAATTTGCGAACTTCTTGCACTGCATAAGCCAAATCTTTTAATTCCGCTCTCTGCAAACGCAAGCCGCGGAGATCAGATTTTGAATGCACGTTCTTTTGAACGTCAAGGTTTCAGTATCGTTTTAGAGGAAGAGGAATTAAACAAAGACACACTTTTAGATTCCATTCACAAATTGTATCAACACAGAAACACTTACATAGACGCTATGAAGCATTCTTCACAGCAAGATTCTATCAATACAATTATTAACTTAATTCAAGAAGCTGTCCACTAAATTATTGGAACAAATCAGCAAATGGTGTCGTTACGACACCATTTGCTTTCTCAGAACCAACTGACAACCTCTCTGTATTCATTTTCGTAATTCTTTCGTATCCATTGTCTGGCTCTATATAGTCTGCTATTCAATACTTCAACTGCAATTCCTAATTGTTCTGCTGCCTCTTGTTGCGATTTTCCAAAACAATACACTTGTGTAACTGCATCATACCATATTCTGTGGTCTTTATATAAACATTCAAAAATGCTATCTTCCAACTCCTCTGCCCTTCTCTTTTGCTCTGTTCTCAAATAGTATTCTTCCATATTGTTTATATTGCAAAATTTGTCTTTTGTCTCCTTTAGTACCTCAAATACTTCTCCTAATATCTCACGCTTTTTATCTCGATTGTAATTAAACGTAAAATTTCTAGCGGTTGTTACCAACCACGGATAAACATTATCTAAATTTACATTTTCAAAGTAAATATATAGTTGAAAAAATGTCTTTTGTGTAATTTCATTTGCCAAATCTTCACATTTTGCATAATGCATAGCCACTTTAAAGATTGAATCTTTATACGCCCGATAGATACTGTCGAATTTTTTATCTTTTGTCGATTTTGATTCCACAATAAATATCTCCCGTTTTTATTACTTCTCGTTCATTTTCTTTAAAATGTACTCTTTATCTTCCTCTGTCAAAGTACCCAGTTTCCACTTAATATCAACTGTGTCGTCTTTGTATCTAGGAATCAAATGCATATGATAGTGAAATACACTTTGTCCGGCTGCTGCCCCATTGTTCTGCACGATATTATAACCCTCGCATCCTAAAATATCGCTCAGTTTCGTCACAATCTTTTTTGCAAGCACAAGTACTTTCGCTGCAATCTCATCATCCAATTCGTATAAATTTGCATAATGCTCCTTCGGAAGAATCAACGCATGTCCTTTCGAAGCTGGCTCAATGTCCAGAATGACTCTAAAGTCATCATCCTCATACAATGTTGCAGATGGAATCTCTCCTGCTGCAATTTTACAAAAAATACAATTTTCATCTCTCATTTTTTCTTCCTTCTTTCTTTTATTAATCCCTTTTAAATGTCTGTTATTGTCGTATTTTGTCGACGAGATTTGTTTGAATAACCGTCATACCAATGCTACACTTTCATATGAAAGGCGGTGCGATCTATGCAACTAAATAAAAACGAACAATTAGTCATAAGTAAAATTTCACATGAACTTCGAAACCCACTTACAATTATATATAGTACCCTTCAGCTCATAGAGTCCAGACATCCTGAGGCGAGAACATTTGACCATTGGCACGAGCTGATGCAGGATGTAGAATTTATGTCAGTACTCTTAGATGATCTTTCCCGATTCAATCATGCCGGCGCCCTTAATTTTTCAACATTCTCTTTCCGTCCATTTTGGGAATATATCTCTCTTTCTTTCGCCGCATCTGTCGCGGATACAAAATTGGAATATTTTTCCAAAATAGATTCTTCTATTAATCAGATTACAGGAGATAAAACAAAATTACAAGAAGTATTTTTAAATCTTTTGAGAAATGCTGCCGATGCAGCTTCCCCTGACGGAACCATCTCCATGACGGCCGAGCAGTCCAAAGATTCCATCATCATCCAGGTTCAAGACAACGGATGCGGTATCTCCAAAGAGCATCTAAGTTCCATCTTCGAACCATTTACTACATATAAGAAAAACGGTACCGGCCTTGGGCTTTCGATTTCCGAAAGTATCATACAAGCCCATGGCGGAACAATTGAGGTTGACTCTGCTCCACAAAAAGGATCAACGTTTCGGATTACGCTTCCAACAAAGCAGTGCTGTAACGAGAATTCCTGTCAGCAATCCTCCCACATGGGCCAGGTTGTCAACGCCCCCGCTTGTAAAACCGGTATATAAGCTGATAAGAATCATCACGATCATACCCTGTTTTGTGATATTTCCAACTCTTCCATGATTTAAAATCGCAAGACACAGCAAGGCTCCGGTCAGTCCAAAAATTGCACCGGACGCCCCTGCTGATACGCTATAATCCTGTCTCCATATATCTGCTGCCATGGACAATAGATTTCCTCCCAACCCGCTCAAAAGATATATCGTAAGAAATCTTGCTTTTCCGACAAACATCTCTACATTCCATCCGACCACCACAAGTGTAAGCATGTTATTCATCAGATGTGAAAAACCAAAATGTAAAAATATACACGTAAACAACCGGTAATATTCCTTATATTCCACTACATACGGGACATACATTGCTCCATGTTCCAACATATACATCCCATCTTCTGTTCTCCCTCCGAAAGAAAGAAGTAAAAAAACAATGACATTTACTGCAGCAATTCCAATTGTACAAACTGCTTTTTTCTGATTTCCCATAAAAATTTCCTTTCTATAAAATAAATATATCCTAATTATAGAAAGTTTGTACCTGAATTACAAGTCATCCTGTTCAATATGGATTTCGTCCCAATATCCCCATTTTCCTTTTTTCTTTTTGTCCAAAAGCCGTTTTACCGGTTCCCAAAAATCTTTTTTCTCATGAATCTCCGGTATTCCCTGTTCTTCCATACACTCTTCATAATTCACAGCCGGAATCATTCTTTCTTCTTTTTTCTCCTCCTGAACTGCTTCCACCAACTCGTTCATAATACGTTCAATACTATAATTTTCTTCCATTGATGCCTTATGAATACTGTAGGCAAAATGAACCCCTTCTTTCTCCCTATAGTTCACCTCACTTACAAAGTATTCTGTCAGTCTGTGAAACTCTTCTTTCAATTCACACTCACACCTCGGAAAATAACAGAAATAAAATTCCTCTTTCTCGCAATAAATATATTCCGGATCCAGCAATATGCAGTTTGCCTCCAACATAAATTTACGAATTGTTTTAATCGTACGAAGTAATGCATACACAAGATTTTTCATCTCCTCATAGCTTAAGTTTGCCTTTTCATGAATTGCCTTTAAGGATACCTTCCCGCTGATATCGTAATAATACTGACTGATATTATCTACATACCGAATATCTGTCTTCAAAAGTCCGGGAATTGTGTTTTCCTTCAGCATATAAATCTGATAATCTTCCGCCTCGCTCTCCACTCCTTCCAAAATTAAATATGCCTTCTTTAAATCATTCTTATAACACGCTTTCACTTGGTATCTCCTATCTTTTCTTCTATTTTTTTTATTTTTCGCACATTTCGAATATACGTTTCCGGTTCTGTCTGTTTCACCGAGGCACTAACCTTTATCTTCATCCGCCTCTTTTTCGCACTGCACGTGACCGTAATCTTTTCTCTTTCCACTTCTATGTTTTCTTTCACATTAGAAAAAACAATCAGCTTCCCTTTTATTCTTCTTCTAAAATATGCCTCTAACTCCTCTTTTTTATAACTCTTTCTTTCACTTCCTACCACAGCTGTCTCATATGCAGCCCCCGACAGAATATTCTTGTCATGAAAATAAAATATGATATATACGCTTGCCATAAACACCATTAAAATAATCGGCACAACAAAAGATGCCTCTATTGTAAAACTGCCATTTTGGTTCTTCTTCACAGCATGATCACCCCCAAATACGCTGCGGTCAAAAACGGGGCAAACGGAACTGTGACATTCTTCTTCCACTGTTTGATTACAATGCCTGCAAGTGAGACAAGTCCTGTAAGAAAAAATGCAGTTGTCGCAACTTCCAACATACTGATACCTCCCAAATATATTCCCATATTTCCAAGAAGCCAGCTATCTCCATATCCAATCGCTTGGTTTGTATATTTACTGATGAGCCAGAATATCGCTCCCATCAATGCACCTCCTGCCATACCAGCTATTTCCTGTCTTATAAAAATCAAACGAATCATAATTACGGTAAGACTCATAATGATCAGCAGCACCGTCGGTATTTTCTTTGTGCGAAGATCACTTATACTACACCAAAGCAAAAACAAAAGCATAATAAAATCCTCTATTTTACACATCTTTTACACCCTCCTCTTCCAAAAACTTCGGATAAAGGCACTGCATATACCGTTCGTTTTAGTCTGCTGCACGAAAGTGATCCATGATATCGATTACCCGTATCTGTGATGTATACCATTTGCTTTCCAAATGTTTTTCTCATACACGATTCACATGGATAATATTTTCCTCCACTTTCATTTCTCAATTGTTCCACATCTGATATGGCAACCGACTTTATAGACAATTCCAAATACGTGCAATCTGCATCTTTATGATATATAATTCCGGTATCTGTAATATAGACAGTCTCATCACTTTGATTTCCAAATCCATTTCCGGCATAGCCATTCCACCCTTTCACCCGCATAGATTCTTCCTGTACAATTGCAGGGATACGAAACATTAAAATAGGAACTTCAACCTTATATATCAATGACAGATCCATAATTCCTGTACTTCCCCATGCCATTGACTTCCTACAGTCTATTCCATCCGAACCGCCAGAAATAACACTGTGATCCAGCCATGTTTCTCCCACATGTTCTACAATATGTTTTTCCAGCTTCCCTCGTATTACAAGCGGATTAACATATGCTTCCTCCGCGATTTCTTTTGCTGCACAATGGAGTGCAGATCTCATCACAGTCTGGACATTCATAATTTCCAGCAAATACACAAGGCTCAACACTGCAAAAAAGAATATTGGCACCACCAACGCAGCCTCCACCGTGACACTTCCTTCAGAGGTGAATGAAGATGCCCTTTTCGATAAAGAGATGACATTTATTTGGGAGAGATGTGTCAAAAAAGAGTCTTTCTCCTTTCTTTTTTGTTTTTGATCATTTTTATAGTTTCTTTTGTGAGTATTATTGAATCGAAAGGACATCTTCATTCACCCCTTTTCTTTTATTGATATCCAAAATATGTTGAAAATTCATATTGTACGCCACGCCGCAGTTTACATTTGCTTTCAATCTCTATACGCATCACACAGTTATCTGCCTTTAGGTCCAGATTCTGTTCTATTAAATCCAAAGCCCGCATAGATAATGTCTCTTTATCTTGCAGAATCAATAATCCTTTTAAATAATCCCGGTATGTCAGCCCTTCTCCTGTATCCTGATCCACATCTTGTATTCCCTGCTCTCCGATATTCAAAAGTTCTGACAGCTTCAGTTTCCAAGTCTCCTTACTTTTTACAAGCGGCACTTTCCTGCTCGCTACAAGAGTCCGAAGATCTGCAAGCCCCTCACCATACGCCCATGCCAACAGGATTGCATGCTTTACGACCTCTGTAATTCCCGGAACAGTAAGGAGCGTACATAAAGACAGCGCCAGAACTTCCGCCTCCGCTTTCTTTACCTCATCCGTAAGCAGATATGCATAATTGATTCCAAGTCGAATTGGCAATATTTTCTTTACAACGGCTTCTAGATTCTTCTGATCATTTTCATACCCTCCAATCAGATATTCCAACTCATAGTCCAATGCACGTTCCTCCTTCGTTTGCGTAATATCCGCAAAATGTTCCAGCAGATATTTTTCAAAAAAGAGTTTTCCGGTCACTTCATTTTTCTTTTCTTTTTCTGCAAAATTCCCTTTTCCTGTATTTAGTTTACGCACTGAGGCAAGTTCCTCTTTTTTTACACATTTCTCTGATAATTGTTCTGGATTTTCCACAATGATTTGTAATAGATTTGATTTTTGAATTGACGAGACGGATTCGATTGGATTATTTTCACTTGGCAGACTTTCTTCTGTCCCCTCAAGCATAGAGTCCAAATTTTCCTGAACCTCCGTCTCTTCTTTCTCAAAGTCTTTCCCACTTTCTTCTTGTTCTTCCCAATATGAGGTATCTTCTTCGATATGGTCTAACCCAATTTTACTTTTCACATAGCGAACTGCCTGACGATAAAATGCAGCCCCTCTGTTGTCTGTCAACAACTCTGACTTCTCCACCTGATTTGCGTTCTCCTGCGCGCCATAATATTCCAGACGCTTTAGAATCTTTCCCTCATCTAATCTTCCCTCTCCATAACCTGCATCCAATGCAAACAAATCATATTGCTCTAATAGCTGTTTTTGATATTCCGCAAATACACTTTCCACAGCAAGGATCGTATCTGCTCTTTTATAATTTTTGAGCACTTGAATTGATGCACTTTCTACCATTGCACCTAGAAACGACAAGATCAAAAGAAAAACAAGACTTAAAAACGCAGTGATCTCTCCTTTTTGCACCTATCCACCTACCTTATATTCTTCCACTTTCACTTGTGATTTTATCAAAAATGGACTGTACCAAATCTGTAAGCTGCGATTTAAAAATAATAACCAGACCAATCAACACGACCAGAATCAAAATCACCTCCACGACCCCGATTCCTTTTTCTTCTTTCATAAATTCCAAAAATCTTCTTATCTTCTTCATATACCTTCTCCTCCTGTAACTTCATACATTCTTATAACTGCATGGATAAAAATGCCGGAACAATCACGATGACAAGTACAATTGCAAGCATTCCAAACATTGGCGCAAGAAGTTTTGTTCCGGCCTCCTCACCCAATCGCTTCGCTCTGCTTTTTCTATTCTCAAATGCCTGATCCGATTCATTTCGCAGCAAATCTGTCATCCCTTTTGTTCCTTTTTTCAGATTCTGTGCAAGCAATGCCCCGAATTTCATATACACCGAGATTCCACACCGCTTACCAAATCTTTCATACGCCTCCGCCTCTGTGATTCCGCTTTGCATTTCATTGCAGGTGTATCGCATCTCTTCATACGCTGCCCGCTCTCCGGTACATATCTTCTGCTCTTCATAATTTTTCACAATCCTTTCCCACACGTTTTTCGTTGTCATTCCTGTACTTAAAAGAAGTGCAAATTTATTAATAATCTCAGGATAATCTGTAAGCATTTGTTCTTTACGTGCCTTTCTTGCTTTTTGTTCATTCTGTTTTTTCAATGCAATCATAAGCACAGCACTCACCCCGCCAAGTACAAGTACATAATAGCCTCTTGCTTCCACTTTCTTTTTCCAGTGAATTGGTTGTCCGTTTATTTTTTTCGGAAGCGAAAATACTTTTTCAGTCTTTGTTGTTTTTTCTTTTTCTTCCACCAATTGCAAAACATCCGACAGTAATTTTTCTTCTTTGCTCTTCGACTCCGGATATACCATTGCATTTGTCACGTACAAAGCCTCCTCTCCACCATACATAAGCTTTCCGGTAAGCTCTACCAGCGTTCCCTCTGCTTTTGTCTTTTCTGTCTGAATCTCTCCTTGCACATTCATCACTTCATAATGATCCAGCTCCCACTGAATCTGCACCGGATAATCTTTCCACTCCGTAAGCAGATTCAGGTCTTTCTCCACACGGTCAAGGCTTTTATTTTCACCTAAAATAACCTCATCCATTTTCTCCATCACTCGTTTGAAAATTTTTTTGGTCTCCTGTGATGTATACCTTTGTTCTTCCACATCTATCGTAACTTCTTTTTCTTTCAATGTCTGTCCGATCGTGATCTCATAAGTCTCTCGTCTGCTTCCGCCGCCATAGACATTCCGCTCGATTTCTCCTGAATCTTTTTCTTGTCTGTCCAGCCAAAAGAGTCCGAGTGCAATCGTATTTGCACAAAACAAAATCAATAAAATCTGCCTTCCTGTCTTTTCCTCACACCACACAAAAATTTTTCGTTTCTGCTTCTGAAGCACTAAAAAAAGTAATACCACATATCCAATAATACATATGATCATGATCTACACCTCAATTTCTACAATTCGTTTTCCAATCTCATATGCAATGACATATCCTAAAAAACAAATTGTCATAATTACAACTCCGGCTGCATTGCCATACAAGACTCCCATAAACTCCGGAAAACTGAACTTCATATAGCAGATCATCCCGAATGGTATCGCCGACATAACTTTAAATTCCAGCTTTTTAGAGGCAATAATCGTTCCAATCTCTCTTCTTATATCTGCCTTCTCCGACATCTGCTGTACCGTATTGCGAATAATCGCAATCATATCGCCGCCGCTTCTTTTTGCCATTACAAATACTGTCACAAACGTCTGAACATCCTCCTCGCCAGTCCGTTGTGAAAACTCCTGAAGCACTTTCTCCATTGTTACATTCACATCCAGTTGTCGAACCATATACCGGAATTCCCGCACGATCAGCTCATCTTTCTTATATATGACCTGCAGATCTTTTAATGCCTCACGCATTGCATTTTCGACTGAGTATCCTACGTTTAATGCTGTCGCCAAAGACTGTACTGCCTCCTTAAACTGTAGCTGAAACACATTTTTTCTTTTTTCTATCCACTGTTTTTCCCATGATTTTAAAAAATAGACTAAATAAGGTGCCAATAGAATTGCACATAGACATGTCCCATAGAATAAATACGAAAACATTAAAATTACAAAACTGCCTGTTAATACCGCCAACAGATAATCACGCCTGCGAATGTCCTGCTGCCAATAATTTTTCTTTCTTTTGTATCTCATGTAATTTTACCCATTCTCCTTTGATTTTCCCTCCAATCATCTCCGTCTCCTGAAACTCATACAACGTCTGAAGCTGGATCTTCCCGTCCTCATACCCTAATACCTCAACAATCTGTAAAAGCTTTCTGCTTCTGTCTCTCAGTCTTCCAAGGTGTATAATAATATCAATTGCTGAGGCAATCTGTCTCTGAATTGCCGTAAGCGGAATGTCCATTCCCATCAGAACCATTGTCTCTAATCGGCTGAGCATATCCTCCGGACTGTTCGAATGCCCGCTGCTCGCTCCGCAATGTCCGGTATTCAGACTCTGCAGCATGTCGATCGCCTCACTTCCGCGCACTTCACCGACAATAATTCTCGTTGGGCGCATTCGAAGCGCCGATTTGATTAAATCGCGAATCGAAATCTCTCCTGTTCCTTCCACATTTGCATTTCTCGCCTCAAGACGAACCAGATTCGGAACATTTTTGATTCTCAGCTCTGCATTGTCCTCAATTGTAATTATCCTCTCATCTTTTGGGATGAAGTCCGACAATGCATTTAAAAAAGTGGTTTTCCCAGAACCTGTTCCACCGCTGATAAAAATATTGTATTTTGCTTCCATCAGCCGCTTTAAAAATGGCACAAGCTCCGGTCCGACTGCCTCCCACTGTACAAGCTGCTCCATTGTGATATTCTCTTTCGGAAATTTTCGAATTGTCACAATCGGACCATTTAACGCAACCGGATAAAGTACCACATTGACTCTGGAACCATCCGGAAGCCTTGCATCCACAATCGGTGAAGCTTCGTTTACAATCCGGTTTGAACCCGCTACAATCTGCTGAATCACATCTTCCAGTTTTGTCCTTGTGATAAATCTCTTTTCAAGTTCCAAAATCTTTCCCTGCTTCTCCACAAAAATATGATCAGTTCCATTGATCATAATCTCCGTAATTTCATCATCTTCAATCAGTTCCTGCAAAATATCAAGCTTTCGGAATGTATTGAACAGTTCCTTTCCAAGACCTGATTTTTGTTTCAATGGTATATAGGACTCTTTTCCCTTTTCTTCTAAAGTCCGGTGTATGATCTCTACAAGTTCGTCATCTTCCACTTCCTTCGACAGATCCAGCTCCGCCAGAATTTTCTCATATAATTCTTCCATCTGAATCATAGACGTTCCTCCTTCACAAGCCTCCTTACCGCATTTTCAATATCCTGTGGGACAATAAACGAATATGTTTTTTCTGACAGTCTCTCCAACTGCAGTGTCTGCAGATTCTCCTCATACTGCCGCAGTTTTCCCTGTGAGATACTATCCTCTAAAATTGGCATATAAATCCTGTCACACAAATCCAGCATCTGAAAAAGTCCCTGCACACATTCGCCGACATCCAAAAGAATCACCTCATAGACGCTGTCCTCCACAATCTGTTTCAGCAAAACTTCCCATTCTTCCCAAAGTACCTCCTTCAAATCAAGACTTACCGGCATCGGCGGAATATAATCCAATTCATCCATTTTCCTGACCAGCATTCCAAGCCGAAGTCCAAAATTACTGTTCTCCTGTCTTGTATAATACAGGACGTCTCCAAGATTTCCACCGTCTGCCTGTGTAAATATTCCGCCATATCCGAAATATTCTTCCAGATTCAAATACAGCACTTTTTTACATCTCGCCAGTTCTTTTCCAAACGCCACTGCAAAGCTTGTCTTTCCCGCTCTGTGGATAGGCGAGTATACCGCCAGCATTTTAACCGATTCCTTTTTCACACTTCGCATCATATTTTCTTTTGTTCTCTCAAAATATGTCTCCAGAATCTCTGACAATATCTGATCCACGCACTGATACTTGTAAACACACTTTTCATCCTGAGACACATTCTGAAAATTACCTGTCGTCAGCACAAAAATCTGTTCTGCCTCCACTCCTTTTCGCTCTTTCTTCGCACAGGTTTCATCTATGACCAAGATATGAATATTTTTATCCCGCGAAAGTATCTTTACATTTTCCCAGGTACTGCATACATATACCCTCACCGCAAATTCTTTTCGCTCCATAATATTTTCCATTAATTTCTCGGCATATTTGACTTCCTGATCGCATATTACAATATTCTTCTCACTCAAATACTCCCTCCTTCGTATTTTATTTTTCAACTTTGGATTTCTCGCCGGAATCGGCTTTTGATCTTTGAAAATTTAAGATTAACTAACTTGTACATTGCATTATAAACGCCTTTTTCTCTCTTGTCCATATCATTTTTTCAAATATTTTATTTTTGTGCAACCTCTATAAAATTTTGTACGCCAATATCCCGTAAAGCATCGCAACCCCTGGCACTCCAAGGATTCCGGATGTCAAAAAGGAAATTCCGTTTAATCCTACTCTCAGAGAGATCCCCCTATATTCCAGATACTGATTGACAAAAAAAATGAGTCCCATACCGACTACTGCTCTGACAATAAAGTTAATAAGAAAACTAGTTTTCGGCTCTTCCTGCATTATATTTTCCCCCTGCTTTTTGTTACAGAATATGTGCAAGCTCCTCGTTTTATTCCGATTTTTCCTTTGCAAATATGGTATTTTATTCTATTTTTTGTCTATACTAGATAAAAGAGACTATTTACAAGAATGAGGGGTGTCATATGAAACTATTCCAAAAGAACTGCCAAAGAGAAACATCCGAATACAATATACACGAAGAAATCGAAAAGGTAAAAGCACAGATGGACGCCGCATATTCCAATTTTCAAAATGCCGTCGACCCAGATTTGATTGACTGCTGCATTTTTGAAAGCAATGCTGCATGGAAAAAATATCGTTTTTTATTGAGACAGGCTAAAGGGCAACGTTCCTGCCACTAAAATACGGGGGCTTAAAAAAGCCCCCGTTCCATACTCTGTTACAAAACAATCTTTATCTCACGTCCTGTGCGATGATATTGGTAATACCGTACTCCTGCCGCATCCATCATGCGTTTTGATGCGATCACAGACGGTGTGTCTGCATATTTATCGCAGTCATATATCACCTCTCGTATTCCACTTTGAATGATTGCTTTCGCACATTCATTACACGGAAACAGTGAGACATAAAGCTTCGCTCCTGCAAGACTTCCACCGCTGTAGTTCAAAATCGCATTCAGCTCACTGTGGGTTGAGTACAAATATTTTGTCTCCAGAGGATCATCGCCTTCCCTTTCCCAAGGGAACTCATCGTCCGAGCACCCGATCGGGAAACCATTATACCCCATAGAAAGTATCTTATTATCCTGACTGACAATGCAACACCCTACCTGTGTACTTGGGTCCTTGGATCTCATACCAGAGAGCATCGCAACTCCCATAAAATATTCGTCCCATGAAATATAATCTTTTCTCTTCTCAGTCATGACAACACACCTCCACATGAACTATTTTGTACCAAAAATACGATCTCCTGCATCTCCCAATCCCGGAACAATATATCCGTGATCGTTCAATTTTTCATCCAATGCAGCAATATAAATATCTACATCCGGATGTTCTTTCTGCAGACGTTCCACACCTTCCGGTGACGCAATGATACACATGAAGTGAATGTTTTTGACACCTTTTTCTTTTAGCATCTGAATTGCCGCAACACAGGAACCTCCTGTTGCAAGCATCGGATCCACCACGTACACTTCTCTTTCATTACAGTCTGACGGAAGTTTGCAGTAATATTCTACAGGCTCCAATGTCTCCGGATCACGATACAGACCGATATGTCCTACTTTTGCAGCCGGAATCATTGCAAGCATACCTTCTACCATACCAAGTCCTGCACGCAAAATCGGTACGACAGCAAGTTTTTTCCCTGCCAGTTCTTTGACAGTCGTCTCACAAATCGGTGTTTTGATCTTGACATCCTGGAGCTTCAAGTTTCTTGTAGATTCATAACACATCAACATTGCGATCTCACTGATCATCTGACGAAAATCCTTTGATCCAACCTCTTCTCTTCTAATAATCCCTACTTTATGCTGGATCAGCGGATGATCCATAACGTATACTTTTGACATACTCTTTCTCCTTGTTCTTGTTCTTTATTCTTCAATCATCGAAATGCGTCGTACATGACGCTCATCTCCGGAAAACGGAGTCTTCAAAAAGGTATCCACAATCTTCACTGCAAGTTCCGGCCCTAATACACGTCCCCCCAATGCAATGATGTTTGCGTCATTGTGAAGTCTTGTAGCTTCCGCAGAAAAGCAGTCAGAACAAAGTGCACAACGGATTCCTTTCATCTTATTCGCAGCGATGGAAATACCAATTCCGGTTCCGCAAATCAAAATTCCTTTTTCACACTCGCCATCCAAAACAGCCTGTCCCACTTTTCTCGCATAAATTGGATAATCTACCGATTCTCCATTGCAGCCGAAGTCTTTATATGCAAGCCCTTCTCGTTCTAAATATTTTATGATCTCCAATTTCAAATCATATCCACCATGATCACATCCAATTGCTATCATTCTTTTTTTGCCTCCTTATTTAGTTTCTCTGCTAATTTTAAAATCAACTCTTTTAACAGTTCAAAATTCTCTCCATATGCCACCAAAGGCTGCCCATGTGTAGAGAGAACCTGTCTGTCATCTTCAATGTACTCATTCAATGTAAATACGTTTTTTACATTTTCATATTCCGATACAATCTTCCATTTGTACGGTTCTTCCAATGTAAGCACCAATGTATCGTCATCCAAATCTTTTTCACTAAACGGCGTTGCCTCATGTGACTCCAAGGTCATCTGCTGGCTCTTCATGATTGCCTCTGCCTTTTGGTTCGCCGGCTCAGGAAACAAGACGATCATTCCTCGAGAATCCACTTCATATTCCTGTAAAAGCGGCTGATTGCGCAAGATCTCTGCCGCCATCGGTCCCCTGCAATTGTCACTGTTACTTACAAACAGAATCCTTCTGTATTTCTGAAGCTTCGTAATCCCTTCCGCCTCTATGATCTGATGACCCGCAGCTTTGATAAGTCTGTTCATAATCGCATTCCCGATTCCTTCCACGGCAAATGCCTCACTAAAAATATATGCCACCTCTTCATCATCAAATTCACGAAGCACTTTATAAAGATTTTTAGCAATGGAATTCTCGTTTGCTCTTGTCCCAATACTTTTTACGATTCCATTCGTATATAAATCCGCTGTTTCGCTTGTCGCAATGATTCCCACCTGATTTCCTCTGCGCATCTGTTCATATGCAAGCTGACGAATAGCTTTCACTGCTTCTAACGGCGCACCATTCACAATCACAAGCTGAGCTTTTGGTGCATAGTGACGGTATTTCATTCCAGGAGCTTTCGGTGCCGCATCGCTCGTCTCAGACAATGTTGTCCTGTCCACAGCAACTTCACCTATGACTTCCTCTAACATCTCCTTCGTGATTGCTCCGGGTCTGAGGATCATAGGAGGTTCCACAGTCATATCAACGATCGTTGACTCTACTCCTATTTCCACATTGCCCCCATCGATGATCATATCGATCTTTCCATCAAGGTCTTCCGCAACATGTTCCGCACTCGTAGGGCTTGGGCGTCCGGAAGTATTGGCACTCGGTGCTGAAACATAACCTCCTCCCGCCCGAATCAGTGCCCTTGCAATCTCGTCCTCCGGCATTCTCACCGCCACCGTCTGCAGCCCGCCGGTTGTTCCAAGCGGCACTACTCCACTCTTTTCAAATATAAGTGTCAGTGGACCAGGCCAAAATTTTTCTACGATACTTTTTGCTTTTTCCGGTATAAATTCTACAATCTCATCCAATGCCTGAATATCTGCAATATGAACAATCAATGGATTATCTGACGGACGTCCCTTTGCTTCATAAGTCTTCCTTGCTGCTTCCTCATTCAGTGCATTGGCTCCTAATCCATACACTGTCTCCGTTGGAAACGCCACAAGTCCTCCTTTTTCAAGTATCTCACCTGCTTCTGCAATGATCTCTGTATCAAGTTGATTTTTGTCGATTTTTTTAATTATTGTTTTCATAACTTTTATTATATCATCATTATGTACACTTAGTCTAGCCATTTTATAATCCCTGCACAAATTGCTTCCGCCACTTTATCCTGATACTCCTCATTTTTTAATTTTTCTGCCTCCTGGGCATTACTCAAAAATCCACATTCTACAATGACCGTCGGCACTTCTGTTCTCTTTAACATATAATATGTACTGTTTTCTTTTGCCTGTCTTTTGTTGTTTGTATCCAGCGCCTTCAATGCCTCCTGCATGACAGTTGCAGCACGTTCCCCTTCTTTGGAATGTGTATAATAAAATACCTGCGCTCCTTTTATGCTCTCTTCATGATAGCTGTTCTGGTGAATGCTGACCGCAATATCAGGCTTCGTCTCATTGATAAGAGCAACTCTTTTTTTCATATCTGCAATTTTTTTATTTGATTTACTTTCATTATAAAATCCGTCGTCATCTTCTCTCGTCATCACCACATGTATCCCTTGCTCAATCAGCCTTTTCTGTACTTTTTTAGAAATCTTGAGATTCACATCTTTCTCCAGCACATTATTGATTCCTATTTTACCGGGATCTTCTGAACCGTGTCCGGCATCTAATACAACCGTCTTTGTACCTTTTTCTACCTTTTCACTTGTCACATACTCGCTCAATCCCTTACTCGCAATAATCGCCCCTATTAAAAGCAGCAATACCATCAAAAGTTCTATCTTTCTTTTCAACTATCATTCTCCATATATTTCATTGATAAAATATATGCAAAAGAAGAGCTGAACATTCAGCTCTTCTTAATCGATCAGTTCACATATTTTAAAATCAGCTCCCACACACTCGACTTTTCAAAACCTAAGCGCCATGCCGCTGTTCCAGCCAGCTTATATTCCTTCATCAGCTTAAGTTTCTCTTCCAAAGCAGTCTCATCCTCTAACCAAATCTTGTATGTGGCTCCATCTGCCTCCCACTGAGCATAGTTTTGTTTGTTTGCCTCATCTACAGTCGTCTGAGCGCCGGCATCGGCAATCGCCTGTTCTGCAGCTTCCATACCAAGCGCTTCGCTCGTCACTTTTACAGAATATTCAGCCGCTTCAGTTCCTGCCTCCTCTGCCAGCTCTTCCTCGGTCTTTGGAACTTCTTTCCAAAGTCTTGTGAAAAACGGAACCGCATTGATTACTTTTTCTTTTGGTACGGCATTTAACGTCGCTTCTATTCCCTCTTTTACAAAATTCAAAGATGCAACTGAACCGCTTTCATAAGAGCCGCTGTAATGTTCATCATATCCCATGATAATTACATAATCCGCAACTTTCCCCTGCTCTTCTATATGATAATGTGCATTGTATGTCTTCGGCACATAGTTGTCCACAGATAATACAAGTCCATTCTGTCGGCACTTTACAGATAACTCGCGGATAAACTGAATATAATGTTCTCCGCACTCTGCAGAAATCTTCTCAAAGTCGACATTAATGCCGTCAATTCCTGTCTGCAGTGCCTCTGCGATCAGCTGATTTACCAAGTTTTCTCTCTTTGAAGTATGACTAAGTACTTCGTAAGATTCTTCATAAGAACCGATTCCACCATCAAAATCTCTCACCAGCGCCCATACTTCGATATTGGACTGATGAGCATAGTTCACATACTGGGAACTTGCAAGAGAGTTAATATTTCCATCTGTATCTGCAATTGTAAACCACGTTGGAGAAATTGTTGTCAAACCTTTTGTATCTGCAATTGTCTGAAGCACTTTTTCGTTCGCACTCTGATTCGTCACCACGTGCCACGCCATATTGATTGTGTAGTCTTTTGAAATGTTTGTGTATACCTGTTCTTCAAACTCTCTCGAAATCGTCTCTTCCTTTTCATTCTTCAGACAATTTTTCTTGATATATCCAATATATCCATCCTCTGTACGAACTTTTTTCCAGTCCCCTTCATTCTCAATTACAGTTACCTTATCCTTTTTGGATACCTCTGTCAGGTACGGACTCTTCACTCCGCCTCTGTACCTCACCTGTGTATCCTTTTTGACCGTTGCCGTTCTGATCTTTCCCCAGTCACTTATAATCATGACTCTCTGCGGGTCTTCATATGTTTTAAATTCAATATTTGTATACTTCTGCACAAAATCCAGTGCGATATACGCCGTACTTCCTTCCGTCTTTATAATCGTATAATCTTCACTTTTCTTTTCTTTCTGCAGTGTATACTCATTACTTCCTACGTCTGCCCGGATCGTTCCTTCCGGGAGTGTGTACAATAAAATATTCTCATTGGAATCCCAATAAAATCTATCATTTAGATAATCTCGCACAAGAGAATATTCCAAGTATGGCTTTCCATCAAACATCGCCGCTTTCGCTTCAAGAATCTGATTGTCTATAATAACAGCTACCTGATTGTCTTGTTCTATTCCATAATATTTTTTCAAATCAGCTTTTTCTTTAGATGGGCTATATCTCTTTAATAAGAAAGCGCCTCCTACAATACCTATTACTATCAAAACAAGGATACTCATCTTGAACGCCAAATTGCGTTTTCTCCGTCTCCTTGATGCACCATTTCTTCTCTTCCTATTCGAACCATTCTGTGCTGATCTGGTTCTTTGGGTCGTGTTCTTATTTTGCATCTGCCTTGTTGTACCTGAACTCTTTCTTGTTCTTTCGTCCATGCTACACCTCCTACTTGAACCTATTATAACAATATTTTTTGTACACGTCATCAACTATTTCGACAATTTCCGCAAATATAAACAATCTAATTGTCTTCGCAAGAGGGGTATCTGTGCGTCTTTCTTAACTGTTGCTGATACTGTGAAATACGATTTCTTTAACGTCTCCCTTATCATCCCAGACGTAATCTCTCATATAGGCATTTTCCTCTTTTACCATATGTGCCGTAACAATCTGCATAGGACTTGCCGGCTGATTGTTCAACCGTATGCTGACACCTCGATTCTCGTATTTTTCTAACTCCGCATACAAATCTTTATATAGTTCTCTCTCTTCCATGTTCCGCTCCTCCATAATTTTTACAATTGGCAACTATGGCATCTGACATTCCACTATTCCTTGAGGTTCTGTGATATATCTTATGGAAATGTTTTTGCTGACAAGAAGATAGGTTTTCTCTTTAGAATTTCTTTTTTTGTTTATTTTATACGTTGCTTGTTTTGGTTTTCTGATTCGATTAAATCCTGTGATATGTATTGTTGATTCGCTATTGAAATGTGTTTGATTTAAACAAATTAGACTTTTTCAGATTATTTCTTAAAAGATTATTTTTACGAAAAGATTCTTATTGAGAAGTTAAGAATCCTGCCTTCGATAATACGTCCCTCCTTACATTGTAAACATAGCCGCCCGACATACTATCTTCTTGTAATAAAATTATAATCATTTTCATTTATTACTTGCAAGCACTATTTTGTTTATATCTAATTGTAAAGATTTACCTTGTAATTTCAAGCTTTTCTTTATCCATACTATACTTATCCACGGATTTTCCACAAGATATCCACATACTTTTCCACACAAAATTCTCTTTACATATTTTTTGTTTTTGTTTATACTAATAAAAAGTAAGCAGATCTATTTATGAATAGGAAGTGATCATTATGAAGATTGAAAAAATTAACGATAATCAAATACGCTGTACTCTTACACAAGCTGATTTAGCTGACCGCGAATTAAAACTCAGCGAATTGGCTTATGGAACTGAAAAGGCAAAATCACTTTTCCACGATATGATGCAACAGGCTGCTGCTGAATTTGGTTTCGAAGCAGAAGATATCCCTTTGATGATAGAGGCAATTCCTACATCTTCCGATTCTATTGTACTCATTATCACAAAGGTAGAAGATCCGGAAGAACTTGATACAAGATTTTCAAAATTCGCTCCTTCTCCGGCTGATTTAGACAGCAGAAAGCGAAATGTATTAGATAAACTGGAAGGCGCAGAAGATATTTTAGATTTGATAAATAAAGTAAAAGAAGCGGTATCCGAACCTCCGGCTAAAATGGCGGAAGCGAAAAAAGAAGAGATAAAAGAAGCAAAAAATCCGGCAATTCGCCTTTTTTCATTCTCGAATATGGACAGCGTCATCCATGCTGCTCATTTGCTAAAGGCAATGTACTTTGGTTCCAACACATTATATAAAGATACTTCAAACAATGTATTCATCTTAGCGCTCACACAGTCTGAGCATACAACTAATGAATACAATAAGATTTGTAACATGTTATCTGAATATGGATCCTTAGAACGTGCTTCCGGAGCAACACTTGCATATTTGGAAGAGCACTGTGAAGTATTTATAGCCAACAATGCAGTTCAACAGCTGGCAGTAATTTAAAAAAATGGGAAGAGAGTTCAAATACTCTCTTCCCATTTTTTCTTTATGCATTAATTGCTGCATTAATCTTTTCAACTAATAATTCTACGTCAATACCGTGTACCATTGCTGCTTCTTCCAGAGATTCTCCCTGTGCAGATGGGCATCCGAGACAGTGCATACCAATTTCCATTAAAATCGGTGCCACCATAGGATTAATTGCAAGAATTTCACCAATTGTCATTTCTTTTGAAACTTGTACAGCCATTTGAGATTCCTCCTTCTATAATTTTTACTTTACCTATTATAATACCATTTTTATAAATTATCAATCTCTTAAACATTTCAAAAGTTTCTCAATTGTATATACAATTGTATACAAATTGAGATTACTTAAAAGTCAACATTTTTTCTCCGTTTTTTCGACAAAATAATTTTTTTATTATTTCTCTACAAAACGCTTGTTCTTTTTTTCACAATAATAATCCACACTTTCCACGCCCTTTAGTGTGGATAATGTGGATAACTTTGAGGAAAACTACTATTTATTGTGTTTTTTCCAATTTTTCATGTGGATAAGTGTGTTTTTAATTTTTTTCATTTTTTTTCACATTTCGACATTTTTGTGCATTTTGTACACGCTGCTTTTCTTATGTGTTCTGGCACAAAAAAAACCTCAAGACAATTCCTGAGGTTTTCCTTATAATTTCTGAACTATTACAGAAGTCTTCTGACAGTGATAATGTTTGTATATGTTGCCGAAGATACACCAATTCCATGCGCTTCATCAATCGCATTTACAATCTGACCATTTCCTATATAAATTCCTACATGCCCCTCATAACAGATTACATCTCCCGGAACAGCCTCGCTGTAGCTTACTTCTGTTCCCGCACTTCTCATGGCACTTGATGTACGTGGCATGCTAACTCCAAAATTAGCATATACTGACTGAACAAATCCAGAGCAATCCGCTCCATTTGTCAGGCTTGTACCTCCCCATACATATGGATTTCCTACAAACTGCATTGCATAGTCCACAACAGCCTGTCCATTTCCCACTGTTTCCGCTTCTGCCGCCTTAGCCTCTTCTTCTGCTTTCGCTGCTTCCTCTGCAAGTCTTGCCGCTTCCTCTTCTTTTGACTCTGCATAAGAAAAACACTCTGCCGCAAGCTCTTCTGCTGTCGCTTCATCCAATGTCTCTACATCTACTTCCGGTTTCTTCTCTGCTACAATTGCTTTTGCTTTTTCTTCTGCTGACTCCCCTGTCAAAATATATTCTGTTTTCACATAACCGGTTACATTGCCGGATTCAATCTGTGTCCATTCTCCCACCGGACCGATTACTTTTGCTGCATCCGCTTCATAGAGCTTACCAACCCATTCACTGTCCTGAGATGGTTCTGTTCTTACAAATAAATAACTTCCCTCTTCCACCTGTGTAAATGCCATGTCTTCGTACACATTTTTCAGTTCAGTTTCTACGTATCGTTCAATCTCAGCTGTGGCATTTGCCAAATATCCTTTATTTATATTTACAGTACTTACCCCCTCCGCATTTTTTGCTTCGGCTGCAAGAACTTTATCGTTCGGTATTAAGACTGCACTTGTCAATACTCCTAAAGCGATTCCTTTTTTCAGGAATTTAGAATACATAAATTGTCCTCCTACTATATTTTTCTTAATTGTTACAAAAATGTTAAATATGTTACATTGGTATTATATCAACGTAACATCTTACTGTCAACCGTGTATACTGTGTTTTTATTGTGAATTTTATTTTCTGTATTGACAAAATTTCACTTTTTTAATATTATAAATATAGTAACTATTACTATTATTGAGTGAAAGGAGGATTCCCATTGGCAACTTTAAAATACAGCCGCCAGCGAGAGTCCATCAAAGACTATCTGAATAGCACAACTGAACATCCAACAGCAGATACTGTCTATTTAAATGTAAGGAAAGAGTTTCCGAACATCAGCCTGGGCACAGTATATCGCAATCTGAATCTGCTGGCAGAGATTGGAGATGCTATAAAGATACCTACTCCCAATGGCGGAGATCGATTTGATGGAAGAACAATTCCACATTATCATTTTTGTTGTACTTATTGTGGCAGAGTCATGGATCTTGATATCGAACAGATGGATTTCATTAATGAGGCTGCCGGCAAGAATTTTGATGGTATTATCGAGAACCACTCTATGATGTTCTACGGGACATGTAATGAATGTGTTAAAAAACAATAAAATTCAAAATAAGGATTGACATTTTCATTTGATTATGATAAATTAATATCAGTAACTATTACTAATATTGATGATAAAAAATATTATTAACAGAAAAGGAGAGTTTTAAAATGAAAAAATTTGTATGTACAGTATGCGGTTATGTTTATGAAGGAGAAGCTGCTCCAGCAGAATGTCCACAGTGCCATGTAGGAGCTGATAAATTTAAAGAAATGACAGGAGAAAGAGAATGGGCTGCTGAGCACGTAGTTGGTGTTGCACAGGGCGTTAGCGAAGATATTTTAGCTGACTTAAGAGCAAACTTCGAAGGAGAATGTTCAGAAGTTGGTATGTACCTTGCAATGGCTAGAGTAGCTCACAGAGAAGGATACCCAGAGATCGGATTATACTGGGAAAAAGCTGCTTGGGAAGAAGCAGAACACGCTGCTAAATTCGCTGAATTATTAGGTGAAGTTGTAACTGACAGCACAAAGAAGAACCTTGAGATGAGAGTAGAAGCTGAGAACGGCGCTACAGCAGGAAAATTTGATCTTGCAAAACGTGCAAAAGCTGCTAACTTAGATGCTATTCACGATACAGTTCACGAGATGGCTAGAGACGAAGCTCGTCACGGAAAAGCTTTCGAAGGACTTCTTAACAGATATTTTGGTTAATTTGAATGCTTCTTACGAGCATTTACAAAGGAGCCGACCAGCTTGTGGTCAGGCTCCTTTTACTTTATATTTTTTCTGTAATTCTGTCATATGCCATCTGGTACAATACTTCCTGAGCATTGACTGGTTTTTCTTCATTCACCCGCATGTGATAACAACCATCTTTATCTTCCCATCTTGCTTTCTGATTATCATGCAGCAAAATATCAAACAATTCCTGAAGTCGTTCTTTTAGATTCTCCTGATAGACCGGAGCGGCAACCTCCACTCTTTTCACTGTATTTCTCGTCATAAAATCAGCGGAACCAATGTAATATCTTCGTCTTTCTCCAACTCCAAATATATAGATGCGGGAATGTTCCAAAAACCTCCCGACAATGCTAAGTACACGGATATTTTCTGTCTTACCTGCAACTTGCGGAATCAGACAGCAGATTCCTCTCACTACCATCTCAATGTTCACTCCTGCGCAGGAAGCTTCCACTAACTTATCCATAATTTTTTTATCGGTGAGAGAATTCAGTTTTAATCTTATATATGCATCTTCTCCACTTTTTGCACGTATGATTTCTTCCTCAATCATCTCAATAACTTTTGACTGCAGACATTTCGGAGCAACTAAAAGATGTTTTGTCTCTTCCACCACTTCCCCTTTTGACAGTGCCTGAAAGATTCCCGCTGCCTCCAGACCGATATCCACATTTGCTGTCATCAGAGACAAATCCGTATATAATCTGGACGTTTTTTCATTATAATTACCGGTTCCGATTTGCGTAATATACTCGATCTTTCCTTCTGCCTTGCGGGTAATCAGACAAAGCTTTGAATGTACTTTATAATTTTCCAGCCCATATATTACCTGGCATCCTGCTTTTTCAAGCATTCTGGACCACTCAATATTATTTTCCTCATCAAATCTTGCCCGAAGCTCTACCAATACAACTACTTCTTTTCCGTTTTCTGCCGCCTCGCATAACGCCTCGATGATTTTACTTTGTTTCGCAAGTCGATATAAGGTCATTTTAATCGAAACTACATTTTCGTCTTCCGCCGCTTCCACGAGCAGATTCAAAAATGGACGAATAGATTCATACGGGTAGGATAACATCTTATCTTCTTCTTTGATCTGTTCAATAATACTGGTTCCGTCTTTGATATCAGGTGTTTTCTGCGGAACTCGCTTTTCATAGAACATTTCTGAATTCTTTCTGAGGAGGTCCTCAATTTCAGAGATAAACGTCATATCCAGCGGAGACTCTTCACGAAATACACTGTCTGTATCCATATCCAGATATTTACACAATGCATGCACTACATTTCCGTCCATCTCACGCGAAAGACTCAGGCGTACCGGAGAAAGTTTTTTGCGTTCTTTCATTAATTCTGCCATAAATTCACGGTAATCCAAATCTTCGTCATAAAGTGCATCTGCATCAATGTCCGCATTTCGGATCACTCGAATGAGAGACTTTCCTTTGATCTTGTAACCTTTAAATACTTTTGCCATAAAGTGTAAAATCAAATCTTCTGACAACATATATCTTCCCTGTCCAAACGGCAGCTCAATCATACGCTCCAGCATATTATTTGTGCATGGAATAATTCCAAGACGTTCCTTTCCGTTTCTTGTCTCCAATACAACAACCGCGTAGATTTCCTTGTTGCGCAAAAATGGGAATGGCTGGCGTTTTCCGACTACGGTAGGTGAAATCAACGGCGCAATCTCTGTCTCAAAATACTTTTCCAAATACTGCTGTTCTTCTTCACGCGCCATCTGGAAATCAATCAGGCAGATTCCGAACTGTTCTACTTCTGTCATCAGCTTGCTGTATATTTTATCTTTTCTTTTGTTAAGCTTCTTTACTTCTCGAAAAATTGCATGAATCTGCTCCTGTGCAGTCATATTTGTCTTATTGTCTTTCCATTTACTGCTGATAAGCATCTGGTCTCTCAAAGAACCGACTCTTACCATAAAAAATTCGTCTAGATTGCTCTCAAAAATAGAGACAAATGTCATTCTCTCACATAGTGGAACGGACTCATTTTCTGCTTCTTCCAGTACTCTTTCGTTGAATTTTAGCCAGGAAAGTTCCCGGTTCATATAAATTTCTCCCATTTTCGCCTTCTCCTTTGTTTTGAATTTTCAAAAGAATCTCTCGTTTTATAACGTATAACGACGGCGTTTTGTAATTCCAAATACGACTGTCAAAGTCAAAATAATTGCTGTGAAAAGTCCTGCTGTTTTCTGCATATCTCCGGTCTTTGGTGCATCTGATTTTGCTCCTTGTCCAGAATCCTGTCCGTTGTTTGAATTCTGTCCTTCCCCCGAATCCTGCCCGTTATCCGAATCTTGCCCATTTCCCTGATCTTCTGTTTTCCGAGCAGTTAATTCATATGATGCAACGGTTCCTGATACTTCACATGCCGTTAATAAATGTGCATTTCCATCCACACTTTCCGACTCCGATATAAAACAAAGTCCTTCCGGTGAATCATCTCCTGCAATATCCGCACTGAAATCGCGGGAGTTAATATAATTTGCATAACTGATTTTCTCTGGATTTGTAACATCATACATCATTACGCCTCCGATTCTTTCCAAACCAATAAATGCGTAAATCTTTTCGCCTACATTTCCTATAGTTACATTTTCTGCTTCAACCCCCTTTTTCCCTGAGCGGTCATCTATGTCATTATTGTCGTTCGAACAGTTAAAGTGTTCTAGTTCATAGCCTGCTGTTTTTGCTTCAAACTCATTACCACTTGTGTATATTTCTGTCAGACCTTGCTCATCTGCTTTAAATACCGTAAAAGAGCGCCCTCCAAAGAGATAGTCAAACTCACTGTCAAGCCCATCGTAATCACTGCTGTCAAAAAATACAACTTTTCCAGTCAGTCCACTGTTTTCAGCTGTGATTTTTCCTGTTGGAGACGTCTCTCCTTTCCCGAAGTTCCGCTCATCTTCATTCAGATACTCACCCCATTCCCGAGAATCACCTTCATTTGCTGTTACTATATAGTCTACACCATTTATATGATATGTTGCAATCCCATCAGGCATACGTATTCCTCGTAATGTCTCATAAACTGCTGGTTTATATGCTTCATCTTTTTTGTCAATATCTACTGCGCAAGTACTATAATCTTCATACCCGGCAGAATAAACTCCTGTAAGAGATTGCTGGTTCAAGTCAATTACTGCGATAGCATTTGCCTCTTGAAGCGTCACATATGCTGTCTTATCTCCTACTGCAATATATTCCGGCTCAAAATCTACAGAAGGATTCGTATTTTTCTTCAGGATAACTCCACTTTCTACGAGTTGTTCCCGGCTGTCAGAATTATCATACGATGTAAAATCTACCTGTGATACTGTCTGGTCTGCCAAATTAATAATTGTGACTGTCCCCTTCGGATCTATGATTCCATCCCCGTATCCATCTCTTGGTTCCCCTTCGTCCGCCGTAAGAATTTTACTATCATTCGACGCAAATGTAACCATATCCGGCTGCACTCCGGTCTCATAAACCTTATCAAAGGTCAACGTCCCATCTGCATTGCATGTAAATAACGCCACACGTCCGGTATCTGCATAATTTTCTGCCTGTATTGCAACTGCAAGCTTACTTCCGTCTTCCGAAACTGCAACAGAAGTCATATCTCCATATACAAACCCTGCACAATTTTCTTCTACCATCGATTTTACATCAATATCATTGCCATCCAAAAGGTCTATCTTTTCTGAAGACTTCATATCTTTGATCGCGATGGCTGTCAAGTTTCCGGTTACGCCATTGACCGCATATGCCCATCCAGTCGTCGTATTATAATCTACAATCTCCATCACACCGCCGTCAGCATTTGTCATGCCAGAGTCATATCGTGCCTTTTGAACCACATCCAGAGATGTCTTTGTATTTTCTTTTCCTGATGTCTGTTCTCCTCCGTCTGTATTCTTTGTAACGCTGAATGAATCGATCAGCTCACTGTCTGGTGCATCGCTCTCTCCGGAAAGATTATACACATTTACAGAAATCTTTTGATCTGTCACATCAAAAATAGCATAACTTGGACTATACTCCTGATTCCACTCTTGATTTCCCACAGGAAGATTTCCTTCCAGATAGGATGCAGAACCACTCTCTCCATTTGCTAAAATCGGAAAATCCGCATTATTATTTTTATCTAGTTTTTCAAACGGGGTATAATACTGCATATCAGAACAGCAATTTCCAGTAAGATAAATCGTTCCGTCCGGATCATTAATCGTATCCAGGCGCTCTGAATTGCGCTGTCCGTCTTTTAAAACATAACTTCTGGAATATACATGATCATGTCCTCCCAGTACAAAATCCACATCAAACTCATCCATGACTTTTTCAAATCCTCCATCTACATAGTTCTCAATATCGGAGTCTGCGGCATGCTTTGCCACTGTCTGTGTAGATTTGTGATGTGTTACAATCAGCCACTGATACTGTCCTGCATATTCCGCAGTTGCAGCACTGAGCGTTGTCTTAAAATTTTTCACAATTGCCTCTGCCTCAGAATTATCTTTTGAAGCACTTGGAACATCTGCATTGTCTGCATTTTCCGCATCGTTGCCACCCGGATATGCCCCTGTATTTAAAGTTACAAAAAGTACATTATCGTACAGATAATAATAATTACCTTTTGTCTCCATCTCTCTTCTCTCGGTAAAGTCATATTGTCCTTCTGCATTTGGCGTCACTCCGTTTGACTCAGATTGGTTCGCAATTTCATCTGCCGTTGCCTGAATATAGTTTCCATGACTTTGACTCGTCCCACTGTTCTGCCCACGAAATGTTGTCTTCACCTGGCTGAGCACGCCTTCACTTCCATCTACAAGCATTTCATTTGGCAGATTAAAATGATCTGCAAACATATAATGTCTGTCATGATTTCCAACCGCCGGAGCATAAAGAATCGAGGACATCTCCTTCGGTGCAAAAAATGCGGCATATTCACTTGACTTTCCCCAACTTTGATCTTCCACCTGATCTCCGGCAGATACAACCAGATTTACATTCTCCTGCATCAGCTTATCCAGCATAGTTGCCCAACCGGTCTGGTTCGTACCATCAGATGAGTTCCATCCTTCTTTGTTGCTCTCTCCATTTTCCTTGATTTGAGGATCACTTGTGAAGCCAAACTTAAACTCATTTTCTTTTGCTGTCTTATAGCTATTGATTTCCGACCATGTTTTCCCACCATCATAGGACACCTGATACTGATATTCCGTATCTTTTGTAAGCCCGTCAACTGTTGCTTTACATACCATTTTCCCAGTGTCAGTATATTTGTTTTTGTCTACCTTTGTCGGTGTATGAAGTTCCTCCACAGATGCTTCCACTATCCGATCCCCAAATTTCACAATCGCTTTCTCCGTTCCTGTCGGCGCATACCAATTCAGATTCACAGCCGAATCCGTCTCCCCCGGCTGAAGTGTCAGGTACTCTACAGAAACCTCTGCATCCGTATTCCATTCCACGCTATCACTATTTTTATCTGCTGAGTAAACTAAACTCATAACATTTTGCGAGTAGGCTACAGATGCTGCTAATGCAAACGCTGCTCCTCTTTTCCATACTTTTTTCATATTTGTTTTCCTCCTAAATAAACGCACTACGAGAGAATTGTAAAAGATATTTGTTAAATTCAGAATTGTTTTTTGCAAAAAGTATGTTAATTTAATTTTTTCAAAAGTTCTTCTTCCCTGTTATGAAGTGAAATCTAAAAAAAGATTGCGCAATAGCGCAATCTTCGCGCGCGCGCGGTTCACGCAGTGATAATTTCACCCCCGCGAGCTGCGCATCTTTGCACGAAGTGCATTTTTTGAATTATAGGATTCCAAAGGAATTTCCTATAATTCAAAAAAATCCTGTAATTCAGCTTTCCGCTAAACTACAGGATCATAGAGTAAATGTTAGCTGACCATATGGGAACTAATCTGGAAATCACAGATGCGCCTGCTAATAAAAGTACTTTTTATATATCCTTCCTATCGGTCTGTAAATAAGAAGCACCACGCCGACCATAAACGCTGCGTTTATCACTGTGGCAGGGATTGAAGTAAGCGCTCCCAAAAGTGCGGCATTTACTCCACTTCCCGCAATCAAAAGTGTAATCGTTCCCATCACAAATTCAATCACAATATTCATCACAGCGTACACAAACACGCCGATCGTGACAGCCCGGTATTCTGTCTTCTTATCATCTTTCCCTTTGACAAAGTGTTTTAAAATGGCACCGAGGATCAGGCACTTCACAATTGTCTCTATAAAAACCTGTGGAATCGCCTGCACGTATCCGTTTAACAGATCAAATAATACAAGTCCAATTGTTCCTGATACTGCACCTTTCTTCCCGCCTTGCAGCAGCACACCCAGCACAACAAAAATATGTCCAAAATGTACAAATGGTGTCCCAACTGCTGCCGGAAGCGGAATCCGAAACATCTGTATCCCAAGAAATGTAACTGCGGCAAAAAAACCAGCCGTCACAATCGTCTTTAAGTTTATCGTACTACTCTGCCTCATAGTTAAACAGCCTTTCTCTTCATATGAATAAGTCCGCTGCGAAGCAATACCGGTCTGAGCGCATTATATACAACACCGACCAAAATGACTGAGACCACTGCATTTACGAATGTGGTCGCTGTGCTCCATTTCGCAAGTACCTCCGCCATCTCCTGCGGCTGTCCCAGTATCCACTGTTTATAAAAATAACCTACAAGCGGATCTGCGATTACATTGAATCCAAGTCCTGCAACAGATGCAATCACACTCCATCTGAGCACATACTTCTTATCACTGCTCTCATTGATCCTGGCAATGCGATGCGCCACAAGTCCGACAATCAGACCGATGCATAACTTTAATACAAATGTCTTTGGTGCAACTGTAATATAAACCGGATCCATAATGTCTGCAATAGACATTCCGATAGCTCCTGCAAGCCCGCCATACCATCCGCCTAACAGCAGTGCCCCAAGTACACATACCGCATTTCCCAGATGCAGTGATGTGGCATCTCCACCAGGCATCGGTATCTTGATCTGCAAAAATGTAAAGGTCACATAACATAGCGCCGCCACCAAAGCAGTCTGTGCTAATTTTATCATTGTCTCATTCTTTTTTTCCATGTTGTATACCCCTTTCCTTACTTAAGTTAGGTACTATACTAACATCATTCTGGTATATTTAAAAATACCAGTTTTTGAGTTTTTAACCAGTCCAGTTCATTTATTTTTGGTTCGCCGGTTCTATGGCAATCGATTTTCCTTTGATTTTTGCATTCTGCATCGCATGCAGAACATCTTTCGCATACTCTCTCGGAACCTCTACAAATGTATATTTGTCAAACATATCGATGGTACCGATGAGTTTTCCAGGCATTCCGGTCTCGCCCGCAAGCGCTCCAAGAATATCTCCCGGTTTTGCTTTTTGCTTTTTCCCAATATTGATAAACAAACGTACCATTCCAGGCTCTTCTGCTCCGGTGTCACCAAAGTCCATATCCTCCGCTGAACCGTCATCGCCCATCGTCATTCCCGTACACATTTTCAAGAATGCAGCCGCAATGTCCATCGCTGTGTAATCAGAGCCATTTACTTTGCTCTCGATTGCATTGACCATCGCTGTCAGATCTTCTGTCTCGATAATGCGGTCAATGTCCTCCAAAATATTCTCCATCTTTGTGTTCGCAACATCGTCCAATGACGGAACCTTTTGTGCATAAATCTTCGTCTTACAATATCTCTGAATCTCTTTCAGTTTATACACTTCTTTTCCGGATACAAATGAAAACGAACGTCCGACTCTTCCCGCACGCCCCGTTCTCCCGATACGGTGTACATAATATTCATCATCCTGCGGCAAGTCATAGTTAAATACTGCTTCTACTTCATCTACGTCAATTCCTCTGGCTGCCACGTCGGTCGCAACAAGAATGTCTGTCTTCCCACTTCGGAATCCCTGCATCACACGGTCACGCTGCGCCTGCTTCATATCACCGTGAAGTCCCGCCGCAAAATATCCTCTTCCAAGCAATGCGGTCACAAGAAGATCCACCTGCTTTTTCGTATTGCAGAAAATAACAGAAAGCTTTGGTGTATAAATATCTAAAAGACGAGTTAACACCTCTTCCTTATTCTTTGGTCTTACTTCATAGTAAAACTGCTCGATATTCGGAACTGTGAGCTCTTTTTTTGTCACTTTCACCACTTGAGCATTCTTTTGGAATTTTTTTGTAATCTCCATAATTGCTTTTGGCATTGTCGCTGAGAACAAAACTGTCTGTCTTTCTTCCGGCACTCCGCTTAAAATCGTCTCAATATCTTCGCGAAATCCCATATTGAGCATCTCGTCTGCCTCATCAAGGACAACCGTGTGCACCTGATCCATCTTGATCGTCTTTCGTCTCATGTGATCCATCACACGCCCCGGCGTACCGATAATAATCTGTGTCCCACTTTTCAGAGAACGGATCTGTTTTACAATCTCCTGCCCTCCATAGATTGGAAGCACTTTAATTCCATGCATATATTTTGCCAGATTTCGAATCTCATCCGCCACCTGTATTGCGAGTTCTCTTGTCGGGCAAAGAACAATCCCTTGCAGCTTTTTGTTTTTCGGATCGACTTTCTGTAAAAGTGGAATCCCGAATGCCGCTGTCTTTCCGGTTCCTGTCTGCGCCTGACCAATGATATCTTTTCCTTCCAAAATAACCGGAATTGCTTTTGCCTGAATTGGCGACGCCTCCTCAAATCCCATGTATTTTACTGCTTTTTGAATCTCTGAACAAAGTCCGAGATTCTCAAAATTCATATTTCCCATATTTTATATCCTTTCTATCTAAAAAAGATTGCGCGGTAGCGTAATCTTCGCGCGCGAGCGGTTCACGAAGTGATAACTTCACCTCCGCGAGCTGTGCCTCTTTGCACAGTGTGCATTTATTGAATGATAGGATTCCAAAGGAATTTCCTATCATTCAATAAAAATACCCTTCACTTGCCACCAAGTAAAGGGTATTCACAAAGTTTCTGTGTAACATCATAACAGAGCGAAACGCTTTTGTCAAATTTAACTTGCTATTTATACATATTAGGTGTAATATATACATATACTTAACATAGTATTAATTACTACATATAATATTTTTCATCACCAGGAGGTATGACTTATGAATAAAAAGCATTTAAAAGACCCGGGAAGCGCAATCACTCATTTTATCGGCATGTTAATGGCAATTTTTGCCGGAATACCATTACTGATAAAAGCTGCCCATGAACCAAGCCCAATTTACCTTATCTCACTTACGATTTATTTGGTCAGCATGATCTTATTATATGCAGCGAGTACGATTTATCATTCCCTTGATATCTCAGAAAAAGTGAATAAAAGACTGAAAAAATTTGACCACATGATGATATCCGTTTTGATTGCCGGAAGCTACACTCCGATTTGTCTGCTTGTCTTAAAAGGAACAACCGGAATCATTCTTCTTTCCATCGTATGGGGCATTGCAATCTTCGGAATACTGATCAAAGCATTTTGGATCAACTGTCCGAAATGGTTCTCTTCTGTGCTGTATATCGGAATGGGCTGGACATGTGTTCTCGCCTTTACAAAATTGTTGAACGCACTTTCTCCCGCCGCATTCGGATGGCTTTTAGCAGGTGGTATCATCTACACCATTGGCGGAATTATTTACGCACTGAAACTTCCAATATTTAACAGCCGGCATAAAAATTTCGGGACTCACGAGATCTTTCATCTGTTTGTAATGGGTGGAAGTATCTGTCATTTCATCGTAATGTATGTGTTCATACTTTAAATATATGTATATCAACGGAGACTATACAAATAGCCTCCGTTTTTCTTATTCTTCAATATTCAATATGTTATTTACAGTCTCTTTTGTCATCGTATTAACCATTTTCGAGCCATCCATCTGCACATAATTATAGGCATCACTCTCATCTCTTCCGCCTACATAAAGTGTAAATGTCTGTTCTTTATCATCGCTGTCTGTATATACGACTGTGACTGTTGTGCGCTGTGCCTCATCTAATCCATATTGAGCCAGTTCGTCCGCCTGTACAGAATAGTCCACGCAATCTACAAAATAAGCTGCTCCAAGTCCTCCGCCGATTGCTGTGATATCATCTGACTGATCACTGTTATCTGCATCATACTCGGTTGTCTCGCCGGCTTTTGTAATTGTCACCTTCTTGATATTATCTGATCCAATGCTTGGGAATGTCTCTTTCTGAAGCATAGAATCCAAATCAAAATTCATTGCATTTACCACACTGTAATCTACCGTATAGATCTTTTCCTTATCTCCTACAGTCATATAATAGTCTTCACCTGCCGCATTGCCGATATAAATGTTCTGTTCTTCTCCATCAGCATTCTTGAGCGTGATCGTATACTGTGGCTCTTCCAGTCCATAGTCCGCAAGTGTATCTCCATCGGTTAACTCCCGATTAGCTGAAAGCGTTCCAAAAGTCTCCGCCATCGTCTTAAGACTGCTCTGCTGCAGTGGAAATTCTTTATCAGACTCACTGTACCATGTACCATCTTCTTTTATAAACGACATCGTATCTGTTCCGTTCGTATACTGAATTGAGGTGATATCCGACATATCAAGCACTGCAATCTGTTTCTCTTCGTTTTCTTTCTCCGCAGATTTCTTTTTTAACTGCCCTGTCACAACATACGCAACTACAAGCACAACCAGAACTGCCAAAAGAATGATCAGTGATTTATATTTCTTCATTCTATGTCCTCCTTACGCTTTACGGCGTTTCAGCCATCTTACAAATCCAAAGATGACAATGAGAACCGGAACACCTATGATCGCTGCAAGTCCTAATAATCCTGTGTGCTGCATTGTATTGAATGTTGTCTCCAAGCTCTTCGCTTCGATTGAAAGATTGTCTACATCGTCAAAATTACTTGTAACCGCATTCATAAATAGCGTTGTATTTTCCAAGGTTGAGAAGGAATCTGTCACATTTGCATCGATCATAGTTGCCGCCGAAATAACTGTAAATCGGCTTTCATCCTCTGTTGCCACAGCGCCAAGAGTATAAGTTCCCTGAGTCTCCTTATCCTCTGTCACCGCATATCCGTTGCTGGAAGTTGTCATGAAGCTGTCAACTGTGATAGTATCACGTTCCGGATCTGCCGTGTTAAATCCAAGCGCATTGATCAACAACACCATTTTTGAAGAAAGACCGTCCGCCATCTCTCCGCTTGCTGTGATCTCCGGGAATATGTAATATGGATTTCCTTGATAGCATCTTGTTGTGTCTGCAATATAGCCGTCTACCTTTTCCATTCCGTAAGTCTTCATCAGCGCATCTAAATTCGGTGTCTCATTCTGCGTATCTCCCATAATGAACAATACCTTCCCACCATTTGTGAGATAATCTGTGATCAATGTCTTCTCGTCCGCCGTCAAATCCGACGTCGGCGCATACAGAACAAGCAGATCACAGTCATCCGGAATCTTATTATTCATCATCAGATTCAACTCAGATATTGTGAAATTGGATTTTCCCATCAAATCTGTGATTGTCGTGGAGAAAGTAGATTCTCCGTGTCCTGTTGTGCGGTAGATTGTCTTTGAAGCGTCACTTGTCACATAGTTTATCGCACTTGTCAGCTGACCTTCTGCATCAAATTCACTTTCTGTCATTGACCCTGTCGTATAATAAGACATCTCATCGTATACAATGATATCTGTGAACGGGATTACCATCTTCTTTTCTGTATCCTTGCACTCTACAACAACGCTGTTCTCCTGTGCCTCATATTCTGTAACCGCTGAAGGATGCAGTACCGGATCCACCCAGTCTACCTTCACATTCTTTGAGAGCGCTGCATATTTCTCTATGAATGTCTGAATTCTCTCATCTGTAGAGCTTTTCTCTGCCAACACATGAATCTGTACCTCTTTATCCAGATTCTTCAAAAGCTTCTTGCTCGTCTTCGTAATCTCATAGAGTGAATTACCACTCAAATCTACACTTTTCATACTGTCAGGAAGCTGACCTGCAATCATATTTATCACGATCACGATTGCGATTACCACCGCAGTTATTACCATACTATATGTCCCATAACGTGATTGAGGACTTTGAAACATTTCTTTTATTTTCTTCACCGATACAGCCTCCTAACTCCAACGTCTTTTTTGTATAGTCTGAATTGTCAGAAATACAAACAATGCAATGAATGAAAAACATAAGATCAAATCACTGACATCCAATAGTTTGTTCATATACACATTTGAAAAACTACTGGAAATATCTAATTTACCCAAAAGATTCACGAGCAGATTCTCAAACAAAGATGATTTCACAACGTATGTAACGACACATGCAATCACTCCAATTGCTTCTATCACCGCGCTGATAACCCAGTTTTTTGTCAACTGGTATATAATCAACGCCACAATCGTGATAATTGCGATTATTCCAATCACTCCACTGATTGCCGTACTCGGGATAAAATCTAACAATCCACCCCACAGATGTAAAATGAGAAGCACTGCAAAAGTACTTACCGCTGCGATAATCTGGCTTTCTGTCAACGCAGATAAAAACATTCCGATTGCTATGTAGACACAGCCAAGTATAAAAAACATCAAAATCGCCGCATAGTCCACCCGCAAATAGGCAGTCCCCTGCATTTTGATCACCAGCGGATAGATGCAAAAAATTAGATTCGGAATCAGAAATACTGTTACCATCGCAAGATATTTCCCAAGCACAACGTCCACCAGGCGGACCGGAGATGTCAAAAGAAGCTGGTCTGTCTTACTCTTTCGTTCTTCCGAAAAACTCTTCATCGTCAATATCGGCACCGCAACGAGGAACATGAACATCACGCCGGATAGCGCGTAAGAAAAATACGGATATCCTGCATTCAGATTGTATGCCATAAAATAAATACCGACAAACGCCAGTAAAAATGCGATAAACGCATACCCGATCATAGATTGAAAATAAGATTTTAACTCTCTTTTATAAATTGCTTTCATCTGATTTTTGTCCTCCTGTCAATTCTAAGAATACTTCTTCCAACGAAACTGTTGTCTTCTGCAATGTGAGAAGAGGACATTGTGCCTCTGCAAATGCACTGAAAATCGCTTCTCTGATATCTTTTCGTTCTTTCGTCTTAACCTCTGCTTTCAAAATCTCATTTTCCTGTATATAGGTCACATCTTCGATATCTTCCAGTCCACTTAGGATCTCTCTTACCGTCTCTTCTTCGGCTCTTGTCTCAATATGAATCGTATCGGAGCCATTCATCAATTCTTCCAAATGCTCCGGAGTATCGCTTGCAACCAGCTTTCCTTTTGAGATAATCATAATGTAATCGCACACTTCACGAATCTCCGCCAAAATATGCGAACTCAAAATAACCGTGTGCTCTTTCGCCAGTTCACGGATCAGTTCACGAATCTCAATGATCTGCTTTGGATCGAGCCCTACAGTCGGCTCATCCAGTATGATAATCTCCGGAAATCCTAAAATCGCCTGCGCAAGTCCTACTCTCTGCTTATATCCTTTTGACAGATTTTTAATCAATCTGTCCTGCACGTCTGCGAGCTTGACAAGCTTCAACGCCTTTTCAATCTCCGCTTCTCGGTCTTCTTTTTTAATCTTTTTTAATTCTGCTGAAAACTTAAGATATTCCATGACAGTCATATCCATATATAATGGAGGCAGCTCCGGCAGATAACCGATACTTTTCTTCGCCGCTTCCGGCTCCTTCAAAATATCGTGCCCATTGATGAGTACCTCACCGTCTGTTGCCCCCAAATATCCTGTCATAATATTCATTGTGGTAGATTTTCCGGCGCCGTTCGGTCCGAGAAATCCATAGATTTGTCCTTTTTCAACTGTAAAGCTCAGATGATCTACAGCTGTGTGATCGCCATATTTCTTGACTAAATTTTTTACTTCTATCAATTTCTTCCCTCCTGAAACAACATGAATTGTTTATATTATATGAAAAGAAATCGATAACTTTATGATATTTTTGTGTTTAAATTATGAGAATTCTGTGTTCATTCTGTGAAACACATCTTTTCCCACTAAGCGTCCTTCTTTTGCAGATTCAATACTAAGTTGAATCCAAACGGATTTATAACAACTCCTGACATCTCATCATTCAAAAGATTAGATACTTTTTCAGCCTCTACGACGCCTCCCTTAAATTTGTCCTCACGATTGAACTTTTGAAATTCGTGAAGATCTGTGAATAAAGGAAGGTAAGCCTGTCCTTCTTTTTGTTTTAAAATTGGGATGCCATGCTCTTCCTGTGTCGGAACAATGTATTTTCCTCTGCTGAAATGCACCAGCATCTCTTCATAAGTCTCTTTCAGTTCATCAGACATTGGAATTGTCTGATTCTTACGAAATTCCTGCTCAAAATAAAGCGCTGTGAGCTGGAATTCCGGATTCTCCACACGTACTTTTCCATCGTCAATCTCCGCAGGATCTTTTCTGCGCAACAAATCACTGTGCTGAATCAAAATATCTCCATCCACGCCCTGATTGATATGCAGACAATTCACGCCCATCGGATAGAGGCTTGTATAAAACTCTAAAAACAGACGGTTTTCGACCTTTGCTATATGTACGAGGTTCCCTGCATCTAAAAGCTTCTTTCCAGCTTCCTTTGCCGGCTCTTCCTCAAAATAGACAAACACCTTATCATCGAATGTCTCTTCGTCACACGCAACATACGGCATCTTTGTAAATCCTGACATAATCACATAAATTGCTTCTGCCTGTTGTAAATTTTTAATTACTTCTAATTTTTTATCGCTCATATTTTCCCGATTCCTTCCTTTTTTTGCAAATATACATCTAACTCCTATTATAATATAGAATATTCTTAAAGTATAGGAAAATGTTCTATCAATTTTTCTTTTTCTTTCCGACTCATGTGTTTGATCGCATACTCCCGCTTCATCGCTTCCTCTTTTGCTTCAAAAGTCTCATAATACACAAGTGTGACCGGCTTTCTCGCCCGCGTGTATTTAGCGCCTTTCCCGCTGTTATGATCTGCAATTCGCTTTTCCAAATTATTCGTCCACCCCGTGTATAGCGTGCCATCCTTGCATTCTACGATATATGTGTAATTCATTATTTTTTCCCTCTTTTCCTGAATACCATTATAAGATAACACACCTCTATCACAGTGACAATTCTCTGTATTATGAAATGCGCTTTTTGCATTATAAATCCCTGTTGTCTTACCCAATTCATGTCGGGCTTGCCGCATCATTTAATGTCTCGTTTGTTCCGTTTAAAATCAGATGTTGCCTGTCTGTATCTCTCACATAACATTCCATCTCCGGGTTCCGGAGATAATTACATCGAAAGTCAAACGTCGCTTGTGAAAAATCATCGGTAAAATTCCGTTCTTCCTCCCTTTGTGTTCTTTCATTTATCCTCATTGTAAGAAAGTTCAGAAAGAAAAAATACCATTCTTTTCGGAGGTTTTAATTTTGCTTTATTATTTTGCAATAAAAGAAGCAGCTCTTAACGAACTGCTTCTTTTCTTATTTTCTTATTATTTGTCTGTTTTTCTTCTTTTGAATAACAGAAGTGCAATTGCAACCAAAGCGCCAAGAGCTGTCGCTGTCATAGTTGTCATCACATTTGCTGTATCACCTGTATCCACTACTGAATCTGATTTTGAATCTGGTTTTAAATTTGGTTTTGAACCTTGATTATCACTATCATTTGGTGTAGATGGTGTCGTTGGTGTATTATCTGTATTTACTTTCTTAATAGATACATTGAACGGAAGGAATGTTACATCATAGTTCTGATTCTGTGAAGCAGACTCATCTAATGCATATGTAACTGTATAAGTTCCAGCATCTACCGGCATTCCTTCTGTCTCAATCGGAGTTTCCAGTTTTGTTCCATCTGCTAATGCTGTCTGGCTTGTTACAACCTTTAACCCTAAACCAAGATCTGCTGCGTCTGCTGTATCTTTATCTGCTGCTAATCCAGAAATTGTATATGGCGCTTCTGCTGCTTTTCCATCATATGTTTTTTCTACATCTTCCGCGCTGATTGTAATCTCACGTGGAAGGATCTCCAATGTACCATTCTCTTCTACAATACCGTACTCGTAGTTTTCACTTTCATTCTCTACAGTTGGTATCAACGTGTAAGTTCCTACATCTTCACCTTTTTCACGTACTACTTTGATTTCACCCAGATTTTCATCTGTCACAGCATCACCCTTCTCGTCTGTTACACTGAATGAATAAGCCGGATCCGCATCATCGTAACGTTTTACGTAATTTCCGTCATTTTGCTCTCCACCAGTAACAGAGATTGTAATTACCTTTTTGGCAATTGTAAGTTGTCCATACTCAAATGTTACTTTATAGTTTGCATTCAATACATTTTCATTTTCCGGATAAATTCTATAGGTTCCTACATTCTCTCCCGGCTCGCGAACAAGTTTGATGTCAAGGTTATCGTCACCAACCAGTTCTCCTTCTAATGTATACTTAAATTGCGGATCTTTTTCTCCATACACTTTTGCTGTCGAATTAATCTTAACTGTAAGTTCTCTTGCTTTGATCACAACATTAAACGGCAGGAATGTCACTTTATAGTTTGCATTCTGTGAAGCTGTTTCATCAAGTGCATAGGAAACTTCGTAAGTTCCCGCTTCTGTCGGCATATCCGCTTTTACGTGAAGTCCAAGATCTTCTGCATCTGCTGTATCTTTATCTGCCGGCAATCCGGAAATTGTGTACGGTGCTTCTGCTGCTTCTCCGTCGTATACTTTCTGTACATCTTCTGCGCTGATTGTAATGCTGCGTGGAATAATCTCAAGTGTTCCAGTCTCAACTGTATAAGTATAGTTTGGACTTAAGTTTTCCACAGTCGGAGTAATTGTATAAGTATTTACATCTTCTCCCTCTTCACGAACTAATTTTACTTTGCCAAATTCTTCATTTTCCGGCACATCAGTATTAACCAGTGCATCTACACAGTAAGTATAAATTGGATCTATATCTCCATAACTTTTTGTGTAATTTCCGCTGCTGTCATTTCCACCGGTAACTCTGATCACTGCATTTGCCTGTGTAATCTCAAGGTTACCATTTACTACTGTAATTGCATAATTTGCATTTAACTCTGCTTCATTCTCTACATAGATTTCGTAGTTTCCTACATTCTCACCCTGTTTACGAGCAAGCTTGATACCAAGATCTTTCAGAGTATCTCCCTCTGCCAAACTTCCTTCTGTGATCTCATAAGAGAATGCCGGATCCTCTGTACCATATGTTTTTGAATAAGAACCGATTTGAACAGTAATTGCTCTCTGTTCGATTGTATGTGTTCCGTCCTGAGTCTTAATTGTTCTATAGTAGTTTTTCTGAACTGACTTTGGTACACTGACAGAAATTGCATGGCTTCCTACTGCAGAGTCATTGCCATCACATTTTACTGTTGCTTTGATCGTCTCTACATCTCTTGCAGCAAGACCAGATGTTGTATACTGCACTTTTGTGAGATCTGTCGGTTCCCCGTAAGTTGTTGTCAATAATCCAACCTGAATCTTTCCTTTTGCATATGATTTCAGAATCAGTACGGAACCACCGCCTAATTTGATTGCCGGCTGGTAAGTATCATCTCCTGCAAATGATGCTGATGCTAAATAGAAGCCCGCATCTACCGGCATCTCTTTGCTGTAATATCCTTCAATTCCTGCTTCGATTCCTGCATATTTTACTTCTGCATCTGCGATTCTGTCGCCATTTGCATTATAAACTCCTGCTTTTAATCCGTGTGGATTACCATCATATCTTGCTGTCAAAGCTGATGGCTCAAATTTAATTTCTACTTCTTCTCGCTGAATTGTATATAATCTGCTAATTGGAAGTGCGAAATAATTTCCTCCCAATACATAAACACTTTCTGTGTACGCACCTGGCTCTAAACATGGAGTTGTTCCTGTATAAAGCTTTCCGCTTGTTGTCATTCCGACATAAAGTGTATGAACATTGTTTGTCTCCTGAACATCTCCGTCTACAATGTGTCCGCCGAAGTCAAATGCCTGCGCCTGACTGATTGTCAGTTTGTGCGCATTGTTGTCAAATTCCTGATCAAATGCAAGTTTTACATCTGATGTCTTTGGAGCGACTGTGAGAAGTCCTATTCCTAATGCTGTCTTATAGTTTGGGCTTGCTGTAACACCAACTGCTGTATATACTCCTGCTTCACTCGGAAGTCCGCCAAGAGATACTGTTGTGTCAAGTAGTCCCGGAGCAACTTGCTCGATCACATCGATTGCCTGCTGAATTCCGGCAACTATATCACTGATATCTGCTCCTGGAATTTTCTGTAAAATATCAGTCAGCTGACTGACTTTAAATTCTTTAATTCCAAGTGTGTCTGTAATAAATTTTTGAAGAGACAGGTTTCCGATAACCGGAATCTCTTTTCCTGCGATATCGTTGATTGTAATCTGAGATGCATCCACGCTCACATAAAGAGCTCCGTTTCCTGTCACACCACCAATGATTCCAATTACTTTTGCATCGGAAGGGTTTGATGAAAATACCGGTGCAAAACTTTCTCCGTATGTAATATTCTGAGAATTTACAGTTACAGAGGCTTTTCCTTTTTCAATTGTGATAACAGTACTTGCCTCACAAGGTTTATAATCGTCAGAGCCTTTGTAAGAGACTGTTACTGTCTGTTCTCCAAGCGCTCTTTCAAATTCGATTGTGAAGTCATCGATTGTATGTGCAATCGCAGTTCCCTCACCTGTGTTTAAAGAAGCGATGACTTTCTCATAGATTTCCTGCTTCATCGTCTCTTCTGTGTTATATTGTAATGTAACACCAGCATTCAATTCCAAAACTGAGACAGAACGCGGGTCTACAATCGTTACTGTAATTTCATCAGAACTAAAACTTCCATATTGGTCATTGCCGGCATATGTAATTTTAATCTGCTCTGTCTCTTTTGTTCCAAATTTATGATCTGTAAATCCATGCAAAAAGTCTGGTTCATAATTTACTTCCTGCCATTTCCCCCATGCTCCTGCATAGTACTGAATTGTCACATCATCTACTGTCAGGTCTGCCGGAACAGAAGCTCCTGCGTTGACCAAAGTGTTGAAGATATTTGACTCTGTTGTAGCCTGATCCATCCCATCACGGTATCCAACTGCATATACGCCATCTTCGTTTTTGTCATTTAACGCAAATCCTGTCTTTACAAGCGTTGCGCTTACTGAATATGTCTGATTTTCTCCTGCCTGATAAGATGCGCTTGCTGTCTGATTTGCAAAAGTGACATTATCAAGTGCTGTATCATTTACTTTAATCTCAGTTACCGCATAACCTGCATTGGGTGTTACTTCAATTGTAAATTCCTTGTTATTCTCTACCTTAACAGATGCATCACTGCTTCCGTTAATCTTAATTTTGGCATTTTCGACTGCTGTACTTTCTACTGTCGAATACTGTCTCAGTGCATATACCACTTTTACAGTTGTATCTGCCTGTACTGACGCTACTGTGTAAGTTCCGTTTTCATTTTGAGTCACGCCTTCTACAGTTACGTCATACCCGTCAATGTCTTTCACAGAAAATGTCACTGCTTCGTTTTGGTAAACCTTAGCAGATGATGCACTCTGTCCGTCGATCAACACTCCCCCTGCTTCATGTCCTTCGACTACAAAACCTACATTGTAGTAGATTTTAACTTGCATTGTCCCTGCATCTTTCCATTTTCCGAAAGGTTGCCGTGTCTGTACATCATACACATTTGACTGCAATGTGTGTGATTTTGTGATATCTACAGTCTGCCACTCATCCTGTGTCCCTGAAACCCGGAAACGATATTCAAGGGCAACCCCAAATGCATTTTGAAACTTTCCACGAAGATCTACCCCCGCTACTTTGTTCCCATGAAACTCTGCTTCATGTTCTGTCTGCTGTGTATTAGTATCTTCATCCTGTTGCTGTTGTTGATCCGCCTGCTCTGTCGTCTCTTCCTGTGACTGCACTTGCTGTTCTGTCGTGCTCTGTGGCTCAGTCGCTGTCACATCTTCCGCAAATACGGTCGTCGGCACATTGCTTAATGTCAGCGCAAGTGTTAGTACCATTGCAAGCAGACGCTTTGTCTGATTCTTTTTCATTACAGTACGTTCTCCCTTCTAAATGTAATAATGTTCTGTTCTTGATTGTGGTAAAATGCCTGAAATGGTATTTTTTCCCAATATTTATTATAAATATGAAAATCCATTGTTTTCAACACTTTCTCAGGTTTATGACGTTTTTCTATATTTTTTACAGTTTTTGTCAAAAAACGGATTATTTATCATCAAATCACCTATGTGTTTTTCAAAAACCCAAATACGTATATTGCAAAATGTCGAATTATACAAACCAAGATTTACACTCCGTATCAACCATGTTAAAATGTAACAATCACAATACTTGACAGATGTAGGAGTATACATACACATGCACTTTAAAAAGCTTTATTTAAATTTTTTTCCAGACAAAAAGTCGGGCGTCAATTGATCACTTTATAATACATACTTTGGATGCTGAGATTCATAAACTTATTGATGAAGTACATCCTCATTATCTGACCATTCCTGGAATTGAGCCGGGAATAAACAATTCCGGCACTGAATCTTATGACGGCAGAATGGTGAAACATGGTTCATCGCAGCTCCATGAGACTTGTGAGGTAAACCAGCTTATCCTTACAAACACCAACGAGACTTGCGAGCAATTGAACTTAACTTCTTATGTAGAATTCTGCTTCTTATTTCGAGTCAGGGACCGGTCGTGGTATGGGATTCCGCGATTCCTGTCAGGATCTGCTTGGATTCGTACACTTGATCTCAGATTGCGCGCGCCAGAGAATTCTCGACATTGCAGCGACACAGTTTGAAGATGGAAGCGGATTTAATGATGATCCACTGTGACTGATTGCAGGTACTGCTGCCTATATCAAAGAGACCGGGGATCTGTCTATCTTAGATGAAATGGTAGACTTCAACAATGATTCTGCACTTGCGAAACCATTATCAGAACATCTGAAACGTTCCTTTGACGGTCTGGAAATAGGTCCTTGTATTCCATCAAATATGGATGGATTTACGGCAACTCGTAAGTACCGCAATGCAGTGTATTACATCACAGTAAAGTACCCGAATCATGTAGAAGAAGTGATGGGATAAGAAATCCCCATCACTTCTCCATAGAATCATATTTCTCACGGTATTTTTTCGGTGTCATTCCATATTCTTCTTTAAACAGTTTATGGAAATGACTTGAATTTTCATACCCGACTTCTACAACAATCTGCTCTATCGGCGTGTCTGTCTCCGTCAGGAGATAGGCCGCCTGGAGTATACGTCTTCTCTGCAGATATTTTGTAAAGGTATAAGGGGAATACTGGGTCATAAGACGGCTCACATAATAGCATGGAAGATTATGATGTTCGCAAAACTTGTTAAGCGATGCCGTCTGATAGCTCTCCTCTATGTATCTTAATGCTTCCAGCACAATCTGACTTTCATAGGAAGATGGGGAGCCGACTGTGATCGTATACGTTCTATTTGATAATTCCATCAGCAGAACTCCCATCGTTGCCTGCAAAATTCTCTTGCTGTTTCTCGTCTGATTCAAAAGACTTCGTGTCATATTCTCCAACAGATTCTGAGCGTCCGGCAAATCCTGCAAATGAAAATGCAAAAATTCCTTATCCTCCACATCATTTTCCGCCGCTTTTTTTATAAAACGCCGAAGCGCCGTATCTTCGTTCAGCATGCTGAGCGGATACTGTAAAAACTCCGGAAGAACAAATATCTTAATTCCAATATCGTTATATCCCGAGGCGCTTGCTGAATGCGGTGTTCCCTGTTTGATAAACAAAACATCGTCTGCTTCCACCTTAACTTCTGTCTTATCGATAATATGTGTCGCCGAACCACTGAACATATATATAATTTCCATGTATTTATGCGTATGCTCCGGGATATCTACAAATCTCGGCTGTTTCATAATATCGATCATAGCCCCTTCGCGAATCATCTTGTCCGTATCTATGACGGAACTTCCTTTTTTTATCACATAAGGCGCTAGCACGTTTTTCTCATTTTTAATAAATTCTTCTTCCTTACTGTCTATCTTTTTCAAATATTCCAATAATTTCCGTTTCACAAATTTTCTCCTAGACTTGTTTTTGCAAATTATAGCACAATTTTTTCTCTTTCTCTATAATTACTTCCTTTTTGTACAAAAAAATAACCGCTTTTACCATTTATTTCCTTTTTTGCAAAAATCAACGGTTTTTTTGCAATTACCGTTCTAGCGGATTTACAAAAAATATATTATACTACTATTGTATAAGCGATTTATCACAATCGTTTTCCAAAACTTTATACGCACTTAAAACAAGAAAACCGGACATCTTACCCCTTCTCAACGTGTCCGGTTTTTTGTTATCTATTTTTAAATAAATCTCCCTAAGAATCCATATATTCCATTGGATTCACTGGTTCCCCATCTTTTAGCAGCTGAAAATACAAATTACAACCTTCCACACTGTAATATTTTGTAGGCTCACTTAAGTATCCTACCAGTTCGCCTTGCTCCACATAATTTCCTTCCTGTACCGGAACTTCTTTCAATTGCCCGTAAACTGCTTCATAGCCATTTCCAAGGTCCATCGTCACCGTGTTCCCGGTCTGCGCATTGACTTCCACTGATTTTACAATTCCTCTTGCAGATGCCGTTACCTCTGTTCCAACTTCTCCCCCGATAATCAATGCCGGATTGTATTTGTATTGATCCAGCGTAGAAAAATAAATCGTCTGATCCATGCTGTAATTCATCAACACATTTCCATCCACAGGCCATGCAAGCAGATCATTTTCTGAAAATGCCAGCGCATCTGGCTGTGTTGCCGTTGGTGAGGTCTGATTCTGTCTCTGCTCTGTCTGTGTTTGTGTCTCTTCTTTTTGTTTTTCTGTCTCCTGTGCTTTGTTCTGAATTGCCTGACTGTTTGTCGTTTGGCTCTTTTCTGTCTCTTTAATGTCTTTTTGTTTTTCTTCAGTATCAGTTTTTTCTTCCGCCTTTGCCAGCTGTCTGCTCATATCTCTCTTATAACGGCTGAATGTAAAAAATCCCACTAACGCAATTACCGCCACAAAACAAATGACCAGACCGACCGCAGCACCTTTCCCTCTTCTTGAAGGTCCTAGATTATTTTTCATATTTATCACCTCTGACTATATTTTTGCCAGAAAATGATACGCTTATTCTACATTCAACAAAATTTCCGCGACCTCTTTCATTTCTGTTCCCTCGTAGAAATACTGCAAAATTTCATCGTATTTTTTACCTTCTTTTGCCATCTCATTTGCCGTATTTTGGCTCATCCCAAGTCCATGACCAATTCCTTTTGTCGTCACACGCATCTTTCCCTCAAACTCCTGCAGTTCAAAGCAGCTGGACAACAATCCATATGTATCCCGAAAGGTTTCTCCGTTCAAAGTCTCCTCGCCCACTTTTACTCCGGTCACATATCCGGCGCTGTCCTGAGAAGTAATTTGCGCTCCCGCTGCTTTGATGAGCTTACTTTCCATCTGCCCGTCCGCTTCCACATCCTTCGGACACTCCTTCATCTGCAGATACGGATACTCATCCGTCCCAAGTACTTCTTTGCCAATTCGAGTTTTTCCATTGCTTAACTGATGGAACGGCACCATTGCCAGTTGGCCATTGTACATCACAACTTGTCCATCGGTCTCATTCCAAACACGCTCCAGTTTTTTATAATTTTTCTGAAATGCACTCCTGCCCCATTGATTTTTCATATCAGATTTCGTAAAAAAGCGCTCCGTCATAACTGCTTTTTCTCCCTGTTCCTCAATTTTTTTATAGATAGTTGTCCGAACAATGACAGCCTGTGCTTTCAACGCCTCCTCTTCAAAATCAACTGAAATCTCTTTTGCCAGCGTTCCAATACAGTACTCTTTCAACGGAACCTCTTTTGTTCCAGACTCCGTTTTTACTTTAATATAACCATTTTTTCCGTCTTGATTTGCCTCTATGCTTTTCCCATTCATAAATATGGTAATAATATATGGCAATAATACAATAATCACAAATACCGCGCATATTTTTTTTATTTTCCGTTTCATACAAACAAGCCTCCCATACTTTATTGTATGAGAGGCTTATCTCTTTTATGAGTTTCTTTTTCTTACAAGTACCACTGCACCTGCTGCTGTCATCGCAAGCATCCAGCCAGCTGCCGCTGTTGCATCTCCTGTCTTCACCGGTTTTTTGTCCTGAGAAGGATCTTTCTTATTTGTATCACCTTTTGAAGGATTCTGAGGATCCTTTGGATCTTCTTTTCCAGGCTCGTTCTTTCCTTTTACTTTCACCGTAAAATCTGCACTCGCTGTCTTGCCTTCTGGATCTGTCACAGAGATTGTCACGATAACATCTGTGTCCTTCTTCGGCGTTGTCACTGTTCCATCTAATGCGATAATACCTTCCGGATTTACTTTTGTAATCTGGATCTTATATCCTTCTGGGACTTTCGGAAGAACAAGTTCTGTCTCTCCCTTTGTAATCACTGTCGGCACTTTCTGTCCTGCAATAATTTCATCTAAGATATCCTGTGCTGTCGGAGCTTCCGGTTTCACATCCATTTTCTTAAAGTTTGCTGTCAGTGTTGTGTTTGCTGTCACTGCAAATGTATATGGATTGGAACTACTTACTTCTTTTCCGTCTGTATCTGTCCAGTTTACAAACTCATATCCTTCATTTGCTGTCGCTGTCACAGTCGCATTCATGCCATCTTCATAGACACCATCTTCTTTGTCCATAGAGACAGTTCCCATCGCTTTTTCACTATCTTTTACATTTACAGAGACCGTATACTTCTTAACCGGTGTCTCTTTTTCTTCCACTGTAACCTTGACTATCGCTTTCAATCCATCTGGATTCGCAATTCCTTCCGGTAGAGTTAAAGCGCCTTCCAATACATATGTCTTACATTCCTGTGCATTGTAAGTTCCTTTCTCCCATGTCACATCTACTTCTGCTGTCTCGTTCTTTCCATATGTGACAGATACTTTTTCCGGCAGATCCAAATCTTCAAATGCAGTTCCCTGTACAACGGTAATATCATCTAGTTTTTCCACATCTGTGATGTTTTTGTCTTCTGTCTCACCAGTCTTTTCAAACTTCGCAATCAAAGCTGTATTTCCATTCACCTTGAACGTATACTCTGCTTTTTCAGATACTTTCTCGCCGTTTGGACGATACCATCCCTCAAATGCGTACCCTTTATCCGGTGTCGCTGTAACCGTCACAGATTCTCCTGCTGACACATCTTTACCACCGCTTACTTTTCCACCTGTTTCTGCTTCCACATATACGGTATAAATCTTATCGGTTACTTTTTTATCTGCAATATTGAATTCAGATACGGTTACCCAACCATCATTTGACTGAGTTGCAACAAACTTGAATCCGTATACCATTTGTTTGTCGAACGTAAATGCTTTCTCTGATTTGTCAGCCGCAAATGTCTTATCTTTTGCAACCTCTACCCATTTTCCGTCCTTTTCAGTCTGAATATAAAGAGACGCCTTTGTTACCTGACCACTGTTCGTGTCCTGACGTGGAGCAAATAACACTTGATTAATTTCATATCCTTTATCAAATTTAACTTCTGCCCAGATACTTCCATCTGCACCTTTACCTGTTCCGGCTGCTCCGGCACTTGTCGGAACTTTGTCTTTTGTAGCCTGAGACCAGTCAGAGTGCCAGTGTGTAGAAGAACTGTTATCAAATGCCATGCCTATGACACCTTCTTTTCCACCACCTTGTGAAGTCGGAGTCTCTGACTCTGCTGTTCCGGTCCAAGCCGCTTTATTATAAATATCCTGTTCCGGTTCTTTTGCTGATACAACTACATTATCAATCACCGCAGAGACTGTCTCTGTCTTAGAACCGATTCTTTCCAGCGGCAGTGCAAATGTGGCATTGGTAATATTCTCTTTTTTCACCATGTCATTGTGAATGAATTTTCCTTTTGCATCCGCAACAAACTCGCCATTTACATACAGACTTGTCTTCTGCTGATCGGTTGTGATTGTAATAGTTACATTCTTTCCTACCGGAAGCTCATAGTCAAAATAGTAATTGTAAAGCTCTCTTGTAAATCCTAATTTGCCATCTTCCATAATTCGGATATCGTGTGTTCCATATGCCGCGTCAGACTCAAATAAGATATCACCCGGTTTTGCCGGCTCTTCCAACTTAATGTCAAATGACAATTGGTTTCCATTTCCAAGCTCTTCAATCGGTGATGTCACATAACTTTCGCCATCTTTTAATACCAATGCGTTTTCTTTTACTTCCGCATTCTTTCCTTCTTTCAGATCACGTTTGTTCTCCGAACCGTCTTTTAAGCCATCTTCGAAATCATAGCTTTCGTAATTTTCACCTTTTTTGTCTTCCTGATAATAAGGATTTGTATTCGGTCCTGTTCCTTTATCGGTTGCTAATTTTGCAAGCGCATCTGCACTTCCTTTTTCCTTACCTGTTGCAGCCCATGTCTTCTCCGCATAAAATGGAAGTGCATCAAAGAAACGCCAGTATAAATCAGATTCGCTTAATCCGGATGCTCTCTTGTCAATATTATCGCTCCAAAGGGCAAATGCTGCTCCGAGCATCTGCTCATCGCCCGCCGGAACATACTTGTATGCTCCGCCTTTCACTCTTACTTTATTTGCCTCAAACTCATTAAAAATTCGCTCTACATTTAACAAATCTCCATACGCATTTGCACGTGCTTTACTTCCATCTGGAACCATGTAGCCAAAATTATCAATTGTGTTGATGAGATCATATCCCATATTGTACATTTCGATTCCATCTGCCCAGTCGGCTGACCAAAGATTCATCTCCACATTTTCAATAGCTTCTTTATCAATCTCTGTCACCGGATTATCTTTGATCCATGTAAGGCCGCCCCACATACGTACTGTATTTGTCTCTTTTACATGAGGAACCAGATCATTTACAAATCCGCGGTATGCTTTGTAATCTGCCAAAAATTCGTCTGCACCGATATGTACGGTTGTCTCACTGTCAAATGTTGGATTGTCACCCTTTGTATAATCATCAAAAATTTCTTTGATTTTTTCTTTTGTCTCTGTCTTAGAAACGTCAAGATGGTCTACCAGTGGTCTGTTTGCATTTAAAGACGAAACTTTATTTTTTACCATCAAATCCGGCCATATCTTTGTAAATGAAGTTGCATGTGCCGGCACGTCAATCTCAGGAACAATATTCATTCCAAGCGCTCTCTCGTCCTGAATGAATTGTCTAAAATCTTTCTTGGAGATTGAATAGTCTTTTGCTGTAGGTGTCTCTCCTTTTTCATTGGAAAGTCCAGATTCCAAACGGAAAGCTTCATATGCCTTAAACGCCTCATTTTCCTGAGCGCCTTTTCCGTAATCTTCCAAGAAAATGTAGTTATCTGACAAATGTGCCTGGAAATCGTTCATTTTATAATAGCGCATCGTTCTTGTAACTTCTTTCATCATCTCCAAAGAAACCGGCTTACGAGCAACGTCAAACAAGAATCCACGCGTCTCAAAACGAGGATAATCACGCATCTGCCCAACATTGTATCTCTCATTGTTTTCTTTATACATCTGAAGGATTGTCTGCATGCCATACATGTTACCTGTGGTGTCAACAGATGCAACATTGATACGGTCTTTTTGAATATCCATCGTATATCCTTCTTCTCCGAGAAGCTCATCCGGCGCTTTCAGCTCAAAGTTGAATGCATTCGCCTCAGCCCTGCCTTTTTTCGCTGTCAGCTTGATTCCCGTGAAATCCTCATAATCACTTACAAACTCATCTACAACATCTTTTAATTTATCATCTGTATAGGTAACTGTCTTTAGGGAAGATACCGCTATCTTCTCCGTCGAGTCCGAATACCACTCCTGAATCTCCGGAATTACAGTTGGTTTGGCATTCTTACCATCTGCCTGAGTCTTTGTTCCTTTGACAATATAATCAACATCTTTCGTTTCTTTCCCTTTTCCTGTTGCAGTCTCTGTTACAACATAAGATACCTTTACAGTCTTGTCCGTCAACGGATGTACGATTTTCCCATTATCCCCAATAATCTGCTCAAAATCTGCTCCGTTTAGTTTTACCGAAAAACCAGCCGGAACTACAGGCATCTCAAGTGTATCTACATCTGCCGCAATTGTCTTACTCTCAGCTTCAATAGCTTCTACTACTGAATCCAGAGTCGCTCCCTGCTCTGCCTGATCGTTGGAATACACCTCCATCTCCAAAATTCCGATATTATTCCATTCTGCTGCTTCCGCAACAAAATTACAAAGCTTCAGTTCTTTTGCCTCAATCGGTTGGTCCAGTCGAATGACAACTTCGTTTTTATATCCTTCTCCCTGCTTTGTATTTGTAAAACTCTTCGCAGTCTTCTCTTCACCATTTTTATCTATATATTTTATATCAAAGCTTTTTACATTAGATGGCTGCGGCGCCACATCTCTTTCCAAAAAGTGAATCTTAATCTCTTTCACAGAAGTCAGTCCTGCAAATTTGGAATTTAACCAAATATTGGTTGTCGGTGTCTCGTAGTCACTCGCCCAACGATTCGCCTTATCAGTCTTGCCGTCTTTTACTTTATCTGCGGTAAATTGTGTATTTTTCTCCACACTGGAAGCCGTAACAGTCGCATTCGCCATATGATTTTTATTTGGAGTCGCATCTGCAGCCTCCACCAACTCACTGTACACCTCAATCTCATTGATTCCTACATTCTTCCAGTTGATTGTTCCCTGGTCTGCCGAAAGTACAGTTACTTTTACTTTTGTCGCTTTATGATTCTTATCTAATTGAATCACTTCTTTTTGTTTTGCCTTGGCAGTCTTTTTATAAACCTCTGTATATTTTCCGTTTTCTTCTAATTCAATTTTATAGCTTAAAATATTCTGTGCTTCATCTGTTCTCTCAAAATTAATATTAATCTGGCGTACTGTCTTCTCACCGTCCAAATCAATTTCAATCCATTCATTATCTGCCTTGTTCTGTGCAGTTCCCCAACGGGTAGCCATATCACCATCCACAGCTTTTGCTGGCGATGTATCAATCTGATCACTCACCTCATAACTACTCGCCGTCACATTGCATCCTTTTGCGAGATTTAAGTTCTCTGCTGCCTGTACCGGTCCCATATCAACCAAAGCGATATTTGCTATCATAACCGTTGCCAGCAATCCACTTACAACCTGTTTCTTTTTCATTCTCCTCTTTATCTCCTTTCCTTTTCTACATAGAATTGCTAAAAAAGACCAAAGTATCCCTCTCTCATTCAAAGTCTACCCTGGTCTTGCCTAATTCAATAGTAACAATCCTATCTGCCTGTCTCAATTAATTCCATTATATCAAGGATTGTCTGATTTTTCTATTATTTTTTTCGTTTTTATTTTCTTTTGGTCAATATGTACAATTATTATTAGATGTGTTAAAAGCAATGAATTTCGTTGAAATACAAAAATAAGCCAATTCCTAACCAAAAGTCAACTTCAAACTCACTTCAAAGTCAACTTCAAGCTTACTTCAAAGTCACTTCAAAGTAATTTGAAGTGAGAGTTCACACAATTAGTTTTCCACAAAAAAAGATTTCAAACCGGTAGTTTTCCCCACCGATTCAAAATCTTTTTCTTTCAACTTTTCTATTATTCTACATCTGTCACTTCCACTGTGACTTTATCCAGTTTCCAAATATCATCTACATATTCCTGAATTGTTCTGTCTGATGTAAACTTACCACAAGATGCTGTCTGGATCAGCGCCATCTTAGACCATCTGTCCTGATCTCTGTAAGCTTCTTCCACACGTTTCTGTGCTTCTGCATAGCTTCTGAAATCTTTCAAGATAAAGTAAGTGTCGGCTCTGTCGCTGCTGTTTGTATTCAGCAGAGAGTTGTACAGATCTCGGTAAAGTTCTCTGTCACCGTTTCCGTAAGTTCCGTCTACAAGCTGGTCTACCACACGTTTGATATCCCAATCATTAAAGTAAATGTCAATCGGATTGTATCCGCCATTGTTCTCATAGTTAATAACTTCATCGGAACTCAACCCGAAAATAAATGCATTTTCCATTCCGACTTCTTCCACAATCTCCACGTTTGCGCCGTCCATTGTTCCAAGTGTCGGAGCGCCGTTTAACATAAACTTCATGTTTCCGGTTCCGGATGCTTCTTTTGATGCTGTAGAAATCTGTTCACTGACATCTGCTGCCGCGAAGATCAGCTCTGCATTGGATACTCTGTAATCTTCGATAAACACAACTTTAATCTTTCCGTTGATGCTTCTGTCATTATTAATCACATCTGCGACAGAATTGATCAGCTTGATCGTCTGTTTTGCGCGTATATATCCAGCCGCCGCTTTTGCGCCAAAGATAAATGTTCTCGGATAGAATGACATCTCCGGATGCTCTTTGATCTGATTGTACAGATACATCACATGTAAAATGTTCAATAACTGACGTTTGTACTCATGAAGTCTCTTCACCTGAACATCAAAGATAGAGTTCGGATCTACTTCAATTCCGTTGTGTTCCAAAATATATTTCGCAAGACGAACTTTATTTTGATACTTGATCTCCATAAATTCTTTTCTCGCTTTTTCATCTTCCACAAGTGGTTTCAGTTTTTCCATCTCCTGCAAATCTGTGATCCATCCTTTTCCGATATGAGCTGTAACCCAGTCAGCGAGAAGCGGATTACCATGCAGCAAGAAACGTCTCTGAGTAATACCGTTTGTCTTATTGTTAAATTTCTCCGGCATCATCTCATAGAAATCTTTCAGTTCCTGATGTTTTAAAATCTCTGTATGCAGTTTTGCCACACCGTTTACAGAATATCCTGCTACGATCGCAAGATGCGCCATCTTCACCTGTCCATCATATAAAATCGCCATACTGCGTACTTTATCTTCATTGCCAGGATATTTTGCACGGATTTCATTTACAAATCGGCGATTGATCTCTTCCACAATCTGGTAAACACGAGGTAGCAGTCTCTGGAACAAGTCGATTGGCCATTTTTCAAGCGCTTCTGCCATGATCGTATGGTTTGTGTAAGCACAAGTCTTCGTCGTAACCTCCCACGCTTCATCCCATTCCAGTCCATGCTCATCCATAAGCAGTCTCATAAGCTCTGCAACCGCAACTGTAGGATGCGTATCATTCATCTGAATCGTCACTTTTTCGTAGAACTTATGGATATCATCATGGTCTCTCAAATATTTGTCAACGGCTTCCTGCAAACTTGCAGAGATAAAGAAATACTGCTGTTTCAGACGAAGCTCTTTTCCCGCATAATGGTTATCATTCGGATACAGTACCTCTACAATCGTCTTTGCAAGATTCTCCTGCTCTACAGCTTTTTGATATTCTCCACGGTCAAATGAATCCAAATGGAAGTCTGTGATTGCCTTCGCATCCCAGATGCGAAGTGTATTTACAAGGTTATTGTTATATCCGACAATCGGCATATCGTATGGAATCGCAAGGACAGACTCAAAATTCTCCTGAATAAACATATCCCTTCCTGTCTTTGGATCTTTTTCCACACGGATATTTCCTCCGAAACGCACCTCTTTTGCGTATTCTTCACGTCGGATTTCAAATGGATTTCCTTCTTTTAACCAGTTATCCGGTGTCTCGACCTGATATCCATTCTCTATTTTTTGTTTGAACATACCGTAATGATAGCGGATTCCGCAGCCATAGGCTGCGTATCCCAAGGTTGCAAGTGAGTCAAGAAAGCATGCTGCCAGACGCCCGAGTCCGCCATTTCCAAGTGCCGCATCTGGTTCTTGATCTTCAATCACATTCAGATTGATTCCCATCTCCTCCAATGCTTCCTGCACTTCTTTATAGTCAGTCAAATTGATCAGGTTGTTACCCAAAGCTCTTCCCATCAAAAATTCCATAGACATATAATATACAGTTTTTGGGTCATCTTTTTTATATTGTTCCTGTGTCATCAGCCATCTGTCGATGATATCATCTTTTACAGCATAAGACACTGCCTGAAACAATTGCTGCTGTGTTGCTTCCTCTACTGTCTTTCGATACAGTCTTTTTACATTGCTTTTTACAGTTTTTTGGAATTCCACCTTATCAAATTTTTCACGGTACATAATCACAACCTCCTATTTTTCTACTCCCATAGTCATAGTTTCACCGTTGATGTTCCATTCTTTTTTGTATCCGCCAGGTGTTCCTTTGATTACTTCTGTAGCCAAAACTTCTCCGCCAATTTCAGTTTCATATTTTTCAAATACAGCCTCTGCCTTTTCTGTTCCCTGATAATATAGTTTAATCTTATCTGTCACTTCAAAGTCTGCTTCTTTTCTCATTGTCTGAATCTTGCTGATCAGCTCTCTGACAAACCCCTCTTCCAGCAATTCTTCTGTCAGGTTTGTGTCTAAGACAACTGTGATTCCATTATCACTCTCAGATACATAGCCTTCCATCTGAGCTGTATCGATCAAAAGATCCTCTCTGAACAATGTCACTTCCTGTCCATTTACGTCCAATTTCAAAGCTTCTGTCGCATTCAGTTCATCCATTGCCTGATTTCCGTCTAAGTTTGCTAAAGCTTCTTTGATTCCGCCCAGTAATTTACCGTATTTCGGTCCTACTGTTCTCATCTGTGGTTTAAATGTATAAGAAGTAAAGTTTCTCACATCATCTGTGAATTCCATCTCTTTTACGTTCAACTCTTCTTCCACGATTTCCTGATAAAATTCAGGTAATACTACATTTGATTTTACAAACATCTTTCCAATTGGCTGACGGTTCTTGATATTTGCTGTATTACGGCACGCACGTCCCATAACAACCAGTTTCAGAACTTCGTCCATGTTTGCTTCCAAATCTTTATCGATATAAGCCTCGTTTGCAGCTGGATAATCACATAAGTGAATACTTTCCGGAGCATTTGCATCAATGCTTCTTACAAGATTCTGGTAAATGTCTTCTGTCATAAACGGAATCATCGGTGCAGCCACTTTTGCCACTGTCACAAGTGCTGTGTAAAGTGTCATATATGCGTTGATCTTATCCTGCTCCATTCCTTTTGCCCAAAAACGTTCACGGCTTCTTCTTACATACCAATTACTCATATCATCTACAAAATCCTGCAATGCTCTTGCACTTTCCGGAATTCTGTAGTTTGCAAGATTATCATCTACTGTCTTGATCAGTGTGTTCAGTTTTGACAGTAACCATTTATCCATAACAGATAATTTATCATATTCCAAATTGTATTTTGTTGCGTCAAATTGGTCGATTTCCGCATAAAGTACGAAGAATGCGTAAGTATTCCACAATGTACCCATGAATTTACGCTGTCCTTCCACAACCGCTTTTCCGTGGAAACGGTTCGGCAGCCATGGCGCGCTGTTTACATAGAAATACCAACGGATTGCATCTGCTCCGTATGTCTCTAATGCATCGAACGGATCGACTGCATTTCCTTTGGACTTACTCATCTTCTGTCCGTTCTCATCCTGTACGTGTCCGAGAACGATAACATTCTTATAAGGCGCTTCATTGAAGATCAATGTGGAGATCGCAAGCAATGAGTAGAACCATCCACGAGTCTGGTCAACCGCCTCTGAAATAAAGTTTGCCGGGAACTGCTGCTCAAATAATTCTTTGTTCTCAAATGGATAGTGGTGCTGTGCAAATGGCATTGCTCCACTGTCAAACCAGCAGTCGATTACTTCCGGAACACGGTGCATCTCTTTTCCACAATGCGGACACTTGATTGTCACAGCGTCGATAAATGGGCGGTGAAGTTCGATGTCATCCGGACAGTTGTCGGACATCTCTTTTAATTCTGCAATGCTTCCAATTGAATGCATATGTCCACATTCACATTCCCATACATTTAACGGAGTTCCCCAGTAACGGTTACGGCTTATTCCCCAATCCTGAACATTTTCAAGCCAATCGCCGAAACGTCCTTTTCCGATGCTCTCCGGAATCCAGTTAATCTTGTTGTTGTTTCTGATCAAATCTTCTTTTACCGCTGTCATCTTGATGAACCATGACTCACGTGCATAGTAGATAAGCGGTGTATCACAACGCCAGCAGTGTGGGTAGCTGTGCTCGAAATTCGGAGCATCAAATAAAAGATTTCTCTTTTCCAGATCTTCTAATACAAATGGGTCTGCTTTTTTACAGAATGTTCCTGCCCAAGGTGTCTCTGCTGTCATCTCACCTTTTTCATCTACTAACTGTAAAAATGGAAGGTCATATTTACGTCCTACCTGAGCATCATCCTCACCAAATGCAGGAGCAATATGAACGACACCTGTACCGTCTGTCAATGTTACGTATGTGTCACATGTCACATAGTATGCTTTTTTATTCAGTTCCACAAATGGGAATAATGGTTCGTATTCTTTTCCTTCTAAATCTGTACCGACATAGCTTTCCAATACTTCGTATGCAGGAGTTCCCTCTTCCGCAAGATTTCCAAGTACTGTGTCAAGCAATGCCTCTGCCATATAGTATGTGAATCCGTCTGCTGCTTTTACTTTTACATAAGTCTCATCTGGGTTCACACAGAGAGCCACGTTTGACGGCAATGTCCAAGGTGTTGTTGTCCATGCCAGAATATAAGCGTCTTCGTCTTTTACTTTAAATCTTACGATTGCGGATTTCTCTTTGACATCTTTGTAACCCTGCGCTACTTCGTGGCTGGAAAGCGGAGTTCCACAACGCGGACAGTAAGGTACGATCTTGTATCCTTTATATAACAATCCTTTATCCCAAATCTGTTTTAATGCCCACCATTCTGATTCAATGAAATCGTTGTGGTAAGTTACATATGGATTTTCCATATCTGCCCAGAAACCAACAGTCGCAGAGAAGTCTTCCCACATCCCTTTATATTTCCAGACACTCTCTTTACAGTGTGCGATAAATGGCTCCAAACCATACTCTTCAATCTGTTCTTTTCCGTCTAATCCAAGCATCTTTTCCACTTCAAGCTCTACCGGAAGTCCGTGTGTATCCCATCCTGCTTTTCTAGGTACCATGTACCCTTTCATTGTACGGTATCTCGGAATCATATCCTTGATAACACGAGTCAACACGTGGCCGATATGCGGTTTCCCGTTCGCTGTCGGAGGTCCGTCATAAAACGTATATGTCTCCCCCTCCTTACGATTTTCCATACTCTTCTCAAAAATCTTGTTATCAGCCCAAAACTTTTCCGTCTTCTTTTCACGATCTACAAACTTTAAATCTGTGGATACCTTCTGATACATTTCTTCTTCCTCCTTCTTATTTGGGGACGTAGTATTTTTCAATTTTACTACGTCCCTAATTGACACATGCCCTGTCCCTTTTTGAATTTTGATACAAAAAAACTCCCATCCTGTAATCAGGACGAGAGCTGTAAAACCTTCGTTATACCACCTATTACACCATACTGACATATGCGTTCCTGCTAACGGTGGAATCCCGGCAGTACCTATTGGACAACTTCGTTCGGTCACTGCAACTCAGAAGTGATCTTCAAATATATTCTACTCGTATCAGGCTCTCACCATCCCTGACTCTCTTTGACTTTAAAATATATCCTACTGTCTTCGTCAACGTTTTTTCATATATCACTAACATTATAAAAAGAAACCCTTGGTTCGTCAAGGGTTTCTCTATTTTTTCTCTTACTCTGCGACTTCTGATCCTTCAATAATTTCTCCTTGTTCCACTCGGTTGATCAAATCCTCAATGTTTGCAACCGATGTCTCATCCGGATATGTAACATAGAGCGGACCTGAGCTAGCTGCCGAATAACAGATATCTTTTCCTCCGGTTCCCTCCGCTGCGACTGAATAAATATTCCAGCTTCCGCCTTTACTCAACTGTGTCTTGATCAAAGATTGGATCTGTTCCTGAGACATGTTAGTCTCTACATTTCCACTTACGTCGTCGATAATTGAGTTCGCTTTCATAAGCATCTGAGGCGAAATCATTTTCTTGATCATGGCCGTGATAACTGCCTGCTGATTCTTTCCTCTCTGGTTATCTCCGCCCGGCACATTCTCACGTTCTCTTGAGAATGCCAGCGCTTCTTCACCGTTAAAATGGTTGATTCCCTGTTGTACATCCATGACATGTTCCGAGTTCTTACTTGTCGTAAATGCATACTCAGAATATACATCAACACCACCTAAATGGTCTACAATGTCAATTAAAGAAGTAAAGTTAATTCTGGCATAAAATGGAATCTCAACTTGATACAACTCTTCCAATGTCTTCATTGAAACATCCACACCATAATTTCCGGCATGTGTCAGCTTATCATTCTCCCCTCCGGAAATGCCCGGAATCGGCACATAGTAATCTCGCGGTGTAGTAACCAAAAGAATCTGATGCGTCTTTGGATTCACTGTGGCAATGATATTCACATCACTTCGGCTTGTCTGTTCAATATCCCCATACACATCAATACCACTGATATACACACTGAATGGATCCTGTATGCTCGTATCCACCGACGTGCTGGCAAGTTCTTTCTTAATCTTGTGCTCATAAATAATACGAACACTCTTTTTATATCCTGCAAATGACTCAGAAATATTATCTGTATAACCTTCATTGTAAATAATCGCATCTACTTTTTTATCATGCAGTGCCTCTGCCTGTTCCTGAAGATCTTGATATTCAACTACCGTTATGTCTTTTCCAAGCTCCTCGGAAACCATCTGAATAGCTGCCTCCATATCCGTTCTTCCCATCTTATACTGAACACCAAACGTGTAATTCTCAGTATCTTTGATATCTTTTGCCGGGTCATCTTTTAATACAGCTACAACCATATTATCAATCTTATAGTTGCCTCCCGTAATCTTGTCCAATGCCCCGTTCGCCTTTCCGATATAATATGTTCCGACGCTGATCACCATAATCAGGACTACACTCAATATCTTTCCGCCAATTGCTTTCTTCTTTCTATTCAACTGCGTAAATAGTGTAAGCCCAAGCAGCAACAATAGAATACCTCCGATTATAAGCATGTATTTCAACGGAATAATTCCTATAATGTGGAGCATACCAACACATAACATCGACACAATTGCCTGAATTGTGACAAGAGTCAATCCTACCTTGTGCGGCTTTGCTCTCCCTCTGCGTCTTACATTTTTCCTGTTTTTATTTTTTCTGCGCTTTCTAGATCTTGTTTTTCCATCCTCGTCCAAACTTTGCCGATCTCTTGCGTTCTCCAGTTTTCTTTTTTTCCTCTGCTGTAATTCCTCAAATGCCTCTCTTTGCTCTTGATTTGTCCTTTTTCTAATCATTTAATGAATCCTCTTTCGCATGTTTCACATTTTGCTTCATTTAAACTCAATGATTATATCATATTCTGTCGAAAATTACGAACATTTTAAGATATTTTTAATAAAAAGGCATTTTCACATTTCCTACTCGTCTAAAATTCCTGCTTCCCGAAATTTTCCCACTACAGCTGCAGTATCCTTTTTTGCCTGCTTTTCCTCCACGTCATATTCTTCCATTAGCGCTTTCACCAGCTGCTCTTGCGTACATTCTTTTTCCAAATTTCTCCACAGAAATGCTCCTGTCTCATTCAATTGTATCATGCCGTGGAACTGTCTGCTCTCTCCTTCCACCGGAACTGCCGCAAACACTCCTGCTACCTCTCTCAATATAAATCCTTCTCTAATTTTCATGCTCTGATTTTTCCTCCAATCCCATCTCTTTCATACATGCTCTTATCTTTTTATTCTGATCCTGATTTCTAAGCGTGCGAAATTCTCCGATTATCTTTCCCGGAGAACATATCACTTTTTTTGTCAAACGATGTATCCACGCCATCCAAATTCTCCGTGGGTATTGTGCCAGCCACGGATATGCAACAATTAACTGTTCCTGGTTTGGAAATATCCTCTGCAGGAAATAAGCTTTTTTATTCTCATATCGATTGACCTCTGTCTGTAAATGAAACTGAAAAAGACCATAAGTTCCACTCTGTACTATATAATTCCAGACCGGCTCTTTTTCAAGGCTCTCACCACATTTTCCTTTTTGAAGCAACTCCCTGATTTTCTTTTCCATTGTAAAAAGTTTTGCCTGCGTTAGCTGATTTTCCACAATTTTTGTATTGCAGCAACTCATCTTTGTGTTTTCAAACACAAGAAAATCTAACAGCATCCGTATCCCTGCTCCTCCATGCTCGAAGTGCTTCGCCATATGTCCTGTCTGGTACAGATAAAAATCTTCCCAGGACATCTGATACTCTGTCTGACATCCTTCTTTTTTTGTGCTTCGTTCCCAGACTCCTTCCATATAATTATCCAAAGTCTCATAGCCTGTCCCACAGTCTTTGTGAATTTCTACTGTCATACAAGGCTCTTTCTGATAGACATCATGATGCCCTCCCTTATGCAGGACCCGATATCCAAGCTTTTCCATCAGCACAGATACCCGCTCAAGATCTTTTGTCTTTACTAAGATATCCAAATCTGTCAAAAACCGCATGTCCTGAGAAGGATACTCGTATTTTAACAAACCGCCTTTCAGCAGCATCCGCTCAATGCCTTCCTCCTCAAAAAGTTTTGTCAGCTTTTCATATTCATGGTATTGTATCGTCTCCCGCATAATTCCGGATAATCTTGCTTTTTGAAACTGCTTTTTTACTTCATCCGGTATCTGTTCACAATATTCTTTATTCAGGCATAGTTGTTCCACCGCATACGCCACAATATTTTCAATGCGATGATAAGCACTTATCTCATATATCTTCTGCCAATCTGGCCGCACATTCGGAAACGGCACGTTCACCTTTCCCACAACTGCACATGCCATATAAAATATGTACTCGGCTTCCCTTTCTGTCGTCATCTGCTTCTCCTTTTTATCTGAAAAGAACCGGCAAATCTGTAAAAATCCGCCAGTCCTTTTCCACTCTTACTCATCCGGTTACATTAGATTACTCCCAACCTGTGCCAGGCATAACTAGATCATTATCTCCCCATGTGTCATCGTCGTTTTGACCGCTCAATGTCATCTGCATCTGGATATCTCCTTCAAACGCAAACGCTTCCACAGCATCCGGCATTCCGCGTAAGACTGGGTATCCTTTATTGGACGCCGTATCTGTATTCCAAATAGACGTATTTAACATCATAGAGTATGCATAGAACGTCGGTGATGTCAAACCTCCGGTCCACGACTCCGGCTCACTGATTGCCCAGTGCGATGGAACTGTTCCCGGTTTTGCAGGAGAATGGTAAATCTTAACCCAGTTGCTCAATTCTGATGCATCATCTACATGTGTAATCTTCCATCTTGTATTTGAAGAAGATATAACTGTCTTTTATGCAGGACAAAAAACAAAGCCCCATCGGCTCAACGGTTCTTACCTGCCCTCCAACTGTCTGTAGATTTTCCTCTTATTTCCTTTTACTGTCATTCGCTGTTCTAGTCCTTCCTTAGTATATTCCTGTTACCCAGCCCGGTTCCTTTACAATTGGGAGCTGTTCTGCCGGCTCTTCCGGCTCTGTCTGTTGCTCATCATTGTTATCTGAAGGTTTGTCCGTTTCTGACTGATTCTCCTCCTCTGATGGCTGCTCCACTTCTGATTGCTGAATTTCCTATGACTGTGTATTTGTTTCTTTCGATGCTGTATCCTGCTTATTCTGTTCATCCTGCCCTGTCGATGCTACAGCTTCTGCCAACTTTTCTTCCAATTTTTTTTGTTCCTTTTTCGTAAGTTCTTTTCCTTCAAATGCATCGGGCTCTGCCACATTGTCCCTCGCATTTATATTTTGTATTTCCTGCACCTCATCTGGCTTCTCTTTCACTGTACTTTGAGACTTACTTTGTCTGTTCCACAAAAAAATCCCTGCTGAAATACAAAAAATACACACCGCTATACTTCCCGCGATCCATAGTACTTTTTTACTAAATCTTTTTCTATCCAAGCATTTTCATCCTTTCCTCTTCTTATTTGTAAATTTTTCAACAAAAAAACTGAGGTATGTCTATTTGTGGGCAGGCCTCAGTTTCTCTATTCACTTATGAGTAGTCTTTTCTAACTAATCGCTCTCTAGTATACAATAGACTATTTCCTCAGTGCAAGTGTAATTTTTTCCAATTATTCTCTTTTCATTCGCTGCTGTCTCTGATGTCTCATGCGAGCTCTCTTGCGGCGTTCTTTTATTTTTTTTCTCTTATAAGCTAACAGAAGAATCAATGCAAATGCGAAAAGAATCACAATCCCTAAAATGACCAGTAAAACTACAACTACTGTTGGAAGTCCTTCTTCTTTCTTTGTCTCTTTCTTCTCCGCTTTTGCAGTCTTCTTTTCCTCTATTCCATGTATCTTATTATAATATTTATCGGTAATAGTCACAGGCACTTTTCCAACTTCCTGACCTTGATAAGTGTAGATCAAAGTTCCACTTTTATCTCCCAGCTCTGTTGGCTCCTGCAGTGTGGCATCCAATTTATCAAAAGTCACTCCTGACGGCAACATGACATATGCATTCTCGTCGACAGACTTTATATTTTTGTCGGTAACCTGTTCTTTCGTTACCGGAACCTTTGAAAAATTATCAAACGCATAATCCAGCATTGCTCTCGTGTCTACATATGCATTCTGTCCGCCTCCGTGAACCCTGAGAGTAACCGCCACAAGATTCTTATCATCCTTTGTCGCAAATGTTACAAGTGTCGTCAATGCCTGATCTGTATATCCTGTCTTTCCTCCTACACAGTACTCATAATAATTGCGGTTTCCCTGAAACAGCATCTTATGATTCTGCTGAAATGTTCTTGATTCGCTCGTAAGCGCAGTCGGTCCAATTGTGTACTGACGAGTACCTGTTATTTTTCGAAACTCTTCATATTTAAATGCGGCAGCTCCGATCAAAGCCATATCATGTGCCGAAGTATAATGTTCATCATTATGAAGTCCGTTTGCATTTACAAAGTGTGAATTTGTGCCTCCCAGTTCAGCCACTTTCTCATTCATCATATTGATAAAATTATCGTATCCGCCATTTACACTGTTTGCAATGGCATAAGACACCTCGTTCGCCGAAGCGAGAAGCATTCCATACAAGGCATCTTCCATCGAAATCTCTTCGCCAACTTTCATTCCGATATGTGCATCTCCATATTCGAGAAAATCAATACAATTCTGTGTGAATTTCACCCGATCTGTCAACTGGCTGTTCTCCAAAGCGACCACTGCAGTCAAAATCTTTGTAATGCTCGCCGGATAATGCTGATCATCTATTTTCTTTGCATAGAGAATGGCGCCACTATCCATATCCATTACAATTCCCGATTCGCTGTAAATATTCGGTCCGACAGGCCATCCGGCCAGCGCATTCGAATCCACTTCCTGATTATAGACACTGTCTACTTCTTCCGCCGGAATCTGCTGATCTACCTGTATCTTTGCTGCATCCACATTCATTCCCACGGTTCCCATCACTAAAATGCCGGCAATCAGACCCGATAACAGCCTTTTTCTAAATCTCATTTTCTTTTCCTCCACAGTATGTAACTTAAAATCTATTTTGTATTATAAATTATTTCTATATTTCCCGCAATAACAACTTATTGTGGTATAATAGGGATATCAAATAAATCTGGAAAGGGGTTGTTTTTATGAGTAAACGAATTATTACAATCGGAAGACAATTTGGAAGTAACGGACGTCTAATCGGGATTGCGTTGGCAGAACGTCTCGGAATCAACTGTTATGACAAGGATCTGATCAAACTTGCCTCAGAACACACAGATATTCCATATGACCAACTGAAACTGGTAGACGAAAAAAGAGAAAAACCTTGGCGGTATCAAGTAGACGAAAACAGCAATATCGATCGTCACTATCGTTACGGTCACATTGATGAGATTCTGTTCAACCTGCAGTCAAAGATTATCAAAGAAATGGCTTCAAAAGAAGACTGCATCATTGTGGGACGCTGCGGTAATTATGTGCTCCGCGATGAAGAAAGATGTAAAAATATCTATCTGTACGCCCCTTTAGATGTCCGTATCTCAACCATTATGGAGCGATACCAACTAGATGAAAAGGGCGCTCACTCCTTAGTGCGCAAGATGGATAAAGACAGAAGCTACTATTTCAACTACTACACCGACCAGAGCTGGGATGAGATGAACACTTATGATCTGAGCATAGACACAAGTGCATTTACCGTTGATGAGATTGTCGATCTGCTTGAGATGGTTTATAACAAATTGTAAATAACTGTATGGCTCGAACGATTGAGCCTTGATATGACAACAAGGGAGATATCACCGTGTATCTCCCTTTAGTTTTTTCTTTCACAAGTGTCAGACAGATGAATGCTCATTTCATGCCACTGCTCGCCGCCCCAATTAGACTCTCCAATGCCATGATCATGAAAACCAAATTTTTCATACATATTTACTTTCTCTTCTACACAGGTCAAAATGACTAACTTGCGATTCTTTTCCCGCTCTCTTCTCAAATATTCATCCACTAGCGCTCTCGCCAATCCCTGACCTCTATGGTCCGGAAGCACATCCAGACCAAGCAGCATAATGTTCTTTCCTTCCGGATTATGTACGCTGGCATCTGTAAAAAAATCATCGGTGAGATGTTCCCGATCTGTTGCCAAACCATTGAGAAATCCTGCTAATTTTCCTGTCTCCCTATCCACTGCTACCAAAAACAAATCCGGTGCCTTTTTTATACGTGCTGCCATGTGCTCATAAGAACACGCTTCATTTGGCGGAAAACAGATTTGTTCAATCTCTGCTGCTTGTTCCGTCTCCTCTAGTCGAATCATTCGAAATTCATATTTTTGTAAAATTGTTTCCATCTTATTCTCCCTCTAATGCTCTTTTTCTTACCTGCCCAATATTGTACATATCAACTTGTCAAACGCCTCTTCAAATCTTTTATTATCCAACTCCGTTCTTTTTGCAGGTCCTTTTAGATGCTGTCGTTTTTTTGTATTTCTCGCTTTTTTTGCCAAATGGCGTTCCATTAACATCTGATCTATGTTTTCATTTGTGTACCATTTTCCACTCTGATGAATACCATAAGCACCTTTTCCGAGAATCATAGCAGCCACGCCATAATCCTGAGTCACGACAATATCTCCTCTTTTGCAGATGCTGACTAATTTAAAGTCAACCGCATCTGTCCCAGCACCGACAGTCACAACTTGACTGTACGAAGACTCCAGTACGTGATTGGTATCACATAATAAAATTACCGGTATCTGATATTTTTGTGCAATCAGCTCTACAATAGTTACTACCGGGCAAGCATCTGCATCCACTAAAATTTTCATATTCTCGTTCATAATAATACCTACCTGTGCCAGTTCTGCTGAATCTGCAATTTATTCTCCCTCTTTTTATAAAAGTTTTTCACTATCTGAACTTACCCTCAACGCCGTACACTCTTGCGCAAAAGATGATCCGCCTTGTAATAAATGCCCGTTTTGGATCGACTTCATCTCAAGCCTGACCAAAGCGGGCATTTTGTATATAATATACCGCAGAATGTACTGCTTGTCTACGGTGTTTTCTGTACTTTTAAACTTTCATCTGAAAACCGATAGCCTCTCGGCAGACAGAAGCCTTTTTTTATCTCATCCGGCATTTCATGTGCTTGCAGCAATAAAGCGGTTTTATTCCTTCGGAAGCCTTTTTGATTATAAAATCCGACTCCGCCGGGATGTGTATTCAAAAAAATATTTTGATCTTTCATTTGACGCGAGAGCTTGTCCACAATGTTCCATCCTAAATGAAGTCCCTGATAGTCAGGATCAACAGCCACATTTAAAATCAGTGCATGCGCTCCATCGGAAATTGCTCTGGCACAGCCGATTAATGTTTCATTATCGTATGCATACTGTACGTACTGACTTTTAGAAAATGTGTCTTTTGTCACATATTCGTTTCGTTTCCCTCCAAAAGCTTTTTCTAGCAGCGCATTTACCTGATGATAATCGGCACGGTCAGATTTATCGGAATAAAAAACCTTAAATTTTTGTTTATCCGATTTCTTCCCGACCGGAAACATTCCTGTAAGAGGCTCAAATTCCGTTTCATATCGATACCCGATTGGCAGGTATAATCCACTTTCGGTCAGTTCTTTTTCCTGTGCATCACTTAACACTTTTCCTACATATGTAAAGGAATTTTTGGAGCGTCGAAAACCGATTTCTTCATACAAATCCAGTTTATCCGGCGTGGCTGTCACAAAAATTTCCTGTCCCTGCAGTTTTAAAATCATTTCACGGATAAGTTTCTTTTCCGTTTCCGCCTTATCAGCCCATACATCACAAATCAATGCCCAGTCATATCCGTCAGACAGCGCGCAGATTGCTCCTGTCTTCTTTTCATCACAATATGAAAAAATCTGAATCTTACTTCCACTTCTTTCTTCCCTATATTCAATACCCATGTAAAACACTCTCTTTCTCAGCCATATCTCAAATTTGTTAAATATAATATTCCGGATCCTCCAGCCTGTTCATCTTTTTAAAAAATTCTCTCACTCTGTCATGCTTTGGATGATCGAATACTTCCTTGGGCGTTCCCTGTTCCAGTATTTTTCCACCATCCAAAAAAACTACTTTTGTAGACACATTCCGGATAAAGCTCATCTCATGGGATACTAACAGCATAGTATATCCTTCTTTTGTTGCTTTCCTTATAATATCCAATACTTCCCCCACAAATTCGGGATCCAATGCGGACGTTGGCTCATCCAGCAATAGCAGTTCCGGCTGCATTGCAAGTGCTCTCGCAATTGCCACACGCTGCTGCTGTCCACTGATCCCATTTGCAATCATCCATGTGGCAAGGCAGAACCAGTAGTGCCCGGTCGGTTCTAAGCCCAAAACAATCTGCTTTTTCTCATTTTTCGCAGCGAGTTCTACTGCCCATTCTTTTGCACTCTGAAATCCTTCGCAATTATTACGAAATGAATATGCGGACTTACTGAGTTCTCTTCCTCTGGTGTCAATCGCTCTCAGATAATGGGTTTCACTACCCACATCACATCCTAAAATAAGCATGTCATCACTGATAAATGAGAGCTTTGCATTTTTATCGAATTTTCCATTGGTTTCCAACTCATGCCAGGTGGATGCTGTAAGATTCTCTCTGATCACCTCTGCTTTTTTCAAAAGCTCCTGCTGTTCAAAAATATTTGCTGCTACTACTTGATTTTTTGTCTTTTTGCCTTTAAGATTCATGTTAGATACCTCTTGTATTCTTTAGATTTTACCAACTGACAGGTCAGTAATAATCTAAATTTACTTGAGGTATTTTTCTGTGTCAATCTCTTGGCTTATTTAAAGTATACAGGAAGCTTTTTATAATTACTTTTTATTTTTTCTTAAAAACTTTTCTTCCGGCGTTCTGGATAAAAATCTTCTTGTCTGTGGTGTCGACCATAGCTCCTCGAAATCAATCTGATCTACAAATTTGGCGTTATAGGAATTAAAAATCGTACTGTTTTTAGGCTCTCTTGAAAAATCCTTGAAATATGTATTGTTTTTAAATGCAGGAATTTCATATAAATCTCTTGCATAAGCCCAAATGTTTCTGTACTCTGTCATTCGTTTCTTCTGAGGGCCTAAATTTCTGTAATAGTAAGAATCCCATCTTGTCAATGTCACAAAGAAACGGACATCGCTATCTGTCACATAATCTCCAAACAGGAAACGGTTATATTCCAGTCTTTCCTCCAGCTTATCCATAGCATTGAAAAAGTCATCATACGCTTCGTTATATGCCGTCAGGCTTTGGCTAAATGCCATTCTATAATGCGCATTATTGATGTTCGGGAACAGCCAGTCGTTCAAGATATCAATTTCTTTTCACTCTTTTTTGAAATAGAACAACACCACAGCAACAACTCAAATCGACTTAAAATTCCAGACTATTCGCATTCAGCAAGAAATACTTCATTCCCATGATGACAAAACCTTCATCATTTCTCCAAGGCTTTTTGCTGCCATTTACAATGACAATCTTCTTGAAAGAGTCCGGGATATTACGCAGAGAATTGAACTCCTGCGTCTGTTTTTCTTCCGAAGTCATGTCATATGCAACCTGAATATAGTATCTCTGGTTTCCTTGATTCACCACAAAGTCAACCTCCAACTGCTTACGAACACGTTTGCCCTCTTTATCCTTAGCGAAGATATCCACGACACCCACATCAACATTGTAGCCACGGATCAGCAGCTCGTTATAAACAATGTTCTCCATAATATGAGTAGGCTCCTGCTGTCTGAAATTCAGACGTGCATTTCTCAGTCCCAGATCAGTAAAGTAGTATTTCAGATTTGCACCGATATACTTTCTGCCCTTAATATCGTATCGGCTTGCCTTGGAAATCAAAAAGGCATCTGTCAAATGGTCGATATGCTTGGAGATGGTTTTATTAGCATAAGTCATCTGGCGCTCACTGGCAAATGTATTGGCAATCTTTGAAGGGTTGGTCGGTGCGCCAATTGCAGATGCAAGCACATCAACCAAAATCCCAATCTCATCCACGTTCTGAATCTTATTTCTTTCAATAACATCCTTCAGATAGACATTTGCAAAGATGTTCTTCAGATAGTCCGCTTTCTGTCGTTCGCTCTGGAAACTTACGACCTGCGGCAATCCTCCGTAGATCATGTAGTCATCCCATGCATCATCATAATCGCCGTCATAGACAGAATAAAACTCTGCAAAGGAGAGAGGGTAGATTCTAATCTCATCACCTCTGCCACGGAACTCGGTCACAATGTCACTGGACAGGAACTTGGAATTACTTCCGGTGACATACACATCAATATTGCTCATGCGAAGCAGGCTGTTCAGCACTTCCTCAAATCGTGACATAAACTGCACTTCATCAAGAAGCAGATAGTATTTGCCATCGTCTTTCATGGCATCTTTGATGTACTTGAAACACACCTTAGGATCTCTTAGTTCCTCATTTTCAATACCGTCCAATGCAATCTCAATAATATGATCAACATCAACGCCGTTCTCCAGTAAGTATCTCTTAAAGATGGTAAACAGCAAAAAGGATTTGCCACATCTACGAATGCCGGTAATCACCTTTATCATTCCATTATCTTTTCGCTCGATCAGCTGCTGTAGGTAAGCGTCTCTTTTAATCTCCATCATTACGCTCCCCCTTTCCGTGCATCTGCACACTTTTTAGTAATGAGATTCTATCACAGAACGACCTGAATTTCAATATGTATTCTCATTTTATGTGCATCTACACACTTTTATGTAATGTTGATAAATATATTTTCAGATTTTTTTGATTGCAGGGGTGTCTATAATCGATTACTCCAATCATTATTATAGGTAGACAACAAAAAGAAGATGGTTCCGATGTTTCATTAAATATGTTCGTTAGTCTTTTACGCAAAGGATTCTATCTCCTCTGCGCCCTAATGCTTTTCGGATTCAGTTCAACAAACTGGAATTGTCTAAAATAGTAAAGCCGTACCGCTTACTATTTTTTCTTTTACTGCTGAAACAGTATCTTTGATTGAATGCGTAGTTGTATCTATAACATTTAATTCATAGATTCCTAAATTGGAAAATTGCTTCCACATTGTTTCAACTAATTCAATATTTGTTTCTCTGTCTAACTTTGAGCGTTCGATAGCTCGCTTCATTGTTTCTTCTTTACTTGCCCTTAAAACGATATAGTGTACTTCATAATGCTCTTGAACAATGTTGAGCCACGGCTCTAAAAACCACGGTCCTACAATGCCATCTACAATTACATCATATCCACCACGAGCATATCGCTTCGCAGCTTCTAAAAACGCTTCAATGACAATCAAATTTTGCTCATTTGATTCTGGCAAATGCGGTGGTATTGCCCCTTTAATCAAATAATGATAAAAGTCATCTGTGTGCATATGCACAGACTTTTCCAAATCTGATTCTTTTGCAATAGCAGATGCCGTTGTAGTTTTCCTGTCCCCGGCGCACCTGTGATTACAATAATTCTACCTTGATTCATCTATATTTTACCTCCACAAATCTCGAGTTGTTAAACTCCATAATAAACCATTCACTCTTTCTTCCCAGTGTACCTCTTATTTATTACAAAATCTCCTTTATTGTTTCATCCGCTTTTCTTCCAAATATTCTTCCAGACAGATGCCTCTCTCGTGGATTTCCGTAGCAGCCTCTACTCCTACGTAGCGATAATGCCACACCTCTTCTTTTACTCCTGTGATATCTGTCTTATCTCCAGGATATCGGAAGATGAACCCATACTTATAGCAGTTTTCTTGAAGCCAAAAATACAGATCATAAGTAGCTCCGTTAATATCCACCGCTAATCCTATTTGATGTTCACTATATCCCGGTTTTGCCACCCATTTTTTTGCCAATTCTTCCGCCTCGCTTTTAGAATTCCCTTCTCTGCGAAATTCTGCTATTTTGTCATCCATTATTTTTTTTTGTTTTTCTTGGGTGCGGTATCCTGACACTACCATTGGAAGTTGATCCCAGTTTGCTTTCTTTGCATCCTCCAACATTTCCATTAAAGGCTCGTAAATTCGCTCATCTACTTTCTCACCGCCTGACACCTCTACCAATTTCGGTTCATAATTATCTGGAATTGCATTTTCATTATTTACTAGCACTAAATTCCAATCCATGCTATTCATGGTACTTTCATCAATAGCCTGACTTTCAGTCTCTTGTACACTTTGTATATGGTTTGAAGTCACTTCCATCTTCGTTCTCGTTCCTGTAAACAAAATGATTGTAGCCACACAAACTACGATTAATAACATCATGATTACTACCAATTTCCATGGGAAAATTCTTCGCTGTTGTCGTCTTATATTCTGTTTTCTTTTAGAATCTGTTTTCATATTTTCATTCATTCAATTATCCTCCTTTTTGTGTTAGGAAAAATAAAAACGCCCCTGTTAGTATTTATTCTACTAAACAGAGACGCCTCAAACTTTAATATGAAGTTGTTTAATTACTAAGAAAATCCTAAGATAAAACGGATAAAGAATTAATTTGCCAACGGCAAGGAAACAGAAAAGGTAACTATATGGTTTTTACTGGATACACGAATCTGTCCGCCATGTAGTATTACAATTTCTTTTGCAATTGCTAATCCAAGACCTGTACCACCCGTATCTGAGGATCTTGATTTATCTGCTCGATAAAATTTATCAAACAGAGAATGGATTGCCTCATCTGAAATGTTTTCTCCCCTGTTCTGAAATTTAATGATAACTTCTTGCTCTGTTTTTTCTGCAGAAATTAAAATTTCAGAATTAGGGTCACTGTATGATGCCGCGTTTTTCAAAATATTATTAAATACCCTTGCTAGTTTTTCTGGATCTGCATTCACAGTCAAATTCTCATCAAGTTGTAATGAAACCGTATTTCCGCGAGCATCTAAGACTGGAAACAATTCATCTGATAACTGAATCAACATATAATAAAGATCTATAGTTTCCTTAGACAATTTAATTTTTTGGGACTTATATTTCGTAATCTCAAAAAATTCATTGATCATTGTTTCTAATCGATAAGCCTTTTCCAATGCTATATGAACACGCTTTTTTCTCGGCTCAACAGGCATATTCGGCTCTTCATCCAACAAATTTAGATAACCTATGATAGAGGTAAGCGGTGTTCGAATATCATGGGCTAAGTACATCACCAACTCATCTTTTCGCTGTTCTGCTAGAGAAGCTTCCCTTTTTCGTTTTTCTAATGTTCTCTTGACTGAGTTTAGCTTTCTCTCAAATGGCTGCATTTCCGGTGACAATATAATTTTATTCTCATCATCCGTTAATAAAGATTCAATTCCTTGATTGATTTCTCTAAAGTAACCCGTTACCCATCGGAAAATCCTCGCCATCAATATAATTACGATCACAAGAACTGAAATTGTGAAAAAGATTTCTTTATTTCCCCTAAAATAAACATGATAATAGAGAAATGCATCTTCATGATTGATTTGAAATACATTCTCTAAAAGCCATACAATCCAATCTCCTACACGTTGTTTCCAAATAAGAAGATACAAACCTACAACAATGGCAATGGATGTAGCAACATTAATCGATACTCTTCGAATTAATTTTTCTTGAAAAGCAAAGTATTCATCTTTTTGATCATTTTTCAATTTTATATCCTACCCCCCATATTGTTTTAATAAATCTAGGATGATCAAGACTATCCCCTAGCTTTTCTCGTAAATGCCGAACATGAACTGTAATTGTATTATTTGCTTTACTATAATACTCATCCTTCCATATTTGATGAAATAACTCTTCTGAGCTCACGATATTTCCAGCATTTTCAATCAAAATACGTAAGATAGAAAATTCTGTAGGAGTTAATACTACTGGTTGTTCTCTTAAAAAGCATGTATGTGCCTTTATATTCATAGTCAACAATCCACAAGCTAACTGATCATCTGACTCACCATTAGAGGTTTCAACGTTTCCCACATGAACCGGATTGTATTTTTGACACCGACGAAGTTGCGATTTTACACGAGCAATCATTTCGAGTGGACGAAATGGTTTCGTAATATAATCATCCGCCCCAAGCGTAAGACCTGTAATTTTATCAATCTCTGCATCCTTAGCAGTTAACATAATAATCGGATATGTATGATGTTCTCTAATTTTTTTACATAATGTAAATCCATCTATGTCTGGAAGCATAATATCTAAGATTGCAAGATCGATAGATGTTTCTTCCATACATTTTAAAGCATCTTGACCATTGTAAAATTTATATACGATATAATTTTCGTTCTTCAAATACACTTCGATTAAATCAGCAATTTCCATTTCATCATCAACGACTAATATTTTATTTGACATAAAATTACACTCCTTTAAAATAATATCCATCTACCGAGTATTATATGGTGGCAGAGTCACCCAATCTTATATGATAGAGCCATATACTCCATTATGGTATATGCAACATCTGTTTTTTCATAATAAAGCATTTTTCCATATTATCGCATTTCATTTTAATAAACTCAATAAAAATAGTTATATTCTTCACTGAAAAGTGTTCAAAACCTCTTATTTCAGCCTTCTACGCTGCTACAGGCATATCTGTTTGTATCAATATGCTCGTTTCTTTGTTCATCGTAACCACCATTTTGATACAATCCAACGGTTGCACCCCCTTTTGCACCCCCTCCATCCGGGTATTGGATTAGACTATAATATGCGATGTCATGAGTTTATGGTGCCTGACACTAACATTTCGGAAAAACTGAAAGTTGTTTATTAAACCTTTTTAACCTTAACCAACAACATCATAGGTCTACGCATTTCATTACACATTCCCGGCATACCCATCATATCTGCCGGAGGCATTGCTTCCTCAATAGCCTCAATTTGAAAACCACATTTTATAAGTGGATTCAATATCTGCGTTAATGTGTGGTGCTGTTTAATTACTCGTTGACCAAGAAAATTGGTTTCTCTTTCGCCTGTGTAATAGTAATTGTCGATTGGCCAATATTTAGGTTTCCCATTTTCATCATAAATCCAATCCTCATTAACACCTGCGGTGAAAGTCGGATGTTCAATATTGAATAGGAAATACCCACCTACTTTTAATGTGCAATACACCTTTTGATAAACATTAGCTAAATTTTCGATATAGTGCAGTACCAGGTTAGAAACAACTAGGTCATAAGTATTTTCAGGATAAATGTATTCTTCAACACCGCAAACTTTATACTTGATTTTGTCATCAGAGTTATCAGCTACTGCTTTTGCAATCATTTTTTGACTACTATCAATACCAAGAATTTCAGTAGCTCCCATTTGTGCGGCATATTTGCAATGCCAACCGTAACCACATCCTAAATCCAAAACTTTTTTTCCCTGTAATTTAGGGAATAACGGTTGCAACTGATGCCACTCTCCAGCAGCTTTCAGACCATCTTTGCTTCTTCCCATTTCCGCATATGCGGCAAAAAATTCACTATTATCGTAAATATTTCTCATTGATAATTACCTCCACAACTTCTAATTCTTTTCTTTATTTTATTTCCATTAGTCAGATTGAAAGTTAGAGATTTTTCATTTTTGTTATGAACTCTTCATAACTACATTTTCCCATTGTCAAATCCATCATAGCTAAATATTTCATTTCATTCTGAGTATATGGAATATTAATACATGACTCTAATAATTTTTCTTCGTTTTTCAAAGGTGTTATCACATTCTTTTTGTTTTTGTAGGCATAGTAATAACGAACCCCAAATTTTCTTTGAGAGACAGCATTTAAATGTATGCCATCTGGATTTGCTGACAACCCCTGGGCAGTTACAAAATATACATGATTATGATCATTGGCATATCGTAATAATTCTTTATTCACCAAGTCATACTCTGTACAATTAAAACCAAAGCCTATCTTTCCTAAATAGTCACCAAGTCCTCCAACAATAAACGGTACATCGTCTAAATTAAGTTCATTTTTTAAAGCCTCAAAAATTGTATGTAATTTTTCATAATACGTTTTGTAGTTACCATTATAGCTATCATTTTCTCCTTGATGCCACAGAATAGCAATCAAATTACTATTTTGCATTGCAAATTTTGCCTGAATAATTGCATTTTTAAATAATATTTTCTCTATAGACCAGTCATCAATGGAACTGCCACCTTCCGCACATGGAATCAAGCCGATTTGTTCTTCTTTGTTTTCCATGCACCACATTGCAGCAAATGAACCCGCAAGACTTACTCCTGATATAGGACGATCGTAGTTAATTGGTTCTGTCATCATTTGCCATTTTCCATTTCTTAACATCTGGATTCTCTCATTACAAATCATCGGTACTTCGTTTATGAATCCACGTCCAGCCATGTTGGACTGTCCAATCATTAATACACTTTTCATTCAACACCTCCACAAATTCCGAGTGAACAAAATCGCTGCGCGATGGCCTGCCAAGGCTGTGGTGCAGTTTCTTATTAGTTTTCTAAAAAAGCAGTGACAGGATTGTCCCAAGATAGTATTGTTTAAGTACCACCAAAAACAAACTTCGAATACGGGCTTAGTTCCCTACCACTGCCTATGAAAAGAATACCATTTTTACACCGTTTCTACAAGCGGTTTTATCAAGCAAATGCTCCTCCGTAAAGGTATGTGGAACTTATATATTTTCATTTATTTTACGGAGGATATTTTATGTACGAAGATATTTATAATCAAAGCCATCTTTTGGAAGCGGGGTGTGACATTAAATATATTCAAGCATTATTAGGACATACAGACCCAAAATCTACAGAAATATATCTTCATGTGAGTAACAAAACACTATTGGAAATTAAAAGTCCTTTTGACGTACAGGAGGATTAGGCATGGAAAATCCAACTGTACAGGATATATTTCACTCTTTTTATCTCAAATATCTGGACAGATATACACCTTCTGCGGAACAGGCAAAAGTTTCACATTGTATTATGAACTGCAAGACCGGAGCTTATGGCGCAAATGTCAGTGTTTGTGAAGATTGTGGCCATCTTCAGATTCACTACAATTCCTGCCGTAACAGATGCTGTCCTATGTGTCAGGCTCTTCCTACCGAAAAGTGGATGGATGCCCAACGGGAAGACGTTCTGGAAGCACCTTACTTCCATGTGGTATTTACAGTCCCTCAAGAACTGAATCCATTAATCTATTGTAACCAGAAACTACTGTATGATGCCTTGTATCATTCCGTCTCTTCCACGATAAATGAACTTGCTGAGGATGAAAAATATCTGGGTGCAAAGGTCGGATACATCTGCATCCTGCATACATGGGGATCTGAAATGAATTTCCATCCCCATATCCATGTCATTCTTCTCGGCGGTGGATTGACTGCTAAGAATCAGTGGCGTGATAAAGGTGAAGAGTTCTTTTTTCCTGTTAAAGTATTATCCAAACTTTTCCGTGGAAAATATCTGGATGAACTGAAAACTTTATGGAAAAATAAAAAACTTCACTTTCACGGAAGCAGTGAAAAATACCGAAATCACTATGCCTTCAAAGAGCTGATAAATATCTGCTATGAAAAAGACTGGATTCCACACTGTAAGAAAGCCTTTAACGGTGCACAGTCTGTTATTCATTACCTTGGTAAGTACATACACAGAATTGCTATCAGTAATCGCCGTATTATCCGCATGGATGAAAACACTGTCACATACTATGTGAAGGACTACCGTGAAGCTGGTAAATGGAAAGCACTGACTATTCCCGGAGTTGAATTTATCCGCAGATTCCTTATGCATGTGCCACCCAAACGCTTTGTCCGAATCAGACATTATGGTCTGCTGTGTACCCGAAGTAAAACCAAGCATCTTACACTATGTAGAAATCTTCTTGGCTGCAGGCAATATCTGTCTCGGTTGAAAAATATGGAAACAGCTCAAATATTGGAAACACTTTATGGAATCAAGGTTTCTGTTTGTAAATGCTGTGGAGGACATCTCGGAAAACCCCAACAACGGATACCTTTACGGATTTAAAACCCAATAATTAAATATTTTTACGAAGCCTCAGAAATGAGGTCTGTTTGTTGTGGGAAAATATCTTTTTCTATAAAGAAATCTGATATAATATTTTAATCAAAACAGTTTTTTTCTACAAGAGGAAAAGAATTGAAACTCCATATATTCCGGCTATCCGGACACGACTTTGTTCACTATAGAAAAATCGAAATTGGTGCAAACGATAGGGCAGTTTATCAGCAATCTATAAGCTGCTTTATCGTTTACGCCAACTTCGATTGGTTTCTAATCAAGTTATATTGCGGAAGTTTTTTAAATACAGCCTTTAACACATCTATATCATATCCTGTGTTTTCCCCATCATCTCCGATGGTGGTATACGGATTGGTTGTTCCGCTAGTAGCAACTTTAATGGTTGTTTTATCTGTTGCTTCCTGTTTTGCATTGTTACCGCAGCCAGCCAATATTGTTGCTGCAAGTCCTACTGCTAATACTGATTTTAATAAACTTCTTTTCTTCATAATCTGTTCTACTCCCCCTTTTTTATAATTACTTTTTATTTTTTCTTAAAAACTTTTCTTCCGGCGTTCTGGATAAAAATCTTCTTGTCTGTGGTGTCGACCATAGCTCCTCGAAATCAATCTGATCTACAAATTTGGCGTTATAGGAATTAAAAATCGTACTGTTTTTAGGCTCTCTTGAAAAATCCTTGAAATATGTATTGTTTTTAAATGCAGGAATTTCATATAAATCTCTTGCATAAGCCCAAATGTTTCTGTACTCTGTCATTCGTTTCTTCTGAGGGCCTAAATTTCTGTAATAGTAAGAATCCCATCTTGTCAATGTCACAAAGAAACGGACATCGCTATCTGTCACATAATCTCCAAACAGGAAACGGTTATATTCCAGTCTTTCCTCCAGCTTATCCATAGCATTGAAAAAGTCATCATACGCTTCGTTATATGCCGTCAGGCTTTGGCTAAATGCCATTCTATAATGCGCATTATTGATGTTCGGGAACAGCCAGTCGTTCAAGATATCAATTTCTTTTCTCAAATGTTCAGGGTATAAATCCGGCGCATCTTCTGCCTGCCAAGGTTCAAATGCCACTTCAAAATAATTGGTCAGTCTGTGGTAGTCATTGTTCACAATCTTATTCGTCGTTGTATCCACAAGTGATGGAACCGTTGCTCTTCCGTCATAATCCGGATCTGCATTGAAATAAAACTCACTTAGGAATTTTGCTTTTGTTACCGGATCCTCGTGATTGGGCTGATCTTCAAATCCCCATCCGTATTTATTGCTCTGTCCGGTACTCGTCACAATCTGTACACTGATGGCATCCTCCAGCCCTAACAGCTCTCGCACAATAGATGCTCTGTTTGACCAGTGGCACCCCTTTGCCCAAAACAGTCGATATCGTCCCTTTTCCGCTTTTAATTCTCCTTCTTTATCACCAAACGGTGTTCTAAAACGATTTGGTTGCCGGACAAAAGCACCTCTGTCATCAATTTCTGATTTTGTTTCCTGTGGTCTTGGTCTGACATTTCTTTTTTTGGCTTCCAGCTCAATTTCTTCATCTGTCCATACTACTGAATTGTTTTCTACTCCGCTCATAATATCATCCTCCTGAAATTAATTTTATGTTTGCAGTATACTCGCAATTTTTCTACTTGTATAATACATAAAATATAAGACCCGTTATAGAGAATAGCTAATGCCAACTTCATTGTTATTGTCCTTTTTCTAAAAAAATCCAGTATTATGGATTCAAAAGATGAATAATATTCGTAATCGAGCAACTGAAGTCGTGAATACAGAAGTGATCTACAGATGAATTAAGGCACAGCCTTCGGACTAAAATCCGTCGGTTGTGCCTTAATTTTTAAAGATTATAAAATAACTGTGTAATCTTAGCTGTAAAAATTATTCGTTTTCGGCATTTAAATTCGGCAATTTTCCTACTTGTGATGCCAGCTTCTTTTCTTGTGATTTAACTCTTCGTTCCAATTTCTTTATATCTTCCGATGGCGGCAAATTTTCAGGTTTAATCCCTCTTTGACCGAGCATATCTCTTATTGTAGAGTTATTTTGAACATGTTCCACAGTGATTGCAGTTTCACCTTGTAAATCTTTTTCTTCAACATTGTAATTTGTCATTTCAGTTGCCAAATTCTTTGCGGCAATGGTAAGGGTTGGAAGAAAATCTGCAAGTGGCCTGTCATCTTTCACACCGAACAAGCATAACGAGTAAGCATGTAATCTTTAACTTTTCTTTGTCCGCCTTTACCTATCGTTATCATTTTCGTGACCTCACGAAAATGATTTGATACCTCTATTTCGGAGGTTTTGCAAGATTCCATTGCGCGACAAACAGCTTTGTCAAAGTTTTCCCACCGGTTATAACCCAGCAAATTCATAAGGTCTCTTGCATACCAAAATTCAACATCTCCATCTTCATTGATATGATATTCGCTGAGCTAAGTGAAGAACGATAATGGGAGTACGCTTTATTGCCGCATAAAAGAAAACGGTGTAACCCCATTCTCTAAGGCTACACCATGTTTTCTAAAATACTTCCCTGTTTCCTATTGATTATTTATTATCAACCGCCTCTTTGAACTGCTCCAAAGCCTGCTTGAGGATTTTTCTCGGACATGCCACATTAAATCTCTGAAATCCCCTTCCGACATTCCCGAAAATGCACCCGCTGTCCAGCCATAAATTTGCTTTTTTCACAACCAGATCTTCTAACTCTTCGTCCGTCAGTGCAAGACCGCTGCAATCTACCCAGACAAGATAGGTTGCCTCTGGATAAATCATTTTTATCTGCGGAATGTTTTCTTTTAAATAGGACATCATAAATTCAATATTGCTTTGAATATATTTTTTGACAGCCTCATACCACTCTTCCCCGGATTGATACGCAGTCTTACAGGCAATTAGTCCGGCTGCATTCAGCTGACTATATCCTGAAGCATCCAATGCCGCCTGAAACTTTTGTCGCAGCTGCTTATTCTTTATCACCAGATTAGATACCTGCAGTCCTGCCAGATTAAATGTTTTACTTGGGGATGTTGCTGTCACGGCAATCTGCTCAAATTCCCCTTTTGCTGTAAGAAATGCCTGATGTTTTCCTTTCCAGACAAAATCAGCATGAATCTCATCACTGAAAACAATTACTCCATGTTTACTGCAGATTTCCCCGATTTGAATCAGTTCTTCCCTATTCCATGCCCGTCCTACCGGATTATGAGGATTACAAAGCAAAAACAATTTTACACTGTTTTTCACAATCTTTTTTTCAAAATCGGCAAAGTCAATATGATAGGTCAGATTTTCTTTGTCATATACCAGATCATTGCTGACAAGTTCTCGTTTGTTGTCCAGGATCACACTGCTAAACGGATAATAAACCGGCTGCTGGATTAATACGGCATCACCTGGTCTGGTAAAAGCCTGTATCGCCATACCGATCGCATATACAACACCGGGAGTCTTAACGATTTCCTCTTCCAAAACGTTGTATCCATACTGATTGTCAAGCCATTTGTTTACTGCCTGATAATATTCATCCAAGGTATCTGTATATCCGTAAATCCCATGTTTTACCTGTTCAAAAAGAGCCTCCTGAATATAGGACGAAATCCGGAAGTCCATATCCGCAACCCACAAAGGAAGGACACCTTCCGGCAAACCTCTTTTGGAGGCAAAATCATATTTCAGACAATCGGTTCCGCGTCGTTCAATTACCTGTTCAAAATTCAAATTCTTCTCCGCCATAAAAAGCCTCCTCCAAATCCGCAATTAAGTCCCCTACATTCTCGATTCCCACCGACATACGGAGTGTCCTTTCGGTAATTCCATTCTTTTCCAAAACATCTTTTGGCACATCTGCATGTGTCTGTGTGATCGGATACGTCAACAGCGTCTCCGTACCTCCAAGACTCTCGGCAAACCGGATCAACTGCACGTTTTTAAGCAGTCTTTGAGCGATTTCTTTGTCTTTTACATCAAACGTGAGCATTGCGCCAAATCCCCGTGCCTGTTTTTTCATCACATCATATCCTGGATGCTCTTTTAATCCGGGATATAGCACCTTCGTTACCTCCTCCCGACTCAACAGTCATTCAGAAAGCTTTTGCGCATTTTCCTGAGCTCTATCCATTCTGACAGCAAGTGTCTGGATTCCTCTTAACAAAAGCCAGCTGTCAAACGGTGACAATCCGGCGCCGGTCGTCTTATAAAGAAATCGAAGCCGATCACTCAATTCGTTATCACTCACAATTACAAATCCCGCAATCGTATCATTATGTCCAGACAAATATTTGGTGCCACTGTGTACCACAATATCCGCCCCAAGTGTCAATGGATTTTGCAGATAAGGTGATAAAAATGTATTATCCACAATTAGCAGCAAATGGTTTTCTTTCGTTATCTCTGCCAGTGCTTCAATATCCGTTATGTTCATCATAGGATTGGTTGGCGTCTCTATGAAAACGGCCTTCGTATTTTCTCTGATATAAGCCTTCACATCATCTCTACTGCAATTGACATATGTAATCTCGATACCGTTTTTTTGGCTGATATGATCAAACAATCGGATTGTTCCACCATAAAGATCCGCATCCGCAATCAGATGATCTCCCGGTTTAAACAGCTCCATTACGGTAGTGATCGCTGCCATTCCGGATGAAAAAGCTATACAATCGCATCCTTTTTCCAAGGCAGCCACCGTCTTTTCTAAATGTTCCCTTGTCGGATTTTGCATGCGCGTATAATCATAACCGGTACTCTCTCCTAATCCCGGATGCGAAAATGTTGCCGTCTGGTAAATTGGAAAACTGATAGCTCCAAAACGGTTTTCTCCATGATCATGTTCCAAATGTATACATCGACTTTCAATACTTAAATCCATTCCTATCTCCTCGCTCTCTTTTCCGATCGTTTCAATCGGATTTATTCTAAAAGCAGTATAACATTCAGGTTATGGAAAAAGCCAATACATATAAACAACCGCCTGTTATAGCCAAAAACTATTACAGACACAGGATTTGTACTATATTTCCCTTATTCCTGTGAAATCAGTGCGCCTACTAACTCTGCTCCTTTTATCAGATCTTCAAGCTCTATATACTCGTTGACTGAATGTGCATTGTTCATTCCGCACGAAAGCACCACTCCCTCTATTCCTTTATTGACAATTACATTATTATCACTTCCGCCAAATGTTTCCGTCAATTCAGCTTCTATCCCGATTTTTTTACATGCATTGCAAAACTTTTGTACTACAGTGGAATTTTCAGCTACCGCATAGGCCTTTATATTGACTTCATGTGAAAAAAACAATTCTGCATCCTTATCCTGTCCCTGTGCATTTTCAATGACATTTTGAAATACATTGTTTATTTTTCCCAGCAGTTCCATAACCCGCTCGTGATGATAACCACGGATTTCTCCTTCACAAACACAGTTTTCAGATACAATATTGGTCATACTTCCCCCACGAATCAAACCAATATTCAGAGTTGTGTCATCTTCTATTCTGCCCTGTCTGATTTTTGAAATGCCCTCTGCCATCAGTGCCATGGCATTGATCCCTTTTTCCGGTGCAAATCCTGCATGTGAAGCCTTCCCTCGGATTTCTATTTTAAAAGAAACAATGGACGGCGCACGCAGCGCTGCCTTCCCAACATGCCCGCTTAAATCCAATACGTATGCCTGTTTTGCCTTTATGTTTGAAAAGTCAAAGCCCTTGCTGCCCTTATCATATAATTCTTCTGCGATTGGAAATAAAATCTCAACATCTCCATACGGAATATTGTGCTCCTGAACATAACGGATTCCCTCTATAATCTCTACAATTCCTGCAACATCATCACTTCCCAATATTGTACTTCCATCAGAAGTGATTCTCCCACTTTTATGGAAAACTGCTTTTTTGGATATTCCCGGCTGCACGGTATCCATGTGAGCCACAAACAATGTTGCAGGTCCCGGCACCGTTCCCTTTAAAAATCCATATACATTTCCCGCATTTCCTCCATAAAGTTCTCCGGCGCAATCCTCCATCACTTCAAAACCAGTCTTTCTAAGAATTTCGTTTAAACGATCAGCCATATTTCGCTCCAAAAAGCTTATCGAATCAATAGAAACCAGTTCTGTAAATAGTTCCTTTATCCGTTGTTCATTTGCTCTGATTGTCTGCATAATCTGCTCCTTCCCATTTACAATACGATTACGATAAGTTCATGATGCAACTTTGCGATTAGATCAGCGCCTTATCCTTAAATTTCAGAATTTCTTCCAAATATTTCTGACCCAGTGGGCTGATATTCATTCCCTTACGAATCAGATATCCCACTGTCATAATTTCATCTGAATCCAGTTTCACCGCACAATAGCTGGATCCGTTCAAATCCTCACACAAGATTCCGGAGCAAAGAGTATATCCTTTTAGACCAACCATCAAATTTAACAAGGTTGCCCTGTCATTGGCACGGATTAACTGTTTGTATTCATACGTAGACAGCACTTCTTCAGCAAAATAAAATGAATTATTGCTGCCCTGATCAAAAGCAAGACACGGATAGTCATTAAGCTGCTCCAAACTGACCAGCTTCTCATTTGCAAGCGGATGTTTTTTCCACATATAAGCATAGATACCACAGTTTAACAGTGCATGAAATTCCAGATTATTCTCCGAAAAAAGCTTGGACAATACATTTCTGTTAAAATCATTCAAATATAAAATTCCAATCTCACTCCTAAAATTTTTGACATCCTCAATCACATCATAGGTTCTTGTTTCATGTATCGCAAATTCATATTCCTCCATACCAAACTGCTTGACCATCTCCGCAAAAGCATTGACCGCAAAGGCGTAATGTTGAGTAGAAACACTGAACTTCTTTTTCAATTCTTTTTTACTGACATACTTCGCTTCCATCAGTTCATACTGCTGTACAGTCTGCTTTGCATATCCGACAAATTCTTTTCCTTCCGGAGTTATCGTAATACCGCGATTCGTTCTTCGAAACAACTCAATTCCAATTTCATTCTCCAATTCTTTAATAGATGCAGATAAACTTGGCTGTGAAATAAACAGTTTTCCAGCCGCTTCGTTCATAGAATTAGATTCCGCAACCGTAATCACATATTTTAATTGTGTAATTGTCATACCATTCTCCTCATCTGATAATAAAAATACCGTTTTCAAAAGCTCCTGCTTCCTGCGTGAAACTGTGGCTGATTATGCAAGCACATGATTTTGATGCAAAACCTTTAAAACCTGGTCCGCAAACACTGCATGACCTGCTTCGTCCATATGTTCTCTGTCATCATCACTTGGATTCACAAAATCGGATGCAGCCAAAAAGTGTACCTGCTTTTGTTTTGCAATTTTTTGATATTCCTTTTTCAATCCCCTTGAAATCTCAACCGACTTCTGATCAAATTCGGGATCAAACTGCTCTTCCCACACATCTTCCCCCAAATGGATCGGCGAGACAATTACAATTTTTTCCGGCTCTATGTAATGCAGCAATTCGTCCACACACTGCGCCAATCCCTTGGCAATGATATAAGGCGAATTATGATAACAGGCTTTGCAATCATTGGTTCCAAGCATCAGGACAGCGGCATCAATCGGACATTGCGATTCCAAAACAAGCGGAAGCGTTGCAATCCCTTTTCTGCCTTTTCTGTAGTAATCCTCAAACACGGTTGTCCTTCCACACAATCCCTCTTCAATCACATGTACATCTGCATTTCCCAGTTTTTCCTGTAAAATACTGGTCCATCGGATCCCCCACGGATAACGTTCCTTGGTTCCCGGAATTAATCCCCATGTATTTGAATCTCCATAACATAACAACTGCTTCATACCTATTTCCCGCCTTTAAAACTTTTTGTCCAAATTAGTGTTCTCATCTAAATTCAATTTACACTATTTTTTAGTTAAAGGCAACTATATGATTTTTTGAGCTGGTTATAGGTTTTTGTTATATCAGAGTATCTATATTTTTTATGCGTTTTTTAAATTTTGTATTCTATATCAAGAATGATTTCTGTATGCGGAAGATATGTAACCGTAACCGTTTGCTCAGTTTCTTCCAACAGATTATTTTCAGAACGATATCTTGTCTAAATACCATAAATCTGAAACAGGATTGCAAAATGTAAAAAATACAATAAGTAGCACCACAAATATTAAACCACCCCGTAATATTTTATTTTTTACTACTTTCTTGTATAGAATTACAGGTATCGAAAGCATGCATAAACAATATGCAATTCTTGTTAAAAACGTTCCGATCAATAGCCCGGACATCCCCTCTTGAAAACGTCCATAACTTGACATAACTGCAGCCAAAAAACTCAAAACTACAAGCGTAATTATGGAACCAAACATAAGAATAAGAAGAATTGTATTGAATTTATCCCTCGCCGGACTTACAGGAATATTGGATTTTTTAGAAGATTTTTTATAATTCATTTTTTCTTATATAATCCATTATCATTTTGATGGATTCTTCTCCTTTCCTTTGAATCTCTTGGGAGTCTATATTTATATATCTACACCCCTTTCTCGATATAATCAAGTGTTTTTTACTGCATAGGATTCCAAAGGATTTTTCTATGTAAAAAGAGTGAAGATAATGTCTCTACCTCTCATCATCTTCACTCTTCTTCAGCGTTCCCTGCGAGAATCGAACTCACAACTAGTGTCTAGAAGCACCATGCTGTCCTGTCAATCCTCGCCAGGAACTAATATACTTTCCAACTTCGTATCCATTTTGATACAAAAGCAATAAAGTCAGTAGTCTGCTCATTCTTTCGTTTTCGTTATTAAATGGATGGATACAAAGGAAATGACGAATCTTTGCTAAATCAATGTCTGAAAGCATACGCTCTTCAATAAAATAATTGATTAGCTCTTTCTTTTGATGATTAATCATATAAATTAAATACCAAATTCCACTACGACTTTATCTGCCTTCGGAATAATCACTATACCAGCGGCTGTTTCTTCTACTTTTGCGGCGCCAGTCACGTTACTTACATTTGTTACATTTTCCAGAACATATCTCATATTCTGATTTTGTCCGGTACTTGTCAATGTTAACTTACTATTCTCGCGGAAAGCTTCCACTGTCAATGCTGTCTGTCCTTTCTGATCTGGCACCAGACAGGAGGTCTTACATCCACCCTTTACTTCATAAACACGTATCTCCACGCCGTTTGTGAACTCATAATCTGCTGTTTTTTCGTTATTTCCAAGTGCAAGAAGTGTGTTGTCTCTTACATACACTGGAAGTGACATGAAATCATAATTTTCTTTATACCATCTTCCGCCCTGTTTTACTTCCCTACTTAGGAGATGGGTCCATGTACCTTCCGGAAGGTAGTATTCTACATCTCCGTCTGCTGAAAATACCGGTGCAACCAAAATGTTGTCTCCAAGCATATATTGCATATCCAGATACTTAGTTGCCGGATCATCTTCAAATTCCATAACCATAGAACGCATTGTCGGAATTCCTGTATGATGAGAATTTACCGCCATTTGATAAATATATGGCATTAGGCGAAGTTTCAGTTTTGTAAATTTTCGACACACATCTACAGCTTCATCATCAAACAGCCACGGCACTCTGTAACTTTTTGAGCCATGCAGGCGGCTGTGAGAAGATAGCAGACCGAACTGTAGCCATCTCTTATATACATCAGGGCTTGCTGTCAGCTCAAATCCTCCCACATCATGACTCCAGAATGAGAAACCTGACATTGTAAAGGAAAGTCCGCCTCTTAAGCTTTCTGCCATAGATGCATAAGATGCCGAGCTGTCGCCGCCCCAGTGTACTGGGAATTGCTGTCCTCCAACTGTAGCACTTCTTGCAAATAATACAGCTTCTCCTTCGCCTTTTTCCTCTTCCAAAAGTTTAAATACAGCCTGGTTATATAACTGTGTATAATAATTGTGCATACACCCAGGATCTGAACCGTCAAAGTACTCTACATCAACAGGAATTCTTTCGCCAAAGTCTGTCTTAAAACAGTCAACACCCATATCCAGCAGTGTACGCAGTTTATCTGTATACCACTTGGTTGCGTCAGGATTTGTAAAATCTACAAGTCCCATTCCAGGCTGCCAGTTATCTACCTGCTTAATGCCCATGCCATCCGCTCTTTTTAACAGATAACCCTTTTCGAGACCTTCACGGAAAAATTCTGTTCCCTGTGCAATATATGGATTGATCCATACACAAATCTTCAGTCCTTTTTCTTTATATCTTTGTAACATTCCCTTTGCATCCGGGAAGATGCGGTTATCCCATTCGAAATCACACCAGTGGAATTCTTTCATCCAGAAACAGTCAAAGTGGAATACTTCTAGTGGAAGATCTCTCTTAGCCATTCCGTTAATGAATGAACTTGTTGTTTTTTCATCATAGTTTGTTGTAAATGAAGTTGTAAGCCAAAGTCCGAATGACCATGTAGGTGGAAGGGCCGGTTTTCCTGTCAGATCTGTATAATTGCGGATTACATCTTTCATTGTATCCCCATATATCAGATGGAAGCGGATTTCCTCTCCCTTTACGGAAAATCCTACATACTCTACTTTCTCGCTTGCGACTTCAAATGATACGTTATCTGTGTGATCCACCAGTACGCCGTAATTCTTATTTGTCATATAGAACGGAATATTTTTATAAGAAATCTGTGACGCAGTTCCACCATCTTCATTCCAGCAATCTACTACTTGACCGTTTTTTACGAAAGAAGTAAATCTCTCCCCCAGACCATAGACACATTCTCCCGGTGCCAGTGATAACTCTGTGGACATATATGGAGTATATTTGGCTGCCATATAATTTTCCTGTGGGAATTTTGTTAAGCATTCTCTGTCATACTGCATATATCCGAGATTGCGGAATCCACAAGTTGTAAGTTCTTTCCCATCTGCCATATATGTAATCCTGAATTCTTCTCTGTCTATAAGAACCTGCATTCTTCCGGCTGTCATTACCGCTTCTTTTTCATTTATTTCAACGGTCACATCCTGCATATCTATATTCATCTGAAATCTTGGTTCTTTCTTCTTGTATCCTTCAAAATGCCAGCTTCTTACACTGATGATGTCTTTTCTTGTCGCTGTAAATTCTGTTGTGATTGTTCCTACATCCAACGCACCTGCACGGTCAGTGATTTTATGAAATGGAGCTATCACACGCATACCATTTGGAATCTCTTCTACGATAAATGCCTGCATAGCATGAGAAGCATTGGCGCGTTCACTCTTTTCCCAATATCCTTCTGTAAATTTCATGATTTTTTATCTCCTTAATTCTATAATCGGTATTTCTCAATTGGTATAATTATCTTTATGCTTCTTTTGCACCTTTTCCATTTTTAAGATCTTCGACAATTCCGTCGTATTCTTTATCCAGTTTGTAGAACAACATGATTACAATCTGAAAAATAGCAACTGCAACCGGAATATAAATGAACAGTGCCTTGATTGCCATAACAGAAGATGCACTCTGTACGGAAGCATTTTCCGCATAATTTCCGAGTGCAAGGATCCATCCAAGCATTGCAGATCCAAGACCATTTCCCACTTTGAAGCCAAAACTTGATGCACTATTGATCAAACCTTCTGTACGATATCCGGTCTTCCATTCTCCGTATTCGATCGTATCGGATACAATAGCGAACATACAAGACGAAATACCAGCATTGCCAATCCCCTTTAATGCTGATGCAAACATAATTCCAAAATAACTTGTTCCAACGAACTGGAACATTCCAAATCCGAGTCCATATATGATTACGCCTATGATCAGCATATTTTTCTTACCAATACGTTTGATAATAAAAGCTGTAAAGAACATCGCAATAATCTGAACCACACTCGCCACAAGGTTCATCGGGCCAACCAATTTTTCATTGTGAAGAACAACTTTTGCATAATAAACGGCTGCGCCGCCATTTAACGAATACTGGATAAAGATACATACTAGTGTCAGTGTGATCATCATCCAGTACTTATTACAGAATAACACTTTGATTCCCTTAAGAAATGGAAGTTTTTCATGTTTGCTCTTAGCGGATGGTTTTACTCTTTCTTTCGTTCCTGTAAATGTAATCAAAAAGATTACGATTGACAGCACCCCAAACACAGCAAATGTCTTCGTCCATGCAGATAAATTATCTCCAAAGAACTCTACCAATGGAAGAGTCAGGTTTGTAATAAGCAGTGTTCCTGTTGTTGCAAGCGTCATACGGAAAATACTGAGAACTGATCTTTCGTACTGATCCTGTGTAATCAATGCATTCAATGTTGAATACGGTACGTTGATTGCCGTATATACAACGGATGATACCAAGTTGTATGTAATAAATATGTATACGATTTTTGCCTTATCCCCTAATCCGGAAGGAACTGAGAATAATAGCACTGCTGCGATTGCGAATGGAATCGCCATTCTTAAGATCCATGGACGACACTTTCCAAATCTGGACTTTGTTCTGTCTACGATTACTCCCATAATCAAGTCTGTTACACCGTCAAATAATCTCGAGATCAGCATGATTGTTCCAATTGTCAATGCACTGACTTTTACATAGTCTGTGTAATAAAACAAAAGAAATGAGGACATTGCTGAATATATAATATTACAGCCAAGGTCCCCACAACCGTATGCAAATCGTTCTTTGATACTAATCTTTGTAGTTTCCATTACTTTACTCCTTTGTTTTTTTGATAGGTACATTCTATCAGATGTTCTTTGCTCGTATTAGGGGTATAAACTACTATTATTAGGTACATTTCCGACTTTTTATTTGATTACATATTTTTCTGTATTCACAACAACTTCCATTTTGTCAAGTCTCTGCCTGCGAAGCTGGGATGGAGTATAGTGATAACGTCTTTTAAACCACCGCATAGCCACCTTATAGTTTGTGCATCCATGCCTGGTAAATATCTCACTGACGTAGTCTTCTGTATTCATTAGATCTTGATATACATAATTCATCCGTACTTCATATAGATACTCCATTGTAGTCAGTCCAATCTGCTGCTTCAACATTCTAGAAAGATAGTCTGGGTTATAACCGAATTCTTCTGCGGTCTCCTGTACAGTTATCTGACGTGCATGATTCCTGTCCAAATAACGCAGAATCTGCTTAATCTGCTCACGATTCTTGTTATTTCTGTTTACTTCTTTTTCTATCATTTTCACAGAATATGAATGGATGAGCATGTATAGCAAATCATACAACAGACTTTTAAATTTAAAAAGGTATCCCTCTGGCCGCACCTCATATATCACATACATGTCGTAGCATACTTTTTTCAGCCATTCCAGCTTTGTATTTTCTGTCTCTTTTCCAGGATGCGGATCTACATGAAATTTTACAAGTTCATAGTCTGATATATATTTTTCCAGGAGTTTTCCGGGACTTGTAATACCAGAGATTTATTCGGAGTACTCCAGAAAGAATGAATCTCTCTTGAATTAATCAGACTGATATCTCCTGCCTGTACGTCCATCTCTTTATTCTCACACTTTACCTTCATACTGCCTTCCAGCATATATATAATCTCCAGACTGTTATGCCAGTGCGGAGCAACATAACTTCCCTCATCTACTGACAGATAGATTCTAACATCTACATCGTAATTACTCGATACAATCTCATGCCGGGTTCCGTTTTCCATTATTATTTTCTTCTCATATGCTGTCATGTTCTTATTTCATCACCTTCTTTTTGTACTATCATAGTATGAAATACTTTTTTGTCTATTTTCGGCGTAACCGTCAAAAATTTCTTTTTTCATATATTGTAAATCATGCCAGCATCCTTCCTTCTAAATAGGAACACCGCAAATAATCTGGATTAGTATAATATACATTAGAATTAAAATCAGAAATTTCATCAGTAATAAACGATGAAAAAATATCCATGATTCCCTGTGCCGCATCTTCCTCCGGCATAATGGCAAGCACCAACTCCTGATAAAGCATACCAATCGAAGTTACTGACGGAACTTCATAACGACACTCATTCACAGTATCAAACATTCCATCCTGTCTGTGATTTTTTGTCTTTCTTGCAATAAATTCTATTAAACAGCACACATAATAAACATCATCTTTTTGTTTGTCCGTCATGAATAGATTCACTCCTTTCAAATGTAAGGCAGCGCAATGCGTTGACCGTATGAAAACTAATTTGATGTGTCGGATATCTGAATTTTGCATTAGTTTGTTGTCGTTGTAATAACTGCAGTCATAATAAGAATCATACAAATCTCCATAGCAATAACAAGTGCTAATGTTGAGTTCAGCAAGGCCTGATGGCTTCTAGAAGCTGGTGGTATATGTGCATCCATTACCATAAGTGCTGCATACATTCGTCTTCTTTTTTCTCCCATTGTAAAGTTTCCAAATCCTTTTTTTGTCTTTAAATAGTCATCGGCTTCAATAATTTCTTCTACAATCTGCTCTACCGAAAACTCTAGCATTGACATTGTCCCCAAAATTGCCAGTTCATATCCTGTACCGAACTTATGCTTTCTCTCTTTTAATGTTGCAAAGATGTCTCGAATACGATTGCATTTCACAACTGTTTTTGACGGATCAATTGCTAATACATGACTTAAAGACTGAGATGCATTCTTATCAGGAAATGCTTTGATTATCATTTGATAACAGGCCTCCATTTCCTCTATGAGCTGATCAGTGTCCAGATCTGAAACTGCTAGCATTGCCGCAAACGGAAGGTCTTCATCTGAAGTCAACCAAGGGTGGGTTTCTTTCATACCACGAAAAATATTCGTTATCTTATCTATAATAGCGGGTATTGCAAATGAATCCTCATGATCTTGAATTATCATAGCTGCAAGTACTTTATACTCCCCATTCATCCATCTCAAATGTTTCATTTGCTCCACAATGTGCTGAACAGATATTAAATAATCTTGTGGATCTTTGGCAATAGCCATTTTACAAAGAACTGGAATTCTCACATTTCCGCGAAACTCTGAAAGCATCTTCGTGTTCTTTTTCAATATCTGTTCACAGTACTTTATCTTGTCTGCATCTGCTTCCACGTCTATTCCAACATAAAAAGAACTCCCCGCCAGCATCATCATATCTCCGTCTAATCTAAAAACCTGACGGAGAGTATCTTTATTTTTGATTAGTAAATCGCATTTTTCTCGTACAATTGTGTTCATTTCAAACCTCCCGCAATAATCAATCTTTTTAGGATTTATTGGAATTTCCCATTAATATGATATAAAAATGCTCGTTTAAGCTAGACTTTATTTTATGTCTAGCCCAAACGAGCAACCAATTTTTCAACCGTTCCCTGCGAGAATCGAACTCACAACTAGTGCTTAGGAGAGCGAATAGGTAGTGTCAATTCCGGACAAGAACTATCATTATAAGCCCTTTAAAGTCAAGGCTTTTT